>ERZ761574.275-NODE-275-length-34922-cov-68.059340_pt1 | contig 34922 bp, 24 predicted proteins | sample MGYA00374950_ERZ761574 | MGnify/ENA primary metagenome ERZ761574 (study PRJEB28895, sample SAMN07631631) | mixed culture metagenome | isolation source: Freshwater growth medium | place: USA: Seattle, Washington | collected 2016-10-03 ... | reverse complement strand
AGCAGCAGCAGCAGCAGCAGCAGCAGCAGCAGCAGCAGCAGCAGCAGCAGCAGACGGGGCCGCCCACTCCACTGCAGCCGCCAGTTGAGTCCCCAGAGGCTGCAGAGAACTCCGATGGAGAAACGAGAGATGGGGTTTGAGCAGAGACACGCTCACGTACGCTCGATGTGCCGACTGCGCATGGCGGTTTTCCGTCGAGCCCGCGGAACGCGACGGGCCACACTCGAGGTACATAAATACGTCGGTTGAAGTGAGACGTGAGGCTCTGTCTGACTGAGAAATTCGCGTTTGGCGCGTTTCACGCGATCGACCCTGACGCGTATAGTCTCACTTAGCGCTCGTCACCGGAGTGCAACATGATCACCGCGACAACGCGCGCGTTGTCCGTTGTCGTTACACACTTTCCATGACGACTTTCGCACAGGACACACCCCACACCGAATGTATCACCGTCACGTCCTTGACCTTGTGTCACGTCCCGTCCGGCGCCCGTCGGTCGAGCTCGAGGGTGCGGTGCACGCCGTGCACCGTGATGACCGCCCGCCACCCCCGTCCCCCGGTCGCGAGACCGGTGCGCACATGCCGCATCGCGGCTACATCGCGGCATCATCGCCGCACACGATCGAGCATCATCTCGAGGGACGTCTCCACGTCCTCGCGCGCGGGACTCGCCAGTTGCCACGGCTCCCCCGGCGTCCCACGCGCGTCACCCCCGCGCCGGGCGATACCCCCTACTCCGCCTTTTGCACATCGCCACATCGGCTGCATGGCTGGCACACCGCACGCAAGGCACACCTCGTATAGAGGTTGATACATCTCCTTTGTCTTTCCGTCTGACAGGCTCCCGCGCAACCCCTGAACGGACACGGGGCATGAATGTGCATGCGCGCCGCATGCATGCAAGAGTCATCACAGCTACGCGTCCTGCAGCAGGTACGCTTACGCTATCGGCTGCACTTGCACTTAGACGTTGAAAGTGAACGTCATGGAGGCTCCACTTGTGAAGGTCGTGCCGTAGTTGACATTGTTGATTCTCACGTAGCCTCCGTGCCAGCCGTCCCCGAAGGAATCAAGGAGGAGGAGAAAGTGCGAACCAGGGGCGAGGCACGGCGAGTACGTGTACGTCTGGGAGTTGGCCAGCGTTCCCGAGGTGATTGTAACGCCATCGATCTTGAAGCTGATCTCATCCGCCCACATCTGTGTGAACAGCTGCACAGGAACAGAGCTCGTCCCTGCTGGGCAGCTTGCAACCGGCGGCGATAGCGATGGCAGCGGCAGCGGCGGCCGTAGCGATGGCGGGCTTGCAACCGGCGGTGATACCGCCGGCGCCGGCGGCGGCGCGGGGCCGATGTAGAATATGGCCGACATGGAGGCTCCACTTGTGAAGGTCGTGCCGTAGTTGACATTGTTGATTCTCACGTAGCCTCCGTGCCAGCCGTCCCCGAAGGAATCAAGGAGGAGGAGAAAGTGCGAACCAGGGGCGAGGCACGGCGAGTACGTGTACGTCTGGGAGTTGGCCAGCGTTCCCGAGGTGATTGTAACGCCATCGATCTTGAAGCTGATCTCATCCGCCCACATCTGTGTGAACAGCTGCACAGGAACAGAGCTCGTCCCTGCTGGGCAGCTTGCAACCGGCGGCGATAGCGATGGCAGCGGCAGCGGCGGCCGTAGCGATGGCGGGCTTGCAACCGGCGGTGATACCGCCGGCGCCGGCGGCGGCGCGGGGCCGATGTAGAATATGGCCGACATGGAGGCTCCACTTGTGAAGGTCGTGCCGTAGTTGACATTGTTGATTCTCACGTAGCCTCCGTGCCAGCCGTCCCCGAAGGAATCAAGGAGGAGGAGAAAGTGCGAACCAGGGGCGAGGCACGGCGAGTACGTGTACGTCTGGGAGTTGGCCAGCGTTCCCGAGGTGATTGTAACGCCATCGATCTTGAAGCTGATCTCATCCGCCCACATCTGTGTGAACAGCTGCACAGGAACAGAGCTCGTCCCTGCTGGGCAGCTTGCAACCGGCGGCGATAGCGATGGCAGCGGCAGCGGCGGCGGCGGCGGCGGCGGTGGCGGCGGCGGCCGTCGCGATGGCGGCGGCGGCGGCGGCGGCGGCGGCGGTGGCGGCGGCGGCGGCGGCGGCCGTCGCGATGGCGGCGGCGGTGGCGGCGGTGGCGGCGGCGGCCGTAGCGATGGCGGGCTTGCACGCGGCGGCGATACCGCCGGCGCCGGCGGCGGCCGTAGCAATGGCGGGCTTGCACGCGGCGGCGATACCGCCGGCGCCGGCGGCGGCCGTAGCGATGGCGGGCTGAACCCGCCTGGCGGCGCGACTGCGGGGGGGCTGCAGCAGGTCCCCACGCAGCACGTGACGGGGCATTCGTAACGGATCGTCCGCCCGTACTCGGCGTGATTGCAAAAGGGGGCGAGGGACGCGCAAGTGTTAAATGGCGAGTTGAAGCCGGTATTAGGGGAGTTCACGCAAGGGAGCGGCGGCGATGGCGAGGGAGGCGGGCCTGGCGGGCGCGTGCGGCACTCGTAGATATCACGGATCTGCTCCATGTCGTTCGCGTCGAAGCCGCCCGAACTGCGGCCGATGGGCGGCGTGCCCGCCGGCTGCGTGATTTGGCATGTTGACGGGCTGGTCCCGGTGCAGCCGCTAGGGTAGTGCATGAGCGAGTTGTAATTGTAGCTTTGCGCCATATTCATGTCCGGGTCGATCGAATACTGTGATACCCAGTCCGGAGTGATGTTAGTAAAGTTCACCGTGATGTACTGGTTGCGGTCGGGCCGCTTGTGCTCGTGCCCCAGTCCGACCGCGTGGCCGATCTCGTGGATGATCGAGCCGAGGTACACGACGGAGTCGCACCAGCCCAGGTTGACCTCGGTCTCCACTGCGCCACACGCTGCGTGGCATGAGTTTGTGTCGACCACTTTGAATCGGATCTTCTTCTGAGTCGTGTTAGTACACGTCACTTCCTGAAAGCCGATGCAGTCGGACAGGCCGTCCGCGGCAATCTTATTGATAGCCTGATACACGGCCTGCTTGCGCCTGCGCACACAGGAGAGAGATCCAACGGATCGCATTCGGTGAGCGAGAGCGAGAGAGAGCGAGCGAGAGAGAGAGAGAAAAACAAAGATCACGCCAGCCGGATGAGCGTCGGCAGGGATGCGCGTGCGTTCGTTCAAGGCAGCCTTACCCATCGTTGATATTCGGGTCGAAGCAGTAGGGCACCGTAGTAGGCCCATTGAAGCCCAACTGAGGGTCCCACTTGAGGGCTGCGCACGGGATGTCTGCGTAGATGACGGCCGCCTTGGTTTTGACGCTTTTCTCCTTCTTCGACGCACTGGGGGAGGGGGGGGAGACCGCGGCACCAAGGTCCAGCCGGTCAGCGCCGTCGCCGCCGCCACTGTAGTGGTACGTGCCCGAGAGCCTGTCTATGTCTTCCTCGGTGAATGTAAGGCCCCGCTCCTCACCCTCATCGGTGGTCATGAGCAGCATTCCTTCCGCAAAGGTAGTTTTGACGGCGTCGGTGTGCGCCTCGTCCAAAATCTGAGCGTCGGTCAAGCCCCTCACGTGATTCGCATACGCAAGAGTCTGTTCGTCGATAGGTACGCCTGTGCCTGCACTGTCGAGCAGGAAATCGGCAAGTATACGGAGCTTGCCTCCTAGGGTCATTGCGAGGAGCATGTTTGAGTTTGCGCTCATGCTCCACACATTCCGGTCGTACAGGTGGAGCTTCACTTCGCGTTTCGCGGCCTTGAGCTCTGGCCTCGACGGCGACGCCTTCTCAAGCGGAGCCGGCTCAAGCTGAGCAAGCCGCCCGGACGAGTCGCCGGTGGGCATCGCAACGATAGCCGTGAGCAAAAACACACACCCTGCAAGCATTTCTTCAGGCGTGAGCGATGTGCGTGTGCGGGCGACTGCGATGTCGCGCAAGGGTCTGACGCCCTCCGACGGGAATCGCGTCCAAAAAGGACTCCAGGCAGACCCAAATATGGGTATGAGAGCGCCCAAAGAAGCGCTAAACGCAATGCGCTGCTACTCAACGTTTTATTTTCTTTGGAGAAGGGATGGTGAGGTGCCCGGCCGCCGCAAATGCCCAGCTGCTTGCGGGCACCGGTACGATGCGCATGCGCACGCGCCGGCCCCCGGGACTCGCTCTCGGTCTCGCGCTTTCGCGCGGCGCGACGATATGGCCTATGGAACAGCCCATGGAACAGCCTATGGAACAGCAATGAACGGCGAGGCGGGACTCGCTCTCGCATCTCGGAGCGACGCCGCTCGGCTCGGCTCCGTCACTGTCCGGTCCTCTCGTACCTCGTTATCTGTCGTACACAGTCTCGACGGTCTGTTAGTAAGACTTACGCTGTGTGACGCTGTGATCATGAGCCACATGTCGTGCGTGAACCATGATTGTATGTTAAGTTTTGATGGACGGACCTAACCAAATTCACGCCAGTAACCTTCTTTTTGACGTCGATGCCTAATCGGTCTTGAAACCTATAATTGAAACCGTCTACCGGTTGCGAGACGCAGGCGGAGTGATCGGCAAATAAGATCGGCAAAGACGTGTTTGTGGTAACATCCCCCCTGTGGCCGTGCGTTGCGATAACCAAGCCTTGAAGCATGAAAGTCTTTGGCACGACCGACCTGTGGCTGTGCAGTGATCTGGTGCGGCTTCTCAGTGGTTCTGTCCTTGGGCATGCGGCATCTAATCGGTCGTCACAAAGACAGGGCGAGCGCAGAGCTCGCCCGCTTCGTGAGATCTTGCCCCTGCGCGTCGTACAAGGGCGACGCGAGGCGCGCTGTGCGCTCGCCTTCCTCAGCGCCGCCGCACGGATGACAGCTGCCGCTGGTTCGGCGCGCTGCGAGGAGGCTCTGGATCTCCGACAGCGTCCTGCCGCACGTTTCGGGCAGCAGCAGCACCGGCAGGCCGCCTAGCAGGCAGACGCATCCGAGAAGACCCAGCACGATCGACCAGCCGAGAGCATCCACCAAACTGAGCATGCTCAGGTCGACGACGGCGCCAGCGCTAAAGGAGAGCGCTGTCGCGAGGCACGCGCCGAGCGGCCGGGCGGTCGGCGAGAAGAGCTCCGCTAGCAGCAGATGCAAGGTTGGCGCGAGCGTGAGCCCGTAACTGAGGACAAACCCGAAGAGACCAACGAGCACTCCGGCCAGCGAGCCATAGGCACACGCGCCAGCGGCGAGTGCGAGGCATCCGGCCGTCAGGAGCGCGCCCGCGAGCACGAGCATGCGCCGGCCGCATCGCCCGGCGAGGAGCAGTGAGGCGATGACTCCGAGTAGCTTCGTCGAGAGCAGGAGGAGCGAGAGCGTAACCGCTAGCTCGACGGGTACCTCGAAGAGGGAACTCATCAGAAGCGTCGTCGAGTAATTGAGCACGGACGAGGCGCCGTTGGCTTGGTTGACTGCCGCGAGCGCGAGCACCAGAATAAAGCCGAAGCGCTCGCGCCGTATCAGGCACCCCCATGCTGTGTACTCACCGTCGGCCGCCCGCGAGGTCGTGCAGCGCAACTTGAGCTCCTCCTGCTGCTCCTCCTCCACTAGCCGCTGCAGCCGCTCCGCACTCGCCGTGAGCGGCAATTCAGTCATCGAAGCGTTGCTCGACGCGCACGTGTATCGCATCAGACTGCTGCCCTGACCTCCGTCCACGGTCACGTCGGGCGAGCCTGTCATCAGGGTATCGTCCCCCCAGGACGGCTCAAGCCCACGCGACGACTGCCGGCTGTGGCCCCGGCTGTGGAACCCGCCGGACGAGGGCTGTGGAAAGCCGCCCGAGGACGAGGGCTGTGGAAAGCTGCTCGAGGACGAGGGCTGTGGAAAGCTGCTGCAACAGGGCTGTGGTAAGCTGCTGCAACAGGGCTGTGGTAAGCTGCCAGAAGCTTGGCGGCTTGATGAGGGCTGGTGAGGGCTGATGAGGCTTGATGAGGGCTGCGCTGGGGAGACCTGGCTGGCTGCGCCGCGATCCCAACGGCCTTCTGGGTACTCCATCCGATTCGGAAACGTCCGCGGCGGCAGCGCCGGCGACTGGGGCTGCAGGAGTGGTGACGGCGGTGAGGCTGGCGGCGACGACGGCGCTGATGGACCTGGACCGCGTGCGCTCGCCGCGGGGGCCGAGGCGGGCGGCGAGATGGACGGCAAGACGGGCGGTGAGGCGGCCTGTAACACGTCGGGACGGTTGGGCGGCGAGGCCGGCGGCGGCGGCAGTGGCGGCAGCGTGAACGGCGAGCGCGGCGGCGGCTCTGCGCCCTCGATCGATCTCGCGCCCGAGATCGATCGAGGCGCAGAGGGGGTCCGTACCGGCACGGGCAGCTGGTAGCTCGGACTGAGATGCGGCGGCACCAGCTGTGCAGCCGATGGCAGCCGCTGCACCGTCGGCGTCGCCGCCGATGTCGATGTGAACGCCGCGTTCGACGCCGCGCTCGCCGACGCGGCCTTGCCATGCAGCCGTCGCAGTAGATCGAGTGCATCGTCTATCTGACCACGCTGCGCGAGGAATGCGGGCGTCTCGGGCAGGCAGAGGCTGCACAGGAAGTAAGGCAGCGCAGCCAGACCGGGCAGCGCGAACGCGATCCGCCAAGGCTCTAGCACCACGTTGGCTATACGGTTGGCGTCCAACCAGTCGACGACCTCTTGTACCTGCAGCAACGCGTTCACGCCCGCGGCCGTGAGCGCACCCATGGTGAGCATGAGATCGTACATGCTGATGACGAAGCCGCGCGATCGCGCGGGCGTCACCTCGGCGAGGTACGTTGGGGAGGCGACGGCCGAGAGGCCGAGGGCCACGCCGGTAAGCAGCCGGCCGGCAGCGACCATCACCCAGTGCGACGAGCCCGCGGCGACGAGGATAGGACCGGCGACGAAGGCGAGGCCGGCGACCCAGAAGACCGTGACGTGCCCGCGGGTCTGCAGCACCCACGTCCCGATGAGCGCGCTGAGTGCCGCGCCAACCTTGGCCTGGCCAACGATGAGCTCCGTCATCGTGTCATCGAGAGCGAGGTTGGTGTCGTTGCGTAGCAGTGGGAGTACCCCTGCGATGACGCCCAGGTTGTAGCCGAATAGAAAGCCGCCCGCTCCTGCAAACACGGTCAGCCCTCGAAGTAACATTGTTACGAGGATGCGATTTCGCGCGGCTGGCGGCCTTGGCCGTCGCGGCGCGCGGCTCTCGTTTGCACAGGAGCATTAGCGCTCTCTCTCTCTTCCGATCTTCGGCAAGTCCGGCGGGGCGCCGTCATGGGCACTCGCTCGAACGCGGAGGTTAATGAGTTCAATTCATCAAACTAAACAAGCAGCCTGGTGAGCACGACATCCCAAGATCAACTATTCATGTCGAACATGTGTGTGATTTTATGAGCTCCCAAGTTTGACACCCGGAAGTTTCACACCTGGTCGGCCGCATTCATGAGCTCGAGCAGCTCTGGGAGCTCCTCGAGCGACGCCCATTGCTCGAGCCCTTCGCGCCAGAAGAGGGGCGCGGCTCCGGCCGTGAGCAGCCCCTGTGCTCGCCGCGTCGCGAGGTCTGCGGCCGAGACGGGGCCTTGCTGCCCGTTGCCGTCGAAAAAGTGCCATACCTCGGCAGCGATCACGTCTGCCGCGATCAATTCGGGGTCGTCATCTTCGTCGTCGTCGTCGTCGTCGTCGTCGTCGTTGTCAGCGTCGCCGTTGTCCATGGCCAGCCGCGTGTCGAACGCCTCGAGCCCGCCAGCAGGGAGGGTGGCGGGGAGGGTGGCAGTGGCGAGGAGGGTAGCGGTGGCAGGGAGGGTGGCGGGGAGGGTGGCAGGGAGGGTGGCAGTGGCGGGGAGGGTACCGGGGAGGGTGGCGGAGAGGGTGGCGGGGGATGTGGCGAGGAGGGTCCCGAGGAGGGAGCCAGCCGATGGGGCAGCCTGGGTGGCGCCCATCGTCGAGCCGATCGTCGCGGGCAGCGTTGAGGCCGGATTGTACGCGGATGCAGGCTCCGGTACGGCCGCGGGTGTGCTGCTAAAGTCGAGACCCCTCACCGCGCACCGACCCGCCGTCGTTGGTGGAGCGAGAGTCATGATGACGCTGCTGCCGCCGCCGCCCAAGCCGCCCGCCGTGTCGCCCGCCGTGTTGCCCGCCGCGACGCCCGCCACACCCACGGAGAATGACGGAGCGCGTGACGGCCTGCGTGACAGCCGGCCGGGCCCTTCCTTCTGAGCCGACAGGAGCAGCCGCGAGGCAGGAGCCGTACCGGGCGCGCCACTTCCGGGCGCCTCTTCGGGGATCTCGCCCCGATGAGATCGGATTCCCCATGATCTCCGGCTGCTGCGCGGCGTGCTCTCGACGAGCTTGCGCGCATTCGCGGTGCCCGCCGTCGCACAAGTGCCAAAGGCGGCGGTAACGGCGACTTTGGCCGCCGCTGTGCTCGCCATCCCAGCAGCGGCGACTTTGGGTGCCACGGCGGCGCGGGAGGCGGTCGAGAGGATATGGCTACCCGAGACCAAACAGCTCTGGCTCGCTCGAAAGAGAGCGTCGTGCTGCGCTTCGAGGGCGTACCTGAGCGCGACGAGCTCACCGGTGAAGCCGGTAAGGGACTCATTCAAACTTGGCGGGCCGACGCTCGATGTGGGGAAGCAGGTGGCCTCGAGGGCCGCGAGGGAGGGCAGCCGGTTCGACGCGGCACGTGCCGCCGCCGTGCTCGCCGCGACGGCCCTCTCGAACTGATGCAAAGTCTCCCGCGCCGCCACCGCCGCCGCCTGTGCCGGCTGCGCACCGCCATGGCCAGTCTCATCCTCGACGTAGCCGCTGGCGGAGGGAAAGCGTCGCCACGAGTCGTATGCATGCTGAAAGTCGGCCGAGGCCACGATGCGAACTGCGGGCTCGAGGGGGCGCTCGAGCGCCGCTGACGCGCTCTCATGGACGGCTGGGCGGCTGCCGAGGGGCGGGCGGGAGGGGCGACTCCCCCCAGGGGGGATCACCACCGCCGCGAGGTTATCTGTCCGTTGGACCTCGTCGGTTCCCCACAGCCGCAGGCGCACTGCCGGCAGCAGCGCGCGCCGCAGCTTGGCGTAATCGGCGCTCTGGGTGTTGTACGGATCGGCGGAGACGTATTGCGGTGTGGAGTCACTCATCAGGCCAAGGGCCACCGCCACCGCGCGCTCAGCCGGGTGCGGGGCGAGCGCAGTACCGGGCGCGCGCCCCGACGGGCGCGGTGCGGCCAGGGCTGCCTGCCGCCGCACCCACTGCACGAAAGCAAAGTGTACCAGTCCCAGCTCGTTGGCCTCGGCGGCCCCGGCGCCGCCGGCGCTGGTGCCGGCGCTACTGCCGGCGGCGGCGCCACCGACGGAGGCGCCACCGACGGCGGCCGGTAGGGGCTGCCACCAAGCCTCCAGGAGGACGGGTAGCAGTAGCACTCCGAGGAGTCCACACACGAGTCCGGTGGCCGGTAACGCGACTTCGTCCTCGCCGAGAGCTCGGGCGGCGGCGCCGGCGGTCGAAGCGGCGAGCGCGCCGGCGCCGAGGATGGCAACGGAGGCGCCGAGGGCAGCAGGGTCGGGCAGGAACCACGGGCGAAGTACGAATCGCGAGTGGTGCGCCGAGACGGCCGTTGGGTCCGCACCAGCGAGCGAGGGAGGTTCGCCCTCGCCGCCGCCCTGATTCCCGTGGTATGTAGAAGGCACGGTGGCGACAAGAGCGATGAGGGCGAGGGCGGGCTGCAGCAGCTGGCCGAGCAAGGTGTTATGCAATTGTCCGACGTTGATCGCGAGCCTATCGAGTCGGCGAAGCACCTCAGTGGGATCGAGGGACGCGTCGAGGGCAGCAGAGCCGTTTCCGCTGGCGCGACCAGCACCGCCCCGTGTACCGCCGCCGCCAGCGCTGCCGCCGCCTGCCGATCCAATAGGAAGCGAGAGCGCTGCTGTGGGTGGCGTGCGCCCGGGATGGCGCCCGGGAGTCCCAAGAGCTATGCCGTGGCCCGTGCGAGGCACGCCCGCCCGCCCGACGAAGCGCAGCAGCGCCGCCGCGCCTACGGGTGACGCGAGCAGCCACTCGGCCTCCGGGGGCAGAATGAACCAGAGGCGCTGGGCCGCATGCGCGCCGTCGGCGGAGGTGGCGCATGCCACGGGCAGAGGGACGCTCACGACGCGCCGCATCATTGCATCCATCATTGACGTGCCCTCGGCTTCGGCCACGTGCGAGGGGCGCACGCATGTACGCAGCGTGGCGCCATGCACGATGAAGGCGATTTGAAGGCAGATCATGCCGATCAGGATGACCTCGTCGTGCGGCAAGGTGCGCCCCGACTCCTCCCAAACAACGAAAGCAGGGATCGTGGTCAACAGCGCGAGTAAGATCCAGTGCAGCACCCCGCCGCCGCCGCCATTCCTGTCGGAAGAGGATGTGGCGGGGGATGTGGCGGGGGATGAGGCGGGGGATTTGGCGGCGGGCGACAGGGCGGCCTCAGCAGCGGCTTGCTCTGCCAGCTCGGTGTTCACTTGCATGGCCACCTCTGCCGCTTGCTCTGCCGCACTCGCCGCGGCGCTCATCGCCGCCTCCACGGCCGCCGCCACCTCGGGCTCGGGCCTCGCCGCCTTCGCCGCCGCGAGGGCCGCGGCCGCGGGCGCCGCCTCGGCAAGCTCAGCCACCGCCGTAGTGAGCGCGGCGAGCGTCATCGCGAGCTGCTCTGCATAGGCATCCCCCGAAGACCCAAACGAAGTCGACGACGAGGAGGAGGAGGCTCTACTGCGCGGAAGACCCTCTACCATCAGATGTTGGAAGAGCGCACGCCGCACCAGAGCCGGCCGAAGCGCGCGCAGCAGCATCAGCGGCCGCGCCGGCGGCGCCGTCGGCCCCTGCAAGAGCGAACGCACGGCCGCGAGAGCCTGCGAGCGTAGATCGAGCTGCAGCCGCTGCAGCCGCAAGGGGCCCTCGAGCGGCGCGTGCAACAGCGCCACCAGTCGCTCGGGCAGCTCGCCGGCTGCCAACGCGTCCTTGACGACAGTGGACGAGTGTAGCAGCTGCCTAGCATACTCTGCCTCGGTGCTGGGGCGCATTAGAGCGCCCGGTACGGCGCCCACCGCCGCACCGCCCTCGCGGTATGATGCACCTGGCACGAAGCCGCCCGGTAGGAAGCCGCTCGGCAGAGGCACGAAGCCCGCCTGCGGCATGCCGCCGCACGCTCCGCCGTCTGCTCCGCCGCCCGCTCCGCCGCCCGCATCGCCCCCGTCGCCTCCTCTCGTCGTGCCTCCGCCGCCTTCGCTGCCTGTGCCGCTCGCGCCGCCTCCTCCGAGCACGTCACCCGAGTCCGCCAGCTCCGTGAGCGTGCGCAGCAGGCCGATGCACAGCTGCAAGGTCTCGGCGCTCGGCGCCTGCGCGCGGTTCCCCCATCGGTCGATCGTGAGCGTTCGCGCCTGCTCGAGGGTCTCCGATCGCACGATCGCCTTGGCTGCCGATCGGGTCGCGTCAGGAGCGCTGCCGTCCAAGCTCGAGAGGAGCATGGCGGAGAGCACTCGGCGATGCTCGGTTGCGAGCCAGAGCGACAAAGACTGCGCGTCCAGAGGCAGGCCGACGGCCTCGCTATCGTGCGACTCGCCCACACGATCCTTGCCAGCCGAGGATTTCTGATTTGCTCCTGTCTCAAGCCCCCGCTGCCGCTGCTGCCGCTCCTGCACCGCCGCACAAGCGCCGACGCAAGCAGTACTTGTAGACGCGCCATGGCAGCCAACAGCCTTGCCCGACGATGATTTGGTCGCGGCTAACACGCACGCCATGTGGAGCTCGGAGGCGGACTGGTCAACGCCCGGCAGCCATGCACCCGGCGGCGAAACTTTTTGATGACCTTTCTGCTGTGAAAGTAGACACAGATTTCGCACAAAAACCTGTCCCTCGGCTGGTTCATGTCAGCAGGGCCATGGCATGTTCGCTCATGTTGCGTGGGCCAAGTACTGGAGACTTGAGCGGCGCGGGCTGTAGCGGCGTGGTCTCGACAGCAGGCGGCTTCTCCAACGAGGCGTCTTCATCTGGCGCGCCAGCAGCAGCGGCGATTTCGATGGTCAGATAAGCGTACGCGGCGATCGAGATGATGACGAGCGCGACGCCCGCCCAGGTATAGACGTCCTGCACGTCATTGTCCTGCATCGCGGCGACGATGATCAGGGTAATCTTGACGGCGTTGGCGCCGATTGTGGCGGTGACTGCCGAGGTGAGGTTGACGTAGTAGTAGGTCGCCAGGTTGTACATGAAGGCCATCGACGAGCCCACGGTGATCACGTGCACACCGACCCAGCGCGTGGCCGGGTCGGCGAGGTACGCCAGGCTCGGCTCGCGTTCGGGGCCGGCAGTCCAATAGAGGAGCATGAACCAGAAAGCGAGGCTGCAGTCGTAGAAGAGAACCACTGCCGGGTCGAGTTTTGGATGAGTCTCGGTGCCCGACATCAGGATCATCGCGATCACTGGACGAAGCGAGCTGAGCAGGATGGAGATGGACACCATCGCGAAGCCCAGCCACACATCGTCGAAGCCGCTAGTGTCCGGAGGCGCTATGTACGCCTCCTGGAAGCGATAGGCGCATGAGAGGATCGAGCCGATGCAGATGAAGCCCACGCACGCCACGATCGGCGCGCCCGGGTTGCGCCCGATGATGATGTACTCTAATACGACCGTGGGCAGCGGCCCCATGGCACGGATCGCTTGATTGAGGAAGAGGGAGACGAGGGTGAAGCTCCAGTTGTTTAGCCAGGTGCTGATGGCTGTACAGCACGCGATAGGGATCAGTCCGTGCTTATACCGCCACAGCTGCGCGAACGAGGGCAGGTCCTTGCCGTTGGGCATCGCGACGCATGCCAGAAGGTACGCGGCGAGTGCCGAGAAGAACATATGCCACATAGAGTAGAAGACGGGGAAGCAGAAGGCGGGCCAGGACCGTGGCCATGGCGGATTCTTGCTGAGCGCATACTGGTTGAACTCGTTGAGCCCAATGTTTCCGAGCGCGAACACGATGAAGGCGATGGACTGGAACACGCACAGGCGACGAAAGCCGCAAGGCGACGTCTCGCACTCCCTCGACTCCTTTGACTCCCTCGACTGCCGACGATGAGGACTAGAACTTCCGCCGATTTGCTGCTGCATGTGCACCGAGTGCTGTGACGGCAGCAACATCGCGGCACCACTCATGCTGAACACCCGTGGAAACCGGTCGGAGACCCTGGGGCTGCCTTCGTGGATGACGTTGCGCTTGCTCTTGGGCAGCTTCGAATTCGACATTTGCTGGGACTCGGGGTCGGGCGGCAATGAGCCGGAGGTGGTACTTCCGCCGGTTGCGGCGGATCGTGGCACTGGTTTGGCAAAGGACTTGTCATCAATGAGTACGTCCGTTAGAGCCGCTGACATTCTTCCTCCGCAGGGGCAGGCACCGCACCGACCAGAGGCCAGGGCGGTTCTCGTCGAGTCTTGCCTAATGCGGTGCAGCGCGTTGCAATCGCATGCAAATGTTTGTTCGTGAAGGTGAAGCCGGTACATGTACGGTGTCTCGCGCGTCGGGCTGAGTCGATTACATCATTACATGTTGCGTTTGCGGGTCGCTGTGAATTTGCGGCTCACCGACGACACGTGCGTGAGCGCGTGCGCGATTCGCTGTTCGCGCGCGGCATATGGCTGAGACCGCCGAGGAGAGCAAGGCGTTCCTGCGCGCCTGCCAGCAGGGGCAGATCGCGGAAGCAAAGGCGCTGCTCGCCGCACACCCTTCGGTGCTCGATGCGCGCTCGACGTCCAAGGGCTACACGGCCATGCACTACGCAGCGATGGGCGGTGTCGTTGCGCTCGTCGAGTGGCTCTCTGAGGTCGGCATGGACGTGAGCGTCGAGAACCCCGAGGGCGTGACCCCGCTGCAGGTTGCGCTCGAGTACAAGCGGCTCACCGTCGCGCGCCGGCTGCAGCAGCTCAGAGACGCGCACAAGAAGTCGCCCGCGCCCGGAGCAGCAGTTGTACAAGCGCCGCAGCCGCAGCCGCCACCACAGCCAGCAGTACCGCCTGCCGAGCCTTCACGAGCTCAGACCAGGCCATCGGCCTTGGCAACTCCTCATTTGCCGAGTACTGCCGCAGCCTCATCCACCGCCGCCGCCATCGCCGCGGAGCCCTCCGTCCCGAGTGCCGCTGCTACCACCGCTGCCTCTCTGCCGGCCACCAGCACCTCCTCCATCTCCACCTCCTCCTCCTCCTCCGCGGCCGCAGATCCTCCGGAGCTCACTTTTGCCAACCGCGAGGCCGCGGCGCAGGCGCTCGCCGCGGGTACCACCGCGCTGCGCAACGGCGACCTACAGCGTGCCGTCCGGCTGCTGCGCAAGGCAAAAGCTCTCAATCCGCACGACGCGACGGCCGCCGAGAGCCTACGCGAGGCCGAGCGCGAGATTGCGGCGGTGCTGCGAGAGCAGGAGGCAGAAAAGGAGGCCTGCCGCGCCGACGCGCTGGCGTCGCGCGAGCAGTATGGCGACTACGGAGGCGGCGGCCTCAGCGGCGCCGCCGCTTCTGCCAGCAGCGGCAACGCGAGCGGCGGCGGCGGCAGCGGCGGCGGCAGTAGCGGCGGTGCCAATCGCAGTGGCGGCGGCAGCCGCAGTGGCGGCGGCAGCAGCACTGGCGGCGGCAGCAGCGGCGGCGGCTCGCGCCGCGCCGCGCCGGCCGCGCCGGCCAAGCACACGATGCCTCCGACAGCTCCAAAATCGGAGACGGCCGCCGCCGCGTACCGGCCGCCACCGCAGCCGGCGTCGTCATCTCCAGCAGGGGCGAGCCAGCCGCACTCGTACAAGGACGCGGACGCGTCCTTGCCGCCGCCGCCACGCGGTGCCAAGGGAAAGGCGCTGTACTATCTTGCGCTGCTGCTCCAGTGGATCCACTGGCTGGCCGTTGAGGCACTGCCACGTGCGGCACGCGCTGTCGGTCTCCTCTACTTGCTGCGCCTCGTGAGCAACGCCTCGCAGGCCGTGTGGCAGCGCGTGCGCAGCAAGTGGGAGACGACGGTCGCGATGGACCCCGAGCTGTACGAGCGTCTCGAGTATCTCTTCTACTACTGGCGCGCGCGGCTGCGCTGGCCCTTGCGGCTCATCGGCGTACTCCTCGCCCTCGCCCTTGCTTGGAGGTTCCCGTGGCATGCGTATGCGCTCTTCGTCGTCGCCTCGGGCGCGCTCCTCACGTACCTGCACCCCAACTTTGCATGGTCGACTGTGGTGCCACAGCCGGCGGTGGGCGCCGCCTCGGTCGCGGCCTGCTTCCTATGCTGGCTGCTGCCGTACACGTCTCTGGTGCTGCTCGGCCTCGGCACGGCCGGCTTGCTCGTGTACCTGGGCGCTTGGCAGCTCGGCGCGGGCGCGGGCACGCTCCTGCTCGTCTTCTACTTCCTGCCGACGCTCGCGCTCGGGCTGCTCGGCCTCGTCGCGTGGCTCCTGTTCCTGATCACGCTACCACGCATCTGCCTGCTGCTCACGGAGATGGCGCTGGGTGGCTACTACATGCCCTTCCACTGGCCCTTTCTGCACGTGTGCCTGCTCGGCCTCGTCTTCGGCACCGCCGACTACAAGCTACTGCTCCCCGTTGGCGTGCTGCTCACACTACTCTACTTCTTCCCGCGCTCGGTGCTCTCGCTCGTCGCCCTGATCGTCCTATGGATGCTCTGGCCGATCGTCGCCGCGGCGCGTCAGCAGATTGGGCTCCTCATCGAGCAGCCGTACGGGCCCGCCTTCCTCGACGAAGACGCGAAGAAGGCCAAGGAGAAGGCAGAGACGCCCATCACCGACGAGGCCCGCCGTCTCTTTGAACGGTACGGGCTGGGCACGGCCAGTGCGCCCGACTTGCCCAACCGGATCTGGCAAGCCTTTACGGAGCTCGGACTGAAGCGCTCGCAGTCTGAGGCGTCCGGTCTGCTCGGCGAGTACGAGGGCGGGCGTGCGGGCCGGCTGAGCGCGGAGGAGTTCTTGCAGCTCGTTGCGGCCGAGGTGGCGCTCGCGGGCAAGACCCACTACGATGTGCTGCGCACGCACCGTGCGGCGATGCCCGCGGAGCTCAAAAAGGGTTACCGGCGCATGTCGCTGCTGCTGCACCCCGATAAGAATGCGCGCGAGTCGGCCGCGCGCGCTTTCAAGCGCGTCTCGGACGCGTACACGACGCTCTCCGACGCGTATACGCGCGCAGAGTACGATGCGAACCTAGACGATGGCGGCACAGGAGAGGACGGCCTCGAGGGTGGCGGGGAGGCGGCGCAGGCGCCCTCGTTTTCGCCGGACATGCCCTCGGGGCCGCCCGGACTCAAGAAGCGCAAGGGGCGCCCTCCAAGGCGGTAGGCAGCCGGGCACGAGGCGGTCCGAAGGCAGCGGCGGCGATGGGCATGAGGCGCACGGCGCAGTCGATGACAATACTGCTTGGTCGACGATGCCGGCGAGCGGCGACGCGAGCCGGGAGGGGACGACGCGAGCGACGAGGCAGCGCGGACTCTCTGTTGGTTCTGGCGGACGCGAGCGACGTCGAGAGCGACGCGCGAGTCGATAAGGAAGCGGCAGTAGTAGCGTGTGGTGATTGGGTGGTATTGCGATGCGACGCGCGGCTCGCGGCTCACCGACTGGTACGTGTACTGGAGAGTGAAGGCCATGGTGAAGGCGCTGTTCTCCAGCTCATGTGAAGTGTCGTTTAGAAAACCTAATGAAGCCCTTTCAGCTTCGTCAGCCGTCACGCCGGGTCCGGCCCGTGATCGGGTCGGCCGCGCTGCAAACACACGTGTCACGTCAGACTCGCGCCCAGGGGCGGAGGGGGGCACGTCGACGCTGACCACTTTCGGATCTTTGCATGTTGGATCTACTTTGCGACAGGAGCTGATTCACTGTACAGCTCACAGCTGATCTCGTCGCGTTTCTGTAGCGTGCGAGAGGTTTGCATTCGTGTGTGAACTACTTACCACCGCGTTTCTTCTTCGCCTTCTTGAGCGCCTTGGCCATCTCCTTGAGCGTGGCCTGTGTGATCGGATTGCCCTCGAGCTCCACCTTGACGATCCCCAGCAGGGCACTCCCCGCTATGAGCGCTCCGAGGAGCCCGAGCACCGAGGCGTCACTCAGCTCGTTGTGGCTCAGGGCGAGGGTCTGTAGGCGCGGCAGGCCGTGCGCCCTACATGGCGTGGGCAGGCGCGATGAGGGCTCCTGCGCCGTGCTGGGCGCCCCCGTGGGCATCGTGTTGACATCCTTCGGAGTCGCTGCTTGCACCTCATGGGGCTGCCCGATGTGCTCGCCACAGCGCTCGCCGAGCGTCGCGGCGCGGAAGAGAGCAGCGCCGCCGGCGTCGCCGATGGCGTTGTGGTCAAGTGCGAGGACCTCGAGGCTGGCTAGCGTCGGGGTGGCGAGCGCCGTCGCGAGCGCCACTGCGCCCCGATCGCCGATGGCGTTCGCCGAGAGCACAAGACGCCGTAGCCGGCCGCATGCGGGCAGCACGCTCGCCAAGCGCGCCGCGCTCTCATCGGCCCATCCGCACCGTCGGAAGACGAGCTCCTCAATGCCACCGAGCGCCGCGAGGGTGACGGAGCTGAACTGTGCTTCGATGCGTTCGAGTGCATACGGACATGATGACGCGCTCCATGCGCCCACGTGCGCCGCTAGCCGGTGGCCGCGGCGAAAGGCGAGCGGCTCGGCAGGCGGCGCACACCGCGGAAGAAACGACGCTGTGACGGCCTCCGCCCCGAACTGGGAGGTGGCGCCACTGGTGCTGAGGGTGAGAATCTGCGGCCACGTCGGTCCCTCAAGTTGGAGAGTGCAGGGCTTGATGAGGGTCGCTATCTGGTGCAGGTAACACGGCCAAGCCTCCGCAAACAGCGGCTGCAGCTCGTCGTCCTCTGCCCTCCCCCCAAGTCCGCCCCCGGGGGTCTCGTCCGGCAGGATCCACACGGTAGTGAGGCGCGAAGCAAAGAGCGTGTCAAGTGCCTCGAGCCCTGCCCCAAAGGCAAGCGCCTCAAGGGCTGAGCGGCGGCGCAGGGGCTTTCCGGAGCTCGCCTCGAGAGGGGCCATGAAGAGCGAGCCCCACTCGTACAAGATCCCCAGGTCGGTGATGCCCGTGAGGGAGGTGCCTGCGCGCCCTCGGGTGAACTCGGACCAGCGCTCGTTGAGCGTGCGCGCGATGAGGCGGAGATGATGGCCAGAAGGGTCCGGGTGCGTCGCGCCGCCCATGGCCAGCGCCATACGGCCGTGCAGGATGCAGATGATCGGCAGGGGGCGGTAGAGGAAGGAGCTCCCCCCTTTGGGCGCGGTGCCCTTTGGCGACGTGCCGACCATCGAGCGCAGCACTTCCACCGTAATGAACGCCTCGGGAGGCAGCCTCTGTCGCTCAGGCAGGCCACCATCCCGTTGAGTGCGCAGCCAGTTGGCTGACAGCAGCGCGATCGGGGGTGCTGTCTGCCACCCGATGCCCGACGGATCCGAACCCAGCGGTCGGGGCTCGAGAGCTGCCCACACGGCGGCCGCTTCCACATACGGTGCGGTGAGCTCGATGAGATCGCTCTCACTCATCCGTGAGAGCTCCTCCTGCCTCGCCGCGAGCAGCTCGCGCGTATCCCGAGCCTCCCCGAGCATCCTCGCCTCGCGCCGCGCTCGGCGCCTCTGCTCGGCCGCCGCCGCATCGGCAGAGCGGCTCGCCTTGAGCTCCGCGTCGGCCGCGAGGACCTTGGCGGCCGCCGCGAGCTCCTTCTTGTACAGATCGGCGTGTGCTTCCGCCGTCTGCCTCGCTAGGCGCGTCTCATTGATGCACCTTTGCTCCCTCGACGCACTCTCTGCCAAAGCAGCCTCCGCATGAATACGGCTCTCGGAAGCAGCCTCGTTGGCGGCTTTCAGATTTACGACCTCGCCCTCGAGCTGGAAGACCTTCGAACGCATCTCCCCCAGCTCGCGCAACGTCACCTCAAGGCGTGACGCCAAGCTCTCGGCCGCCGCGCGCTCCCGCTTCTGATCCTCCTCGGCTTTCTCGAGCATGTGACGAATCCGAGCGAGGTCCTCGTCGTTCCGCGCGATCGCTCTCGCTGCCTTGCATCCCGACTCGATGGCCGCATCGCGCTCCTTGGCAAGGGCGCCGAGCGTGTCCTTGAGCCGAGCGTTCTCGCGATCCTTGCGCTCGAGCTCGAGAAGCATCTCGTGCAGCTGCGGCTGCAAGAGTGGCTGGGCGTGCGACGAGGATGCCAACCCGAGCGCCTGACGTGCAACCACGCCCATGTGCCTTGCCGCCTTGTTGGGAGCGCTGGTCGGCACCAAGACAAACTCGGACTTTGCCGGGCTCGCAGGCCTGCCGCCGAGAACAGCGAATCGCCGAGCGATGCCCAAAGGCCCAGGCGGCGCGGACGCCGCGCGGGTCATCGTCTGGGTGGAGCCGGCGACGGCGGCGGCAACGTCCTTGTCTTTGTTGCGCAACGCGGAGAAGGTGTTGTTGACCTGGCGGTGCGCTGGCGGAAAACTGTGCAACTGTGCAACGGTGGTGACCGGGGTGGGCGCAGAGCGGTGCAGCATCTTCACCGCGCGCTGAAGGGTCGAGTGAGCCTCCTGCAGATCTGCAAGCATCTCCTCCTTATTCTCGAGGCCGAGACGTATGTGCGTGTGGCCATTCCACGCGTTTCCAGAATATGAAACTGTGGCTAATCCCAAAATACGATGCAAGAAATGCATGCACGGCGAGCTTTCATCCGATCGGCGTGCAGTGAACCACGATCATGTGTCTTGTGTGTGAGACGGAAAGACGAGAGAAAACACACACAACTACATTTGATCGTGCCACTCGTCGGGAGATAGCACTTGCTATCTCCAGGTACTACCCAAACTCCGCCCATCATCAACTCGCAAGGTACTCGGCCGACTCTGTGAATCGCGCACCCTCGGCGAGGTCCGGCAGCCAAACACCGATTACCTCGGCGGCTCGCCGCTGTAGCGCAACCACCGCGGGGTCAACGGTCTTGGGTCGTGGCTTGCCGAGGGCATCGGCCGCCGCGGCTGCCTCCTCAAGCAGCGCCCACCGCCTCAGGTCAGTCTCTGGGAGCGTGCCTTCGCACCGTGGACACCGGCACCAGAATCCCCAGCGGTCGTGAAGCCACTTTCGCCGCTCGACCGTCGGCATGAAGAGCGCGGTGGCGCTGTAGCTGATGCAGACTTCTTTACCGCAGTCCAAGCGCTGCGCCACGATGGCGCGTACTCGGCACTCGCCTGAAAAAGACTTGTGTTCGAAATGCAATGAGGCAGTCGGGCAGCACGCATGGTTGAGCAAACTTGTTTGCTTGAACAGGTTTGCGCCAAGCACGCCTTGTTCGAAGAAATTGCACGCCACGATGCCCTCACCCTTGCTAGAAGCGCGACGCTTTCGACAGAGGCTCTCAAAGTGGCACACCATGGCATCAACCTTTTGCACCAGCGCTTCACGCGATTCCGCATATGTGAGTGGCGATTCAGACCAAAGTTCAGTGCCGGGCTCAATGAGGCTCAGAGCGAACACGCCTCGGCCGGCACCAGCTACCAACCGCACCGCCACAAGCGCGTGCTCGAGGTGGCACTCGCCATACAGGCAGTCGGAGCCGTTGAGATCGCGCCCGCGGGATCCCGCAGCCTCGAGGAAGCTCCAACTCATAGGCGCTCACATGGTCGGCCGCAGAATGTGCCCAACACAGCGCGGTCAAGGACACACACGAAATACTGGCAACCTTACGTCTGTCGCTCTAAATACGCAGGGAGATCCATCACTCTCAGAATTGTCCTACCGCTCCTATGCTGGTTGCTGCGCCAGTGCTGCGCACGGTCCCGCGGTCTCTTCCGATCTCCATGCTGATGCTCATGATGCCGCGGGAAATCCGCATGCGTGCTAATAGTCGCTGGACTCGGTCACCCGCGGGTACAGGCCCGGCGTGGCCGAGTACTGGGGCGGCGGCGCGGCGCCGCTCGCAGGGTGGTCGAGATCTAGTCGAGATCTAGTCGAGATCTAGTCGAGATCCTGCGGCATCCAAGGCTCTTACAGGCTCGCGGCCGCGCCGGCTGCGCCGCCGCTGTGACCTCGGGTGGGCGTCGTAGTGGTGGGCGCCGACGAGACCAACGCCTTGAGGGGCCCTTGGCCGTCGGTTGGGCAGGAGGCTCCGAGGGGGTCGTACAGGTGATCGTACAGCATCGCCTCGGGAGCGGCGCCCAAGGGGGCGCCCAGGGGGTCGAGGATGCTGATGCTGTTGCCGTGCCGCCGTGTCTGCGTCTGCGCATGGTTATGCTGGTGTAACTCTTCGCTGTTGATGGTCGCAAGCGCGCGCGTTACCGGTAGCGCGCCGTGGTGAGCGTGATCACCGTACCGCAGGGCGTGGCGCCGCCCACCACGGCGCTCAGGTCGGCTCGGGCAGCACCTCCAGACGGCGATGGCCACGAACCCAAGCGCCGGGTACAGCGCGCTCGCGCCCACCTCGAGCCGCTCGTGAGGCGCCGTGTCGGGCGTGCTGCCGTTCGCGGTGGAGGCGCCGTGCTGGGCGGCTCTCCAACGGCGCTCGTCGACGTGGAAAGCGAGCGGCACGCCCAGCACGGCGCTCGACAGCGCCAGGAAGAAGAGCGAGCTTGCCCACGGCTCGAGCGCTGCGGGCTCCTCGTAGAGGAGGTGCTGCTCGGCGAGCCGCGTGCGTGCGCACAGGCTCGCCAGCGAGGCTAGCAGCGCCGTGCCGAGCGCGAGCGCGACGGGCGCGCCGAGCAGCGCGCTGGGCACCCAGTCGCCGTGCTCAGCCATGGCCGCGCTGTTGACGAACCCCGCCGCGAGGGGCATCCACGAGGCCAGTCGCGGGCCGCCGAGCAGCGTGCGGTTGCTGCAGAGGGGTCCGAGTAGGTTGACACCGATGTCGCATCCGCGATCGAGGACGAGTAGCACGCATGTGAGGAGCGGGAGCAGGTCGCACACCATGTGGCGCGTCGCCTCCCATGGGCGAGTGCCGGTCGGGCACGTGCTTCGAGAGAGCAGATGCAGCGCGAGCGAGCAGACCCAGAGCGGGGCCGAGGTGGCGAGCACGTTGGCAAAGGCGAGGACCGCGCACGGGGTGAAGAGCGTCGTGTAGTTGTCGTCGGCAGTCGGGTCGGCGCATGCCCAACCGTCCGCCCATGCGGTGGTTGACGGCGCCGTGCCGAGCAGCTGGTGGCTCATGCGGCTCCAGCGCGAGAGCAGCAGAGCCACGCAAGCGGGCGCCGAACCGAGCGCGATGTAGACGAGGATCGAGCGGCCCTTGCGGCTACCGCAGCAGCTGCAGCACAGGCCGAGCAGCGCGAGCACGAGCGAGAACAGACTCGCCGCGGCGGCGGCCACACTTGCCGCCTCAGATGCGTTCAGCGAGGGCGGTGCCGGCGGCGGCGGCAGGCTCGGGGGCGCGGGCGGCGAGGGGGGGCTCGGGGGCGACTCCGGGGGCATCGGGGGCGCGTTGTGGACCCCTACCGGCCACGCGGCCTCCGACGCGATCCCGCACTGGTTCTTGCCGCGTGCGAGCTGCATGAAGCCCTTCTCGCCCCACGACGTGCCCCACGAGTTCTTGAGCCGCCAATAGTCGGGGGTCGGGCTCGCGACGTCGGTACCGAAACCGACGAGAAGGATGGCGTGATCAACGGCGGTGCCACAGGAGGCGTCGTCGTAGATCCCCTTCTTGTAGAATTGGAACGCCTTACTGCCCGCCGCGATCGCCGCCGCCACGGGTTGGCGCGCGACTGCCGCTTCGAAGGCCTTCTCATCGCCCCAGGTACCTTTGTAGGCGGCGACGGAAACCTTGGGTGAGCAAGGAAGCGACCCCGGGCACTCGCCCGGCATGACGGTGTGGCCGGAAGTGTATGGCCAGTCTGCCTCATCGCACAGCGGGTGCAACACGCTCCATGCAGTCGCCCGCTCGATGCTGCCACCAGCGCACGCTTGCTCCTCCTTGTCGCAGGAGACAAACTCCTGCTCGGACAGTGACGTGAGTGGGTTGCCACCGATGGCGAAGGCGGACTCAATGGCGCCCACGACCGCGAACGCCCAGCAGGCCCCGCAGCGTCCCTGGTCTTTGACGCGCTCCACGAAGCCCGCTTCAGCCCAGTCGACGTCGCTGACGTTGCCCAAATCCATGGCGTGACCCATGGCAGGTTCGACCTTGACCCGGAGCCCACCAAAGCTCTCAGACGACACACCAAGTGCTGGGAGCATGCGCCGTCGGAACTCGGCATGCGTCAGGTCCGAGTAGGCATTGTGCCCCAGCGTGAAGGATACATTGCGTGCGTTGTGCTCCTCGATCATCCTATCGTTGGCCTCGAAGACCTCGAGCGCTGCCATTCGCGCCTCCATTGAGGGGTAGACCTTTGCGTGCGTGCGCATCCACGTGTCAAAGACATCGTTGTGCCGAGGCTCGACGGAAGCGGCTGCGGCGAGCGACCACATGAGGCACGCGGCGGAGAGGCAAAGCGGGGCGGCCCTCACCCCGTATCCCACGGGCCTGCGAAACACTGTGCTTGGGACTCGGGCACTGCGCCGCCTCCCTGACCTGCGCTCAAGCGTGGTCCGCTCAGGGTCAGTTCGGCATGTAATACCTACCAAGAAACGCCCATGAGTCCACAAACACCCGAGGGCAGTTTTCATGGTGCTGTTCAAAGGAAAAGTAACGACAGTTCAGGGAGCACGCCAAACTCCGAGCAAACTGGTCAAGAATGGCGCCCAAGGCCAAGCTAGCCACCGTAACAACAACAGCGACACCAGCAGCAGCAGTAAAGCCGAAGTTGGCGGCCGAGAAGGCTGTCGAGAAGGCTAGCAAAGGCTCCTCGTCGCCGGTTGCCCGGACGACGCCTCGTAAGGATTCACCCGTCTCCAGTAAAAAGCCGGCGAAGCTCTCCTCGGCCCGCAGCGGCGGTGAGGAGCGGCCGCCGCCAGAGACGGTCATCGAGCTCAAGGAGGCACTGGCCGCCGCGGAAGCACGCGCTGCAGCGGCTGAGCAGCGAGCGTCGACTCTGGCGTTTGCAGCATCGGCTGGCCTGAGCGAGGACTCTGTCGCCACGGCCGCCTCGACCATGCTTGCCGAGATGCAGTCGCAGCTCGACGCGGAGGTGGAGAGGAGCGACGCGTTGCAGACGCTGCTCGACGAGCAGGTTGCTGCCTTCAATGAGCAGGCCGTCAAGCTCGCCGAGGCCGATGCAGCGCAGGCCGAGGCCGAGGCGGCGCTCGCTACCACGCAGTTGCAGCTCGAGCAGACGCTTGTTCGCCTTGCGGAGGCTGCTGCGGCCGCAGCGAAGCCGCCGCCAGCGCCGCCAGTGCCGCCAGCGCCGCCAGCGCCGTCAGCGCCGCCAGCGCCGCCAGCGCCGCCAGCGCCGCCAGCCGTGAAGCCGCCCGCACCGTCAGTGCCAGATGTTGAGCTGCCAACAGTTGAAGCCGACGACATACTCGAGTCGGGCGACGCTTGTGCGGATAAGCCGCCACCGCCCGACGAGGCGGCGCGGGCGCCGGCGGCGCGGGCGGCTGCGGCGGCCGTCCCCGCGCCCGCGCCGTACCGCATCGTAATTGAGCTTGATGAGCTTGATGAGCTCGACGTCAAGGTGCTGCAAGAGGATGGCTCCGCGGCGCTCTCTGCTCCCGACGCGTCAGACGATGAGCACGCGAGCGCGACGCGGCTGCAAGCGCTCGCGCGCGGAAAGCAGAGCCGCAAGAGCGTCGGCATCGATCATGCTTTCGATGGCGAGCGTGAACTCTAGCGGGTGAGGCCGCACGGCGTGCGCACCTCCATCCGGGGTGGAGCCGGATGGAGACGTGACGTGTGCGCCGACGCGCTGCCACTCGGCACATGTGGCTCAGGAGGAGAAGTGTCACGAGGCTACCTTAGGCCGATTTTTCAAAATGTCATGATATGTTATTTCGATATTCGTGATCTCGGACGCTCCGCCTCCCAGCGGTGCGCCGTAGTGCGTAGACGTAACTACGTCCGCCGCGGTATTGCGCAATTGCGGAACGTGCCATGGGAATTGCGTATTCACGTAAACGCTCTTAGCTCTACCGCCGACGTGGAAACGTCTAAGCGTGCCCCGGGCACCCCGCCTGAAACCCCGCCGGCTATAAAACACCGCGCTACGCCCACGACTAAAGTCGACTACCTTCTCCTAGCGCGGGGTCTCCGCCCCTGCTATCTATAGACCAACCAGCTCAGTGAGGTCGTTCAGAAAGTTTGGCTCGTTACAGCCCTCGTCACTGTTCATCCCACCGAAGACAAAGCAACGACCGTCCACGGTGCGGATCAGTGTGTTGGTGCCGCCCCGCTGCTGATAATTCGAGGGCAAGCCCTTTTGCGGAAGCCACGTCATCGTGGGCACATGTAAGAGGACGACGTCGAACAAGTCCAAGACCATGTCTCCATAGGCCTGCCCAGGCTTGGGGTCGTGGTGGCACGCACCACCGAATACGAGTACGAGTTCCTCATCGGGCGCCGCCACCATCACCGACTGGCACCGCCCGCGTGGAACCGAGCCCGAAACATCCGGCGCAACCCAGCTCATCGACGGCAGCTCGAGCACGTGAAGGTCGCTGAGGAACACGGTGCCCTGATTGAGCTGCGTAGCGCCCGGATCCCGCCCCTGAGCCCACCCGCCAAAGATCATGCAGCCGCGCGAGAGTTCCACCGCCGAGTGGCAGTAGCGGGGTGATGGCGTCCTCCCTGTGGCCAGCAGCAGCCGCCATTCGAGGAATTGGTGTCCACACTCGTCGTACAGGGCGTCCATCGGATGCGCCCAAGTAAGGTTGATGCGCCAAAGCAAGTTTGTGACCGTGCCACCCGCGGCCTTCCCACCGAACGAAAGCATGTAAGCCAAGTTCCCATCCTCCACCAGGCGGGCGGTGTGGCCGGTCAGAGCGGGGCCCTCCCCGGGGAAGTACAATACAGGCAGCTCCACACTGGACTGGAGCTCGTCGTCTTTGCACCGTACGAGGCCCACAGCCCGGCTCTTAATCTGTGGCGGCCAAAGCATGTTCTCCTCGCCCAAGCTTGCTCGCTGAGCGCTCGGCGAATTATCCCCAAGAGCGAGCACGTGCAGCAGCCCGCAAGGATGTCCACGCCCGCGGTCTTGGCCGCCATAGAGCCAGAGCTCCTCTCTCCAGCTCACGGCACTGTGCTGCCATCGCTCTGGCATCTTGTCCCCCAACGGATGGACCGCAGGCGCCACCAACTCGCGCCCGTTCCGATCGCTCGCAAAGAGACATACGTCCACATGGCTCGTCAAGTTAAAGTGGTCGGTCGCGCCGCCTGAGATTACAATCAGAGGTCCAAGTTGACCAGCGGCCGCTCCTGCGCGCCTGGAGAGCGGCCTAAGGTGATGCGCGGTCTTGCGCATCCCTCGACACGACTCGGTCGTCATGGCGAGCGCACGAATAGTCGACATGCACCGATTGCAAGCGTGCCGCGCAGCGGTCGGCTCCACGGTGCCGCCGAAACGATGCGTGAATATGTTGCTCCACAGCAGGCCATCCCCACGAAGGACCGCGGCCCAGTGCTTGCAGATTGCAGCGCACGCTGGAAGGTTGTCAATGGGCATCAAAGAGAGGATCAGACATATATCTTCGTCGCTGAGCATCGGTAGTTCAGCTTTTGTGGCCACCTCCAGCGCTTCTGCTCCTTTGACGGCCATCTGGGCGTCCGCCTCGACCGCGTCCACCAGCATTCCCCGCGGACGTGAAGAATGTGGGAAACCAAAGAACTGTAGTTTCAACTGCAGCAGCTTCAAGAGCCCAAGAAATGTTTCGTACCGGTAAAAAGACACCGGGGGGAGCCGGTACATGTAACGTCTCTCTTAGCGCCGCCGAGAGCGGCCGCAAGGACGCCGCCCTTCGTGCCGCGTCGTGAGCGGGCGGCGCCGCTCGAGCCGCTTGCTCGGCTCAGCCTTCAGCGCTTATGCGATGGGAGCATGCTCAACCACGGGGCCGCATGCGCAAGCCTTGCGAGGGCCACACGGTCTCCGTCGTCGACAGGAGCCTGTACATCCTCTTCGGCAAGCATGAGGACGACCATAACAACTGCGTGTGTCCACCGATGCAGGTGCTCGATACGGAAACGATGGCGCTCTCGTCACCGCCCACCGACTGCGAACCCAAGGAGCGCGAGGGCCATACGGCGACCGTCGTTGGCCAGCTCATCTTCATCTTCGGCGGCACGTGGACTGATGAGGAAGACAGGACGATCTACATGAATGACCTGCACGTGCTCGACGTGCGCACGCTCACATGGAGCTTGCCGGTCACGAGCGGCTGCCCGCCAATCGAGCGCGAGGGCCACACGGCCGTCGCGGTCGAGACGCGCCTCTTCATCTTCGGTGGTACGTGGGTCGACGACGAGGATCAGTCCCACTACCTCAACGATCTGCACCTGCTCGACGTCGAGACGATGCCGATGGGATGGTCAGTCGGCGTGTGCTCGGGCGAGCCGCCGAGCCAGCGCGAGGGGCACACATCGTCCGTGGTTGGCGCGCAGATCGTCGTCTTCGGCGGCGCGGGCCTCGACGTGGAGGACAGGCCCGTCAACCTGAACGACCTGCACATCCTCGACACTGAGCGGATGGCTTGGAGCCGACCAGTGGTCTCGGGGCGCATCCCGCAGGAGCGTCGGTACCATTCGGCCTCGGTGGTGGACCAGCGGCTTTTCGTCTTTGGCGGCCAGTACTACAACGCCGAAGCCGATCTCCATTTTGAGTGCGATAACGCCTTGTGCACCTTCGACGCCGATACCCTCTCGTGGGCCACGGTCGCAGTCGACTCTGCCTCGCCGCTGCGTCGCGCGTGCCACGCGGCGGGCGTCGTGAGCAAGCAGGTCTTTCTCATCGGCGGCCGATACTGGGACGTGGCGGAGGACGATTATATCTTCCTCAACGACATCCAAGTGCTCGACACGCAGCCCTCGTCCACGCTCATCGCCGACTGGCGTACCTTCCTCAACAACCCTCTCCTCTCGGATATCACGATCATGGTGGGCGGTACGCGCGTACACGCGCACCGGGTGGTGCTCGCGGCGCGCTGCGCCTACTTCCGCGGCATGTTCGAGAGCGGTATGAAGGAGTCTACACAGACCGAAGTCTCGCTAGAGGACATGTCGTACGACGTCTTCCGAGCGCTCCTCGAGCACCTCTACACGGACCGCGTCGACGTCACTTCGGAGATCGCGCTCGAGCTCTTCGCGGCGGCCGACTTTCTAGGAGTGGAGCAGCTCAAGTCCATCTGCGTCAGCAAGATCGAGTCCGAGCTTTCTGTGGACACCGTGTGTCACACGCTCACCGTCGCTGACAAGCACTCGGCCACTCCCCTCAAGGACGTGTGTGTGAGATACATTGTCGACCACTTTAAGGAGATCCATTCCACAGCGGGCTTTCATGCGCTCTCGCGCAATCTGCTGACCTGGGTACATGCGGGCGTCGCCGCTAGGATGCCCCCTGCCGGCGCCGGCGCCAGCGGGCTCTCCGGCGCCATGGCCAGGTCCTCCATCCACGAGCATGGCTCGCCCGCAGGCGCAGCAGCAGCGCGTAGGTAAGTCAGTGCGACGCGCCTACATGTAACGACTCATATGGTACCTCAGATACTACACGTCTGCGCAATGGTGGCGCAAGCAAACGCGAGAAGGCCGACGCGACCGCGTGGGCGTGCGCCGAACGGCTCTACAGCCTTACTACAGCCTTACTACAGCCCCAGGGGCGAGCAGCGAGCCTCACGCCCTCGTCCAGCGCTCTCACGTGTCACGAGCCCACCCCCTCAAAGGCCCATCAGGGGTGAGGCTCAGGGCGTTGCGCGGACCGGGCCGATGCTCGCGACGATTGTCTCCTCACTGAATCTGAGATACAGATCAATCTGAAATACGCGTCTGCCCGTCTCTACACCGGCGTGGGAAACAAATTTTAGGAATCTTACATTCATGTACACACGTGGACACAGAGCACTGTATAGTACAGCCAGCTGACGTGAGCGTGTGTCTACTCCGATAGGCTCGACCGCTCTAATACACCTGTGACTTAGGCCGCTACCGCTGCCGCTAGTACCGTACGTAACTTCTAACTATAGTACGGTGTGCTCATCAGACTTTCACAGTCGTCGGCACAAAAGAAAAAGACACGCTCATGCAGGTAGCAGGGTCACTCATCAGCGCGCTGATGGGCAGGGTGCACTGTGTACCATAGCTACACGCCGACTGCTGCTGGACGCCGGCTTTGACCCTGCTGTCATGCACGTTGAACGTGGGCATGCGGATCACATTGCACCTGCGCCAGCGCGGCTACGCTGCGCGGTCAGCTCGAGCGTGCCGCCGGAAACAGCTCATCCCTTCTTGCCGCGCGCCTCCACGATCTCCTCGAAGGACATCTCACGCAAGCTGCCGCCGTACATGGCTGTCTGCGATATGGATTTTCCCCGTTCTATCCGAATTACCTTATCCCATGTCTGCCCGACCTTTGGCGTGACGCGTTCCTTGAGTCGTGTGCAGGTCTCATTCTTTCCATACGCAGGTTCGCAGCAGAGTGCGTGGCCCCACGCGCCGAAGACCTTTTTGTCTATCTCCGTGAGCGTTGCAAGTGGGGCTGGAGCCTTGACATGATCTGCGAAGACTAGCGGCGGCTTTTTGAGGTTGTCAGGATGGTACTGGCTGTACGTGGCATAGTCCTGCCAGTCCATCTGGCCAGTCATCTTGAGCGACATGCTGTGGACGCTCTGGCAACCAGCCACTGCGTCCCGACCCCCTCGGCGGTTGGTCGCCAGTCGCCACCTGCCCAGCCGAGACGTATGAATAGACGTGTGAACGTAACGCGACAGTCGCGCTCAAATCCCACACGAGGGAGCACCCTCCTTTTACGTGTGGTGTGAGTTCATATGTATGGGGGCTCGCGCTAAGGTCGACGGGCTGTCCACCGAGCGGAAAACGGAGATTACATGCCCAGCCCCTCCTTTTTCATTGTGAATTGGGGCTCCGACGCCGAGCGAAAGAGCGTTGCCACGCGCGCCGGGTCGTCGCCCCTGGTGTGGGGAAAACGGGCCAAAGGAGCCAGTGAGTGAGTGAGTGAGTTATTGAGACACAGACACACCGTGGAACAATACGGGGTACGGGTCGATATACCTACTGAGGCTCATAGGGTATACCATAGCAGCACATGCAGTATCCTCACCCGATACTCATGGCCGTGTTTTGAATCCAACGGATTCCTGTTCGGGCGTCGCTATGCTGAGTGAGTGTAACTCACTCACTCGCTATGCTCTCTCCGTGCCCCACACCACTGCCCGGCGAAACTGCCAACCCCCCCATGGGAGGAACAGACGCTGTATCGGTCATGCAGTGGGTGGGTCCCTTGCGGGTATGCACGGGTGTGTACCCACATGGCATACGACTGGTCGACGGGACGTGAGAGAGCCGCTGGTTTGGCCCGTTAGGGCCTCCCCCTCTCACTGTCCGTCCCGTCGACCCCCTGTCGTTCGGTTGCGTTTCATTGGCCCGCCGGCCGAGAGATCGGGGTCGCCGCCCCGGCTCCGAAGAGCCAGGTGAACGAGTAGGAGCCTTGCGGCGACCCCCTCACGTGCTTGACCGCCCGTTAAGGCTGTGTCCATCAGAGATACAGGATTTGGTGGTCACCTTGCCGATCAGAATGAGCATCTCGGTCTCGAACTTCCGGGCTCGGGAGTTACTCCTTGCACCGAGAAGTTGGTCCCTCAGCGCGCCGAGCGGGCTAGGGCTGAGCCACGCAAGGGGCTGTAAACCTGTCGAGGACCGACCTTCGGCGCGTGTCATCGCGGTATGTTGCGCCCTTCATCATCTCGGTCTTGTGGGCTCTCTCGCTCTCGCACTCTTGCTCTCACTCTCTCTCTAGGGCCTCGCTGTCTCGTTTGCCGCCATTGTTCTCTTCTGTGCGGAGAGAATCACATGGGCGTGAGTCCCTTCGTAGCGTGTACTCAGGATCTTAGTCATCGGCTTAGTCACTTTGTCTGTTTTTGTATTCTCAATCACTCGGCTCTCGATCACGTTCGCGGTTGGTTTTTCAGTTTCAGTCTCTCTCAGTCGCATTCAGTCTCATAATCATGCTCTCTCAATCTCTTAATGAATCGGCCTCGGTCTGTTAATCGTTTCGCAATCAGAACTCAATCATGCAGTTGGGCTATTCAGAGCTGTGATTATCCTGTTCGGTTATTCTTATTGCTTCTGCTTCTTCTCCGGTTGTTCTGCTCTTGCGTCTTCGGCTGATTGTTGAGCCGCGTGGCTGTCGCTGCTCAATTCTCTTCGTTGTTCTGCACGTTTCTGTCTCTTAATCATCCGTCTGCTGCCGTTCTTTGCGCTGTGGTGACTGCTCTTTGACCCTGCTGAGCTAGAACCATCATCGTGGAGTCCGCTGCCGTCGTGCTTACTGCTGTCGCTGTCGTGGAGCTCCTTGCTGCCGCCCTTGCCTTTGCCGCTGCCGTGTTGCCTGCCACTGCCGCCCTTGCCACCGCCGTCGTTGCGGAACTCGTTGCTGCTGCCCTTGCCGCCGCCTCTGCCTCTGAGCCCACTGCCGCTACTCCTGTCGCCGTGCTTACCGCCATGGGTTCCACTATCGCCGCCTTTGCCCTTGCCGCTCCCTCGTCTGTTGTTGCCGCCCTTGCCGCCGTCGCTGCCTTGAAGCTCGCTGCTGCCGCCTTTGCCGCCATCGTCGCCCGGGACGTCACTGGTCTTGCCTTTGCCGCTCATGTCACTGCCTTCGTCGTAAATTCCGCTGTAGCTGCCCTCGTCATCATCTGCCAATGCTCCCCAAGAGTTCGGTGGCGGCGTCACCGCCCTCGAGCTGACCAGGGAGCTCCCTTCGGATTGTCGTCTGCTCGAATCGTCGTCTGCATCGTAAGATAGTCTGCTTGAGTTCCTTGTTGAGTCTACTTCCATCGCGTCTTCGTGTTCTTCTTCTTCTCCTGCGCCGGTGGGTTCAGCCATTCGCGTCCATCTCGATGTCCGTTCGACAAAAGTCAGATTCGCTGGTAGCACGAAGGGCTGCGAGAGCGTCACGTGCCCGTCGATCCTTGCTTGTAACATGTGGCCGATCTGGGACGTGGCGACGACCTTGTTGAAGTGGTTGCCTTTCTTCTGCATCTCGTTCTTCTTGTTCAGCTCGAGGAGGTCGGCAGCGCTCCGCCTTTCATTCCGTTCATCTCGATGGCTCCGTTGTGCTTGTGCTCGTTCGGCTCGTGCTGGCGTCGTCTCGTTGATCTGGTAGGCGTTCGTCTCTCGGAATTGTGGTGCTTGATCGTCTTCTCGGGATGCTGCACGGCTTGCCGCGCTCATGCGGTTGTACTTGGCCTTCGCTTGGTTGATGGCCTCGACTATCAGCTGGTGTAGTCGCTCCCACACTTCGAAGAACGTCTTCTTCTTCTCGTGCATTTCTTCGGCCTGGTTCTTGTTCACCTTGCCCTCCTCGTCCTTGGGCATCTTGAAGACCGACGCGAGCGGATCGCGAGGTAGGTGGCAAGCGAGGAAGCGGAGCGTGTCAAACTTGGCGATCTCGCCGTCATTGTCCAGTACCGGCGGTACTCCTCGATCCTCATCGTGCTGGCGGCTCTGGCACGAGAGCTCGAGCGTCGTGCAGGCCCTGTTGAACTCCTTCAGGAAGGTGTTTTTCTCGTTCGGCTCCAGCAGGTCTGTTGGCCAAGCTTCGCCTGCAGGTCGGAATTCTCGCAGCGTCCACAAGATCTCCTGGGCCAGGTACGCGTTGCTTCCTCTGGCCACTTTCGCCGAAGGGGCTGTCGCTTCGTCGTCTGTGGACGTTGGGTCTTGGGCAGTCGTCGTTAAAGGTACTCTTGGCGGGAGGTGCGGCATGTTAAGCTCGCACGTCTTCAGCGTGCACTCGGTCATCAAGTGCCATACCGTTGGGCTCACATCTCTTTTGCACAAGGGGCACACCGTAACGCCCGGGATGACGCTGGCATCCGTGCGGAGGGCGGTGTTGGCGAATTGGAACGACACGTTGAACCTGGTCGCTGATCTCGTGAGCCAAGGTTCTGCCACAAACTGCTCGACCGCGGTCGTCCATCGCGGCGCGTCCATCTTGATGCCAAGGCTTGGGAGGGCGTCGTAGTTGAGGATCGGGTAGATGATCGTGTCGAGCTTCTTCTGCATTTCGATCCGTTCGTGTTCTAGTTGTTCTTGGGCTAGGGCAAGGGCTCGTCGGTCGAGCATCGCTCTCGAGAGCGGGACTCCGTAAGAGCTCTTCAGCCTCATCTTGATGATCTCGATGAGGTTGAAGGCCTGATCCTGCTTGGTCTGGGCGATGAGATTCTTGGCGTGCTTGGCGTGGAATTCTCGTAGTTCTCGTTCGACTCTGCGTTGTTGACCTCGAAGACGTAGGTATCGGAACATCTTGGCGCCCTTGTCGTACTGCAGCCAGAAAGGTTGATCTTCCGTGCGGTCGCAGAGCACGACGAAAGCCCGGTCCGTCTTCATCTCGACCTCCTGGCTGAACTGTTGACATGTTTGGGCTGCCGTCGCTAGCGCGTCCGCGATGACGTTGGGCGTGTACGAGTGGCCGGGCACTCGGAACAGGTCCCAGATGCCGCCTTTCGACTCGATCGTCATGATGTTGTGGACGATAGTCTCGACCATGATGCTCGCATCGTAGTCGTGCAAGTCTCGGTGGTTCCGTGCCGATCGTGCTGCCTCGACGTCATCTGCGCAGGTTTGGGAGTCAGAGCCGCACAGCATCCGTACCGTTTCTCCTTGTCGAAGCTGCTCGATGCAAAACTCCGTGGACTTGTAGATCTGCATGAGCTCTCCGTGTTGGATGTCGCACTCGGGATGCAACGCGCCAAGGTGGTAGTTGCGCATCAGCGTGCCGCACGATTTCCATACGACGACAGCGCCCCAAGAGACGCGCCTGTCCAGTGCCCCGTCAGCGCCCTTCCGCCCGCCGTCTCCAAACCACACCGCCGTGTACTTGCGCTGGTCTTCCATTGGAGCGAGTCGTTGAAGAAGTTCGCGGTCCTGGTCGGCGTTCATCTTGAGTTTCTCCTTGTCAAGGATCTTGACCGTGATCTCCTCCCCCGTCCAGTCGACGACCTTGATACCTGTGCCGTCTTCGAGTTTGCGTACGCGGGTGAATATGGCAAGGAGAGGCGTGCAGCATACCTGGGGGTTGATGCAGTCATAGATGCTCGTCGAGTTCTTGAAGAGGAGACCGCCCGATGCGTTGACCGCCCTGTAGCACGAATCCGTGTGCGAGTACGGGTTGAGAGGCATGAAGAATCGTCGAGCGTGCGCCTTGTCCTGCTTCGAGGGCTCGAGGGAGAGGGTGTGCTTCCCTCGATCATCAATGCCGCCCCGAACGTACGTCTGCCTTCTTGGTCGGCGCCATGTGCGCTGGAGGCGGGTGCGGTCTTGTACCAGCTGAGTCTCCGCCGGCGATTCTCCCGCGTGCCACTGGCTCGGCGCCCACGTGCCGATGAGCTCCTCGGTAGTGGCGATGATCGCTCTTGCGGTCGCCTCATCGTCAAGTGCTCCGTGCCGTTCCTTGAGATCAGGTCTCGTGCCGCTCGCGTCCAGCTGTTGCAGGTGCTCTGCGAACGAACGGGCCTGAGTACCGCGTAGGTCAGATTCCTGGAGCGCGGCGATGCACTCGGCGGCAGTGTGCAGGCTTCCTGTTTTGAGGTACTTGACAAGGTCCCTTGGCAACGTCTTCCTCTCATGCTCCCACGCATTCTCGTACTTGGTGGCGATGTCAATGATGGCCTCCCTGCTCAGATACTCGTACGTGTGCTGCTCGCTGTACTCACGCTGTGTTTCGTAGACGTGCTCGTCCGTGTGCTCGGTGACCTCCTCGCTCTTCCTGATCTGCTCCAACATTTCCTCGCGCGGTCGTTGAGCTCGTAACTTGCGGCCGATGAAGACGAACTTGTCGCCGAGTCGTTGCCCTGCTTGCTGTTGGGCAAACTCTGCGATGTTCTCGAGCATTTCCTGGTCCCTCTCGAGCATCGCTGTGGC
>ERZ761574.234-NODE-234-length-36449-cov-85.387756_pt1 | contig 36449 bp, 18 predicted proteins | sample MGYA00374950_ERZ761574 | MGnify/ENA primary metagenome ERZ761574 (study PRJEB28895, sample SAMN07631631) | mixed culture metagenome | isolation source: Freshwater growth medium | place: USA: Seattle, Washington | collected 2016-10-03 ... | reverse complement strand
CGCCCTCGCCGCCGCCACCCTCGCCGCCGCCCTCGCCGCCGCCCTCGCCGCCGCCGCCCTCGCCACCACCGCCGCTCCAGCCCGGTGCCCAGTACCGGCCGGTGCTGAGCCTGGCGCTCGCCTTCGCGGGCAACGCCGAGGACTTTGATGCCGCAGCCGTGGCCAACTTCCGGGCGCTCCTGGCGCAGCTGCTCGGCGTCCCTGTGTCCAGCGTCGTCCTACAGGTCCGCTCTGGCAGCATGATATTCGACTTCCGCGTCTTCATATCCCCGCCACCAGCGAGCAGCTTGCTCACCGCCGCATCGCTTTCCAGCGGCCTTGGGGTGAACATCTCCAACGTCATCTCGACCTACGATATCCTCGAGATCGAGGCGCCGTCGCCTCCGCCGCCCTCACCGCCGCCGCCGTCTCCGCCGCCGCCGCCGTCGCCGCCGCCGCCGTCGCCGTCGCCGCCGCCGCCGTCGCCGCCGCCGCCGCCGCCGTCGCCGTCGCCGCCGCCGCCGCCGCCGTCGCCGCCACCATCGCCACCATCGCCACCATCGCCACCATTCCTTCCGCCGGCCCCGCCGTCGCTTCCACCGGAACTCGAGACGAGCAGCGCAACTGGGCTTATCGTTGGCGCTGTAATCGGCGTTATGATCGCCCTTGCCCTCGTCGTCTTCATGCTCTTTCGTCGCCATCGTAAAGATATGCTCCGCTCGTCGAAGACGGCGGCGGCGAGGGAGGGTTTTGAGATGCCGCAAGTGGCGACGGCCGAGAGGGCGGCGGCCGAGAGGGCGGCAGAGGAGGAGGCGAAGAGGAAAGCAGAGCTCGAGGCTAAGGGAGGCCAAGGGCGAGGCCAAGGGCGAGGCCAAGGGCGAGGCCAAGGGCGAGGCCAAGGGGGAGGCCAAGGGGGAGGCCACGGCGGCCGCTCTCAAGACGGCGGAGGGAGCGGCGGCGGAGAGGGCCGCGGACGATGCGCGAACGGGGGGCACGCCCATAGGCAGGTGAAGAGGAAAGCAAAGCCCGAGGCCGAGGAGGCGAAAAAGAAAGCAGAGCTCGTGGCAGAGGCCGAGAGGGAAGCGGCCGAGAGGGCGGAGGCCGAGGTGAGGCACTGGAAGATGGAATTGGAAAAGATGGCCAACGCCCGCGCGTGGCTCTGCGAGGCGCAGGACCGCGTGCGCCTCAAGGCCGCAGTGGCGACCAACGATGACGAGTCACTGTGCGACGCCACCAAGGCGCGAGACAAGGCACGCGTCGCCTTGGTCCGTGTGCTTGATGATGCGCTGAGCGCACATGACAAGGGCGAGGAGCAGCGGCGGAGCCTGAACGAGGAGGTGGCCGCGTTGCAGCAGAAGCAGCAGGGGGAGTGCGGGCTCACGCTTGCCGAGCAGGTGTGGCTCGAGCGTCTGCACAATCATGTGCTGCCCATGCTCGAGATCGGCACAGTGCACGAGGAGCGAGAGGACTTGCTCCGCCACGCTGAACGGCCAAGCACCGACAAGCTGCGCGAGCTGCATGAGGCATGGCTCGCCGCCCATAAAGCATTCGATCTCTTTCAAGCCAAAGAGAAAGATGAAAGGCGCCGTGGGAGTGCAACAGACGCAGCCATCGAGGCCACCCGCCGAGCGCGAAGTGCAGTGCAGCGCGCCGAGCGCGCGCTGCACGCCGAGCGCATTAGGCTGGCCCAGGTGGCTGCCGCGCACTTCCCGGAGCTCTTCGCGATGGAGCGGCTGCTCAAGCTGGACGCGGCGGAGGGGGTCGACTCGGACGAGCTGCGGCGTGTGCTCGTCGACCGCGAGCTCTCGCACTACGACGACATGAAACTTATCAGCGCCAAGGACGGGAGGCACAAGGTGTGGCGTGCGAGCTACGCCGGTGACGAGGCTAAGGCTGAGCTCTGTGTGCTCAAGGAGTACAATCTGAGCGATGCATCTGAGTGGAAGGCGCTGCTCAAAGAGGTGAAACTGCTCGGCCAGCTCTCAGAATGCCTGTTCATCGCCTCCGTCGACGCCGTCTTTGTCGTCTACGAGCCGAGCTACGCCGCCTACGTGCAGCTGCCCTACTACAATGGCGGCAACATGTTCAGGTGGCTCAACGGCGACGTTCCCGATCAGACTTGGTTGGAGCAGGGTTTGAACTACCTGAGCAATAGGAAGCCCAGGATTTGGCAGCGCAAGGTGCTGCTTGGGCAGCTGTGCGAGGCGCTCCGCCACCTGCACAGCCACGGCCTCGCGCACGGCGACGTCAAGCTTGAGAATGTCCTCGTGTCGCTCGAGGGCGAGCGCGCGACGGCGCACCTGGCCGACTTCGAGTCCGCGCGCCGCCAACACTCGATGGACACGCGCAGCAGCCTGAGGGCGAGCACGGGCGGTGGCATCGCCTTCACCGAGCTCTACGTGGCGCCCGAGATCCTCAAGGCAAGCAGAGAGGGCCGCGAGCGAGACGCGAAGCCCACCGCGATGGGCGACATGTTCTCCTACGGCGTCTGCTGCCTCTTCGCGTGCTGCCTGCCACCGACTAAAGAGGAGCAGGATAAAGCCATCCGCCACTTCGAAGTCGAGGACGGCCGCAAGCTCAGCTCGTGGTCGCGCGACCGGGCGAATCAGGTGGATGCGCACTTGGCGCACTTGCTCGAGAGCCTTCTTGCCGACGCGGCGACCAACGAAGAGGCCCTCGCGCGGCGACTGAGCGCGAGCCAGACGCTTCGGCACGCATTCCACGACACGGCCGCGGCGCACGAGGTGAGCACCAAGGCTCAGCAGGCGGCCGCCAAGGCGTCACAAGAGGCGGCGCAGCAGATGGCTGCCGTCGAGCAGGAGGCAGCGCATGTGCATCGCATGGCTGCCCATCGTGAGGCCGAGCAGCGCCGCATGCAGGCGGAGCAAGAGGAGGCGCTAGTGGCGAAAATTAAGCAGAGCGAGCTCGAAGCGGCGGCGAAGCTCAACGAGATACAGCGTGAGCAGCGCCGCCTCGAACAAGAGTGGACAAAAGTGCGCAAGCAGGAGGCGGAGGCGGAGGCGAAGGCGCGGGCGGCGGCGAAGCTGACGAGCGACGCCAAGGCAGTGCGCGCGGAGGCAGACCGCGAGGCCGCGCAGCAGCGCGCACAGGCGCAGGCCAAGCGCAAGGAGCTCGAAGCTGAGGAGAAGCGAGTGGCGCTCGAGTGTGAGCAGAGAAAGTCCGAGGCGGAGCGAGCAGAGGCCAAGGCCACCAAGCAACGCGATGAGCTTTTGCTCGCGCGCACCAAGGCCCGCGCCATGCCCGACTACTGGGAGAAGCACATTGCGAACAGTTCGCCGGATGGCTTCGCCGCGATCGCCCTCGACCGCACTGGGTGCGACCGTAGCACTTGGGCCGCACTCGAGCGGCTGCTGCAGACCGACCCAGTGAAGCTGAAACAGAGCGGTGCCGATCGGAGGGGCACCACGCACGACCGGCTGAAGCTCGCGTGCGCGTGGCGCCTGGAGAACCCGGCGCTGTGGGACAAGTACATGAGCGGCGTGCAGGGTGTGATGAACGACATGAAGCGCATCCGGCAGGGGCGAGTGGCATCCGCGGGCGGCGCGCCGCCTCTTACATGCCGCGTAGCGGACGCCCTACCCGGCGACCTGCGCGTGGACGTCAATGAGGCCTTCCTGATGCACGGCACGAACGCCGGCGTGCTCATCAACATCCTCTCTCAGGGCATGAACGAGCGCTTCGCCGGCACAGCCGCCGGAGCCGCGTACGGCGAGGGCTCCTACCTGGCCGAGGACGCGGGCAAGAATGACCAGTACACCAAGGTGGATCCGCAGTACGATGGGAGCTCGGAGCTGCACAAGCGGCTGTACGCGCACGGCGCGCGCCACCACCCAGGCAAGGTCTTCTACATCCTCGTGTGCCGTGTGGCGCTCGGCCATCACGTGCGCACAAAGCAGGCTGGTCGGGATGCCACGAGCACCGATACGGGTCGACGCGTGTTTCCGATCTCGTTCCGCGAGCTCGATACGGTGGCCGGCGTCTCTCCGCCCGTGCTTCACCACTCGCTGCTTGCCGACGTCTCACCACCCTATCGCTACCGCGAGTTCATCGTCTTCCACTCGGAGTACATCTACCCCGAGTACCTGCTGGCTTACCAGCGGTACGAGGGCGACCGCGGGCCGATGGCGTGAGCGTGGATGCGCTAGAGTGTCCTGTGGGGCAACTTGATACGAGAGGCACTCGCACGAAGGATGGCTTCAAGCTCGTCCGGTATGCGGTACGGCCGCACAACAGGGTGCGGCGTCACAAGCTGCAGGCAAAGATTTCGAGCGCAGGCTGGCCGCGAAGCAGGTCAAAGACGACGCGGCATGGCACGTCAAGTGCTGCTACAGTCCAGAGCATCTGCACCGGAGGGTTCAAGGTGGCGGGGCAACCGGGAGGTCCGCCGATAGCCAACGGCGCAGTACACGGGAACGGCATTTACGCTGCAACGGGCCCTAAGTCGCCCAAGTTCTACGGCAAAGACAGCAGGTCGGTGATACTGTGCTTGGCGCTCCCTGGAAAGGGTGGACGACAGGAGGTGGACGACAGCTGGTACCCGAGGGATGATTGGGTCGTCTTCAAGACGGGCGCTCAGCTCCTCCCCAAGTACGTGGTGCACTTCTAGGGGACGCCAGATGCGTTCGCCAAAGTGGGAGCCCTACCCGTGTTGTTGAGGGGACCCTATGGACACCACATGAACCAGCCGTCCATTGTGCGAGCGGCAGAGGATCCAGGGGGATATTGGATATTGGGGAGGCAGAGGATCCAGGGGGATATTGGATATTGGGGAGACCGCGACTTGCTGCAGCGCCTCACCTTCCACGAGGAGCCGATGCCCACCCTCCACGTCGTGCCCAAATCGACGGTCGCGACAAAGGCCCGCGCCGACGACAGTGACTTAACAGCATAGAATGGTTCTGGGCGGCGGCCGGCGGGTGACGTGCGTGAGTTCTGATCGTCAGGGGCTGTCTCGAGCGAAATCATGTTGCCGCATGTCGAGGCGCGGGGCGGGTCCTGGCTCTGTGTTGCCGTTGGTACCTCGCCCGCGCGCGCAGGAACTTACGGTAGATACCGGGTACAGTAAGAATTGCATGCAGAGGCTTGAGCCTTGAACGTTCTTGAAGGGCCGCGAGGGCGAGTGCAGCGAGTCTGTAGCGTTTGTCGCGAGACGCATCCGATCCGAGAGCCGGGGGGAGCCGTGCCCCTGCCCGTGGCGGCGTGAGTAACGGACCGGACGCCCGATTCAGTTTAGTCAATCGTCTTGTATGTCTTCCGCCGCCATGACCGCCATGAAAAAGTAGATGCGTACAAACTTGTCAATTGAAACTTGTACAAACGTACTTCGAAAGACAGCAGCGATGTGCGGATATGTGCGGCCGCGCAGGTCCGCTCTAAACGAAAGAGCAGAAGCGCTCTCGTCTGACTTCTATCACGCCACCTTCCTAAGATGCCATTTTCAGAAGCGCTCTAACTGTCGCATACTAACCTCTATCACGCCACCTTCCTAAGATGCAATTCGTACCGCTCGTGCGCCTGCCGGCGTCCGCGGTCCGCCAGCACAGCGTCAAAGAAGGAGTCGTCGAGCGCCGTGGCGGGAGTCGGGCCGCTCTTGGCAAAGCCATCCCTACCGTGGACGGAGCGGAACGCCGAGCCGGCTGGGTGGGTCTGGAGGATGGCGAGCATGAGGGCACAGCAGGCAGGCTCGTCGGTGAGGATTTGGAGCGACCCCAACGGTCGCAGAACTCGCGCTGCGTCAGCGAGGAAGGCGCCGTTGAGCAGCGCATCTGGAGACGGCGAGGTGCGCGCGAGATCGCGGAGCTCGAGGCTTGGCGGGAAAGGAAAGCGCAGATAAATCGCATCGAGCGAGCCGATGATGTGTTTCATCAGCCCTCCTTCTCGACGAAGGACGTCGGTGGCATCGGTCGCGCAGATGTGCACGTTGCTCAGTCGATGCATCTGTACCTTGGACCAGATGTGATACACGCGGTCCACCTGCGGCTCGATCGCCACCCACGCCACGTCTGGCTGTGCGGCCGCCTGCGCGACGAGCCAATCGCCCGAGCCAGCGCCCACCTCGACGCGTGTAGCCGCCTTGCTCGTGAGCAGATGGTGCAGCCGATCAGTCGCCGTCCATCCCTCAAGCTCTCGTGGCCAACTCACAAGAGGGCTGCGCCGGAACGGTGAGCTAATTGATGAGCTCATCAGCGCCGTCGAGCTACCTGAAGTCCCTCCTTCACTGCTGCTCCATTGCTCTGCTCCCTCTGCTGCTTCCCCCTCTTCCTGCACGCCCCCCCCTTCGGCCACAAAGCGCGCGACCATGGCGTGCTCTGCCCGCAGCCACCGCATCGGCACGCCACGGCGTACCAAGGGATGAATCGCCACCATGTCGCCCTCGGCTCTTGCGTCGGTTGGAGAGGGGGGCTCCCGTTCTAGGGCGATTGACTCGATGGACGCAGCGGCGGCGTCGATGGTTGCGGACGCGCCTCCCAGATCGCCACGTAGGGCCATAGCCAACGCGAGGCCAATGAGTAGCCTAGGGTCCGGTGGGACAGCCTGAGCCCTTAAGCCTTCCACAGCCGCCGTCGCGCCTTCCACATCGAGGTTTGCGCATGCAATCTCGGCGCAGAGCGCGAGGGTGGAAGGGTGCTGATGGAGCGAGCCATCGAAGCTGTGGAGCACGTGGGGGCCCAGCTCCGGCTCCCACCGTTTGCATGCACGAAGCAACGTGTTGACGGTGCGCCAGTTTGGGGGCTCCGAACCGGCCACACCGAGACGATCGTGGACCAAGTGCAAGGCGCTCAGAATACGATGCCGCGCGGTCGATGGAGGAGGTGAGCGAGTTCCGCTCGGATGTGCCTGAGAGAGTCGGGCGAACGACTGGTCCGGATGCCTGTTGAGACGACTGCCGAGCGCTGTCGCTGATCGTCTGCTCGCAATGTGCTCTGGTCCAACGGTTGGCATGCTCGCAATGTGCTCTGGTCCTACGCCCGGCGGACCGAAGCGCGTCTCAAGGATCCCTTTGATGAGAGGCTCGAGGGCCGCGTTGCTCTGGAGCGGCGCCCAGCCTCGGGCTTCGGCCTCCCGCACCACTGCCGTTGCGTCCTCGATGCGGCCTACGCGTGCAAAGGCATTGATGCGGAGCGCCGTCGTGAACTCATTCTCCGGCACGCCATCGCGCCTCATTTGCTCAACCGCCTCCTCGACGACCGAAAGGATGCGATGGTCGCTCGCGTTCTTGAGCAGGCGATTGTACACCCGCGTGTTCTGTCGCTTCTTGGCGTGGGCTAGTGCCGCACGAGCCGCAGCGTCGCGCTGTGATGCCTCGACGAGAACCTCGTCGAAGAGGTCGCGTTGGGCAGGTCCAGAGGGAGCGCAGCCGAAGAGTCGGGTGCCCTTCTCAAGCTCAAGGCTCTCCTCTCCGCTGCTGTCTGCTGAGGTGGCTGTGGAAGAGGTGGCTGTGGAAGAGGCGACGGAGGAGGCGGCGACGACTCTGAGACGGTGCCTCGAAGGAGCAGGAGCATGCTGATGAGTAGAAGCTTGACCGTCAGTGGACGCGTGAAGGTCAGCAGTGGACGCGTGAAAATCAGCAGTCACGTGCCGATCCTCGACGCCAAATGCCACTCGCACCATCTCGAGCAGCTCTCGGACGCCCCGAAGCTCGAGAGGCTTCGCGGCCATCACGAACACCTCCGTCGCGTAGCGGGAGGGCCAGCGATGCCGTGTGCTGCGCCGCGTGGCGCTCGGCTCGCGCCATGTGAGCCGATGCGCGACGCCCGAGGCGTAGGCGTGCTCTCCTGCGGGTAGGTTGATGGAACCTCGTGTCAAGGGCGAGGCGCGGAGCGCCTGCACGTGCGGCGCTTCGGAGGGCTCGCGTGCGCCCGTCGCGGGTACGACACACAGCGCGATCGCATCGGGGGCGGCACGAAGCAAGTCCCTCAGCTTGGGCTCCAGAGCGTCGAGAGTGGGCTGGAAAAAGGGAGGGTTGGCGAGGACCAAGGTGTGCGCTGAGCCACGTGGCAAGCGAGGGGGCGTGCGTCCGTCTGTGCGTCCATCCGTCCATCCGTCCGAGCCACGTGGCAGTCGAGGTTCGTCCGAGCCACGTGGCAGTCGAGGGAGCTCGGTGAAGCGACCCAGGCTGCCAAATGGCGCATCGACGTCAGGGAACGCTGAGCCGAACTGGACTCGAGACTCCATGGCGGGCTCCATGCGATGGTTGAGAGGGGAGGCGAAGGCCTCCACGGCGCTTCCGTTGGGCGCGCCCGCCCATGACTCAAAGCACGAGTATACCTGGTGCGGGACGGCCGCTTGATTGCCAGCTCCATTGAGGCCCGCGAGGCCCTCGTAGCGCGCCAGCATGCGGAAGAGGTCCGTGCGGAAGAGCGACTCGCTCGGCGATGCGGCGCCTTGGCGTGCGTAGTGGACGGCCCTGAGCCACCGTAGTCGAGGCTCGCTGATCGTGAACTCTGAAAACTCACGCCGGATGTCCTGCAATGCCGAGCGGAGTTCGCCACGACGCAGTTGCACGACGCAATTGGCCATCAAGAGCTCGAGGTCCACGCTGCTTTGATTCTGCAACAGGACAGCGTGAAGGTGGCCCTGGCGAGCGCCCTTGTCTATCACGTCAATCACGTGGCCACGAGGATCGTCGCTGGCCGAGGCAACTTGCAGAAGCTGCACGCGTGCCGACTCAGCCGACTGCTCGAGTCTCCGGAGGAGCTGACTGTCGGACAGCGATCCACCGACCACAGCACGCAGGTCATCCACATCAGGAAGCCACGATCGTCCGATGTTCGAACGATATGGCAGAGAGTCGAACGACTTGAGGAGGCGTGAGGAGGTAGCGGTGCCGGCTACGTCCGCCCGTAGTTGCGTCCGCAGACTTTGCCACAGCACGCTTTGCGCCAGCGCGAGACGAGGCGCCATTGCGTGGGGCCGTCACCACAGGCGTGAATTGTTTTATTTCCTCTCGCTCTTGCGGAATTCCCTCCTTCTCGAGCAGCGAGGCCTCCCCATAGCCACCCTCGACCACCGGATGGCGGAGCCAGGCGTCAGCGATTCTCCGCGATCGAGAAACTGATCGAGATATAATCAGGGCTTGCCGGTCACTGAGGGCGGTGAGGGACGGGGACGCGGCGCGGCCGTGGGGGACTCCCCGGTCCGTCGTGAGGTCACTCTGGCCTAATCCAACCTTAAAGTTACGGATGCTCAAGTGGGACGAGGCGGTCATAGGGCGCGACGGCTCCTCCCCCCTTGCTCCCCCCGGTGTTTTCGAACCGGTACGCATCACGTTCTCGTTAAATTTTTCCCTCTCGGCAAGACGCGCCACCACAGGTCCGCATCACACACGCCCACTCGGTACGCATCACACACCGCCCACTTGATTGCGGGTTTTTTTCGTTCATAACGAAAATTCGCAGGGGACGGCCACTTCCCGTGTAAGTCCCGGACTGACGTCTTTTTCCCGGACTGCAGTCCCGGACCGTCTCGATCAGAGTCGATCAGGAACTTGAACGAGATGGGCACATGGACAAGAGCAATGATTATGCTTTTCGCAGAGCTTTGGGTGGTGCAGACGAGCTTCGGGGCTGGGCTGTATTCACCTGTGGGTTCGTCTCCCTCGAGGGATCCTCTGTATACGCTGCTCTTTGCTATCCTTACCAGATCTGCCTCTCCCAAGGCCTCCTGATCTGTTCATCCTTCACCCTCTTCGTCTGCCTCTCCTAACAGGGTGAACAGGCCTCCAGGCGACGTGTGCAGCGTTGTGATGGCAGAGAGGCGCGCGGACGAGATTTTTTATCATCCTCCACCCGTCCGTGTGCGCCGAACCAACACGATCTCGAGCGTCGAGACCGCACAGAAGGCGCTCGCATTCGTGGGCAGCTGGAGGCAGGTGAGCGTGACGAACCTCGAGGGGTACCTAAAGCACCTTGGCATCCCCTGGGCTAAGCGCAAGCTGGCCGGCGCATTCAAGCCAGAGCTCTCGTTTGCTATCATCGATGGCGTGCTGCAGGTGCTGATGCCGTCGCCTATTGGCGAGCGGCTCGAGCTGCTGCCACTGCACCAGGAGGTGATTGACGTCGACCCCGATGGCAATGATTTTATCAAGACGTCGTGGTGGGAGGGATCTACCCTCGTCACCGTCGCCAGGGCCAGGGACAAGGCGAGAAGGACTGCGGATACGATCACGCGCCGGAGCATCCGGCGAGACGATGGCGCGCTCGTGCAGACCGCTACCAATGCCGGTATCTCCTATGAGCGCGTCTTCCACAGGTCTTCCACCAAAGGGACTCCGCCGATCACACATGGAAAAACCGAGTAAGTCACATGGTGGAAGTGTGCGCCGGAGGTCCTGACTGTCAGCTGATTCACGGCTGTGCGGCGTTTCCTTATCGATATCAGTCGGCGAGCGTAGATGCGCGAGAAGGCCAACATCATCATCCGAAAGGGCCTGAGGGCGGCGGAGACTCTGCACGTGTTGCCTCCGCCTCTCGTTCTATTTAATTTATCTAGGGCTTGAGGAAAGGCGACACGTGCTCACAGAGCGTTGGAAGACGTGAAGGGTGAACAGGAAGATAGAGGGGAGCGGGAGGAGACGTAGTGCCAGACCGGCTGTGTAGGCTTCCGTTGAGCGCTGTCGTTAAAAGCGCTTTGTGCAGTAGCCGTCGCTTCAATTGTGTTTTTCCCACTCGTTCTTGCGGAATTCGGTGTCGCGTGAATTCACAGCCTCCTTCTCGAGCAAGAGGCCTCCCCATACTGTCGCCGACCCACCTCCGACCGGCGGAGCCAGGCGTCGCGATTCTCCGCGAACGAGAAACTGACGAGATATTATGCTCTTTTGCCTTCTTGTGTTACACCCTGGACTCGTGACACACTCTGGACTCGGGACATTTTCCGGATCCGCACGTGTGCAGCGATGCAGCGAGCCGCGTGCAGAGTACGGTGACAAGTACTACAGCGGAGCAACAGGACCGCTGCCGGAGAATGTCTTTGAGGTAGTCCTGCCCACACCACTGGGCATCCAGTTCGAGGAGAACGACTACCCAAAGAAGGGTGTCTCCGTGGTTGGGCTGGTGCCGGATAGCAACGCGGCCAAGAGCGGCCTCATCGCTGTGGGGGACTACCTGGTTGGCGTCACCGCCATCCAATTCCAGGGCGCCAAATGGGAGCGTAGGATGCTCGATTGTCGCAAGTGGGACTTTGACACCGTCGTCGATGCGATCCAATCGAATAAGCCGCAGTTCTCCTGCGATGACGTCATCTTGCAATTCTACAGAGCAACGTGAGCATCACTGCTGTGGTCCCAGAGTGGAGACACATCGCACATGGTGGATGACCGCACTGTGTGACGTGGCTGCCGAGCGAGGGTGTATGGGTGTTGTGAACCTATATACGCGACTATATACGGTAATGTTCAGCTTTCGTTCGTGTATGATCTGCCGACTTCCCACTATACAGTCTGCGTTAGTCCGCGGCGCCACTGACTCCGAGCACTGACTGCCAAATAAGGATGTGTCCGCGGACGAGCCGCCGAGCTCCAATCTCCCGCCGACCATCACCGATGGCTGCTGGTCGCTCTCGTAGCCCCTTCAACTGCTCCGCCACGGCCTTCTGCAGCACGGCTCGGACGGAGAGGGACGCCCGTGCCGGTCCTTGCAGCCTGATTGCGAGCCCCATCTGCCCGAAGGCGTCTCTGATCGCCTCGGCTTCGGCCGCTCGTGTGGGCGGTTTGGGCATCAGCGTCAGCCACAAGCGCAGCAGCAGCCGACGTGGCGGCACGCCGCTGCGGTCAAATTCGAATCCATCGCACGCGAGCAGTGGTGCCATCCAGCGCACTTTGAGCTTCGTCAGAGCCGACTCACGCGCAGTGAGCTGCGAGGGGGACAGCCCGAAAGTGCCCAGTACGGCGCGCACGCGTGCCATCGGCAGCCGCGCCGTGTCGAGCGGATTATCCTCAAGAGCGAACCCGTAGTCGAGCAGCAGCTTCGCGTTGCCGTACTCGCCGTACGAGGTATGCACCTGCGCGCCGCGCCGTATCGGGCGCATCGCGACCTGCATCACCACGCCACACGCGTCGTCCTGAGCACACGCGTCGTCCTGAGCGTCGTCCTCGACCTCCGCACCGTCCCCGGACTCGAGCTCGCCCTCGCTCTCACCCTCCTCATCGCCCTCCTCCTCACCCTCCTCATCGTCGCTCTGGGTGCCACCACCCGCGCTGTCAAAGGTGCAGTCCACCCCCAGGTCCATGCCAGCCGCCGCTGCATGCATCCGAGCAACGGCTCGGACGGAAGCACAAGCCGATCGGAGTGGACGTGGACCCGAGAGGCACTCCTCCTCGTCGTCCTCGTCCTCGTCGTCCTGATCGCCATGGCCGTCGTCGTCGCCGTCGCCTTCACCCTCGCCCTCTTCCTCCTCGTCGTCGTCGTCGCTCGCGTTCATCGAGCGCGGCGAGAGCGATGCCTTGTGATTGAACGCATCGCAGGCCGGGCACAAGGCGTCACCATGGCTATCGTCGACGAAGAAGGCGCGTGACGCCATCAAGCTCGCCGCGGCGACGTACGATTCGAACGAGAGTGCCGCCATCGCGTTGCCCTCTGCACCACGAGCGGCCGCCCGCAGGAAGGTGACCATATTCTGATGCTCGCAAAGGAGCTCCGCACGCCACGTGCGCGCGTCATCGTCGACGCCGGTGCCGCACAGCCATGTGAGCGACCGCTCGTCCCACACGATGGGCAGGTCCTCGCACGGCGGCGTCGAAATGGCGACAAAGTAAGGGTACCAGCGGGAGGCGGCGCCGAGTGAGATGTGATAGGCGACAAGCAGGGTTTGCACAGCGGAGTCGGGGAAGCCGCCGTCGGCTGGCTCCTTGTCCAGCTGGGCCTGGTCGAGCAGCGCCTCGGTCGCTTCACTCGACGCCGTCTTGAGCGAAAGAACAAGCGACTGAGGGACGGTCACGAGAGGCTCACGCCTCCGAATGGCGCGAGTGGCGACCACGCCGATGGAGCCATCAGGCAGATCTTGGAGCCGCACGCCTTGGAAGACGGTGCCGTGATCGAGGAGCCAAGCAGTGAACGCGCTCGCCTTGCTGTCGCACACTGTGCTGCCGATAGCAGGTCCTCGCTTCCTTTTAGGCATCACAGAGAGAGCGACCACCCTGTCCGGAGGCGGCACTCCCTTCTTCCTTGACATATGTTTCATCATTTGAAAAATGGCAAGCCAAACATATAAGATACATGTAGAGTACCCGATACTACGTAGCAGATGATTTTGATTTTGAGTGTGAACGGATCACCCTCTGGCTGGCGCACGTACACGGCCGCTCTCCGGTGTGAACATGGCTCCTTATGCACAAAGGGCGTGATAACGAGTGTTATCGCATCCCTTTATTGGGGACACACTGAACGACCTCCCAGCGGATTTGCTCACATCAAGAGCTGGCCCTTCGAAAAAATGCGAGGCAAGGGCCTGTTCCTGTTTGCGATGCTCGGCGCCGTGGGCAATTTGAGGTTCGCGAGCACGCCGCGCTCGCTCCCGGCCCTCTACATGTACAGCATGACCCTCGTGGGCGCCAGCGGCCTCTCGATGCCTGACCATGCGGAGAAAGACGAGCATGCGGTCATCACCGAGATCCTCTTCCCGCCCGTCGAGCGCTTCGTGCCGCCCGCGGGCATCGACCCGCTCTTCCTCACCGTGTGGCAGAAGATGGACCTGTCGCACGTCTTTGGCTTCCCCACATTTGAGCAGGGCGTCTTCGCGCTGCTGTACAAGTCGTTCGGTGAGCTTGCGTCGATCTTCACCTTCTATGCCAAGAGCGGCACCGCCGGCTCGACGTCAGCGAATGCACTGCTTACGATTCAGCAGACCGAGCTGCAGAAACTCGCGCTCGACTGCCAGCTCTGCAACGAGCAGTTCTCGATGACGCGCGTAATCAACGTCTTTGAGCGCGCCGACCGGGTCGACGACACCTTCGTCGTGTCCAAGGCGGACAAGCGCGTGGTCAAGGGGGAGACGGCTGGGGGCGGCGATCGCGGCCTCCAGCTGCACAAGCTCTTCGAGTGCCTCGTGATGATCGCGCTGCAGAATGCCAACCCGAAGTTCGGCTCTGTGGGGCACAACGCGTCGGTCGAGTTTCCGCTGCCCAGCTCCTCGACACGCTGCTCAACAAGTCGATCCTCAAGCGCGCCAAGTCGGACAACCTCGCAAAGACGCTCAAGCGCATAAAAAAGGAGCCCGAGGTGCAGGCTGTCTTTGCCCGGAACAAGCCCGAGCTCCTTAAGTTCTTCTTGTCGAAGTCGACGGCCACGCACTCGAAGACGGCTAACCCGACAATGACCATGGAGACCTTTGTGGCACAGTGCGTCGAGCGGCGCGTCTGCAAGGACACGATCGTCAAGCCCGAGACCAACGTGTCGGGCGCCATCGTGCCCGACGTGCACTCCAACCTGTCGCAGCTCGACATCAAGGGTGCTTTCATGACGGCGCAGGGCGAGGGCAAGGATAAGGACAAGATTGACGCCCACGAGTTCCTCAACATCCTAGCGCTGTGCGAGGAGGTCGAGAGCATGAGTCTCGAGCAGCAGGTGGCCGGTGTGTACGCCAACTTCCTCGTTCAGAAGGAGAAGGAGAAGGCGATCTCGGAGGCGCTCATCCCGCCCCTCAAGCGTCACGTTCCGCCTGCGGACACTGATCCGAAGATGCTCGAGGTGTGGAAGAAGATGGACCTGTCGGACATGTTTGGCTTCCCAATGTGGGAAAAGGTAGTCTTTGAGCTCACGCTCAGATCGTTCCCCGAGCTCGCCTCGATATTCGACTACTATGCCAACGTCAATATCGCCTTCTCGCGCGCCAACCCCAAGTACGACTCGGTCGGTTACAATGGCAAGGCCGAGATCGACGTCGGCACGGCGTACGCGACGCTGCTCGACAAGCACGTGCTCAATATTGCTAAGAAAGACTCGCTGGCCGCGGTCAAGGCGCTCGCCAAGGCGAACCCGAAGTTTGGCACGGTCGGGAACAATGCGTCTGCCGATTCCCCGCTGCTTGGCTGCTTTGAGACGCTGCTCAAGAAGCACCGGCTCATCGAGGCGAAGACGGACACGCTCGCTCAGATGAAGAAGATGATCGAGAAGGACCCGGAGGTGCAGGTGTTGGAGCTGCAGCTGTTGCTGCGTCCGCGCAAGTCGCAGCTCAAGGTGTGCTTCGATAAGTTGGCCAAGTCGGACTCAACGATGACGGCGGGATTGACGCTGATGATGTCAATGGAGAAGTTCTGCGACATCAACTCCCTCGACTACGTCTCGGCGGGCACCGTCGAGTACCTCTACCTGCCGGCGAAGAAGAAGTACTGTTTCCTCGAGCTCAACCCGCGTCTGCAGGTCGAGCATACAGTCACCGAGGGCATCACCGGCGTCTCGCTACCGGCGGCCCTGATCCACATCACGATGGGCATCAAGCTGTGCAACATCCCCGAGATCCGCCGCTTCTACGGCCAGGACTACGGCGGCATTGGCAAGTTCGATCTGTCGACGTTCAAGCGCCACTCGAAGCACGTGATCGCCGAGCGCATCACCGCCGAAAACCCCGACGGCATGGGTTTCAAGCCCACCTCGTGCAAGATCGGCCGCATCACCTTCCAGTCAAATTCGAACTTGCGAGGGTACTTCTCCGTCACGGCCAACAGCGGCGTGCACGAGTATGCGGACTCGCATTTTGGCCACCTGCTCGCTACCCACCCCACCCGTGAGGTCGCGCGCAAGAACCTGGTGATGGCCCTCATGGAGCTCTTCATCATGGGCGCCGACATCCGTATGACCATCGAGTGCCTTGGCGAGCTCCTGGAGATCGATGCCTTCAAGCCGAAGACCATCGACACTGCTTGGCTCGACGGCATCATCGTCCATAAGTCGGCCGTGGTCAACGCGGTCCGCGCCTACAAGCAGATCCAGGGCGGCATTGCCAACAGGCATTTCCAAGGGGGAACTGACCCCTTCCACTTGTTCACGCATGCGACCGTGCTTGGCGATCTCAATCCTATGACACTCTGGGCTCCTATGCTGATGGCAACAAACAAGACCAATAGAGGCATCACCATTGTTGGCATCGACTCTGGCATGACGGTCGACCACTGCGAGGTCGCATACAACACGGATGACATCTTCAGCAGCAACCTGTCGGTGCTCTTCATGGGCAATGGTACTTTCGACATGTTTGCATTGGTACAACCATGGTACAACCTTGGCATGAAGATGGACCCTGGCACGAAGATGGACTCGAAGTATGACATCACTATACGGTCGCTCCCAACCTTCTACTCAATTACCGTCATTGGCGGTGGCGCTTCGAGGCGCACCGGTGGCCTACTGCACGACAAGTTCATCCATATGCTCCTGGACGAGATCTCACTCGAGGAGCTCTTCAATGCGGGCAAGATCAGGGACGCCGACATCAAGTACTCGTTCCCGTACAACCAGACGAACTCGAAGGAGGACCCCGGAAGCGGTGAAAAGGGCGGTGTGCCTTTGCGGTGGGTGGAGTGTTTGGACGGCGCACTCGTGCTGTTCAGGCTTGGGTTGCTCGTCTTGGCAGCTTGCTCGGAGCAGGAACGGTCCGGACCAAATAAGTGCTTCGCAATGTGGGCGAGGCACAATCGCCTCTACCGTAATAAGTGGTTCGAAATGGCCTTGCTGCTCGTGCTCTTGGTGCCGCGGGTGAGCGCCATGGCGGCGGCGACGACGATGACACCACCAGATGGTGGGACTAGTGCATATCATGGTGAGGGAACTCTTGCTAATCGGGCAGAGTCCGCAGAAGCGGACGTGCACATGTCAACTCGGTCCTCGTCACCGTGGCCATCATCGCCCCCACTCTTGCTGCTACCTTTGGCTACACCGCCACCACCCGTTCGGGTGCCAGTTCAGGTGCAATCCCCGCCGCCTCCATGGTCGCCACTGATGGCGCTCCCGTGCACCGTGCTGTCCTGCACTGAGGCCAGCCACGTTCCCGGGTTGTACCGAGGTCTGCAGCTCGCGATGCCCAGCCACCGCCGTGAACTGCAGACCCAGGTGAGCACCAGCGCAGGCTTGACCAGCGCACTCGCCAACACCGCCGTCAGCCGCATCGTCCTTGCCTCCGGCACCTACTACCTCATCGCCGAGCTCAGCATCACCAGGAGCGTCGTCCTCGAGGCGGCGGTGGCAGGCACGGTCATCCTGAACGCACAGGGCACCTCTTCGAGTCAACGTCGTGTGCTGAAGATCAATCTGGCGTCGGGCGTCGTGCAACTGATTGGGATCACCATCACGGGAGGCTACATGAGCTCTCCGCGGTATGCATCGGATGGGATCACTGGGCTTGGATACTCCGGAGAAGGCGGTGGTGTCTGGATCAGGGGAGGCACAGTGGCCATCTCATCGTGCACCATCAGTGGGAACACAGCTGGCAATGGCGGTGGTGTCTTTATCGCTGGAGGCACAGTGACTATCTCATCGAGCACCATCAGTTCGAACACAGCTCCATATATGTGCACAACGTGCGGCGGAGGAGGCGGTGGTGTCTGGATCTCGGGTGGCACAGTGGCCTTCTCAACGTGCACCATCAGTTCGAACACAGCTGGCTATCATAGGGCGCCCAATGTCTATGTCGCCGGAGGTTCGGTCTGCAGATGGGCAACGACCCTGACCTCCATCAACTCCGCCACCTCTAACGGCGTATATGGATCAGTCTCAACTTGCCAGGCACCGCCACCACCTCCGCCGCCCTCGCCGCCGCCGCCCTCGCCGCCGCCGCCCTCGCCGCCGCCTTCGCCGCCGCCCTCGCCGCCGCCGCCCTCGCCGCCGCCTTCGCCGCCGCCTTCGCCGCCCCCGCCCTCGCCACCGCCGCCGCTCCAGCCCGGTGCCGAGTACCGGCCCGTGCTGAGCCTGGCGCTCACCTTCGCGGGCAACGCCGAGGACTTTGATGCCGTAGCCGAGGCCAACTTCCGGACGAGCCTGGCGGAGCTGCTCGGCGTCAATGTGACCAGCGTCCTCCTGCAGGTCCGCTCTGGCAGCATTGTGATCGACGTCCGCGTCTTCATGTCCCAGCCACTCGCGAGCAGCTTGCTCACCGCTGCATCGCTTTCCGGCGCCCTCGGGGTGAATATCACCAACATCGTCTCGACCTACTCTATCCTCGAGATCCAGGCGCCGTCGCCACCGCCGCCTTCGCCGCCGCCCTCGCCGCCTCCACCCTCGCCGCCGCCCTCGCCCCCGCCACCCTCGATGCCGCCCACGGAAATGGTGCGCGCACTCGAGTTGTTCTACGAGGCCACGGGCGGCAACGCGTGGCGCAACAACTTCAAATGGCTCTCCGGCGAGCCGTGCGTCGACGGCTGGTTTGGCGTGCACTGCTGCCCACAGGCGCTGCCGGTCCTGCGCGGGGACGACGAGTGCACCGCCGACGGCGGCGGAGCCACCGGCGTGCTCATGACGCAGGGCAGCGCCGCCTGCCACTCGGGCTCCGTCACGGGCACCGCGCTCGACCTCGCCACCTGCGTCGTCGTCAAGGTGCTGCTCCCGTCCAACAACCTGATCGGCTCACTCGACGGCGCGCTCTGCGAGCTGCCCTTCCTGCAGCACCTCGACCTCTCGGGCAACGCGCTCACGGGCAGCCTTCCCTCCGCCGCCGACTGCTTGCCGCGCCTCACCTACCTCGACCTGACGCAGACGCGCTCGTGGGACGACGAGGGCGGCGTCTCCGGCCGCGTGCCCGAGTGGCTCCTCGACCGACTCGACTTTATGGCGCCGCTGCGCCTCGCCAACAACGCCTTGGACGACCCGACGGCCGCCGAGTCCGCCGTCGCGATCAGCCGGATCTGGCAGCGCTGCCAGACGCTCGGCGCGGAGCAGTGCTCGGGCGTGCCGCCGATTGGCTGCAGCGCCTTCAACCGCCAGGGCCAGCGCTACGAGGTGGAGCTCGACGGCCTCGGTTGCGTGCGCTGCCCGACGCCGCTCGAGATGGGCCTCGTCGGCGGCGGCATCGCCTTCATCGTGCTGCTCCTTGCGTGGCTCTTGGGCTTGTACACGCGCTTCATGCGCAAGTATCCGGAGCACGCCAAGATCCGCTTCGCCACGTTCATGATCCTCGTGGGCCACCTGCAGACGCTCACCATCATCGGCAGCATGCAGCTAGGCTGGCCGCTCATCATCCAGGAGATCCTCGCGAGCATCAACTTGCCGTTCCTGAGCTACATCCCGTTGCCGTGCATCCTGACCGACCCGGTGGTCAAGGCGCTGCTGAGCTACGCAGAGACCGCCGGCGTGCTGCTCCTCCTGCTGGGCGCCCGGCTCGTCGCGTCCGAATACTACCTGAGCGTGCTCTTCAGCTTTCTCTTCACTTTCGGCCTCCGTGCGAGCGTGACCCTCTTCATGCGCTACGACGAGGACCAGACTCGGCTGATCATCGCCCGTCTTGTGGCGTCGCTCCTCTGGCTCTTCTGGCTCTTCCTGCTACGGCGCTTCCACTGGCTGCTGCGCGAGGCCCGGGTGACGGCAGCAGCGAAGGTAGCTCCAGCGCTCGCAGGCCGCATTGAAATGGGTGAATACGTTGTGGTCAACGGCAGGCGCGGCAAGATCACGTCCGACAACAGGACTAGTAACCCGTACCAGGTCACCTTCGACAACGGGGAGGTGAGCGGATGGCTCTTCCCCCACGGCGTGACTCGGGATGTGACTCGGGCGGCGAGGGCGGCGAGGGTGAAGTCGGTTATTCGGCAGAAAAAGGCGCGTCGCGCAGCGGAGGCGGTGCGCCACCTGACCGAGCGGTACGCGAGCGACGACGGCCCGAGTCATGGGGAATTCCTGCTTTGGGCGGAAGGAAAGATCGATGGGCCCATTCGCGAGCGGCTGAAAGATGGCACCATCCGGCTGTTGCGCTGCGCGTGGTTGCTCTCAAAGGATTCGGACAGGCACCTGGGTCGCGATGCGTCCTGTAAGGTGATCTTGCGCCGGCGGCAGGAGCTGCCCGAGGAGGCCTTCTTTACGAAAGAAGAAGCGGTCGAGTTGCTCGATCGCGCCGACCGCTCCATCCTCGCCCTCTCCTATCGATGGCTGACCCGGGAGCATCCGGATCCGCACGGCACGGCGCTCTCCGCCGTGCGCCGCTTCCTCCGCAGCAAAGACGGCCTCGGCAAGTGCGGAATGTTTTGGGACTTCGCCTCGCTTCCCCAGAAGGATATCGCCAAGGAGGCCCGAGGACTGCCTCCTCGTACGCCCGAGGAGGCAGCCACCATGAAGCGCGGGCTCGACGGTATGGGCTACTTTTACGCAAGTGTATGCGGCACGGCTGTCGTGCAGCTCAAGGACATCCCGCCGCGTCCGTCCGAGTACGATGGGCGCATGATCGTCTTCGATGAAGAGTACTCCGAGATGACGATCGTGAAGGATTTGATCGCCGATCTCGAACGCTTCGGAGGGAAGATCACCGAGATCGCCATCAGGCCGACAGTTATCTCCGCAACGCACAAGCAAGAGGGCGAGGCGCATGTGACCTTCGCAACGCACAAGCAGGCGGAGCGCTGCATCACTGCACTGCGCGAGGTGGGTCGTGGCGCGTGCACTGTGTACAACGAGACCGCGTACAGCAGCGACCGCGGCGAGACGTTTAGCGGTTGGTGCACATTCGAGCAGGGCTGCTCAAAGCTGGTGGTGGCGCACTTGAACAAGGCATCCCGCCAGGCCTCGAGTCGGCTGCCGGAGCGCCTCGTGCGCGCTAACGCCAGCCGAGCCAAGGTCACGGACATTAGCGAGGAGAAGGTGTCTCCCGTTGATGTGAAAGAGTCTCCCGCCGCTATCCTCAAGCAGTCGAACAAAGACATCGAGAAAGCAACGTTCGTCGGCAAGGGCGAAGCCGAGACGGTCAAGCAGCTGCTCGCAACGCTCGAGGGCTCGATGAAGAGGGCCATGGAGGAGGCCAAAGCCGATCCTGCCACCGCCGATCAGCTCGCTCGCGCACGGTGGCCGCTCCGCTCCCAGTGGCAGCTCGTCGTGTGGGCGCGGCAGGGGCTTCTCTTCCTCGTGTCCTTCGCCATGGACTGCGTGATGTGGTTCTCGCCGTACGAGGCGCACCGGACAGCGCGCTACGTCTTTGCCGCGATCGCTATCGCCGTCCTCGGCGGCTTCTGGTGGCTGCAGGCCCGGCGTCAGCCGTACGCGATGCGTCAGCAGCATTGGCTCGAGGCCTTCCTCCTCGCGGTCGACATCTTGGCCATCGTTCTGGCCTGCGTGTATGGCGCACTTACGAACGACGGCACGGTGCAAGACGGGTTCGGGCGGCTTGCGCTCGAGCTGGGCCTTGGCGCGCTGCTCATCGTTTCCGTGGTCGGTGCGGCGCTGCTCATCCTCTTCGAGTATGCGTACGAGCGCTGGTACAGGCGGCAATGGTACCTTCACCACGGGCTAGTGAAGGCGCTGGAGGGAACAAAGGAGGCGCGGCAGATCATTGACGAGCCGATTGAGGCCGCCCTCCGCGACGGTGCGGTGCGCCTCATCGACTGTGCCTGGCTGCTCGATTCTGATCGCTCGGATAAGCATCTGCCGCGCGTCACCAAGGTGGTGGCACGCCTCGCTTTCAGCGAGCCGAGGAGCGTGCTGATTTGGCGGTTGGCGAAGCACTGCGGGACCTCGTCCATCTGCATTACGGTGGAGGCGGCCTTGGCAGCCTCGGTCGCCTCGCCGCCTCCCTCTCCTCCGGAGGTGCCGCCAGCCCAGTTCGAGAAGCGACCTTCCGCTGGGCACATGCTTTCGCGCCTCAGACAGGAGCTTGCACCGCGGAGGAGCCGCGCCCATATGGCACCCCAGGCCGAAACTGGCGTTTCGCCGAGCTCTCATCCGAATACAGTTGTCGTCACCTTCCATCTCAGCACGTTTGATGAGGCTGCCACGCTCACCGCAACCGACCTGCGCCGCAAGGCCAAGGCGGTTCGCGACAGGCTGGCTCAGTTTCCTGGGCTCGAGAGCGTCGAAATTCTCGAGGGAGCCTTCTTTCTGCCACGCTGCCAGGACATGCCGCCGGACGCCTTCCTGCCGCCTCAGCGCGCCGCGGCCCTCTATGCGAAGCAGCGCCGCGGCGTTAAGGTCGTCAGCTACGGCTGGCGCAGCCCTGGCGTGCCTGACCCCGACGGCTGCGCGCTCGCAAAGATACGCGAGGCAATACGGAGCTTGCAAGAAGAGCAAGAAGAGCAAGAAGAGCTTGGTCTTTTCGTGGACGTTGCGTGCATGCCGCAGACCTTTTCATCACCATCGTGGTACGACCCAAAGGAGACGCTGCGCTTCGGTGCCCATGTGGACCAGGGCCCTCTCACCGTGCTAAAGTTTGAGTGGGAGTGCGTCGCCACGGAGCGCGTCGCCACGGAGGAGGAGGCGCAGGTTTGCATCGACAAGCTCGTCACCCTATGCGAGCAAGAGGGCTGGTCGCTGGCCCCCATGGCCCGCATTAAGAGCCTTGGCTTGGCTGAGGAGGCGGCGTCAACGGCAGGGGCGCAGGGGATGGCCGCAGCTGCGGCGGTGGTGGCGCCGGCGAAGGAAGCGAAGGAGGCGGCGACGGAGCTGAGGGCGGCGGAGGCGAAGGAGGTGGCCGTGCTCTTCCATGGGCGTTACGTCAGGGGCGCGTACCGCTTCGACGAGGGAGAATACCGCATCGACAACGGGCGTTACATCTCCGAAGGCTACGTGCGCTTCCTCAAGGCGGGCGACGCGGACGCGGCACGGCGCCATTCCGACTTCAAGCGCATGTGCGGCGGCAAAGAGCAAAAGAAGACGAAGTTTCTTCGAATGTGCGCCGAAGCCAAAGCCAAAGCCATGGAGCTTTTCCAAATGTGCGGCAACGCCAAAGCCAAAGCCAAAGCCAAGTCTGAGCTAAACGAGCCGACGCTCATGGGCGAGCACGTCTTCGAGAATGAGCTCAAGTTCAAGCGCGGCCTCTCCGTCATGGGCAGCCTCTACGCGTCCGCCACAGGCACCTGTGTGCTGCAGCTCACGGACCCGCCTGGCATGCTCGGTCACGACGGCGCGCCGAGCGAGCTCGTCTCCGAGCGTACGGGGACCGTCTTCGTCATTGAAGACAAGTCGCTCAAGGACATGTCGCTCGAGGAGCTGCAGATGGAGCTGGGCGACGGCGTGCTGGCCTGGGAGAAGGGGTCGTGGGATAAGGTAGTGGTGCGTGTCGATGACGAGACGGCGGCACGCGCCGCACGCTCGCTGAACGAGCGCGGCTACCCGCTTCGTCGCAAGGATCGCAAGGTGAAATCAATGTACAACTTGCGACCGTACGACTCGCGCGGGTGGCCGACCTTTGAGAGGTCCGCTGCCTCGATTGTGCTCGCGCACGTCACGCAGCGCAAGCGGCTAGGCGAGAAGCTTTCGGAAGAGCTCAAGCAGGCGGAGGCGAGCAGTCTGAAGCTCATCAACATCGACGTGACTGGCGCCCCGCGTGAAGTGGTGGTCGCGCAGTCGCCGGAGCACCACCTTCGCGAGTGCAAGAAGCTGATGCTCTCCAAGCGGATCGTTTTCACCGGGCGCGCCGACCAGAAGCAGGTCGTTCAGCTGCTCTCCGACTTTGAGGACTCGATCGCGGTCCAGTTCGATCAGAAGCGCGCCGAGCACCTGAACCTCTGTACGGAGCACCTCGAGCACGCGCTCGCAGTGGATATGCGTGAGGCGCGCAGGATGCGAGTCCGCAAGCTGCTGCAGCGGCCAACCTTGCACGTGGAGCCGACTTTGATTCGTCTCGTCTCGTCCTTCGTCTCGTCCATGGTCTCGTCCTCAGTGATGACGTGGACGAGGCGTTGCTTCAAGCCGGCATTGATTCACTTGAAGCAACGTCGACTTAAACCACATGTTCATGTCGACGAATCAAAGTCGAGTCCGTCACCTGATCAAACGTTGCCCGCGTCACACCAGCTGGCGAATTCGAGCGAGGTCACCAAGGATCCGTTGTTTGCATCGTCCGACAAGCTCACGCGCGATTACCCCACGTCAGTGCGCCATTCCACCAACTATCGTCGATCACACAAGGATCTAATGGACGAGATGGTCCTCAAGAGTGTCCCCGGCCGCACGCGCATGCGCACGCTCGGCACAATGCCGGGCAATGAACCGTCCGCGCCCATCCCAGAGGGCACTGAGATGTCGAGCATCGTAGGGTGGGGCGAGGGCTCATCCCAGAGGGCAAAGGAAAGGAGCACTGAGATGTCGAGCGTGGCGGGAGGCTTGATGCACGTGGTCAAACACTTGAGCTGGAAAGAGCTGACTCTGAAGGAGAGACTCGGAGCGGGCAGCTTCGGCGAGGTGCGTGTGGCCGTGTGGAACTCGACCCCATGCGCCATCAAGAGCCTACGGGCGGCGACCACGCCGGCGGCCCTGCAAGAGCTCCTGAACGAGTTCGAGCTCACGATGCGCCTGCACCACCCCAATGTGCTCCTCACCATGGGCATCGCACACGACGACGACGACGGGAAGACGGGCATTCTGATGGAGCTCATGCCCGCCTCGCTGCTTGATGTGCTGCACCACCACCAGCAGCGCGAGCAGCTCGCCACGTGGGAGGCATCCCTCGTCCTCATCGCCCTCGATGTGGCCAAGGGCATGGCGTACCTGCATGCGATGGATGTGGTCCATCGCGACCTGAAGCCTGGCAACGTGTTACTCACGGAGCACTGGGTCGCCAAGGTGGCCGACTTTGGCACCGCACTCACCAAGTACGCCGGGCACGCCGGGCACGCGGAGGGGGCCGCGGGCACGCCGCCTTACATGGCTCCCGAGGCCATTGCGCTCACCTCAGGCGCAAAAGCCAAGCCTACCGACGTGTGGAGCTTTGGATGCATGCTCGCACACATGGGGACGCGGTCCATACCATACAGCCATGTGAGACTGCCCTCCGGAACGCCTTCGGAGGAAGACTTGCGCGCGCTCATGGCGATTATTGCCAATGGTCAAGCGACCCCGCTCGACCAGCTGCGCAAAGTGGCCGGCTGCCCACCTGTCATCCTCGCGCTTACCACCCGGTGCCTTCAGACCGATCCTGTTCAACGGCCTGCGTTCCTTTCTATCGTGGACGAGCTCCACGAGCGCATACAGGGCGAGTTGCGAGCTTCGAGCCCCTTGACCAAGCTGCTTCGAGCTGATGTTCTGAGACAGACGGGTGCATCCGCGGAGCCAACCTATGCTCCCGAATCAAATTGGTTGACCTCCTCGACCTCCTTGGCAACTTTCTTTTTCTCGCTTCCCTTGCCGATGGCACCAGGAAGCTGCCACTCGGGGATGGCCAAGTGGAAGACGGACACTTATATGCTTAGTGCACGGGGAGATTCGTGACCGGAATTTGGGGCGAGAGAGAACTTTGTAACTTACCGAGCGACCTACGCATTGGCAGGACCCCCTGAATTGCGGTGGGGGAATTTGAAGGGGAGGTCGGCGTGAGAGTATGGCGGCATGCAACATGGCAACATGGAACGGCACATGGTGACACGGCGGGACCCGGGCATGGAAACCTTCTTGTTCTCCTCGTTGCTCGTCGTGGGCTCGGGGCTTGTCATCAGTCCTTACCGATGCGGCTTGAACCCCTCCGGTCTCTTGTTGTCTGTTTCATAGCGTCGTTCAATTTCCGCATTCCGGGCGAGCTCGTCCCGAGGAATATGGAGAGTCTCCGAGGAATATGGAGCGCGTCTCGTCCGTTACTCGTCCGTCGTTCATTGAGTAACGAGATAAATCTGTATAGTTTCGTTATCTCCGATTTCCAATCGAGAGTCTCAGACTCGTACTCGACTGCAGACTATGCCCACAAGGGTTTCGCGGTCATAAATAGCGGGATATCTCGCGGGGGTAACGTTCCCCGGCCGCCCGGCGGTCAAATATTTCGATTATAGCATACCGTCCGACATACTGCGCTGTGACTGGGACACGACAGCGTCACGTCACAGACCGGACTCATACGTCATAGTCATACAGCGTCGTCAGTTCCCGCGACGGCCGCGAGAGCGAGCCGAGGCCCGAGCGCGTCGTGTGCACACAGGGGATAGTGCGGTGCGCGTGCGGACGAGATCCAGAAAGAATTCAAAATATGAGCGAAGTGCGTCCTCGAGTCATCGGGTGTATCGTGTCAGCATCGTCATTTGATCCTTATAGTTCGTCACGTAAGGGTGCGCATATTACGAGATTCCCTGTGAAAGTGAATAAAACGCTCCCTCTAGGACCTCATGTGCTTAACTTGTGCCTGCTTCTAAGATGTTCTTGTTTTTATCGTTGCACGTGAGCACTCATCTTTGCGACGTAGCGCCGTTTTTCTTGTATCAGTGCGGGAATGCCTGGCAGCTCTTCCCGGTGTCGCAGGGCCCAGTGAGGATGGATCCGTCGCATTTTTGTACCCACCAATTGCTGAACAAGTTGAAGAAGAGCAAGGGGATGGTGAGTTGGGTGTGTGGGAGGGGGATTGGGAGGGGGGGAGGGACAGATGAACTCCAAAGGGGGCGGGCGTGGGGCTGCAAATCACGCACCCGTACGTGGCGTTGCCCGCGAGCCAAGACTGGAACGCCTGCGCGTTTGTCAGGCCGTCAATGGGAGTGCTCGTGGAGCCGTGAATGAGGCACGCGTCTAAAAACGCGCCATTGTGGGAGTCGGGGTGGATATTGGCCAGAAACTGGTCCATAAATTGGGGGCTGTAGGCCTGCACTTGCGCCCACTGCTGCGGAGGGCACTTCGAAATGTTGCCCGTGCACGGGATCATCGCAATGTTTGCCAGCTGCCACGTGTCGGTGCGGCTCTGCAGCGCGAACCACGGCGTGCTCACAAAATGGACGGCGTGCGGCGCCATGATGCACTTCCAGGCGTCGATGCCGTACGTGGAGAGGCATGCAGGAGATAGCGACCCCGCCGCCTGCTGCATGTTGAACACGTACTGCATGCGTCGGGTGTACGTTACGTTCCACGGCTGCGAGCCGTCGTTGCCCGCGTCCAAAAAGTAGCCGCACACGGGCTCGCCCACCACGCGCGCGTTGGGCGCTTCCGTCTTCAAGCGCGCCGCCACGTGGTCCAGGTGGAGGAACACGGTGAGCCCGCCCGCCGAGCCGCCGGTGAACACAATCAGCTCCGCCTGGGACATTCCCAGGGACAAGAGCAGGTCCAGCGCCGAGTCAAAGGACTTTTGCCCGCGGAACCACATGGTTTGGCTGGCGTTGCCGGGTACGGAAACGGGGTTGGCCACGTCGCCAGAGCGGGACGCGCCGTCGCCGTAGAAGAGTCGCGCCGAGTTCATGGTGCCGGCTGTGTTGCAATTCATTTGGGCAGCCTCGCCGGGCCAGGTTTTGTTGGAGCCCAGCGTGGTGAAGGATCGCCCGTAGCAATCTGCCTCATCATAACACCATCCGCCGCCATCAGCGGAAAATGTCCAGTTCGCCTTCGACACGGTGGAGAGGCACACAGCGATGCCGTAGCGGCTGCCGTCGAGGTTCAACGCGCCCTCGTCGGCAACGCTCATGTAGGTATAAGCGACACCGCCGGGCCTAGCGCGCTCAACAGGGAAGCCCGCGTGCGCGCCCAACTCGTTCCAACCGAGCGCCTCAAACGCGGTCGCGGCGGTGACGGCGTGGACGAGGAGCTGGGAAACTTGCATTCTGGTGAATCTCCGCGGCTCCGCGCAACTCGAACTCCGTCATGGAAGAGTGTTTCGTCATCTCTGCTCTTTGAAATGACAAGGAGGAAAACCTACAGTGAAGGAAGCTGTCCCCACACGTCTCTAAGGCCGCGTCCACGCTCTTCTTACTCCTCGCGCCCTGCAGCGCCGTGCAGCGGCAGGAGCGTGCCGCCCCCGCCCTTCGTCTGCCGCGTTTCGAGCAGGAAGTAGAAGACGACCGCAAAGGGCGTGGGCAGGCCGGGCACGAAGGCCGCCACGATAGGTAGCCTCACGTGCTTCAGCCCATGCCGATGGCCGCTCAATCCCAAGGCGAGGACCACGCCAAGCTCGACAAGCTCGCCAAGCTGCATCTGAGCGAGCTCAAGAAGCTGCTGCGGGTGGATGATTTGGAGCACCTGCACCGTCGGATCCGGCTCGGTGCGCCCAGCGCGCCGGTCGCTTTCGTCGGCCTGCGCGAGCATCATCTCCTGCGAAGCATGCATCATATGTACGAAGCGCTCGTCGTGGCTCGCCCGGCTCGCAAGGCTCGCATAGAGCGTCTCGAGCATGGCGAGCGCGAGCAACGGGCGGAGCGCGCAGCGCAGCGAGCAGCAGGGGCAGCAGCCCGGGGCGGCGTCGTTCTCGGTAGTTGCGGCGGCCTTAGGTGTGCGCTGCAAGCAGCTGACGCCAGCAACTAGCACAAGCGGCGCAGGCAGCAGCCGTGTCACCAACGACGCAAAGCCGAGCGCCACGGCGACCTTGGCAGAATGCCGGCTCCACGAGCTCACGCCGAGACCCATGATCATCAAGCTGATGATCGCGTCGCCTATCCGGCCGAGGGCGATGCTCATGCTGATCTCGGCGCGTACGTTGGCAACCGGCACCGCATCTCCCACTAGCCCAATTAGGAACAAGTCTGCAAACAGCCCAACCAGCCCCTCGAGTACGGAGAACAGCATCAGAATGAGCAAGAACCACTGAAGAGAAGTGTTGCCAGAGAAGCAGCAGCAGCAGCTGTTTCCTTTGGCGGCGTCGTTGCTGATGTTTTCCTTGGCGGCGGCGCGGGACGATGACACGGTCTCTGTGAGCTGCCATGACAGGACGATGCACACGGCGATGCTCACGATGGTTCGAACCACCAGATCAGTAGCCGCGGTCGCCTGCTCATCGGAACTGCTCAGCGGCGAGGCGATCTGCGCCATTCTGGAAGGACAAGTCTCCGACGAAATCTGCCAAGGCGGCGCTTTCCCCTGATCTTTCAACGTATCGTTTGTGTCTAGGAAGCCAAGCCAACTCTAGTCTCCACTGCAGCCTTCGAGAGCGCTTTCGAGAGCGTTGCCGTTGCGCGTTGGTTGGACGCTTCGTCACGCTACGAGCCTACGACCTACGTCGTCCCTAAGTCCTAAGACGTCTACAAGACTGGTAAGAGGGAAAGAGGCGTACGGACCTACAAGTAAGTAAGTAAGTGCTAAGACGCGACAGATTCACTTTTTGGCCCTAAGTGTAAGTCCAAAGTCGGGGGCTACGATAAGGCTCGATTAATAAAGGTTCGGAAGTATGTTAGTCGTTAATTCCAAATTCGTATATATAAGTGTATAGGTAGCAGGGTACATACCGTGTTAAAACACGGTATACCCTGAACGCGCCGCGCAGTGCGCAGAGAGCAGAGTCCCTGCGGTGTGCACCTCGACGCCTCCGTAGTACAGGGACCTTGGACAGAGGTAAGGTGTCACAGTCTCACAGATCTATACTCCTATAGGCCTCTCCGTCGCGGCTCTGACCGCGCCGCACACGCACCAGGCATCACTGATATGTGAATGACACAACGCTCGCCGACACTGGCGACCGGGGCGGGGGCAGCATCATCAAACCGTCCGAGAGCGCGGCTCCCGCAGCCGCCGGCTAGTCAATTGCGCATGCATACTCGAACGTACCTGTGCTACCCATCTGTTGGTGAGGGAAGTGAAACGGGGCCACAGCACGGAAGACGGCTCAGACGCCCTCAAAGGGCGGTACTGTAGAGAGCACATCAGTTGAACCTTGCGAGGTGGTTCTTGATGCCATTGTTTTCTTTGAGGGCGCGCTCCAGCTTCGACACCTCAGAGCCCTTCTGGCAGTTCGAGGGAGCCCTCCAGCCGTACTCGTGCGAATCGACGACCGGCGCACGGTACTTTTGAGTTGGAGCGAGACCCGCTGTCCTGCAGGTGTTGCCGAGCGTGTGGAACTTGTGCGTGCGCATGAGCAGGGCCTCATCGCGGCCTTTGACGCCCGATGTGTCTGACACCACCAGCGGCATGCCGGTGTAGGCGCCCTGCGCCTCGCACGGCTTTGCCAAGTGGGCAACCTTGGTGTCCCAAGCGAGGGTCTTCAACATCCTGCGCGATTTCTGCTCGCTCTCTGCAGCTGAGAGGCCCTCGTTACTGCCATCGGGCACTCGAATCTGTTTCACTGTCCACTTGCTGCCGCCTGTAGTGCACCAGGTTACAGATCCGAGCGCGAGAGCCAAACGGTGAGTGTGTGGCGAGCGCGACTGGCGCATGCGGTAGCATTGGTGTGCACAATGCATAGCGGCGCGTGCTCGCACGTGTGATTACGCGCGCCTTCGTTTGGTATGTGGGCCATTCGCACCGTAAGTGTATTTGGCGACTGAGGAGGAGAAGCCTCGTGGATCGCCCAGCGGCTTGTTGGCCAGAAAGCCCCAGTTATCGAACCACTCGTGCGCGCCTTTCATCTCCGTATCGAGCCGCTGCTTCCAAAGGGCCTCTTCGTGCACGTAGTTGACCTGCCCATCTGCACCCATCTTCCGAAGGCGGGCCGACGACAGGCGTTGGAAGGTTCACCTGCCGCGAGCGTGCGAGCACGACTCGCCCGCGGGAATTTCCCACAGGAGCTTTCACATGATCGTCTACTCGAGCGTGTGTGCTTGCCCTTCTGACAGGTACTACCGGTACCAAGTCGCCTGCCTAATCGCGATGACGGCGCGGGCACGAGCAACACGCGCGAACCGCAATTTGCGGAGTCACCTCTCTCTGTGCCAGGCGCTGTGCGACTCACGAGCCAGCGGGAGTCGATCGTGCCGGCTGCGAGGTCTGTAATCGATGGCCCCAGTCCAGCAGGTAGTTCACGCCGTGGGCAGCGCGATAGCTCAGCAGGATGGCGAGGCACTCGCCGAAGCGTTGCAGCAGATCGACCTGAGCAACGCGGCGCTCATCGCGCAGCTCACAGCCGGGCGCATCGACGTACGTGCGCTGAGCTCGTCTGTGCTCGATCGTCCGTACGATGAGATGCTCGCCGAGCAACTCGACAGCCTCGTGGCCATACACTGCAATGACCATGTCAAGGCGTACAGCCACCAGGAGCGCGCGTGCACGAAGTTCCACTCGGTCTTTGAGAAGGACACGTCGTGGTCGCTGCCCGCGATGCATAGGCTCGACCTGCTGCTGCGCATGGCGGCCGTCCGCGCGGACGCGACGCTCAAAAAGTCGGCGGCTGGAGGCGGCGACATCACCACCAAGCAAGAGGAGGCGGTGAGGGTGCTGCAAAAGTCGTTCACCATCTGCATCTCGGACCGAGCAGAGCTGAAGGTCAGCAAGAAGTGGGGCACCCTGCACGTGATCAACAACCTGTTCAAGATCTACTTCAAGCTCAACAAACTCACCCTGTGCAAGAATTTGATCAAAGCCGTCGACGGCCCGGGCTTCCCGAAAGCCCTTAACGGAGAGGAGCTCATGGGTCGCTCATTCCCAATGGCGCAGCTCGTCACGTATCACTACTTCGTCGGGCGGCTCTCGCTACTCAACTCGCAATTCGGCGTTGCGGAGGGTCATCTCTCGTTCGCCTTCAGGAACTGCCCTGCCGCGAGCGAAAAGAACAAACGGCTCATCCTACGCTACCTGGTACCTGTGCGTCTCGTGCTTGGCGTCTTCGCATCGAAAGAGCTGCTCACCAAGTATGACCTGCCTCAGTTTGTGCCGCTGTGCCATGCGGTGCACCGCGGCGACCTGCGCCTTTTCGAACGCCAGCTCGATGATTACCAGCATCTCTTCATACGGCATGGTTCGTACCTGCTCGTCGAGCGAGCGAAGACGATCGCATACCGCAACTTTTTCCGTCGCGTCTACTCTCTGCACCCGGAAGGCACCACCAAACTGGACGTGGCCATGCTGAAGCGGTGTCTCGACGCGACAGGCGTCAATCTCGACCACGACGAGATCGAGTGCGTCCTCGCCAACCTGATCTACAAGGGATACATCAAGGGCTACCTCTCGCACCAGCACGGCAAGCTCGTCGTCGGCAAGACGAATGCCTTTCCGGACCTGAAGCAGGTCAATGCAAGCTAGGAGAGCGCCATTTCGAGCTCCGGGTCCGCGGGGCGCGGGCTTTAGTGCCCGTTGCACTGTCTCCACTGTCCGGCGACTATCTTTTTCGTGAGGCAGAATGTAACCGATTCCGGATTCGTGAATGTAACCGATTCCGGATTCGTGATAAGTAGAAGTTTTTTAATTTTATCGAAACGAAAGATCGCAGTGACCCCAGGCCCCGGGGCCCCGCGCTAGACGCCGGCATGTGCTCGTCGCCGGTGGCGGTGTTGAGCTTGAGGTTAATGTTGAGGAGGCGCGGTGAGTACACTGATCGGTACACGCCTCGTTAACGGCTCGCGATGAAAAAATTGTAAATTGCGTAAGGACCCAAAGCGCAAACGGGAGCACCGCGAAAAACCAATAGCACTCATCTTCAACCGTCGGTGAACCGTCCGCCCTTCCGTCCGGTCCGTCCAAATTCATCCCCGGCGAGATCCCCGTACTATCAACTATGCGCCCCGTGCCAAGATGCCGCGCCGCACATGTGAAGTAACATTGTAAACCGTTCTCGACGATACAAGATTAAAACAAGATTACACCAACCGTGGCATAACCCAAAGCTGTACGGGCGTGCGACAGTACGGGCAATTCTTCATGTTGGCCGTGCAGCGCTCGCACGCGAGCTGATGGCCGCACGGCACCGCAAGGTGCGACTTGGGCCCCACCATGCACACGATGCACGTGGTCTGGCCACCGATGGTCGATTCGGGCGCCTCGTCGTGCACACGGCCGGTAAAGTCACCCACGTCGGTGAGCGTCAGAGGCCTAAACGCTGGCATCAAACCTCCAGCCGGTGCTGGGGCCGATGGTGGCGCAGGGACAGGTTGCAATGAATGCACGGTAGTCGGGCGCGTCGCCTTGAACTCCTCGAGTAGCTGCTTCGCCAGCCCCGCATGCTGCGCCGGGAAGTCGCCGTCCGCCGCCGTGAGCGTCACAAGTGCCCAGTTGGGGCCGTGCCGCTCGTACTTGCGCTCGAGCTCCCCGAATATGATCTCCTTCGGCGGCATCAAGTCAACGCTCGCCGGGTCGATGCACCACTGCCAGAAGCGGAAGCGCAAGATGAGCCGCGGGTCGCCGTCGATCCAGAAGGTGCCACCCTTGCTCCGCCCGATGACGCCGTTCATCTGCGAGATGCGGAGGCCGCGCTCGGCGACCTTCGCCCTCATCTCGGCAACGAGCGCGTCCATCCCGGGCACGCCGAACCTCTTGAACCGGGCGTCGTACGCCGCGCGCGTCACGGGCGACACCTTCGGCTTTTTGCCGCCGAGCGGAGACCGGGCCATCGTTGCGTAATTCCAGGCCACGAAGGTTCATAACGTCGGGGAGCCGGAACACACACGAGGCAGACACTCCGAATTGCACTGACTGTGCCTCATTAAGGAAATGAAAGGAGTCATCCATGTAGCTCTTGCTGTCAGTCTCTCCGTTGCCGCCCGCGGCCACGGCACGGTCGTCTCTCCTCGGTCGAGGAACTCAGTCGACTACCTCGTTGGCGTCGACACACCCGTTGATTGGCCGTACAACGCGGACTGTGCGAATATCACCGGCGACGAGTGCCACAACGGGCAAGCCACGTTCTGGTACTCCCAGGGTTGCTTCTTCGGGTGCGACGAATGCGCCCACGTTGACGGTCGACGCAACGTTGACCTGTGCGGCAAGGGCGGGAATGGAACTCTGGCCGAGCAATATCGGACCGTCAACCGCGACAGCGAGTTCAACTCAGTCTACGACATCTACAAACACAACCCGTGGCGCTCGCCAGGCCGCGCCCCCACCGCTGACGCGTGCGGGCTGGCAGGCGGCACGCCGTGGGGCGAGGAGGTGCCTGAGGCGGGCGACTACACGAACACGACGTTTGCGCACCATGGCATGAAAGGATCCACGCTGAGGCCGCTGCCGGCTCCGCACATGCCACCAGTATGGACACTCGGGACCGAGGCTGAGGTCACGTGGCAAGTCACGGGGGCGGGTACCAGTTTCGGCTCTGCAGGGCAGAGGCGGACACTAACCAGTCGCTCTCTGAGGCGTGCTTCCAGCAGACCCCGCTCGAGTTCGTCACTGAGAAGCAGGCGATCTATTTTAAGAACGGGACGATGGTCCCGGTCAAGGGTACGTTTGTCACCGAGGGTGTCTGGCCGGTCGGCTCGATGTGGGCGATGATCCCGATCCCCTCGGACTGCCTCGGCCCCCGGTGCATCCCCGGGCCGAACGACACCGACAGCACGCCGAATAAGTGCCTTCCAGGAGAAGACGACCTCGTTGATGGACCCTGTGTGCCGTGCCCTGGCACCCCGGGGAGCGACTGCAGCCGCTGCGACAACTACTGCCATTCGAAAAAGCCCGCCTTCGAGCCGCACTGCCCCGGGTGCCAGGGCAACCGGCACGACATGGCCATCCGCGACGTCGTCAAGGTGCCCGCCAACCTTCCGCCCGGTAAGTACGTGCTCGGCTTTCGTCTCGACTGCGAGGCGACCGCGCAGGTGTGGAACAGCTGCAGCGACATCACGCTGGTCAGGTGAGCTCCGGCCCGCACTCCCGCCGCCCATCGTGTGGGTCAGCTTCTCTCACATCGGACTCTCATCGGACTCGTACATCGACGTCGCCGTGTCCGAGGACGATCCGGAAGCACCCCCGGCGGGCGGAACGCCCCTGTTTCGCGCAGCATTTTCGAGTTAGCCGCACTGTAGACTGTAAAATTAGGTCTGTGCGAGTCTGATTTCTATTCTTAGGAAGCCGCACTCCTTAGCGGCTGCGTAAGCTGCCGTGAGATGTCGACTGGCGCGCCGTGTTGATTCTGGCGCCGCGCAGGCGCAACGGTCGAGGAGCCGTGGAAGGTGTCCACGTTGAAGAGGCTGTTCATCCAGCACACCGCCTGCCACGAGGAAGGAGCGTGCAGCGTTGGAGCGATTCGGTAGGAGCGGCCGCGTTGGGAGACGGGCGGTGGCGCGCGCGCGCGTGCGTACGGCGACGATGGCGAGGCCTAGCATGCCAAAGGCAGTCGTGAGGATGATGGCGATCGTGTTCCAAGAGTCCTCATCGCGCTTGAGGACCTGCTTGTGGTGATACACGGTCTTGATCCATGACATGGCGGTGGCTGCGATCACAAAGGTGCCGAGCGAGGCCCCGAAGGCGAACAGGAGCACTGGCTGAACCTTGCGCAGTGCAAAGATCGCCTGCTGCACGTCGTCATTCTGCGTCTGCTGCCCCTGCAGCATCGCCCGTCGCTCGCGCTCCTCGGGCGTCTCGCCGGCGCGTGGCATGCCGGCGTTCTGGTAGTTCTCGCCGATCATGCCTGGCCTGTAGCCGAGATTGGTTGGCAGCTCCTCGCGCAGGAAGCTCAGCTCGACGTGGCCGTGTAGCGCCTGGCGCTGTGCCTTCATGACGGCTATGGTGGCCACGACGACAATGAACACGCCGGCGGCCATCGTGCAGCCAGTGGCGATGTAGTAGATGTCCTCTATCCAGACGTAGCCGACATCCTTGAGGTCTTCCTCGACGTCCTGAGTAATATCGAGCTCCACGAGCGCGTTAAATGCGAAGCCGGCGAGGACGGAGCCGGTCGTGGCCAGACTCGTCATGCGGCTGGTGAGAAACTCGAGCTCTTTAGAGCTGATCTCGACGCGCTGGCGGAAGTACTCGCCCTCGTAGAGCTGCCAGCCGGCCTCGAGCATGCTCGTAGAGCTGCAGCTGCTGGATCGCAGTCAGGTTGGTCACCTTGACGCTCGGCGCCTCGCTGTCCTCCGAGGCCGGGTCCGCCTCGGCGCCGTCATCGCAGACATGGGCGCGCGCGGCGGGGAGACACGAGAGTGCGTGAATTGGAAGTAGTGCGACCGATCTGTGAAGCTCTGCCTGTTCGTGATCGATTTTCTATTTCCTTGCCGCGCCCAACTCTCCTCTTCTTCTTGAACTCCAATCCGTCCACCTGTGTGGTCTGCTGGTCTCTCTGCGGCGGCGTCGTGGTGCATCGGACGAGTGGAGCAGACCGAAGCGACTACAGCGAACTGGCGCTCCGACACACTCTCTGACGCACACAAACACACACATACACACACACACACACACATAATGCGCCATGACAGCCCACAATTGGGTACTCGGATGTAAACTCCGCCTAGCCATTGTGGCTGGCTTGGTCAGCCTCAGTGCATCGCAGGACCCGCCGCCGCCGCCGCCATCTCCATCGCCGCCGCCGCCCAGCGCACCACCTCCGTCTCAGCCACCGCCTGACATGCCGTCGCCAAGGCCACCACCGCTGTTGCCACCGCCGCCTTCTCCGCCGCCTGACCTCCCACCGCCATCGCCCCCACCGCCGGTGCCGCCGCCGCCGTCGCCGCCACCCTCGCCGCCTCCACCCTCGCCGCCACCACCATCTCCACCACCCTCGCCGCCGCCGCCCTCGCCCCCACCCTCGCCGCCGCCGCCCTCGCCTCCCCCGCCTCCCCCCCCCTCGCCACCCCCCCCCCCCCCCCCACC
>ERZ761574.232-NODE-232-length-36474-cov-81.837393_pt1 | contig 36474 bp, 33 predicted proteins | sample MGYA00374950_ERZ761574 | MGnify/ENA primary metagenome ERZ761574 (study PRJEB28895, sample SAMN07631631) | mixed culture metagenome | isolation source: Freshwater growth medium | place: USA: Seattle, Washington | collected 2016-10-03 ... | reverse complement strand
AATGCTCACCACGGCGCCCTTTCCCCACAGGTGCTGTCAACGCTGCGCGGGATCCGCATGCAAATGCTCACCACGGCGCCCTTTCCCCACAGGTGCTGTCAACGCTGCGCGGGATCCTGTCGCTTGGGCCGATGCTGATCCCGCAGCACAAGGTGCTCGCGCTGCTGCACATGCTGAGCGAGCTCCTCCTCGTATGCCAGACCTTCACCGACGAGGAGCTCAAGAAGGTGCTCCCGACGCCTCGGCTGGGGACTCGGCAGATGACATGAGGACGGCGCGGCTGCCGCCACTCTCGCTGAGGGAGCTCGTGGCTGAGGCATCGTCTTCGGTGAGCGAGATCTGTGCCGCCGCCGAGCAGGTAGGGAGCCGGCGCTACAAGTATGATATGCCCCTGCTGTCCGCGCTGCACGAGCGTCTTCGGGAGCGCGAGGGTCCTTATCAGGCGGGGCTGCCGGCGCTGCGTGTTTGCGTCGCGGGAGGTGACAATGTATTGCATCGGCTGGTACAGGCGTACGTAGTGCTGCGCTGCGCCTACCCCCGTTTGTGCCCCGCGGAGGCCATCCGCGTCTTCCTCGTGCCCATCGGCCGCCGCCACTCTATGGCTGCCTACGTGGCCTCGCACGACGGCTGGTACCGGCGGCACATCTACGCGCCGCACTACGCGGGCCAACCGACGGTACCGCACCTGCTCGTGCCTGGCATAGCGCCAATCGGGAGCTGCCACAAGCTCCGTCCCGAGGAGGCCGAGATTGTCCCCGAGATTGTCCCCGAGATTGTCCACAAGCTTCGTCCCGAGGAGGCCGAGGAGGAGCTCAACCAAGAGGAGGAGGAGCTCAAGGAGGCCTTCCGCGTCTTCGACAAGGACGGCAACGGCTTCATCTCGGCGGCTGAGCTCCGCCACATCATGGCCAACCTCGGCGAGAAGCTCACCGACGAGGGGGTCGATGAGATGATCCGCGAGGCCGACATTTACGGCAACGGCCAGATCAACTACGAGGAGTTCGTCAAAGCTGAGCTACGGCTTTCCATCGCGCGCAGTCTCAAGGACGGAGGCGGCGGCAGCTGCTGCGGCGGCGGCCTCAACACTACAATTTCGGCCAGGGAGCGAGCGGCGGTGGGGACGGCGGAGGCGCCGCTGCGCGCGTGCCTGGCAGAGTACCTGCGCTCCGCGCACGCGGTCGTGCCTCTCGTGCTCTTCGAGGTCTCATTGTGGCTCATCACGCCACCCGAGATTGCCAAGGCCATCTCCGAAAGGGATACGAGCGCCCTCTCGGCTCAACGGCCCGGTGAGCCGCCCTCTCTAACCGTCGCCTTCTGTGCGTCGCTCGAGGTGGTGGCCGCTGCAGACGCGCCCGCCGGCACGGGGAAGGGCGAATCCAGCGGCACCGCGCTCCCAGCCCACCTCGTGTACAATCTGATCGACCCTTTGGGAGTCGAAGGCGCCGGGCTCACCGCGATGACGGCTCGCTTCGCCAGCCTGAGCTTCCACACGCACGCGACTGATATGTGGCACTGCCCCTCGGATGGGCGGCTGCAGATGCGATATGCCGTCGCGGGCCGCTCGCAGCCCACGCGCGCCCCTCACCGCTACGTGCGCACAGCCGCCATTGGCGCGGTAGCGAGTAGCTCAGCAGCCGACGGCAAGCCCTCGCCCCGCGGCGCTGCGGTGGCTGGCAGCTCCGAGCGCTTCGGGGTTCTCGTCGACGGCGAGTACTATGGCCCGTTTACCTATGCACTCGTTGTGCCCTGCATCGCGCCTGGCGACACGGAGCCTCTCACGCTGCCCCTGACCACCTTCTTCCCCCTGTGTCCCCAATCGTCGACTGATGTGAGCCGCTGACTCTGCCTCTCTGAGCTGTCTCGCTCTGAGTGTGAGATCGTGTGCTGTGTCTGTGGATACGGTTCCCGTTTTTGGCCCGGCTGTGGGCGTGTCTCGAGAGAAGGACACAAGGAAGAGGTCCGAACACGTACGGCTTTCGGATAACCGACAAGGTGGACGTACTGTCTGTAGCCCTTGCGTTTCCCAAATACTTGCGTATTCAACGCGATCAATCGCACACGTAACTGTATTTTTATAAGTAACCCCCTCGCGGACCAGTAGTTCGGCCGGAGTATGCTATCAGAGACGGCAGAGACCAGAGTGCCAAAGCCATGCGAGAGTGCAGAGACATGAGACAACTCGCCGCATACAACTCGACTCGCTACAGTCATGACCACTTATGTACGGTGATAACACCTAACATAGCAACAGTTGTGATCACAAAGGTGAGAACAATACATGCTAAAACAATACATGGGCCTCCACCTGCACTCAAGATATCGTCATTCAGCCGCCGTCCAGAGCTGGACAGAGTGCGCCGTCCAGAGCTCAACGAAGTATCGGGGTCCTCGTCCGAATCATCGATGTCATCGAATTCCTCATCCGAACTGTCCATCACGTGCGCACTTTGCTTGCCTGCGGCTGCAGAATGGCGACGCGGCACCATGAAGACGGCCTTCTACAATCACATGTCTTCCTTGAAGTTCCTTCCTAAAAAAAGAGAACTTCGACAAACCAAAAAAAGAAACCCGTCCAGCTTCAACGGACGAGTGCCACTTTTGGAGGAATTTACTACAGGACTTATGAGAAGAGGCTCAGGGCGACCTGCAGGTTCCAGAGCTGAGAGATGAGGACAGGCTGCCAGTCGTCGGTTTACATGTATCATGTTTACATGTAACAAGATGTTCTCTTCCTTGTCTGTTCGTGTTCCAGGTTCCTTTGGCAGTGCACATTGGATGATTGGAAGGGTGTTATCGGTCATCGGGCTTTCATCGCTCGATGCAGACATTACCTCGCTGGCCCGTTGGCGCTTTCTACCATCTTCGAATTCCTCCCTAGTTCCTTGCTTTGGGGTCCAGACCCTTCTACCGGGTACTGTAGGTCTTCGACCTCGTCTCTCTCGCTGGGATTACAGGCACCATGGAGCCGCGTGGCATCTTCAGCATGGCGGTCCCGGCCGAGGTCCTAGCCGCTGCACTGGCCGAGGACGGCGGCCGTCGCTCGCGGCCCGGCGCTGTTCCGGACTACATGTACTGCTTCACGGTCGACGGACGTCGCATGCTGTATGACGTAAAACGGATCTCCTTATGTCCGAGTCGCTATTGGCCTACGGTCGCGGTGGCCTCTAGCCGTGGGGGGCCACTTGAGCACAGGGCATCTCTCGTCCGTGCGGAGTACGAGGCAGCGGCTGCCGCACTCGACGCCCGGACAGCAGCCTGGTACATTCGGACGGGGACCGCCGCCCCAGTCGGGGCACCGACGGCAGTCGATATCCTCGCTTCGTTCCCTCCAGTTCGCGGCCTGGTCTTTGGCAGCACCGCTTGCGGGGGGTCCAGGGAGGTCGGCATCCTCCTTGCTCAGGCTGCGTCGTCGTCAGCCCAGCGTCAGTGGCGCTCGCTCGGCGCCCGTTCCATGCTCGACGCGCGGTCCTTCATGATCTCGACGCTGCGCTCCCAGGTCGGCTTCGCCGCGGCCGTTGCGCATGCCCGCCTCCGCCTCTCACGCCTCGAGCTTATCGGGGGCTCTGGCCGCACTGCCGGCCGCTACGCGTCTGCCGCGCGCGCCTTCATTTCGCCGACCGCCTTCGAGCAGGCGCGGGGAGGCGCTCTGGGAGCGGGTGGAGGCAGGGTCGGGTTCGCTGGGGGTGGCCTCTTCTGAGTCGGCCGCGGGGGGCGGTCGACTCCGGGCCTGCGGCTCTTGAGTCGGCCGCGGCTTCGGTCGTCGCGCTGACGTGCGGGTTGTGTGTTGTTGGTGGGTTTGGATGGTTGTGAGGTTCGTCTGTGCGGTCCGTGTGCCTCTGTGTGTCCGCGTGTCCCGTGTGTGTCCCGGCTCCCCCCGGTGTCTTTTTACCGGTACTGTAGAATTCATTATGAATACACACAACACGTACAACTGTGAAAACAAAACAAAACTCCCGAAGGGAGTCACATGCAGGCGGAGAGCTGAGAGACAGCCTACAATTCACACAAACAAACATTTAACCCCAGAGACATGTAACCAGATGGGCTCTTTTCACACGCGCCGCTGTACTGTGTGGTCCTGTTTTCAATTCACAGTTTCACACACACACACACATCAACACGTACGAACGCAAGCGCTCACATGTGAAGAACAACTTCCACACGTTCACACTCAGGCTCGCGCGCCGGGTAAATGAAGTTCTTTAATCTCCACTTCTCCAGCCTTGATCTACAGCGCGACTGAACATGTGTTGTGTGTGAGTCCGCCGCTGATCCGCTCGGTTATCCGCTAGGCGCCGCTCCGGCGCGCCTCGATGAGCAGTGGGTGTAGAACTGGTGCTAGATGAACACCTCGTACACTGCACCACTGCAGTCTTCTAGTTGTAAAAGCCGTGTACATGTTGCGCGTTCTGATGCGAAAAAGAACGTCCACCAACCACCAGTCCTGGACCCTGGCCAACATTTGCCATCCGATAAATCCCCTCCAAATAATCCGAGAACCCAGCACATCATTAACCCCCCCTTGAAACCCCCCGACGCCCCGTGCCGTCTGCCCTTGAGGCATTGTAAAACTTGTAAGTGGCTACATGTAAGTGCCCTGTAGAGCTTCTGAGCCCCTGACCCTGAAATCGGTAGTTGACAGCATAATCCACCCCAAAGGACCCCCTGAGCGAGAGGGGCTGACTCAGCGTCCTAACAATTGTGCTTTATTAGGTAGGTGTCCGACTTCCGAAGCCAGTCGCCTGCCTGTCCAGGTCTAAAAATAAGTCCAGGACGAGGACGCGACGAGGACGCGACAACCGCCCTGGACATCGTGTCCGAGAGTATCACGGCCATGCAGACGACTCCGAGGTCGCCGAAGCAGACACCGAGACAAGGACAAGTTGACGCCACTGCGAAAGACGCAAAGGACTACGACATGCTGGATGTCAGACTGGACGACGACACGCTGGACACACCGTGCAAGCACGAGTTTTCAAAGGACGCCGATGATCATGACAGCGAGCTCGAGCCCTCTCACGACCCGTCAGACGACGGCTTCACCTTCACAGCGGTCCTCGTCGGTGGCCTCAACATGTGGAGAGATGTCGTAAAACACCTGTGCGGCATCAAATTCCCCGTCTTTGTCGCGGTCTTGGGCTCCGTGCTGCTCGTTGCCTTCTCCGCCTTGCCCGGCGATATCTGCATTACTCAGAACGTCGGCAAGGTAATCTCGACCATCTGTCTCATCAGCGAGTCGAATTGGGTCATGGCGCTCCACCTCTCGGTCTTGGGCACGGTTTTGGGCTCGGTATGTAGCCGGAGCATCATGCGCGGCCTCCAGCATCCGATCGCCCTCATCATGACAGCGCGCTTGCTGCCCGTGCGCGCTCGAGCGTACGCCGCGGCCTCGAGCCGATCGGGTGCCATCGGCGCGGCAGCGGCCGCGCCGAGCCCCGCTACCATCGGCTACTGTACCGATGTCGAGGGCAACCTCGGCTTCTGGCGGCGCTACTGCGCCATCTCCGAGGTGATCGACGACAGCGGCGGCCTCGACGAGCTGCGACTGCACCCGGGCTGCCACTTTGTCTTCGGCGGCGACTCGGTCGACAAGAGCAGCGGCGACCTGCGCTTCCTGCGCTCGCTGCTCGCGCTGCGCCGGCGCCACCCGGACCGCGTCCACCTCGTGCTGGGGAACCGCGACATCAACAAGATGCGGCTGCTGGCCGAGCTCGATGAGAGCCGCGACAACTGGCTCGCCGCCTCCGAGCACCCGGGCGTCTACTGGCGCGCGGGCGGCGGACCGGAGGGTGGACCGTCCACGCCAGCCACATACCTGGCGGCCCTCACGGGATCGCGCGCAATGGATACAGTCGCGAATCGTCTGCGGTACATGCTCGCCGACAACATGGGCTCGCCGCGCGCCTTTGAATTTCGTAGGCAGGAGCTCGCCGCACTCGGTGTGAACGCCGCCGCCGTCGCAGTCGGTGGCGATGCGCCGAGTGCGAGGACGGCGGCGGCGACGGCGGGGGCGACGGCGGGGACGGTGGGCGGTGGTGGTGGTGGTGCGGCGGCGGCAGTGGGCCACACGGGAGTTGGAACAGGCGCCATAGTGAGTGACGAGGCCGTTCTCCAGTCTTACCTCGACTCGCTCCACAAGCCCGAAGGTACGAATGCACCCGAGTGCACCTGAGTGCACCTGAGTGCACGCACCTGAGTGCACCTGACGACCTCAGATTGCGTGCCTCACATCAGGTCTGATGCGGCAGTACCTCGAGCACGCCGTGCTCGCGGTGCGATTAGGCTCGGTGGTCTTCGTACACGGCGGCATTCATCCAGAGGCCATCGGCGTCGTGCCAGGGCGAAGTGCGATCTCCCTTGATTGCCCGTGATTGCCAGTGATTGTCCTTGATTGCAAATGATGGCCCCGTTCATCCAGAGGCCATCGGCGTAATGCCTGGGCGAGGTGCGCCGCTGGCCGATGGAGCTGCTCTGCCCAGCATGCATGTGCTCACTACGACGCGCACTCTCCCCACAGGTGCGCCGGTGGCCGACATCGACGAATGGCTCGCTGCTCTAAATGCCTTTGCTCGCAAGGAGGTGAACGCATGGAGTGCGGACGTGGATGAGGTCGCAAGGACTGGCAAGGGGGCCGAGTGGGCAGGGCGACACGATCGCACCGGCTTTGGGTTCTTTGATCGACCAGGTGGGCTGAAGGCCACTGATGGCCACTGATGGCCTCTGATGGCCTCTGATGGCCTCTGATGGCGCCTTCCGCATGTCTGAGCACGCACATGCTCACTACGACGCCCACGTCTCCTTCCCCACAGGTGGGAGGCTCCTCGCCTACGGCATGGATACGCAGCCCGACTTGACGAAATCGCCAACGGTCGTGTGCTCCTCGTACCTGGTGAATGGGCACCCGCACCGTCCGGCGGCGCGGGCGGTGGAGCGGTTGGCAGAGGCAGGGGTGCGTGCAGTCGTGGTGGGCCACCAACCCCACGGCGACGCGCCCGTTGTCATCCGATGCCCGATTAGGAAGGCGCAGGCAGCAGAGGAGCCCGCAGGGCAGTCCGCAGTGAAGTTCGCAGAGGAGTCCGCAGTGAAGTTCGCAGAGGAGTCCGCAGGGAAGTCTGCAGAGGCGGCTGCAGATGAGGATGCATTCCTCGTGATCACTGCGGACTCGTCGTTCAGTTCCTCTGTGGAATGGGAACCGCCCTCGTCCTCTCTGCCGCCGCCCTCGCCGCCCTCGCCGCCGCCCTTGCCGCCCACCACCGTGCCCACAGCGGCGCTATCGCCGCCGTCCACAGTGACGCCCAAGACGGCGCCCAGTTTCGGTCCGCCTCGCGGGCCATCACCGCCCCAATCCGAGGACCCCCGAGGTATGCATGTGCTCATCACGACGCTCTCTCTCCTCACAGGCCGGCCTCGCGGCCCATCACCGCCCCAATCCGACGACCCTCGAGGCATGGCAGTCGTCGAGGTGCTGCTTAGGGTTGCCTTGGATGGCGGCGGCGACCAGGACGGCGCCCAAGGTGCCGCCTTGCACCGCCAGCGCCACCAAAGCTGCCGCCACCACACCACCACCCGCACCGCCAGCGCCAGCGTCAGTGCCATTTGTGCACATGGGAGTGCTCACCACGGCGCCACCACTCCCCACAGGTATGCCATTTGTGCGCGTGCACGGTGTCCTATCGGATGGTCGTCGACTCGATTGCGTTGTCAGCGACGCCCCTACCGCCGCGGAGGCCTTCGATGGCACCATCCTTGTCGGCTCCGAGGCCGATGCAGCGACGGGGGCGGCGGCGGAGGCGGCGGCTGCAGCGGTCGATGCGAATGCGACGGACGCTTCTGCTCCAGCGGAGGCATGCGCCGTGTTGAGCACGGATGGCTGCTCGGCGCACGTGCACGTGGGGTGTGAGGTGGAGGGCGGCCGTTGGTGGATCAAGGCGAGGCTCGAGGACGGCGCGTGGCTGCTCTCGCGAGGGGAGGGATACAAGGTGCAGAACGCTGTGGCGGGTGGTAGTAGTTTAATATAAATGTGATGTAGTTTCTTCCCTTGCTAACGCATTCGGATATTTGTGGCACACTGCTGCGTGCGTGGGAGTTGGGTTCTGAGCCTTCCCCCCACGGAGTATACATCGTACTTCCAAATACGATGTATTCACACAAAGTTGTTCACAACCTTCACAAATCCCGAGCTGTCTCGTGTGAGTTTCCGTCTGGTCAAGGGGATAAGGGCCGACCACGTCCTTGAGGATGAAGAGGACACTTTTGATGCTCTGCGCAACCGTGCACGGGTCCAATGTCGATCTGCCACTTCTCGATGGCGCTCTGGCCGCCATTGCAGCCGCCAGAAATGCACTCACCGCTGCTGCAGAGGAGACCGCCGTTCGACGCATCCTACAGGGAGATGAACACCTGCTGCTACTGGCCAAGCACTTTGGCTACATGCCGAGCTTTGCACAGCTTCTCAACAATGCGGTGGGTCATCAGTCGGCGACTACGGTTGAGCCGTCGCTGGCGGCAGCGGCAGCTGGGGTGAAGCCGTCGCCGTCGCCGGTCAACGTGCTCACCTTGCGACGCAGTGTCAAGGAGTACGACTCTCGACCAGTCCCGCCAGACAGCATCCGCCGAGCGCTCGATGCGGCGATCTTGGCCCCCAACCACTTCCTTACGGAGCCGTGGCGCTTTTACGAGCTCGGGCCGACTGCGCGCCAGGCCGTTGGCGCACTGAACCCGGCAAAGCAAGAGGTCTTTGCCAAGGTACCCGGCTGGATGATGGTCACGGTCGCTGCGTCTGAGTACGCCGCGGACGGCAGTCTGAGCACTAAGAAAGGCCTCGAGGACCATGCGGCCACCGCCTGTGCCGTACAAAACTTCATGCTCTCACTGGCCGCTGAAGGCCTGGGCACGAAGTGGATGACGGGAGCTCTCGGCATTGTGCCTGAGAAGCTGATGGATCTGGCAGGTGTGAACGCGACGGCAGAGCGTTTCATGGGGATGGTGTGGTACGGCTACCCGCAGACGCAGCTGGAGAGTCTCACGGCACCTGCTCGCAAGCTGGGCGTCGAGGGCGTCTATAAGGTGCTCGCATGAGTGTTCGTATTTGGTCGCCGAGACAGGAGAAACAGAAAGCGATGGCCAATGGCAATGCGTCGCTATAACTCCGTATGATGGACATAAGGTGTTGGCAACTGTGCCAGACTGTAATTAGTTTGTCACTCTAAAGAGATATATGAATTCAAGAGGGGGGCGCAATGCTCACGCTTGTCGACCCGCCAGGGCTCAGTCGCACCACGTGACTGGTGCCCAGCAACCCTCGGCGGGCACATCCGATTGCGGCGGAAGTCCCAAGACAAGAAACGTGCATACGGCCCGCACTGACGGCTGGCGGGAACACCCGCTCTGAACGTAGAAAGAGCGTTGCCTCGGAGGATGGTGCAGCTTCGTGTCGCAGCAGCGCGAGCTTCACGGTGTTGGTGGAGCCCTCAAACGTGAGCTGCTCGATCATCGCACCCTCGACGCTGATCGTGAGCCCAAGTCGCGCGATGTATGCGCGCCGACGGAGTGCGTCGCGGGGCGCAATCGTGACCCGACCACCACACACATCCGAGACGCTGCCTGGCTCTTCAGCGCCATCGGCCTGTGGCGAGCCGACTATGTCGCACAGCATGCACTCCCATCCACGCCACACCGAGCAGTCGAGGTATGCTGCGGCCGAGCGCCAGTAGCCGTACAAGCCAATGCCGTAGTCGCCCGAGTAGGCGTCACGCCGAAGCAACGAGGGGTCGCCATGCCACGCCATCGAGGCAGCTCCGGACGGATGGATGTTGGAGAGATGGCCGAGTAACGCCGCAGCACCCAGTCGTAGCAGATGCCCCCGCCCCGGGTAAGCGCGGTATGCGTCGAGGACCGCCACCGCGTTCAGCGTGCTTCCGTAGTGATGAAATTCACGCTCGTTGCCGAGGGAAGTCTTGCCATTGATCACATAGTCCCAATACCGCCGCGCTGAGCCTGAGTACGCCCAATGCGGGAGCACCGCCATGTACGCGAGCACAGCATCGACTGTCTTGTTTGCGGCCGCGTGATGGCCCTCACGGAGCAGCCAGGTGTGGATCTCTTCGTGCCCGGTCGAGTCCCAGGGGAACTCCGAGCCGTACGGGAACTCCATCGCCATCCACTTGCGCATCCGTGCTCCTCTCAAGTTGCGCATCTGGACCACAGCTGCCCTGAGCTCGCTCGCATTGGCCGTCTGTGCAGAGTCGGCAGCATGAGTTCCTTTAGGGCCGGCGGCACTTTTCGCCACAGTCCAAACGTCTGCGGCTGGCTGCCTCTCAGCTGCTTCGAGCTCGCGCTCCAGATCGGCGAGCAATCGCTCGAAGACGGAGCCCACCATCAGACCCCATTGTGAGGTGCCGCTGCCCTTTCCGCCGTGCACCCACATGGCCGCTGCCGTCCTCGCCGCCTGCAGCAGGTACCAGTGCCAGCTCGCGCGCGAGGCAAGCGGCGGCGAGAAGTGCCTCGCGAGCCGGTAGAGTGCCCAATAGACAGCAGTCACGTGCGGGTAGTTGTACGCGCGCCAGGTCTCCAGTGACCGATTCTCACTCCAGCACACCATCCAGTTGCAGCAGTTGGTCTTCTTGGCACACGCAGTCCAGCACTTGAGGCACTCGGCCGTCAGCGCCGGCGCGGCCGCACGCGCCCTCTCGGGCGCCGCCTGAAATTCGTCACTCCAGTAGACCATCGAGGCGCGCACTGCATAGTCTCGGCCCTGCAGAAACTGACGCCTGTCTCCATGCTCAGGCGTCCAAAGCGTCTCGTGCACGTACGCCTCGAGTTGCGCCACCTCCGAGGCCACGGGCGCCCCGAGCTGCTTGATGGCCATCGCGAGCGGAGCCGCTGCGCCCGCTTCGTCGGAGAGCCCATCCATAAAGATTCGAGGCTCGTCTAGGAGCGCTCCCGCGCCCACGCCCTCCCCTGATCGGTCGGCATCACTCCCCATGAAGGCGGGTGCGCGGTGCCAAGGGTCGGGCTTACCTGCCGGAAGCCAAGCCTGTCGACTGCCGTACGCGCCGTGCCGCTGCAGGAGCGAGCGTGCGTGCTCGAGGATGATCAAGTGCACAGTCTGCACGAGCGAGGGCGTGTGACGGCACCAGCCTGGCGACCCGAGGGCCGCGCTGTGATCACAGCCCTTTGCGTAGCGCAGCGTGAGCCTACAACGCCCAACGGCTTCGCGCAGCTTCAGAGTGATGACCTGCAACCGATGCCCCGACTCCCTCGTTGTCCCGTCGCATCCAACCCGCAGCGCGTCGTCGCCGCTGCCCATGTCAGCGCAGGAGATGAGGCGAGGGGCTTCCACGACGAAGTCGAGCGCCGACGGTGGGTCGGCACTGATGTTTACGAGAGCGAGCCAACTTCCCGACGGCAGCGATGGCAGCAGGACCTCAACTCGCGCCTGCATGCCCACGTGAAGCGAGGCAGCGGGCAGAGGAGTGGCGACGGGCATGCCAGCACCCACCAGCGCAGCAGGCACGTGGTCAACGGAAGCCGCAAGACGAAGCCGTACGCCATACGTAGCTGTTGCGCCGGGTAGCAAGGTGGCCTGGGTCGGAATGTTCCATGGATCTGGCTTGACCCCTCGATAATTCCACTCCTCTTGCGCATACGCTTTCGAGTGGAACACGATCTCGTAGAGTGCCTCGAACATCCACCCCTTGCTGTCTCGCGACTCATCCTTCCGAAGTGGACGCCACGCCTCGAAGCCGGCAGCCTCTGGAGCGCCGTCACGGGCAGCCTCTGGCGCGCCGTCGCGGGCAGCCTCTGGAGCGCCATCCGCCGCGACGGCGCCGCGCGGCTGCGAAGACGGAAGCACGAGCAGGACTGGCCCACGACCGTTGGCACGTGTCACCTGAACGTAGCCTGCGCCTGCCCCGAGGTACACCTCGGTGAAGCTGCAGTTGGCCGCCACATTGGCGAGGTGGCGCCCCGTGAACAGCTGGTTGAACGGCATCGAGAAGCCGAGCCCGCCGATCTGGAGCGCGAGATCGGCCGTATTTCGGAGGGACCAGCTGATGGACGCCTCGTCGCCCTTGGACGCGACGAGACGTGTGACGCGCAAGCCCGAGCCTCTGAGCACGTGCACTCGCGCAGCAGGACGTAACCCAGTGAGTGCAAAGGGGTACCATGAATGAATTCGTGCATCAGAGACTGGCAGCATTGATGTTGAGAGGAGGGAGAGAGGAGGGAGGGATCTGCGTGTGGCACTGGAACGCGCACCGAGGCCGGAGCTGCGTGGTCACATCCATCGAAGCCGACGACCCATCACGAGACGCCACCAGCCCGCCGTCTGCGCCCGAGTCGGCGGGGTGAGGGGCGCTCGCCACGACCGTCGAAAAGCTAGTGTACCGAGCCTCGAGCGCGGCGGCGTCGGAGCGCGGCGCCGTTGGATCCATTGTTGGATCCAAGCGGCGCACGCGAATCGTCAGGTCTCCGAGGTGCTGGAAGCCGGGCGTGGAGCGATCGAGCGGCTGCGCCACGTTGCCCGAGCCCGACCAGTGTAGCTTGACGGACGGTTCGCGTAACGGGATAGTGTACGAGAAGCCTGATGTGGCGGCAGGGGTGACGACTTCGACCGTCCCGAGATCCGTTCGAAGTCCGATCAGGAAGGCGTCGCCGCGCCGCCCGCCCAGAGGCAGCAGCGATGAGCGAGTGAGTGCGGCACGATCGATGGCGAGGCCAGGGTCGAGCGCAGCCATTGGTGGCTCTGGTGGCTCGGGCGGCGGCGACGAACGTGGCGGTGGCGGCGGCGGAGGTGGCGGCGGCGGCGGCGGCGAGGCTCGCAGACGAGCGACGGTCTCGGCGACGCACGCGCTCAAAAGGCAAGCAGCCTCAGAGTCGATCCGCTGCAACTGGTACGCGGCGCCACCATCGCCGACCTTTGCAAAGTGGTCCATCGTGATCTTCGGCTCGCTTGGAAGTGCCTCGACCATCGAGAAGTCGAGCGCACGCAGCTTGCACCCAGAGGTAGGGAATCGGATCCACGCCCGCATGCCTGCATCATCGATCCTCCAAACAGAGCCCCACTTTGAAACGAGGCATCCGGCACTGGCGATGGCTGCTGGTGGTGAATCAACGGCTGCAGCAACCGTGCTTATTGGAGGCGGTGGCGGAGCTGTGACTCGGGCTTGCTCGTTTGTGGCCGATTGGAGCATTTGAGTAGCCGGCTTCAACACATTCGCCCACAGCACGGCGGCGCCGACGATCAGCAACAGCACAAAGTGCCGGTTCCGCATTGTGAAACTCACGGATGTGCAGGCAATCCGCCGGCCAACCGTCGGCCCTCTCGGCGTTCGGAAAAGAGGGCCGTCGGCCCTCTATGGGAAGCGCGCGGGATCGGTGTGAACAACCAAATTTGGAAACCGAAAAAACAATGCCAATCCGTCGCACAATAGTTCGAGCGCGGACGTGTGCGGACGTGTGCTTGTCGGTGTGCTCACGGCAGCGCCGTTACGTAAGTTTCGCCGAGAAGTGCGTTCCGCTAACACGTCGGCTCTCAAGATCGCGCTGACGGGAACGCAAGGCGAGGATGGGCTGCGGCGCCTCCCATGAAGGACGACTTTCGCAATCGTTCCCCCCGATCCGGAGAGCGTCAAATCATTCAAAAGTAGTAGGGCCCCAAGTAGGGGAACCTCATCGTGCCGCCACTGGAATCCTCGTGGTAGAGTACGAGTTCAGCGAGGAGGATTGGGAGGATTTGACAGTTTACGAGGCCGGTGCGTCAGGCCCCTCTGCATTCGAGGCCGTACCCACATGCATCTCATCTGTTGCACTGTCCCCCTCTCTCGCACAGGTATGGCCAGGGCTCGAGCAGCGGAAAATGCAAGGCAGCTAGGAGCGCTGAAATCAGCGCTGAAGTCGCCATCGTATGAGCTCACCAGCCATGCACACCGTTCGATTGAGCTCTCTATGACCGCATCTGGGACGGACAGCAGACCAGTGCTCTTAAAACTATTGGCGACCAAGGGGCGCGCGACCAAGAGGTAGCGACCAAGGCGCGCGTAGGGGTAGACTTTTCTCGACGGGGCTTTGCGGCTATCACTTGTACACTCAACATTGCATCTTTAACTCACACTGTACACCTTAGAGTATTCGTATTCTACTAGAGTTGTTGTAACGCATGCTAAGCATCTTGACCCGATCTACTCACTCTGCGAGCGTACACATCTGCCGCCGAACATCATACTATTATACGGCCCGGAGCCGTCCACTGCGCGGCACTGCACGCAGAGGGTTCTCAGCTCTCTGTCTGCACCGGAGCAATTGTGAGCCGCGCACTTCCATATTAGGGATGTGCCCTCTCAACAAGCCCGCGCACGTTACGGAGTGCGCATACCAGGCGGGTGCCAGGCTGGGAGGCTGGTCGGCAAGCTGAATGATATCTGCCGGTTGCTCCGCGACGGCCTCCTCTCTGCATCGCAGTAGAGCTTGAAGGCGCTGATGCCAGTCTGTCCAGGCTGGCGTGCCAAGGCGCGAATGTCGTCGAGGACGTCGGCTGGCGCGTCGCGCTCGAGCGAGCTGCGTAGGCGCTCGCGAGCGGTCCAGGAGATCTCCGGCCCGTGGCTTGCATAGTAGCCGAGCAAGTGCGGTGTGTGTTCAGTCACGGTGAAGGATTCGTCCTCGTCGTCTCGTGACGCAGCGAGAAGATTCTGGATGGAGACGGAGTGCCGACCGGTGCTGTTCCTGTATAGCACCACGTCTGCCATTGCCCGCTGCTCCACAAGGCTGGCAGCGGTCGACTGCTGAGCTATTCTCGCACCTGCCGAAAAGCCACCCATGCTTGGCGTGCGAGAAAGCGATACGGATGATGCGAGCCCTGCGCTCTGCGCGCGAGCCAAGGGCTGCTGCGAGCCGTTCAGCCTCATCACCGGCTCGTCGAAGACGTGGGCGTCATCGACGAGCATAGACCCTCGTTGGTGGAGCCGTTTCCCTTCACGGTTCGTGGGGTTTGAACACTCTCGAACCGCCATAATGGCGCTTTGAAGCGGCTTGGGCCCGCAGTTAGTTTCGTAGCTTCTGCATGAAACTTTGACCATATTTGGGGTGACTTTCCTTTTTTTGATGGCGCCCTTCGCCGTCAGAGCCTATGGAGATGGTGATTCGACGCTGCTGAACCGCTATTTGCGATTTGACAAATTCGATGTCGACGCTGGTGCAGACTACGGCGTGCGCGACCTCGATTCACCGGGCAGGCTCGAGAGCAGCATGCCGTACACATTCGAGCCACCCACGCCATGCCTGACGGAGTGCTTTGCAGACCCGCACTGCCATGGCTTCGTCACATTTCATGGCCAATGTTACTTCCGCGGCGGGCCGACCCAGACCGCCGACCACCTGCTCAGCGCCAAAAGGCTTGCAGAGCAGAGCAAGCTCTACGTCCTAGTTGGCAAGCACAATGAGCTGCCATCACCGCCACCCTCACCCCTGCCGCCGCGGCCGCTGTCGCCTCCCACCTCGCCTCGGCCACCGCCATCGCCTCAGCCACCGCCGTCGCCTCGGCCACCGCCATTGCCGCCGTCGTCGCTGCGATCGCTGGAGATCGACGAGCTCCTCGAGGGGATGAAATCGCACATGCGTGCTGTGCTGCTCGTGCTTCTCGGGATCATGCTCCTGCTCATCTCCTACACGTTCGCCCTCGAGGACGAGGCGAGGCAGACCTTGAAGCGACACGCCAAAAGCCTTCTCCTCGGCAACGAGGCGAGGCGGTCCTCCTTGAAGCATCATGTCGAACTTGATCGCTCCAAATACTTGAGCGCGCCGAGCCAAGAGTCAATTGAGGCTACGCTGACTCTCGACCATCCGAATAGCGAGCACTCCGAGTCCAAACACCAGCCGGAGGATGGAAAGCACCACATGAGAGCGCGGTCCTCCGAGAATCGCTCAGAGACTCGGAGTGAGGCGGTGCCAGCCCCCGAGGAGGCGGCGCAGGGACGTATCGCGCCGCCGGCGACGCCGCCGCCCGCGCCGCCGCCACCGCCGCTCCTGCCAGGCTGGCCCGTGCCTCCGGGATGGTCTGCGGCGCTGGACTCTGCGTCAGGGCAGACAATCTTCGTACACGCTCGTGCACGTAGTACGTCTGCCCCCTCTCATAAAGCCGTACTGATCACACCGGAGAATGTGCATGCACTGCCGCCGCCGCCGAGGGCTGACGGTGGCAACATCATTATGGGGTCTCCCTTGATCCAAAGGCTACCTGCCTCACCTGCCACCAGGCCTGACCAACTGCCGTCACAGGTTAAACAGTCTCCTCAGCCTCAACCACTGCTCTCGGACTTTGAGAGAAGCGTGTACCGTGTCGGCGGCGCCGAGGCGTTCGCCGATGAGGTCGCCAGCACGGCGCGGGAGTGGCAGGCAACGGGACGGTTGACACCCGCGGTCATCTCAGAGACGGGACGGGTGGCTGGCGACAACACCGCCTCTGAGAAGATCCCAGCGAGCCCCCTACCTGCCTGCGGCGCTTCAATCTCGACCGACAAACCCGAGGCTCCCGCTTCAGGCCCTTCCGATATTTCGTACGGCGTACTACCGCAAAACACTACAGTACTTGCGCTTTGTTGAGGTTTGAAGGGTTGAGTTATTCCATTAAAGGTCTGAGTTGGTGCTGGTTGGATTTCGCGATCAATACGCGATCATTCCCCCGGCGCCCCGGGGGGGTGATCGTACCGAAGAGAACGTATGTACGTGTGTAATACGTGTGGAAAGCCCAAACCAGAGATCATGAGAAAGGGCCAAGGCTGCGAAGCAGCGTCTAAGCAGCGTCACCGTCTACTCTCACTCTCAGACTCCGCAACTCCGTCTCCTTACCGTCTCCCGCCTCGACCCATGGACTCTCCAAGAGGCAAGAGCGCAGAAGGTCGCGACGGTCGTGTGCAGAGGGCAACTACAAGGTGCACGAGGTAAGGTGGTAGGTGAAGGGTCCCCGCTTCAAATTCACGAGACACAACCGAACAATTAAAAAAGAAAAACCGAACACAGCCCTCCAAATACGTCCCCCAAAGCGATGGTCAAAAGATGCACGGGGTACCGGTACGCACGGCGTGCTGAAAGACAACAAAGTTTTATTCATAATGTTTCACCGAACAAACTCACAACACACGGTTGTCGCGTCTGTCGGGGGACCGCGAAGAAACTGACTGACTGACGACACTGACTGACTGACGACACTTATTACTGACTGGCGTCTGTCGTGTTAACGTTCACGCACAGGGAACCACAACCGCGCACCTGGGATCTCTCGCCTGGCAAGTCGACGCTGGGGGCATTGCCAGGCCCCAGCTCTGTGGGTGGGAAAAAGGAGGGAGCCGAACCTGTCGTGGACAAAAGGGGCCCTATGTCATCGCTGAGGCGTCCCACTCCGACCGAGGCGGCAGTGGTGCGCTGGCTGAGGGCGCTGCCACGACCCCCAGCGGAAGTGTACCTGCAGGAGGCACGCGTCGCGATTGAGGCGGCAGTCGAGCAAGTGCTCATCGACAGGCCGGCCGATCCTTTAACCGCCATCGCGGACCACCTTCGGGCTTATCGGCCACAGGCGTTGACTGAGCTGCGGGCTGAGATGCCCCACATGGAGCACAGTCCGAGCATCTCCTCTCGCATGCTGCTGCCGCCGCTGCTCTTGCACGACGGCAGCTCCATCAAGGGCAGCCTCATCGAGGGCACAATTCTGGCTCAGATTGTCAAAGCGGAGACGAAGGACGCTACACCATCTAAGGAGCCGGTTGTTGAGCCCGCTCGTGCCTCAGTTCAGGTAGCCGCGGCACAGGTCAAGGCGGAAGGGCGCGAACGCGTCGTATCGGCCGTCGATGCACAGGTCGAGGCTCATGGGCGCGAGCGCATCGCGGATTTGATCGCCCAACATGCGGACGAGCTTGCGACGCTGCGCTCGCGGGTGTGCGAGGAGGAGCATTACGATGCGGCACGGCACGACGATCTTTTCCTCTTGCGCTTCGTGCTGAGCCACCTCCCGTGCAGTCTCCCACTGGGGAGCACAGGGAGGCAGGCAGGCAGGCAGGCGGCCGTCAAGGCTGTGAAGTCGACCATTGCGTGGCGAGCGCGACACGGCTTGGATGAGCCGGGCTTGCTGTGCGGCGGACCAGATGCTCTAGTGTTTGGACCTGTGGCCAAGTTTTACGCCTCGATGACGGTGCGCGACGCCGTCTCGTACTACGTGCCCGATGCGGATCGAGGTGCCGTTCTCGTCGCCGTGCCGGGGTTGCTCGACTTCCACCAGATGGTCGCCACCCTCAGTGAAGAAGAGCAGGTGATGGCATCATCTGATGACCCCATGCTGGCCCTTGAGTGCTCATGAGGGCATCGTATGACCCTTGATTGCAGGCCCAAGCGCATCGATTAGCCGTTGAGTGGCTCCATCGCCAGTGCGATGAGGTCACGCGGCGCACTGGCTACCTGACCAAGTATGTGCGCCTCATCGACCTGCACGGCATGTCGCTCCGCGGCATCAACCGCCGATTCCAGCGGCGTGACGCCGAGAATACGAAAGCAATCGAGGACTTCTATCCTCAGCTCCTCGGTGCTGTCTTCATCTGCCACGCGCCACGCTGGCTACAAGGGGTTTGGCGCGGCCTGCGCACTATGATGTCCGCGCGCGTGCTCGAAAAGGTGATCGCCGCGGATTGCCGCGGATTGCCGCGGATTGCCACTGATCGCGCGGCCTCCTGGCTCACTCAAAAGATCACTGATTGCACTCCAGGTCGACTTCCTTGAGCCACGGACCAACGCTAAGGAGCGTCAGAAGCTGATGCGCTGGATCACGATCGAGAACTTGCCGCGCTGCTTCGGCGGCACCAGCGACACTTGGCCCCCGCCCAACACTCGATTCGCACCGGTGTCGTGTGGTGATGGTGTCGCGGAGGTCAGAACCCGTCTGTGATCAGTGATCTGATCTACGTCTATCGAGCGGTACCGTTAAATCTGTTGAACGAACTAGACTAAATCTTTACAGTTGCTCCTGTTGCCGCCCTTGCTGATGCAAAACGCGTTCGTCGCCTTCCTCCACCACGCCGCCCTCGCCATGTTCGGTGACCTGCGTGGAGCCTGTAGGCGATCGAACGTAATGTGGCCTGAGTGGCTTGGCCGCCCCAGCTCAGCGCGAGTGCGCAAGCTGCGGAGCCCACTGCGGAGCACGGCTCCGAGTGGTCCGAGTACCCTGCCTCCACGCTCGTGCACCACCTCACCGATGAGGCGCCCAAAGTTGCCCCCACTCGGCGCGAAGAAGCGCGCTTCGGACATGAACGCGAAGTCGCAATCGACGCCAAGCTGTCCAGAGCCTGCCGGACTGATCCAGCGCACGTGAAGTGATGAGCCGCTGCGCGACTTCGCCGACTCGATCCAGCGGCGCAAGTGCGAGATGTACCTATATGGCGGCGGTGTGGCAATCAGCATGCAAACAGCATGCAATCAGCATGCAATCAGAGGCCATCAGAGTAGCGGGATGTACTTGAGACTGCGCCCCATCGCGCCATGCCCGAATCCAGTCTCGTTGTCATTGTTTGAGAACTTGCGCCCGTCGTCGAGCAGCGTATTGACCTTGGCCACGATCACAAGGCCAGTGGCACCTTTGGGGAGCTCGTTGAGCAGCCCGTAGTAATAGCTCTCAGGTCGCACGTACCTGCCATATATCCGTTCCATAGATGGCCATTAGTCGCCATCTACAGTCGCAATCAGTCACAATCAGTGGTAATAGTTCTCGGGCCGTGCGTACCGGTCGCACACGGACGCGCTGCCGACCTCCTCGTGGATCGTCCATGGGGCCCCTGTGCCTGGGCGCCCGCGCCACAACTCGTCGGCGCTCCGATTGCACACGCCGTTGCCGAAGACTTCGCCGAGGCGCACGTGCACTACGCACTCGTTTCGCGCGGGCTTCACGAACGGGCACGTATGCGGCCCTTGGAGCGCAGAGCTGCGCGGCACGGGCCGCATGCCCCGGTAGCGCATCGCATCCGCCGATCGCGTCAGAGCTTTCATGTCGTACACTTTCTCGGCGAAGCGCGTGTAGTAGTCGCCAATTGAGCCCGGCCACTGCTTTCGCACATTCGCCGGATCGAGTCCAGCACAATGGAAAGCGTCGACACGCTCGCCGAAGCAGCCGATTATGTCCGCGAGCCGGTACTGCCCAATCATCCCGGTCGCGTTCAGCCACCACCGTGGGAAGTCGATCGCTGTGCGCGAGCACGCTTTGGGCTCCAACGCATGGAGTGGATCGGATGGCAACACCTTAATGACCAGTGCTCGATCTTTGAGGATGCAATTCCCCTCCTCATCGATGCTGAACGAGAGGCAGTCTCGGCGGGCTGCACACGCGGCCCGGCAGCTCGAATAGGTGTAGGGGGCAACGTAGTGCTGCAGTGGGCATGGCATACTGTTGATGCACCTTGCCTCAGGTGAGGTTATCGCCTCTGCCTGACACTCGAACTCGTCGAACTCGTCGGCAGGTGTGTGGCGAGTTGAACCGTTGATGGTGGAAGCCAAGGTGGAGGCGGCAAGGCCGATGAACAAGGCGAAGGCGGAGTAGCAGGCGGCGCGCGCGATGTTACGTGGCAGCTTGACAAAGCCATCCTGCATTTTCTTCTCCCCGCGAGATTCTTGCTAAAAAAGGACATGAATTGAAACTGCCCCACGGAACCCTTCGCCACCAAAACGTCTAAAAACCTAGCCTTCTCTTGACTTGTCCTTGGCTCACTTGGCGACAGACTTGTGAGACCCGACCACATGGCGTGCAGAACCGTACAGTACAGTAAGTGCAACGTTCAATGATTTTACCACCACGCCATTCGCAAGTGCTGCTCGCAATGGCCTCCGTGCTTCGCCGCCCGGCGCCGCTCGCATGTCAACCTCCGGTCGAGGAGGTGCTGCCTGGACAGATCACACTGGCAGAAAGTTCGGTAGGCCTTTATGAGGTATTGCGTTGTGTTCCTGAGGTAGCCAAAGGGCCTGCAACGCAGCGGGTCATCGTCCTCACGGGTAACCCGGGCCTCGCGGGCTTCTACGCCGATTTTGCCAGCGTGCTGTCTTCGGAGCTGCGTGCTGAGGTCGTGGTGCTCGGGCTTGCTGGCCACGTGTCGTGGTCTCTGCTAAGCGCCGCAGCCAGCCCATCGCAGCTTCGGCACCGCCCGCCGCACGGGCTCGACGACCAAGTCGCTCATTTAACTGAGGTTGTGGCGCCGCACTTGCAAGCGGCCGAGGAAGAGCGTCAGCCCGTGACGCTCATTGGCCACTCCATCGGTGCGTGGCTCGCGTTTCGTGTGTCCCAGCAGCTGGGATTGGCGCGCAATGGCGCATCGGCTGCGCCGCTCGTGCTGTTCCTGATGCCGTTCCTCGAAGAGAATATGAGCGATCCGGCGTATGCCAGCAAGAGCCGCGCGCTCCGGCGCTTCCCGTTCGTCATTCCGCTCATCAGCCGCGTGGCGCCGCTCCTGCGGAGCGTCGTGCCGTCACGCGTGCGTCGCTGGCTCCTGAGCTCACAAGTGGGGGGCATGGAGCGCGAGTACGTGCGCCTCGTCGAGGAGGGCATGCTGCATCGCGGCTGCATCGAGAACTATCTTTTCCTGGCGAGGACAGAGATGTTCTCACACCAAGCGACGTTTGCGACGGAGGCGTTGCGTCCACTCGCAACAATAGGTAGGCTCGCCGCCCTGTACGTGAGTAGTGGGGACGAGTGGGCGCCGCTGGCCATGGAGCGCCGGCTGGCCACCGAGGCGGCGGTGCCCACGACTGTCGTGAGCCGCGACGAGGTGAGCCATGCCTTCTCGTGCAGATCACGCGAGACCAATGTGGTGGCGCAATGGGTCGTGGAGCGGGTCAACGAGGCATTTCCATTTGCCGACGCCGTTGCTCGGAGTCGGACGAGGAAGCTCCCTTAAATTTACTCTACTCCTGCATGTATATTCCTCTTTACTATACGGCTTAATGCTGCACGCACAACGACGCACACGGCGCGCGCGATCGCGCGGGCGGGCGCGTTGTGCACGAAAGACAATACCCGAATACGCGACAAGGACATTGCAAGCCAATGTACAGATGCACTTGCAGGTCGCAGCACGTATGGCACGGTATGGGTCGCAGCGTGCGCCCCCTTACGCTTTACACGTTGGTGCAACCAACGATCTCTTTCCACTTTCGATGTACGGCGATGTATGCACATGGCAATGGTGCAGCACAGCGTTCTGCGCTTTGCCAGAGAATGTCTCTCGGCTGTAGTTGCAAGCCTTTCAGCCTACACAGCAACTCCGAGAGTTGGCGATCGACTCTCTGGGTCACACCCAGCGCGCCTCATTGGTCTGCTGGTTCAAGTAATAACGCCGGCCGGTCTGCGGATCCACCTGAATCACCCACAGATCCTGCTGCTGAGTCGCTGGCTGCTGCTGCTGCGGCGGCGGCGGCTGCTGTGCCAGCTGCTGCTGCGCAGCCGCCGGGTACATTTGTGCCAGCCGGTACTGCGCCATCTGCTCCTGTCGCTGACGCTCCGCCTGCTCTTGTGCGGATGATGGCGCTGACAACTGCTGCTGCGCCTGCTGCTGTGCTAGGTGCTGCTGCCGCACCGCATGGTACTGTTGCGCCAATTGGTATTGCAGCAATTGCTCCTGCCGCTGCTGCTCTAGAGTCGATCCTGGCGCTAGCTGCGGAAGCTGATGCTGCTGCACGAGATGCTGCTGCGCATGGTATTGCTGCGCCAGTTGGTACTGCAACATTTGCTGCTGCCACTGTTGCATGAGTTCCTGCTGCAGCTGCGCGCGATACTGCATCTCAAGCTGCTGCTGGCGAAGTTGCTGCTGCTGCTGCTGCGCCACTTCGGCAGAGGGCAGCTTTACGTGCATCGTACCGTCTGGTGGGGGCGGAGTAGGTGACATGACCGTGTACGTCTGCCCCTGGTAGTCGAACGTAAATGGTTCACCTGGCGCGACGGTGCTGGGGATGGTCACTCTGACCATCGTCGAGTTCTCCATCTGATGGTCCAATCTCAACTGCAAGGACGTGCACAGCAATTTTGCAAAGGACGGGGATACGAGCGATCAGTAGGGAACTAGGGATTCAGGAGGCAAATGGCGGCCCGAAGCGCCCCCCCGTCATCGAGAGGAGGCGCACAATTAGTATGGATGCGCTTTTCGGCCGCGCGCGAGTGTGCGCCGTCCCCACGAAGCACGCGGGCGCGCAAACGCACGGGGCGGAGTGATGCTTGCGGTGCAGTGGTCAATTCTGGGGTCGCTCAATCGGGGCAATCATAAATCACATTCACGGTACTTTCTAAATTATCTCCGTAAATCTCCGCGATGCCCATGTGCAGACCTGCAACTGTGGCAGAACTCCAGGTCCGGTGTTCTTGTCGTCGAACCTTCGCGGAGCTCATCTCCTTTTCAAGCGCACTGGTCTGTGACCGTGGAGACCACGCGGGAAAATGCTGCAAACGCCGAGCGATTTCGCAACGGGAAGCGCGGAGTCGTCAGATACCAATTCAGCCATGTCGTCGGACCCCAAGCTCACTGTCCCCTCGCTTTCTCCTACCGGCTCGGCGGAATCGGTGAAGACGGAGGTACCCGAGGTAGAGGACGCGCCAGAGTCCGATAGCAAGCGCGCCCGTGTGGAGGGCCTGCCGCTTGGCGACCTCGGCTTGGCGATCGGCGCCACGGTCGAAGTGGCGTGGGTCATAGAGCGCGAGAACATGCCCTCGGAGCGTGTGTGGTGGACGGCGCGCATCGAGACTGACGATAACGCCTCGGTCACCGAGGCGGGCGCTGCCCGCCTCATCTACGCGGCACAGCACGGCTTCGAAGAGGAGAGCCGCCGCGTCACCTTCTTGGCCGAGTCGTTCCTCTTCGACGCGCAGGACAGGGAGCGGCTACCATACCGTAAGGAAGGCGAGGAGGGCCCGGCACTCGACGACGACGACGAGGGCGAGGAGGGTGACGAGGCCGACGCCGAGCAGCTGTACGATCACTCAGTCGCCGAGGCGGACGTGGCGGCGGCGGCGGCGGGTGGCCCGCTGCTCGTGGGCATGAAAGTGAAGTCGCGCTTCCAGGGCGGCGAGCGCTTCTGCGCGGGTAGCATCGTCGAGGCGCACGACGACGGCACGTACGATGTACTCTACGAGGACAACGTGTGCGAGCAGAATGTGCCGCGCGAATACATCGAGGTGGTGGCGCTCGCTGCGAACGTGCGTGCGGCACTGCAAGCGGAGGAGCAGGAGACGGCCGCCGAGTCCACCGAGCAGTTCTTCGAGCTCTTCGTCTCGTCACTCACCTCCGGAGCCATGTTCCAAAATCTGCCGCCCGACAAGCAGCGCCAGGCCTCTGAGCACGTGCGCACGATGCGGCCGCACTTTGAGGCGGAGCTCGGCGTGCTGCGCGATGCCCGTGGCTGGGGCGCGATCGTCACGGGCGAGGACATCAAGGAGCTCATGCCCAAGGTGATGCTCCGTGCCAAGCAGTTTCAGCAGGCCTCCTCGTGACCCGCGGGGCGGCGAGTGTGGAGCGAGCGGCCCCCGGGTTCTCTCGCCCCTCGGTAATCGCCGCGCTGACCATGGTAGACTCCGGCAAGCTTTTGAAAGAACCGCTCTTCACACCTCGGAGCTGCGAGAGAAAACGTTCACACCAGGATCCTGCGTGGTCCCCTCGAAGCCGGCGCTTGACTTTGCCACCCTCACGAGCGAAAGATTCGCTCAGTGCGACTCACGACATCTTCAGCACCACAACGGGCAAAAACGCGGCACCTCAGCTCTCCGCGCGTAAAAGTGTCAGCGGCGGTGATCGCCTTTCCATGGATCCGAATGAGTGCGGTCGCCATATTGGGTGTCTTCTTTCTGCTGATGGGCGTGTTCCACCAGCGCCGATCTCACGCCGGCTTGCTGCCTCAGTATCCGATGAAGCGCCGGCTGGAGGCGTCTGGGTCTGCTCTTCCTGCATTCGCCATATCTGTAAGCGGCGCAAGCCGTAGTCCGGCAGTGCTCAAGAGCTTTGCATCGTCGCTTCTCCGCCATGTCATCCGACCGGCGTCGACAACGTACGGCTTCCACGCGCTGGTGTGGATGCAAGACTCGGACGCTGAGATGATGCTGTGCAATTTGCTGGAAGCGGACGTGACGCTCTGCCTCACGCGGCAGATGGCAGTCATGACCCTGCCCTCCGGTTCCAAAGGTGAACAGGACGAAGCCGCAGCCATTGCCGCCGACCATCCCAAGGAGGCGTACGGCGCTGCATGGATCGAGGACATGAGTTTCAATACTCTGCGCATGCTCCATAAGCTGCGCGGCGTCGAGTACCTTCGAGAGCGCGCTCTCGCGACCGCCACCGACGGATCCGCAGCTGCTGCCGGCCACATGTGGGTGCTGCGAGTGAGGCCCGATATCGAGCTGCACTCGCGCCTGCCGCTCCCGCCGCCGCCGCACCCTCGCAAACTCGCGGCCGACGATACGCACGAAGGCGGGGGTGGCGGAGACGGCGAGCTCACGCCTGCGGTGAGCGCGACGGCCTTTGACGCGGCTGCTCGTCAACGACATTCAAATGTACTCATGCCATGGCTGTGCCATGCGGAGGCACTGTGCTCCGATCAGTGGATGCTGCTCTCGCCCGCCGCGTCCGCGCGCCTTGCCACCCTGTACGAGCCGTCGGTACTCCGGAAGACGATGAGCCTCTCGTCGCCTCCCAGCCTGTATCCGGAACGGCTGGTGTGGAAACTTCTTACGACGGCCTACACCGTCACGCCCCTGCCGAGCGCGCCGGAGCACCACTTGCTGGCTGCTGACGGCATCGAGCGCGACGCGTACGCGAAGCTCAAAAGGGACTTTCCGAGCTGCTTCCGTTAGACGGAGGCCATCTCGGTAGACGTGGAGGCCCCGCCGGGCCTCCAACCGGAACCGGAACGACGATGCCGGGGTAACAAGTTGAGCAGTGAATCAGCTGTTAACGTTTGTTTCCTGTTACTCGAGTCCCGCGGACGTCTTTAGACCATGCTCTCGAGGGTTTTTTCTCGGGCCCATTCAGCTCACAACAGGTGTCCGCGGGACCGAAGGGGCCGGGGACCCTCGATACAAGCTCACAACAACGGTCCAGCCGCATACTCTGCCTTCATGGGTTGCTCCGCCTTTAGCGCCTCCAGTCGTCGGCGAAGCTCCTCAATCCCACGCCCAGATCCCGCTGGACTGAAAGCCGCAGCGGAAGGCGGCGCGTGATCCTTCGCACTACGAGCATGGCTGCCGTCGTTTGCCGGCCGTTGATTAGCACTCAAACTCAGCACTCCAGCAGCCTCCGATGGCGCAGCCATGGTGGCGATCACGTCCGGCCCCACCGAGGCAACGGCAGAATCGGGGCGCTCGCCTCGGGTCGCATAAGACCACTCGTCGGCCGACCACTCGCTGGCGCTCGAGGAACTCTCGCTCGTGCAGGTGCGAGCAGAGCAAGGCGTCAGCGGCTTGTCGTCCATCGCGCTTGTCCTCACGCGTCGCGGCGCATGCTCGATGGCCTGCTGCTTGAGCTGTCGGAGTTGATGCACGTGCGAGCGCGCCGAGCCGGGGTGCACGTGCGAGCGCCAGCCGCCATCGTGGGCGGCGGCAGTCACGCCTCTCTTGATACTCAAGTCCGGCAACATCGATGCGAAAAGGTAAAACCGCCTTGTGGGGAAAATGGCGCTCGCAGAATGTGAAACCACTTTCACTTGTTTCACAAATTTTTGAGGCCTGAAACCGAGCAGAGTTCCTGATCTGAATTGAATTGGCTTGACTTGACTTATTACTGAGTCGGCCGCTGATTCGGTCGTCTCGCGGTCGCTCGGGTGCCGTGCCCCGACCCCCGTGCGGGTTGGGAACTTGGGATGGTTGTGAGGTTCGTCTGTGTCACTGTGTGATGCGTGTGCCCGTGTGTGTCCCGGCTCCTCCGGTGTCTTTTTACCGGTAGCTTTTCAAACACCACGAGAGCGTTTTCAACTCTCTGATGCCCCACAGGAACCGAAAGTTCGCTTTTCCGAGTCATTTCTTGCCCACGTTCATCTTCGGGAGGGTCATGCTCTCCGGCCGCGTGTGCGAGTGGGTTGCACGTAAGAATGATCACGCGAATGACCCATTTGCCAATCTCGGTGAGCTGCCATCGCCGGCTGCCCAGGGGATTGGAGCGGCAACTGCGTCTGCAGCAGGCACGATTGTTGCAAAGTCTGATCGCATCCAGAAGGCAAACAACAGAGTATACATACCCGTGCAGGATTGCAACGCTTCCCTTTTCATACTGTCTGAAAAGCGATGGCGATGAGCGCGCGGAGAACAGCTTTGGTACCACGTCGCTGGCATACGAGATGCGGCGTGGTGCTACCCTGAGCCTGCGCCTGGCAGGGAAAACTTGCGGAATCACGTCACCTTCGCCACTGGCAAGGGCATCCTCGTGAAAGAGCATGGCGACGCGATACATGACAGCGCCGCGCCAAACAACCCGTTTGAGGCGCGGCGCTCGAGACCCATCGTCGTCGCTGGCTTCGGCACAGCTCTGCAGGCAGTTTCTCCCTCGAAGCCGCCGCCGATGACGCCATTGGCAGCGCTGCCGCCATCACTGCGTGACGGATCTGCCAGCGAAGGCACGTTGCTCACATTTGATCCGACGCGCTTCTCGTCGCGTTTTCTGCGCCTCGAGACCCCCACACGTGTGGCATGCCATACCAACTGCAGCCAGTCTACTCAGGGCACAGCATTCCTCACTCCCGCCATCCGCGGCGGCGAGGCCGTGACGCTGAGGATCCGGTGCAATGCCAAGCCGGGCAGGATGCGCTACTTTATAGGCTGCGCACCGGCGCCCTTCGACGTGGACGCTGGTCAGGCCGCGGTCCAGGCGTCGGGCTACTCGCTTGAGAACCTGAAGGCTGGGCCCAACTGCCCGGCTCAGCCGTGCGGCGGCTCGGCGCCGCCGTGCTTCCATACGGGTAGCGTGGTCACAATGTGGATCGACCTCCAGACCTCGCCTGGCAGCGTGCGCTGGGAGGTTGACACCACTGGCGTGGTGCACACCGTCAGAGTCGACCCGAATACGCCCGAGCTGTTCGCCTTTGTGAGCTTGTACAATCGCGAGGCAGTCTTCGAGCTCATGTAAGGTCGGGTGAGAAAGCGTCTGGCCCCGTCCGCCCCCGGTCGCGACGCCCCTCTACCCGTTTACTTTACTTTATAAGTGCTGCCGTGGTAGTAGTACATAGGTACCGGTACGCAAGGGATCCGATAAATAACACGATGACTCCACGCCACACTCCATAGCGCATAGGCACCGCAGTGCGTCTGCGCTCTCAACAGTCACGTCACCCGGCACACAGGCGGCCCCAGTGACTTATCCCCCCGGAGCAACGGAGATGATGAGGGAGGTCATACATTCGAGTTGCCAGTGGCCCGCAGCCCTGCAGGTGCAGTATGCCCCCGTGGGTTCGAGGCCGACACTGGTACAGCAGACGTTTCCCTATGCCCCCGTGGGTTCGAGGCCGCCACCCGACACTCTCAGTCTCTCACGCCTGAGCCGGAAGTTCCGGCAGGACGCCGCCGTGACCGATCCAACCGAGTCCGAGACTTGCGTTCGGTGGCATAGGGAAACGTCTGCTGTGCCCTGTGTCGCCGAGTGTGGGGAGAGGGCTGCTTGAGAGCGGCGGCCGCGGGCCGCGCGGCGAGACAGGCTGCGAATGCGACCGCTCCGACAATGCGGAGCTGCGCGGCGGCCGTCGCGGCTGCAGCTGGAGCCGAGGGCTTCGCATGCCACCCCGAGAGACGCGCGACGAAGACGGAGACGCGGGCACCGATTGCGCGCCGAATGGGGCCGGGGCGGTGGCGGGGCCGGTGGCGATGGCGGTGGCGGGGGCGTAATCGGGCCTCGAAGTAGCGGAGGCCGTGGACGCATACGACGTGTCTACGAGCGTGTACCCCGTCCAAGATCCTACACTTCGGCGGGGGGGGTCGTGCTCGTAGACGCTCTCGTAGACGTTGCCGAGGGGATCACGCCACACAGCGGATGTCGTCACGCTCGAGCCTACAGGCGAGGGCGGGCGCGTGAACTCTGACGCGTGATCTCTGTGCGAGTCTGACGCGGCGTCTCGCGATTCTGACTTGGTGCTTGGTCGGAAGAGCGTCCCGTCTGGTCCCACAGCGCCATCGTACAGCGTGGTGTCGGTGGTGTATTGGCTCTTGACATGGCGCTGCTGCCAGCGTGGCTCGTACCAACGCGGCTCGCTCGTCTCGGTCGAAGTTCCGGGCAATCTCCATGCAGCTCGGTCCTCTGCGTGTTGCATCCACTCGGGCACGGGCGGGCCCAAGCCTCGAGGAGAAGACGAGTTTCGTGCTGGAGGGACTGGAAGCGAAGGCGGCACCGAGGGTGGATTGCGTGGCGGGCGCGCGACGCCCGGGCAGCCGGCCCCGCTGATCGGCAGCTTGATCGGCAGCGGCCGCATCAGGGGCATAGCGGGGCCCAGCTGCGAGCGGTGAGGGTCGAGGACTGTGGGAATCGACGGGGGCGGCGAGCGCCGACCGGGGCCGCGTGGGGCAATGGCCTGGAACCGGCCCTGTCGCCCTACCGTAGGCGTCACCCATGCTGTCGTGAACTGATTCGCTACGTCCGCCGGGGTCAGCTGTTCGATCGCCTCCGCGGCGCGCGCGTCAAACTCGCGGGAGTAGACGTCCTCCTTGTAGCTCGCACTCGATCGGATTGCATTGTACCACGAGCCGCCGGCCGCCGAGGAAGTGCGCGCGCTCTGCACGGCACTCTCGCACAGCACCGCTGATGACGTGAGGGACGCGCTCATGCCAAACGAGACGTCGTGGGTCCCCATGTGCGACCTCTCGCTGCCGCCGTAGCCGTAGCCAGAGCCCTCAACAAAGGATGTCGTGTTGGAGCTTGGTCTCGTGGGTGGTGGCGGGCGCCGCTCGTCAAGGAAGGCAAGGTACTGGGTGATGGGGGATGGGACGACGCCGAGCGAGTCGCTCGGCGGGGAGGGCTCGATGGGGATGGGCGAGCCACGCCGCGGTAGCAGGTTCATGGGTGCAGCCGCTATGAGCATTTTGGCATGCCGCGGACCACCGCCGCCAGCGGCCACCGCGCTCGCGCCGCTGCTGTTGCTCGACTGGAGAAGCTCGGGAGCACCGCCCTCGAGCGCTGCATCGGCCGCAGTAGCGCCGGCTGAGTCGTGGGCGCCCTCGACGCGCGCGCCCACCTCACGCTGAGAATGATCAGTCCTCCCGATCGCAAAGGCGCGCGGCGTCATGCGATGCACGTGCTCGTTGCAGTCCTTGGCTCCGACGGCCAGCTTAAAGTACGGCTGGCTCAGCTGTAGCGACGGGTGACGTTCGAACCAGCTCGAGTCCATCACGTGTGGTGCGACGGCGAGGAAGCCATCGCCAAACTGCACAAACTCATCGCCATGCAGGTGGCGCACGCCTATGCGCTCGAGCTGCACCTTGGTGAAGTCGCGCACGCCGTAGCCGAGCGCCGAGATAAGCAGCTTGTTGCGCAGCTCGCGCCCGGTGGTTGGGCGCATCTCGATACCAGTCCAATTCAGGGTCTCGTAGCGCTGCCAGTACTCATCCATGGGCGACGGTACGACGACTCTCGCGCGGCGGGGGGGCATGGCCGACATGTTGGTGTGCGACGAGCGGGTAGAGCAAGCACTGCGCCCTCGCAATGGCACATGGTTGCCGTCCAGGGCGAATTCGACAGATGGGGGGCTCTGGGGACGGGATGCCTCTACCCGCGACTGGGGACGGGATGCCTCTACCCGCGACTGGGGACGGGATGCCTCCACCCGCGAGCCGACCTCACCCGACCCCTCGCCTACAGCCTCGTGACTCAAGCGAGGCTGCATGTGGATCGTGCGGCGGTTCGACTGGCGAGAGGGTAGGCGGGATGATGACGTCGAGCCCTCCTTAGACGACGTGTGATCTACGGGCGGCATGTCAGACGGCGGCGGCTCGGGCCGAGGCCCACCGCGCGACGGCGGTGGGCTGAGCGTGCTGCCTCGCGAGCTACCGCGCGAGTCAGGCCGTGAAGAGCCCGGCCGCGGGGGGGTGCGCGAGCGTTGCGGGCGCGATGACGCGGGTCGTGAGGTGGGAGTCTTCGGCCTTCCGACCACCATCGGCCAGTCGGTCGCGGGGGCAGGAGCCGAAGCCTCCTCAACCGCATCTGCAGTGGCAAGGCGTATTAAGGTGAAGGTTGCCTGCTGCCCCTCGCTGCTGCCGTCGGTGAACATCTTGACGGGCTTCTCGCGTGTGATCTCGTTGTCGTTGACGGCGATGACCCGGTCGCCCAGGGCGACCTTACGCATCGTCCGAGGCGCATCGTCCGTCTTGATGCCCGTCACCACGTTTTCGCTGTCCACAGTCAACCCAAAGCCGTCCGGGTAGCGCCAAGTGAGAGTGATCTTGAAGGGCCGTCCGGCGCCCGGCAGCTCCAATTTTGAAGGATCAAAGATGCCCTCACCACCCGTATAACTTTCCAAGAAGGAGCGTCTTTTCCCGGTCAGTGGGCGCGAGGTCAACATCAGCAACTCGACGGGAGCAGAGGCTTCGGCTTCGGCAGCAGGGGCGGAAGAGGCGCTTGGCTCGCATCGACTGTCGCCTTCTCCAACCACGCCACCTGCGCCGACACCTCTGCTACTCCCGGGGCGTGGCTTCCCTAGAATTGGCTGCTCCAAGCCCTCAGGCCACCAATCGTCGTAGTCGTCATCGGCGCGCGTAGCCTTCGCCTCGGCTCCCGGGGCGGCATCCTTCACGGGCGCGAGGGACTCGGAGTCCTCGGCGCCGCTCTTTTGGAGCCCTCCATGGTGCCGTTCGACAAAGGCTCGCACCTCCGTCTCCAGGTGGAAAGCATCGATCCCCGTATGCTTATGGCAGAGCTGCAGTATAAACTCGTGCCGGTCCGGAAGTGGCATCGCGACAAACCGCCCCCAGTCGTCCTCTGTTAATGAATCAAGCACATCCTGCAGCTTGCCCGGTAGGCCGTCGCGCAGCGCCCAAAACTGAAGCCGGCCGCGCGCGCCCGGCGTGCCGCCTTCCCTATGCCTCACTTCTCGTTCCACCTTAACTGCGGCCACCGTTCTTTTGGCGAGCCTGCCGCGGCTAATATTCTGAATCTTCTGCGCGGCCTGCTGTCGTTCCTCCTTCTCCTTGCGCGCCTTCTTGCCTCGCACCTTGGCCTGCACCTTGCTCGCCGCCGCGCGCTTCTGCTGGCTGCTCCCCACGCTCTTGGCAGCCTTCTGGCGGTAGTTAACCTCCTCCTCTTCCTCCTCCTCCTCCTCCACCTCAGCCTTTTGGCGCTTTGCCTTTGGTGGCGGTGGCGTCACCTCCGCCGTACCAGTCGGTGCCGGTGGTGGAGGCGGCGGCGCCTCCTCCTCCTCTTCATCAAAAGTCTCGTCAAACACGCAAGCGGCCTCATCCTTCCAGACAAAGGTCATCATGATGACGTTGCCGTTGGCGTCCGTCACCGGGTACGATACGGTCACTGTTCCAAAGAGCATCCACAGGAAGGCCGCGTACTCATGCCCGCTGATTCCCGCCGTCCACGTGTCTGCAAGCTCAAAGAAGGCGTCCATAAAGCGCTTGCGTGAGAGGGTGGGCGCGCCTTTCGAGTCGTTCTTCCAGTCCTCGGCAATCGTCTTCTCCGCATCCACTGGGTCGAAGTTCTTGATCATGACGCGGTAGATGCGGCGCAGCATGATTGCATGCCCCTCCTGGTGTAGCTCGTTAGCATTTGGATCGCCTCCCGAGTGCAAGCTGCGTTGTGCGGCCTCCCAGAAAGCTTGCAATGCCTCGAGCACGCGCCGGTCGTGCCGGAGCTTCTGCCGCTCACGCATCTTCTCTTCCGTGGCCAGGCTGGCGTCGCCCTGCTGCCACATCTCGAGCTTCTCAAGATCCGCCTCCGACTCTACGACGGTTGTGACTGTGCCGCTCGCCATGCTCTCCTCTTCGGCGGTAAGCGCCTTCTTCACCTTTGTATCGAAGCCCAAGGAGCGCAGGATGGCTTCACCGTGTTTCGCACCCGCGCGAAGCTTGGCCATGTACCGGTCGTGGTTTGAGCTTTTTGTTTCACTCTTGCCCCAGGCGGCCAAGGCGCCCTTTCCTCCAAGCGCGACGCTAGACGTCAGCCGGCGCTTCATCTTAGCGAGCGACCGTGCAAAGTTTGAGACCTTATGCCATCGCAGGCCCGCCTTTGATACTGGGCGAGGGCCAGCACCTGAAGCAGCAGTGGCGGCGGCAGTCGCACCCTGTTGGCGTGCTGGACCCATCCTTCGGTGTGCAAGCCTTTCCACACGAAAAGATCTGCGGTGTCACCTCTGACGAGCCGATTGGAGGCAAACCTCTTGCCACTGCTGAAGTCTCGTCGAGCGTACTGCCGCCCGTGTCGTCCGCGTGGTCTTGTCGTTGCGGACGCGGCTCACCGTCGCAAAATAGAACGACAAGGCGACTTCAAAGAAACGCTACCGGTACAGTACTGTACCGGTAAAAAGACAACGCTACCGGGTACCGGTCAACTTTCGCACTCGCGTTCATGCGCGTTGACACGACCTCTTCGCTACTGGTCCTATTGCTTGGAGCCCTTTCGCTTTTGGAGCTTTGGTCAGTCCCTTCTTTCGAAGAACGCCCGTGCGCTCGACGTGTGTGGTGACTTTATACTTATTTGAGATGTGATGGCCAAAGGCTCCGCTCGGTGGACCGCCTACCCGCTACCGCGCATCCACGCCGCGGAGGCGGTTGCCGGTACATCGAGCGAGTTGCCGAGATCGCTGTTCGGCGCATGTGTTTGGCATTGACCGGAGACCGTGTCAAGGGGAGACCGTAAGTGTAAGTAAGTAAGAAAGTGGCAGCGTACAGACGTGGCGAGGGGGATACCCAGGCATACAGGGCATGTCGTGTACGGTGTTATTGACCCATGACCGGAGACCGATATTCCCGATGTTCAACTTGAAGTTCAACATGATGTTGTATAGAATTTTCACATTTCAGAGACGCTCGCACATCACGGTGGTCTAGTCCAACTGGTTACGTGTCCTCGTGTCGACCGGGCCGGCGGTACCTCTAAATCCCACCGGTCGATGAATCGCTTGCGTTTTGTGTGTTCGCACGTGTCGACCAATGATCTATGATGTCGGACAGTGTTCGTGGAAGAGCGATGTAAGCGTGACGAGTGTTAATGAAGTGTGTATCATGCCGTGCAAGCCTTCATCTCCGCAATTGTCACTGCTCGAATTCTTGACTACTCTTTGCCGCCACGAGTGCGTTCAACACTCGCAGCGCGCGTGCTCGTTGGATTTTGAGCATAGCTCTCTGCTCCTCGAGTGCTGCTATGCCGCCATCCTGGGCTGCGCCACCGCCACCGCCCGTCTCATTGTCCTCGTCGTCCTCCTCATCAGCAGCATCAGCATCAGCAGCAAGCTCCTTTCTTGCAGCCACCCGCGCCTCGAGAGCCAGCTCATCCTTCTCAGCACTGGTTGCGACCTGTTTCGCCTGCTCGATAGTCTTGGTGGCAGTTCCTTCGGGCAGCGTCTGCAGGTAATTGAGCAGATGCTTGAACGAGTCCCGAGAGACTCGATGACTGTGAGGCCATCCCTTGAGCAAGAATGTCTGACGAGACTTGCTAAACTTCCAAGTCGCATTAGGCTCCTTCCGAACCGCCCACTGCTCAAGGTATTCACTTGCAGCAGCTGCGGCTGCACCGCCAGCCGTTGCCGCTGAGGCTGCAGCATCTGGCTTGCGCGCTTTGAGCTTCTTCTTGCGCCGTTGCTTTGCCTTGACAGATCCTTTACCCATCGGATCGTTCGTGTATGAACACCTGTCGCTCTTGGTCCGGAGGCTGCTCAGAAGCCGGACGACGTGCGCGCGGAGCCTGTGTGGACGGCTCTTGCCACGCGGCAGCACGACAGAGCGTCGCCTTGGGCGGATTGCGAAAACAAGCACGTCAATGACGACTGCGGGACTAGGATTTTGTGCTTGAAAAGCACTATGGGTGTTCCAGCACGTGTGATCATTTGTTCAGCCATGGCGCGCACACTCTGGAAATGCAGCGTCATTCCCTACTGCAATTCCCTACCCTACTCCAGGTCCACGCGGCACCTCAGCGGCGTCGCTACTGCTGGCCTTCCCGGCCACCCTGGCATTGATCGCCTCCACCTCGGCCGCGCGCTCCACTGCGGCCTGCTTCTCCTTCTTGAGCCTCTTCGTCGACGCAGCCTTGAGCAGCGAGTTGATCTGATCGGCTTCAGCTTTCGTCTTACGGAGCTTTTCAAGAGTCCGAGCTCCCTCCTTCTCAGCTGCGGCCATCTTGGTGCCCTCGATCATTACAGCTGGATCCATGGCCGTCCAATTGATCTTCTCGCCCGTCGCAGCTGCCTTCTCCATCAGATCTGCCGCCTGCTGCCGCGCCGCCAGCCGCGCCACTTCCAGTTCGGCGGCTGCCTCCGCAGATTTAGCAGCTTTTTGGGCTGCGGCCCTCGCAGCATCGGCTTGAGCCGCCTCTTGGGACGTCCTTTCAACGGCCAGCGCCTCGGTAGCCGCCACAGCGGCGGTCACGCGCGCTTCGTCGTCAGCACGCTCCACCGCTTTGTCAGCACGCTGCACCGTTTCGTCAGCACGCTCCACCGCTTTGTCAGCACGCTGTACCGTTTCGTCATCACGCTGCACCGCTGCCCGCTCCGCTGCCGCGCGCTCCACAAGTGCCTGTTCTGCCGCTGCGAGCTCTGCTGCTGCCTTCTCTGCCACCTCTTGCTCCGCCGTGACCTGCTGCACAGCTACTCTCTCTGCAGCCGCTCGCTCCGCTAGCGCTCGTTCCGTCGCCGCCTTCTCTGCTGCCGCAGCCATCTCTGCTGCCGCCGCCATCTCTGCCGCCGCAGTCTTCTCTGCCGTCGCCGCCTTCGCTGCCGCCGCCTTCTCTGCTGCCACCTTCTCTGCTGCCACCTTCTCCGCTGCCACCTTCTCTGCTGCCGCATCCTCTGCTGCAGCATCCTCTGCTGCCGCCTGCCGCGCGGCGGCCCTCTCTGCCGTAATGCGCTCGGTCTCCTGCCTCTCCGCCTGCTGCTTCTCCGCAGCAGCCCATCGCGCCTCCTGCTCTGCTGCCTCCACGCCCATGGCTGCTTTCGCCGCCTCCATCGCAGCAGCGCTCAAGTTGGGAGGCACATACTCTCTGGGAACGTATGGCTCAGCACGGCTCGGCGTCTGTGTCGGAGCTGCCGAGGGAGGAGCAGACGGAGGAGGCGCACATGCGGGAGGCGCGACCAGCGAGGCCTCCGCATCAACGTCCACCTCAGCTACCTCAGCTGCAGCCTTGGCCTCCGCCGCCGCCTCGGGTACGGGCGCCGCCTCGGGCGCGGGGGCCGGCGCAAAGGCCAAAGCAGCTGCTTCGGCCGCCACAGTATCGGTCGCCGCCGCCTCGGCCGCCGCTGCCTCGGCCGCCGCTGCCTCGGCCGCCGCTGCCTCGGCCGCCGCTGCCTCGGCCG
>ERZ761574.224-NODE-224-length-36728-cov-78.575246_pt1 | contig 36728 bp, 13 predicted proteins | sample MGYA00374950_ERZ761574 | MGnify/ENA primary metagenome ERZ761574 (study PRJEB28895, sample SAMN07631631) | mixed culture metagenome | isolation source: Freshwater growth medium | place: USA: Seattle, Washington | collected 2016-10-03 ... | reverse complement strand
TGCTGATGGCCTCCCTCATTGCATGCTGATGGCCTCCCTCATTGCATGCAGGTGCGCGAATCACCCGAACAAGCTGATCAAGCGCGAATGGTCGTGCCCATGTAACGGCGACCTCGAGAGGAGCGGCAGCAGTGGGCCCAAGGGCGCCATCGTGGGCGCCGATGCCGACGGCGCAGCCCCCAAGGCTGGCAACAAGAGGGGACTCAGCAGCAGCGCCCACGACGGCGCAGCCCCCAAGGCTGGCAACAAGAGGGGACTCAGCAGCAGCAGCAGCAGCAGCAGCAGCGCCGCTGCCGCCCCTTTACCTGCCGCCGCCGCCGCCGCCGCCGCCGCTGCTGCCGCCGGGGGCGCCGCCGGGGGCGCCGGGGGCGGCGGAGGCACCGACGGTGGAGCTCGCCAATGCGAGAGCTGCGCCAAGTGGTTCCACAAGGGATGCAAGCACCGCGCGCGAGCGGCGTGGGAGAGTGGCAACAACAAGCCTTCGCTGTGCTTGCGTTGCGAGCGGGGAGGCAAGCAAGTGGCGCAGCGCACCTTTTCGGACGAAGCAGCGGATGACGCACTTGACTCGAAGCTGCTCGCAGCAGCGCGCGCATCGCGCCGTGCCAAGCTCGTCGCCGAGCAGGTCTGATTCGCACCCGCTGATGAACCCTCTGATGCACCCTCTGATGCACCCTCTGATGTTTCTCTGAGATGGCACACTGATTGCACATTGATTGATCACTGATTGATCACTGATGGCTCGCTGATTGCACATTGATTGATCACTGATGGCTCGCTCTTGGCTCCTCTCGGCGCGCAGGACGCGCAGCTCTCGACGCTGCTGCCCATGCAGGAGGATGAGGTGGCGGGTACACTGATGGACCGCGCCGTGTTCGTGATGCCTTCGAGTCTAGGCCCACAGGCGGGTCTGGGGCTGTACGCGGGTCGTGAGTTCACTCTGGGGGAGCGGATCACCTCCTACGCAGGCCCCATCCTCTACCGTGAGCAGATCGAGGAGGATGACCTCGACACCTCGTACGCTGATGGCCACTGATGACCTCTGATGACCTCGACACCTCGTACGCTGATGGCCACTGATGAGCGCTGATGACCACGGATGGTCACTGATGGCCACTGATGAGCGCTGATGACCACGGATGGTCTCGGATGGGCGCTGATGAGCGCTGATCGCGGACCCCCCTTCAGGTACGTGTTGCGCATCCCGAACTCGGGCGGAGCGCTGATCGATGGCAAGCCCTACGCCGACGCCATCCGCAACAACCCGCACAACCCAGGCGCTTGGGGACGGTACTTGCCTTCTCGCCTCTGATGGCATGCTGATTGCCTCCCTCATCACAGCCCAGGCGCTTGGGGGCGGAGGGGGCGTAGTTGCGCCTGTGTGCCTCTGATGGCGCTCTGATGGCCTCCCTCATCAGGTACTTCCCCCCAGAAGAGGCTCCCGAGTGGCATGAGGGTGCCGCCTCGATGGCGAATGACCCCCGGGATCCGAAACGGTACAACTCGCGCCTCGAGTTTCGGAAGCGCCAAGGGGTGAACAAGGCGCTCTGCGACCTGGCCCCGATGCGCGCCATCCTCTTTGCCACACGTACTATCCGCTGCGGCGAAGAGATCTTTTACAACTACGGCTCGGATAAACCTTTCGAGAAGATGCGCAAGGAGGCACAACGCAAGAAGCTCGAGAGCGCGAACCGAAACAAGGAGGTGTGCCGCGTCCGATGGGTGCCATGGGGACCGGGGGAGGGCCCAGTGGCCTAACCTGGTTCCGGTTGCCAAATGTGGCCGCGTTCGGTTGGTGACGCACGGTGCCAAGGGCGTGTGACACGTTGGAAGGCGCATCGAAACGGCGCCATTGTAGAACCATCGACGAGGTTTGGGGAGCTCCGTGTTGGGCGTCGCCGGTGCCGGACGGATATTCTTTGTGTAGAGAGAGCTCTAGACGCAAGACGCGAACGGCGAGCGCAATGGGTGCGAGCTGTGTCGGGGGCAGCAATGGAGCATGTCATATCGTAATTCGTATCATGTCCATACCGAATTGCATGTAGAGCTGGCCCGACTGCGTTGGTTATAGAGAGGAGAGGCACGCGTTTTGAGCGGTGATGGGGACGGTGCCCTGTGAGCTGCTGCTGCTGCTTTGCGGTGCAAACAAACTCGAAACTGTTGCTGTTCACGGCGATCGCGCCGGCCCCTTCTTTCTCTAGACTTTCATCTTTCTTATATGAGCAATCACACCGGCAGGAACCTTTCAACGCACACCAGGTTTCACACACACAGTAACAGTGCCGTAGCACCGGTTGTCGCGTCTGTCGTGTTAACGTTCACACACACACGTCTCCTGTGTACGTGTTGTGTGTATTAACATGAACAGACTCCAGGCACCCGGGCGTTGGTCGCCTGACCCTTCCGGCAAGCCGAAAATGACGGACGCCGCTCGCGCCTCAGCGAATGTGACGCTCGACAGCGGTCTTCTCGCACGCCTAGCGGTGCGCGTCGGCGCCCGGCACGGGTTGGCTGTGCATCAGGTCATCGATCTCTCTAACAGGCACTTAAGCCCTCGAGAACTGGAGTCTTGCATTTCAACTGAGATTGCAGACGCGCAGGCGAAAGCGGCATCTGACGTGCAGGCGTGTCGGTTCCGACCTCAGTCCAATGCGATCTTGACGTTGCGTCTACGCGCAAGCACGCTCGGTGATGCTGGCCTCAAGTCGGTCGCTCAGGCGCTGCTGCTCCGTGCGCCTCTCACGCTGCAAACGCTGTGCCTCGCCGCTGTCGGCGCCGGTGACGTTGGAGTGGATTCGCTGGTGGCCGCAATCGTCGCCACCTCGGGCGTCCAGCTCGTGGCCCTCGACTTGAGCAGCAACAACCTGACGGCCAGGGCCGGTCCTGCCCTAGCGTCGCTCCTCGCTGCACGTAAGCAACGGCTCGAGGAGCTGAGGTTGTCTCGCAACTGGCTGGGTGACTCTGGGGTCGCGTCGCTCGCCGACGGCTTCGTCACAAACCAGGTGTTGTCCTTGCTCCACGTCGACCATAATGCTGTCGGGCCCGTGGGCGCCTCGACCTTGGCGTATGCTCTCCGTTCACACAGCCATCTCGCGACGCTCGCGCTCGGCGGTAATCAGCTCTGCGATGCGGCTGGCTGGCTCGCAGTGAAGCCGCTACTCGGCCAGGTGCCCTCGCTGCGCAAGCTGTGCCTCAGCGACAATGCTTTGGGTGGGTGCCCCTGATGATCACTGATGACCTCTGATGACCTCTGATGACCTCTGATGACCTCTGATGATCACTGATGACCTCTGATGACCACTGATGACAATGCTTTGAGCGCTGGGCCGGCAGGGGCCTTCGAGAGCCACGGAGGTGCACTTGATCTCGCACTCGAGATCGACCCCTGGGCCGCCAGCTCACGGAGCGCCGTGCCGAGCGGCAACGGCCTATTCCGGGGCGCCGTGCCGAGCGCCGGAGGCCAGCAGCAGCCTTGCGCAGCCTCGTACTCCCTCGGCGCTCTGCGCTGCCTCACATTCGAGCGCATGCATCTGCGCAGCGACGGCGCCGTTGCCGTGGCAGCGCTCCTCGGCAGCCCCACGATGGCGCTTGTCGAGCTGTACCTCGGGGGGAACAGCATCGGCGACAAGGGCGCCACCGCCCTGGCGCGGCCCTTGCGCACGGCGCGCTCACTACGGCGCCTGTGGCTCGACCGAAACGAAATCGGCCCCAGCGGAGCGGCGGCGGTGCTCGCGGCCGTGCTTACGCTGGACTGCGAGGACGACTTTGACGGAGCTTGCCACCTCGAGAGATTGAATCTCGATGGGAACCTGTTGTCGGCGGTGGAGGTTGCCGAGCTGCATGGCAAGGTAGTTGCGTCAGGGTATAGGGGGGCAGCGCTGCAGCTGATGCTGCAACATCCAACCAGCTGAGCATAGCCCCGCCCGCCGGTGCGATTTGATTGCTGCCTCGTCGACCGCGCCGCCGGGCGCCGGCCGGGCCGCCGGCTCGCTCGCGCGTGATGGCGACCGTGAACAAGGTTACTTTTATGGCACATCCCGGTTACGTGAACCCTAATTCGCCGCCGTTGAGAACTTACATCCGTTGACATCCCGCGGCATCCGCGCGCAACTCGCGGCGTCCCGCATCAGAAAGTATCGCAGTACGTAAAACCGAGAACAGTTAGTTTCAGCTGCCTCCGGTGTAAGCAGAAAGCACCAACCGCCGCAAGCTATCGTATAAGCGGGAATCAATCACGCTAGAGGTACAACGGCTTGCGACATGTGCGACGGCTGACAGAAAGGCAAGCGCATACAGCGCAGCTATAAATTTCACTGCTTTCAGTTGACAGTTCTCGAGACCGACCTCTCCTCTCGAACATACCTCAGCATCGCGTAGCCGACGCGCTACGGTGCCCCAATTGCCAATAAAGAACCTGCGCCGCGTCCGAGTAAGGCGCGATGCTAGACTGCGCCACGCCGCTGAATGCCTGGACTGAGCTCGCTAGACTGTAGAGCCCTGCCGCTGCTGTCCCTGGCCTGAGGTGCTTGCCTCCGCAATACCCTGAAATCCCTGCTGCTGGTGTCCCCTCCTATTTGCCCGCAGCTGCGCTTCCGGTCTCATTGTTCGTGAGTCCTGAGCCATGAGCACTTCGCCCGCCTGCGTGCTGTGGCACCAAGCTTGCCCTGGCCAGTAGGATCCTCACGGCGGCGGCGGCGGCGGCGGCGGCGGTGGTGCTTGGGCGGTCGCGGCGATTGCAGCAGGCTCGGCGCCGGGCGCAGGCGCAGCGAACATGGACGCGGCGAGCGCGGGCGCGGCTACGGTGGAGAGCGGCGGCAGTGGCAGCGGCGGCGGCGGCGGCGGCGGCAAGGGCGAGTTGAACGAGTTGAAGGCCGCAGCAATAGCGGCGGAGGGCGGCACGGCGGCAGGCAGAGAGCCATCGAAATGAAACCGTACCAGCTCGGCTCGCAGGCGTGGTTCGACGTGACCGAGGAGCTGGGAGAGGGAGCGCCGGTCGGCTGGTGGAAGCTGATGGAGCCCGAGACGGCGCATCACCTGCGTGTCGTCGTGGATGCGGAACGAGTCTTCGAAGGTGAGCATCGCTCGTGTGCGGTCGTCCGACAGGGCGCAGTCAATGGCCGATGGCCGGCGAGTGCTCACAAGCAGAAAGGGCATCTGGATGCGCTGCGACAGAGCTCGCGCGCCGTCGCTCGACGAGCCGCCCGCCGGAAGGGCCGGAGACCCCGCGCCCGCCTCGGCGGCGGCGGAGGACGATGATGAGGCGGCGGCTTCGGCGTCGGTGGCAGAGGCGCCGAGGGCAGCGGCGGAGGCGGCAGCGGCGGCGGCGGCGGATGCGTCGGAGGAAGCATCGGAAGCAGCGGCAGCGGTAGCCGCTGTGGGCGGCGTGGACACGTCTGACATCGTCGCGGGTGGCGGCGGCGCCTGCGGCAGCGGCGACTCCGTCTGGCGCATCGACACGAGTGTCGTCCCGGGCGCCGAGGGCGCCGCCGCCACTGCCGCCTCGACGGCGGCCTTATTACGAGATATGAGCTGATGGTAAGCAATCTGCTGGCCGAGGAGAGCCTTGAGCTTGGCCACCTTGTCACGCACACGCTGGCGCGCCTCGTCGCGCTCCTGCGTCAGGAAGCTCAGCCCCGAAACCTGCGACTCGTGTGGGAAGCCGACCCAGCGCACCGTCTTCTTCTCCTTGGCGAGGATGCCCACCGCCTCGAGCACGTTGAGCGCGTCGTACACTCGGCTGCGCGGCGACGTGAGCGGGCGGAGCATGACGGGCTGTGAGCAACTGGCAGGTGGAGCGATGCATACAGGCTGCGGGCATGGCGGCACTGAAGCCACGGGGGCGATGGCCGTGTGCGAATGTTGCGCACCGGCGAATGTTGCGCTCGTCACCGCCCTCCTCCGCCGGGGTGCGATTGAGGCGCTCGAAGCCGAGCATCTCTCCTACCAGCCGGTCGGCAACCTCATTGTACGACGTCGTGCCCATCGTATGCACCGCGTGGCACACCTTGAGCGAGAAGGCGCGCAGCGTGCCTTCGGCTGCAGTCAGGGAGGACGGCTCGCGCACGCGCTTCTTGGATTTCGCCTTGGCCCCGGTGGCGTCGGAGGTTTGCGGTGTGGTGGCTGTGCTTGGCAGCGGCATAGGCATGACGTGCTCTCGCGAGTCCTGCATGTCGCGAGCGACGCGCGCACCGATGCCGCTGGCGCGAGACTGTTTGCGCGGGCAATGCGGACTCAAACCCCATTTTTGGAAAGTCTTTGGCGACAAATGTGATTGTGGTGACGACGCTCCTAAATTGTTCCGGAACTTAGACAAGGCGGTTGGCCCGGCGGACCCGGCGGCATTGCCGAGGCATGTTCATTTTCCACTCGTTGCTCGCCGCTCTTGCCCTACTGAACGAGACCAAGGAGATCGCGCCCGGAGTCTACATGCACCGCATCAGCATGGGCACGTGCTGCGGGAGCGACACAACTGGTGTGCCGGGCTGGATTGCGGCTGGCGGCCGAGGGTTCGACTCTGCCTACGATTATGGAAAGCAAGTGAGTGGAGGGCTGCAGTCCGATCTGGCCATCGCCATCGCCAAGGCTGGCATGCGCCGAGAGGACGTTTTTATCACCACAAAGATCCCCGCCGGCCTTGGGGTCTCGCCTGAGGACTGCCTCAAGGCCACCGTCGAGTCCACCGTCGAGGAGGTCAAGCGCGACCTGACGGAACTCAACACGACCTACGTGGACCTGATCCTGCTGCACGCTCCGTGCCCAGGCGGCTCCGAAAAGAACGCGATCCTCTGGAAGGGCCTCGAAGAGGCCAAGGCCCAGGGCCTCGTGCGCTCGATCGGCGTGAGCAACTACAAGGTGCCGGAGCTGACTGCCCTGCTGAGCACGGCGACGGTGGTGCCCGCGGTCAACCAGTGCGGCTGCTCGGTGCAGAAGCACGACGATGAGACGATCGCGTTCTGCCAGTCGCACAATATCACGTACGAGGCGTACGACATCATGAAGGGCTGCCCATTTGACGATGCGACCGTCAAGAGCATCGCGGCCGCGCACTCGAAGACGGCGGCGCAGATTTGCCTTCGCTGGGCGCTCCAGAGGGACATTGTGGTCGCGACGGGCACGGGCACCGATCCGACCAAGGCCGTCGAGTACGCCAAGGAGGATCTCGACGTGTACGACTTTGAGCTCACGCCCGCGGAGATGGACACGCTCAACGGCCTAGGCGAGGCCCAGAGCGAGTTGGCGTGAGATTCGCGACTCGTACCCGATTCAGTACAACTTAGTGTAATTGATGATTTACTACGTACTATGTACCATGGCTCATCCTGATGTAATCTAATTATCAAACGTGTTAGAGGTGAGACAGGAGTTTGTCCAAGAATAATACGCACCGCAGCGCGGATACTACCGACACCCCGCGGTCCCCAGGGGCTATTCCGCGGGCGGGTTCTGACAGCATGCACATGCGACATGCACAACTAGAGCACGCACGGGAAGCAGCAAGCACGCATGGGCATGAAGTGGCAGACTTGAGACTATGCCCACGCGACACGACACATTTGCCTCAGCGCGCTTTGGGCGGCAGCGCACGAGGTACCTGCGCCGGCACGCCCGGATTGGGCGCCATCGCGGGCGCACCCTTCGGCGGCGGAACTGCCTGCTGCTGCGGCTGCATCTGCTGCGCCTGCATCTGCTTGCGCTCGAAGGAGAGAGATCGCTGCAGGCTCATTTTGGTGACGAGATGCTGCTCCTCGGCGGCGATCTCTGCCTCCCTCTCTGGGCTGCCTGGAGGCGAAGCAGCGGCGCCGCCCAAACTTCTCGCACCGCCACCGCCACCGCCACCGCCACCGCCACTGCCACCGCCGCCGCCACCGCCACCGCCGCCACCGCCATCGCCACCGCCGCCGCCACCGGCGCCGCCGGCCGCCGGCGCAGCGTACGCGGTCGACAAGTCCGCCTCTCTCTCCTGCTCGGAGAGCCATCTGGCGGCGCTCACCGTCGCCGACGTCGCCGGAGCACTCGCTCGTTCGGTCGCTCGTTCGGCACCGCTGCTACTGCTGCTGCTCGCGACGGGGCCTGCCTGGGCGGTGGCGGCGGAGGTGCTGCTGCTGCTCGCGGGCGGCGCGGAGGGTGCGTGCGTCGGCGGCGGCGGTGCGGCCGCTCTCGTCGCTTCCCCCGCTGCTGCCGCTGCTGCCGCTGCTGCCGCTGCTGATGCTGCTGCTGCTGCTGCTGCTCCTGCTGCTGCTGCTGTTCCTGCTCCTGCCGTCGGCGGCGGAGCGCTAGCCGCGGTGACCGCCGAAGGGCCACCAGGGCAAGTGTGAACGCCGCCAGTGTGAACGCCGCTAGCCGTGGTGACCGCCGAAGGGCCACCAGTGCGGAGCAGAGGCGGCGCTGCCGTGGGCGCTGGCGCGACGTTCCCCGAGAGCTCGCCGCCCAGGGCCGTGTCCTCGCCCTCCTCATCCTCCTCATCCTCCTCATCCTCCTCGTACTTGTTCTCATACTCGTCCTCGTACTCGTCCTCATATTCGTCCTCGTCCTCGTCCTCATACTCGTACTCATCCTCTCCGTCTATCAGTGGACGGGGCGCCGCGGCAGCGGGGGCGGCGGCGGGGCGAGGGGGGTAGGGGGTGCCGCTGGCGGCGGGGGCGCGCACGGGCGACGCGTTCTTGGAAGGGGGTAGCGATTCCGGCACCGCCACTGGCGGCGGCGGCGCGATCGCCGGCGCCGTGTTGGGCGCAATCGCGGGCGCCGTGTCTGCCGTCGGTGGCTCGCCACCCGTCTGCGCCGCGTCCGCCATCGGCTGCGACGCCGGTATGCTGAAGGAGCGGGGTGCGCGCCCACTGGCGGCGTTCACAGTGGCCGCGTTCACAGTGGCCGCGTTCACAGTGGCGGAGGAGGTGGGCGCGAGTGGTCCGAGGCTCGAGGCCAGCTGCTTGGACGTGACCCCGGTGGCGGTGGCGGCGCCTGAAACCAGCTCGCTCCTCTGTGAAACCAGCTCGCTCACCTTGAGAGGGGGCTTGGATGGCGGCAGCTGTGGAGACGGGCCCGCAGGCAGCGCAGCGGGCATGCTCGCCACGGCGCTCACGGCGGGTCGGGGCGGCGGCGGCTGAGAGAGCGCACGCAGAGCAGTACTCGATCGGATGACGTCCTTAGAAGCAGTCCCGATCGTGACAGAGCGCACAGGCGCTTGGTACAGCGCTTGGCCATCGTCCGCATGCAAGTCGGAGTCGAAGCGCTTGGGCGGCGGGCGCGGCGGCGGGCGCGGCGGCGGCACTGTCGCGAGCGGCGGGCGCAGCTCAAACGGATTCGACGACGGCGCGGCCGTCGTCGAGCTGCCAGCGGTGGCGGAGGAGGCGGCGGCGCACGCGCAGGGGGCCATCGGAGGCAGCGACGAGTGCACACCGCCGCCGTGCACACCGCCGGCGGCGATCGTGGTGGCGGCGCGCATGGCCATGCCCGCGTCCAGCAGTGACGACGAGGGTGCACCCTCGGCTGTGCATGCGCGGGCGCGGGCCGGGACCACTTCCGTACATGAGGGGCGATGGCCCAGGCTAGTGAGGCTAGTGGGGAGGCTAGTTGTGCGCGAGGGCTCACGCTGAGGGTCTACGGCAGCGGCGGCAGCAGCGGAGGCAGCGGCGGTGGAGGGCGGCGCGGAAGAGGGCGGCGCGGGCCGCTCGAGCAGCCCGCGCAGCAGGCTGAGCGCCTGCCCCGCCTCGCTCGCGCTCACCGCCGTGCCCCCGGAGCTGCTGCCGCCGCCCTCGGCCGCGCTCGTCGTCGCGTCGTCCTCCTCGCGCTGCTGCGGCTGCGCGTCGAGCGCGTCGTCGTCCTCGTCGAACCACTCGTGGCGCGGTGCGGATGTGCGCTGGCGCGCCGCCTCCGCCGCGTCCTGCTCCGCCGCGAGCGTCGCGTACAGCGCCGCTGCCGCCTCGCGGCGCGCTTTGAGCGCGTGCCGCGGGCCGGGATCGGCGAGGAAGGCCTCGCGCCGGGCGAGCGCGTCGCGGATCTCCTCGCAGCGGATGCTGCACTCCTCGAGCTCTGATCGTTTGCGCACCATGGCCGCCTCGAGCACCTTCGCGTCCTCCCTGAGGTTGCGGTGGTGCCGATCGAGCGCAAGCGCCTGCTGGTCGGGCCGCGCCGCGAGGTCCTCCTTGGTTTTGATCGAGATGATGTTGGAGGCGGCCTTGCCCGTGGCACTCAGCAGGCTGCTGCCTACGCGAGCGAGCGAGCCCAGCCGCTCCGCCCAGCTCGGCTCCGATTCGGAGGAGCTCCCTGCCATATGGCCTGCCGTGCCGGCCTCACCTGTCGTGGACGATCAAGGTTTTCGCCAGTTCGAACTGTGAATGAATTGATCCGCATCCCCCCAATGTGTGTTGCATGGAAGGAAATATAAAAGGCTCGGTACATTTGCTCATCATGACGCTCTTTGGTCCGACCTACACCGCTGTGAGTGAACCCGCCTCTCATTCACGAGTGCTGTGGGGAAATGAGGTGTGTACTGTCTGACCCTTCACCGAGTCGTTGGTTTTTTTATCCGAGCCGCCACCATGGCTCCACCGCGAGGTGGCAAAGTCAAGGCGGGCGACGCGGCGCCGACCCGCGCGGTCGATGCGGCGCTCGCCAACCTGCAGCACCTGCATGAGCAGGAGCGCTTGATCACGTCGCGCGTGCTGCCGACCGAGTCGCCGCTCGACGCTGCCTTCAAGGCGCCTGAGCCGCTGCCGCACTCTTATATCCCCGCGGGCAGCCGGCCAAAGCCGGGCGTGTCGGCGCTAGCGGCCCCAATCTCGCTGAAAGTGCCCACAGCCCTCATGGGCGTCGGCAAAGAGGCGGGCATGGCGCACTCAGCGCCGCTGCCCGGCGAGGACCCGGCTGGTGCGGCACCGCTGCTCTCGTACCAAAAGGTGCGCCGGTGGGACATGCTGCCAAAGCACGCGTGGCTGCAGGCTGCCGAGTCGGGCCAGGCGCCTGGCCCCGGCTTCCGCGACGTCTCGGCCACGCAGACGATGCGCTCGTATGGGCCCAAGGGCCTGCCGCCGCTGCCGCTGCCCGTCGAGACGCACGCCGCCTCCGCGGGTTCCGAGGGCTACGTGAAGAAGCAGCCGACGACGACGATCGCGTCGCACTACTCGCCCCACGTGCGCGGCTTGCATGCCTCGACGCTCGCGCACGCCGTGCTGCCCGACGAGGACGAGGAGTCGGTCACGCCGCCCTCGCTCTCGGAAGACGAGGTTGCCTCGACCTTCCTACCGCTCGAGTTCTTCGATGGCGGCGAGATGGAGCCGATGACCGACGATCTGTGGGACAAGGCCGAGAGCTACTTCAGCAAGGGCAAGCCCTTCAAGGCCCGCTCCAAGTACTATGCGAGTGGCGGCAAGACCTCCTCGATGCTGCCCTGCGAGGTGGTGCGGTACCACCCCGAGGAGGCTAAGTTCGAGGTTCAGTGGGTGCATACCGGCAAGCGGAAGTTGTGCACCCGGCTCAACCTGCTCTTTGATCTCGAGAGCGAGGTCAAGTGGCGCCTCCGGTGCGAGAAGGCGACCGAGTTGCGCGCCCAGTTCGAGGCGGCGATGCGCTACCACCTTTTCGCGACCGAGCAGCTCGGCGTGCAGGTGAGCTTGTCGGACGTGTCGGAGGTGCTCGACGAGGCGCGCCTGATGCAGCGGGTCCCCGGATGTGATGAGAGCATCTGGGCGACGCCGGCGATGAGGTCGTCGTGGCAGCAGGTGGCGTCGGACTACACGGGGGCGATGCGCCGCGCCCACACAGACTACGAGATGCGCTCCGCCGCCTTCCGCGCCACCGTCGCCGCACTCAAGCTGCCCACGGCGACCTTGGCGCACGTGCCGGAGATGGGTACTGTGGAAAGCTTCACGGCGGCGTTCAAGGCGGCGCACACGGCGGTCGCGGGCGCCCTCTTCGCGGCCGACCCAGTGCTGCTGCGCTGCGTGCGCCTCGTCTTCGACGAGTCGTATTGGCTTCGCACCGAGTCGCTGCTTGAGTCGCGCCCCGAGGTGCTCAACACACCGTGCGACTTGAAGCACTTTCTCGAGGTGCAGGCGACGAAGACGGAGGAGGTCAAGGCGCGCTTCACGCAGCTCTGGACGCCCGCGGTCGAGGCCGTCACGCAGCAGGAGCTCTCGGCGATCCCCGAGATGGAGCGAACGATGGACCTCGCCACGTACGAGGCCTCGCGAGTGCCGCGCATCCTGCGCCAGCTCTCGCTCCTTATGCAGGACGAGCTGCAGTCGCTCGTGCTCTCGAGCATGGGCGCGTACCTGCAGCTGCTCCAGATGTACGCGACGCCGCAGGACGAGATCGATGTGACCAACGGGCCGCCCGAGACGGCGCTCGCATTCGCCAAGGAGCTTCCCATGGGGCAGCCCACGTTGCTGACCGTCACCCTGCGTCTCGAGGGGGGGGCGCTCGCCTTCGAGCCGCCCCTCGAGAAGGTCGTCAACGACCTGAACGCAGTGCTCGAGGCGATCGTGACGCAGACGGCGGGCGTCCCCTCGATCGAGTCGCACGTGATGCACATGCTCGGGCTGCCCGAGACGATGCTCAAGACGCTCGCCCATGACGACGCGACCCTCCAGGCGGCACGCTTGCAGCTCTTCGAGCTGCTCGAGCGCTCCCTCGTGCGCCCGAAGGCGCTGCTCGGCCTCTTCAAGCAGTTCGAGGAGCTCGCAGCCATCGAGATCGAGGCGTACCTCGAGACGATCAAGGCGAAGAAGTGCACGCTGGAGCAGTACCACGAGCTCATCAACAAGTGGAACTCGACCGTGTCGCTCGTAATGGAGGCGACCGTGCCCGAGGTGAACTGCCGGCTGCTCCTGATCTCGTGCACCGAGCTCAAGCAGGGCCTGGCGACGAAGGCGGAAGCGATCGCGCGAGGCGTCTCGGGCCTCGTCGTCGAGGAGCTCGAGAAGAAGTCCAAGGACATCTCGGCCGCCTACTCGGTCATCTACGAGAAGCTGCAGTCGACGAGCGGATCGGCCGAGGAGGTGGTCGAGATGAACGCGTACATGGCCGCGTGCGAGCTCGAGCTCGAGAAGCTCTCCGAGTCGATCAAGGCCAACCTCGAGGCGCGCATCTCGCTGCTCGACAAGGTCACGATGGAGCTGCCCGACGAGACCTTCTCGCTCGTCTTCGCGACGCTCGGCTGGCCGGGCCGCGTGACCAAGGTCGCGACCGACGCGGCCAAGAAGCAGGAGGAGGATCGCGAAAAGTTCCAGGAGCAGCTGCGCACGGACCGCGAGCACTTTTCGGAGGAGCTCGACGTGTGGGCTGTCGAGATCAAAGCGCTCGCCACGCTCGGCGACATGTCCGAGGTCGAGACGAACTCAGCGACGGTCGCGGCGCTCCAGGCCAAGATTGACGACGGCAAGGAGCGCGCGGCCCTGTACAACTCGCGTGAGGAGCTCTTCGGCTGGCCCGTGACTGAGTACTCGCAGCTCAACGAGCTCAACAAGGCGCTCGAGCCGTACAACACGCTCTGGACGACCGCGGTCAACTTCCAGCGCGCCTATCCGCTGTGGCTCGAGGGGCCGTTTATGGAGCTCTCGCCCGAGCAGGTGGAGAAGGACGTGGGCGACTGGTGGCGCCTGCTGTACAAGCTGGGCAAGTCGCTCGTCGGCCTGCCCGGCCCGCTCAAGGTCGTCAACTACGTCAAGGAGAAGATCGACGACTTCAAGCAGCACCTGCCCCTGATCGGCGCGATGCTCAACCCGGGCATGCGCGACCGGCACTGGAAGCAGCTGGCGGAGCAGGTGGGCAAGCCGATCCAGCCCAACGAGATGTCCACCCTCGCGCTGATCCTCGAGCAGAAGACCGGCGACTACATCGCGCAGATCCAGGAGATGTCGGATGCGGCCTCGAAGGAGTTTTCGCTCGAGAAGGCCCTCGACAAGATGCTCAACGAGTGGCGCCCAATTCAATTCGACTGCATGGAGTACCGCGACACGGGCACGTACATCCTGCGCGCGCTCGATGAGATCCAGTCCATGTTCGACGACCACGTCGTCAAGACCCAGGCGATGCGCGGCTCTCCTTTTGTCAAGCCCTTCGAGAACCGGTGCCGCGACTGGGAGGCGAAACTCATCTCGATGCAGGAGATCATCGACGAGTGGCTCAAGTGCCAGTCGGTCTGGCTCTACCTCGAGCCCATCTTCTCGTCCGAGGACATCATGCGCCAGATGCCGCAGGAGGCCAAGCGCTTCACGCAGGTCGACCGGCTCTGGCGCAAGGTCATGGCGGCCACCGAGGCGAAGCCCAACGTACTGCTCGCCACCGCGACCGAGGGCATGCTCGCCTCGTGGCAAGAGGCCAATCGACTGCTCGAGCTCATCCAAAAGGGGCTCAACGACTACCTCGAAGCCAAGCGCCTCTCGTTTGCACGCCTCTTCTTCCTCTCGAACGACGAGCTGCTCCAGATCCTCTCGGAGACCAAGGACCCGACGCGCGTCCAGCCGCACCTCGGCAAGTGCTTCGAGGGCATCACCAAGGTCGACTTTGACGACAAGCTCATCATCCACGGGATGATCTCGGCCGAGGGCGAGAAGGTGCCCTTCAAGCAGACTCTCGACCCGAACGCGGCCAACGGCATGGTCGAGAAGTGGCTGCTGCAGGTCGAGAGCGCGATGAAGGAGAACGTGTCGCACCAGTTCTTCAAGGGCCATGCCAACTACACCCAGCGCCCTCGCCTCGAATGGCTGCTCAACTGGCCCGGCCAGGTCGTCCTCGGCGTCGATCAAGTCTTTTGGACGCTCGAGACGGAGGAGGCGCTCAGCAGCGGCGGCAACAAGGGGCTGCGCGAGTACGAGGCCAAGTGCACCGAGCAGCTCGACGGGTGCGTCGAGCTCGTCAAGAAGCCTCTGAACAAGATGCAGCGCATCACCCTCGGCGCGATGGTCACGCTCGACGTGCACGGGCGCGACGTGCTCACGATGATGGGCGAGATGGGCGTCGACTCGTGCCTCGACTTCAACTGGGTCGCGCAGCTCCGCCTCTACTACGACCCGGCGCAGACTGACGGCATGATCGGCCCCGACCTTGACCTCAAGATGATCACCGCGCACGTCAAGTACGGCTGGGAGTACCTCGGCAACTCGTTCCGTCTCGTGGTGACGGCCCTGACCGACCGGTGCTATCGCACCCTGATGGGCGCCATCCAGCTGACCCTCGGCGGCGCACCCGAGGGCCCCGCCGGCACGGGCAAGACCGAGACGACCAAGGACCTCGCCAAGGCGCTCGCCAAGCAGTGCGTCGTCTTCAACTGCTCCGACGGCCTCGACTACCTCGCGATGGCCAAGTTTTTCAAGGGCGTCGCCGCCGCGGGCGCGTGGGCGTGCTTCGACGAGTTCAACCGCATCGACCTCGAGGTGCTCTCTGTCGTCGCGCAGCAGGTGCTCACGATCCAGCGCGCGATCGCCGCGGGCGTGCAGCGCTTCATCTTCGAGGGGACCGACCTCGCGATCGACCCGACCAACGCGGTCTTCATCACGATGAACCCGGGCTACGCAGGCCGCTCCGAGCTGCCCGACAACCTCAAGGTGCTCTTCCGCACGGTCGCGATGATGGTCCCCGACTACGCGATGATCGGCGAGGTGATGCTCCTCTCGAGCGGCTATCTCGAAGCGCGCCCGTGCGCACGCAAGATCGTGCAGACATACAAGCTCTGCTCCGAGCAGCTCTCGTCGCAGGACCACTATGACTACGGCATGCGCGCCGTGATGGCGGTGCTGCGCGCGGCGGCGAACCTGAAGCAGATGTTCCCGACGCGAACGAGGGCATCCTCATGCTCCGTTCGACCATCAACGTTAAAATTGCCCAAAGTTCTTGCAGCTCGACGTGTCGCTCTTCGAGGGCATTACTCTGATCTCTTCCCGGGCATCAAGCTGCCTGAGCCCGACTACGTGCTGCTCAAGGAGACGTGTGCCTGGCACTGCAAGAACGACAACCTGCAGCTGACTGAGCTCTTCTTCATCAAGATCACGCAGCTGTATGAGATGATCATCGTGTGCCACAGCCTGATGATCGTCGGCTACTCGTACAGCGCGAAGACGATGATGTACCGCACGCTCACTGCAGCGCTCACTGAGATGAAGGCGCGGGGCGCGCCGCAGCAGGCCGTCTCGTACTACGTGCTCAACCCAAAGTCGATCACTATGGGGCAGCTGTACGGCCAGTTCGATCCTGTCACCCACGAGTGGGGCGACGGCATCCTGGCCGTTACCTACCGGTACGCTGCGCAGCAGGAGAAGCTCTACAACAACCCCGACCGGCAGTGGGTCATGTTTGACGGCCCACTGGACGCCATCTGGATCGAGAACATGAACACGGTGCTCGACGACAACAAGAAGCTCTGCCTGATGAGCGGCGAGATCATCGCCATGTCGCGCATCATGAACCTCATCTTCGAGCCGATGGACCTCGCCGTCGCGTCCCCCGCCACCGTCTCGCGCTGCGGCATGGTGTACATGGAGCCGCACTCGCTCGGCTGGCAGCCCGTGCTCACCTCGTGGCTGCAGAAGCTGCCCAAGAACGTGGACCAGGCCCAGCGCCAGTCGCTCAAGGTGCTCTTCGACTGGTTCCTCGACCCTATCCTCTGGTACCTGCGCAAGGACTGCCGCTCGCCCGTGCCTACGATGGACATCATGCTCGCGGTCGCGGTCATGCGCTTCATCGAGGCGCACCTCGACATCTGGATCGACGTGCCCGAGCAGCCGAGCCGTGCGCCCGACTCGAAGAAGGGCACCGAGATCCTGCAGGGCCTCTTCTTCTTCGCCCTCATCTGGGGCGTGGGCGCCACCGTCGACGCGCCCTCGCGCGAAAAGTTCGACTTTTTCCTCAAGCAGCTCATCAAGAAGGAGGTGCCCGAGATCCTCTCGACGCCGGGCGCCGCGCAGCCCATCTTCGCGGACGTGAAGCTCACCAAGGCGCCGCCCGTGGACAAGGGCACCGTCTTCGACTGCTGCTTCGACCAGACGCGCTCGTGGGCGTGGATCGACTGGACGAAGACGGTGCCCGAGTACTCGGTGCCCAAGGGCGCCAAGTTTGGCGACATCTTCGTCACCACGATCGATTCGGTGCAGGCGAGTTACGTCGTGGACACGTGCATCACGCACGGCATCCCCGTGCTGCTCGCGGGCAACACGGGCACGGGCAAGTCGGTGCTCGTGCGCGATCGCATCCTCAACGGCATCAACTCCGAGGCCGCCCAGGCCGCCAAGGGCATCAAGGACGTGTACAACAACATCTTCATCAGCTTCTCGGCGCAGACGTCGCAACGCGCCACGCAGAACCTGATCGACAACCAGCTGGACAAGCGGCGCAAGGGTGTCTTCGGACCGCCCTTTGGCAAGAAGACGGTCATCTTCGTCGACGACCTCAATATGCCCATGCTCCAGACCTACGGCGACCAGCCGCCCGTAGAGATCCTGCGGCAGTGGATGGACCACAACGGATGGTACGATCTCAAGGACTGCACCTTCCGCGAGCTCGTCGACATCCAGTTCGTGGCCGCGATGGGCCCGCCCGGCGGCGGGCGCAACCCGGTCACGCCGCGCTACATTCGGCACTTCAACCTCATGTGGGCCACCGACTACGCCCCGGCGGCGCTCGAGCGCATCTTCAAGACGATCTTCGACTGGCACTTCAACAAGGACCGCTTCCCGGGCGAGTGCACCTCCCTCGGCAACGGCGTCGTGCAGGCGACCATCAACATCTTCAACACGATCGCGAAGGAGCTGTTGCCCACGCCGTCCAAGTCGCACTACACGTTCAACCTGCGCGACCTGACCAAGGTCTTCCAGGGCATGACGCAGGGCTCGCCGAAGACGGTGCTCGAGAAGGTCGACCTGCTGCGCCTGTGGGCGCACGAGACGAAGCGCGTCTTCTCGGACCGTCTCGTCGACAAGAAGGACATGACGTGGTTCCATAAGCTCTTGTGCACCCAGCTCGAGGAGGTCTTCAAGTCGGACTGGAAGAAGGTGACCGGCTCGGAGGACGAGCGGCTCATCTTTGGCGACTTCATGAAGGATGATGGCGCCGAGTACGAGGTGATGGCCTCGATGCCCGGCATCATCGACCGTATGACCACGTCGCTCGAGGATCACAATGCGATCTCGAAGGCGCCGATGGACCTGGTGCTCTTCCCCTTCGCCGCCGAGCACGTGTGCCGCATCCTGCGCATCGTCAAGCAGCCCTTTGGCAACGTGCTCTCGGTGGGCGTGGGCGGCTCGGGCCGCCAGTCCCTCACGCGGCTCGCATGCCACATGGCCGACTTCACCCTCTTCCGGATCGAGCTGACCAAGAGCTACGACATGATCGCGTGGCGCGAGGATCTGAAGAAGGTGCTCCGCGGCGCGGGCGAGAAGCTCAAGCCGACCGTCTTCCTGTTCACCGACACGCAGGTCAAGGACGAGGCGATGGTCGAGGACATCAACAACATCCTGAACACGGGCGAGGTGCCCCAGCTCTTCCCGGGCGATGAGGTCTCGCAGATCTGCGAGACGCTCCAGCCCAAGGCCAAGGAGATTGGCATGACCGACTTCACGCCCGGCTCGATGATGCGCTTCTTCGTCCAGAACTGCCGCGGGCTGCTCCACATGGCGCTCTGCATGTCGCCCATCGGAGACTCGTTCCGCACGCGCCTGCGCAAGTTCCCTTCGCTCGTCAACTGCACGACCATCGACTGGTTCACCGCGTGGCCCAAGGACGCGCTGCTCACCGTGGCCCAGTCCTTTTTGCAAGACATCAAGATGGAGGACAACGTGCGCAAGGCGGTGCAGGAGATGTGCTGCTCGTTCCAGGAGTCCGTCGCCGACCTCTCGTACAAGTACCTGCGCGAGCTCAAGCGCAACAACTACGTGACGCCCACGTCCTACCTCGAGCTGCTCGCCTCGTTCAAGGCGCTCCTCGACGTCAAGCGCTCCGAGGTCGCCGCCGCCAAGTCGCGGTACGACGTCGGCCTGCAGAAGCTCTCGGAGACGGCGGCGTCGGTCGCGGGCATGCAGCAGGAGTTGCAGGCCCTCCAGCCGCAGCTCGTGGTCGCGCGTAAGGATGCGGACGCGCTCATGATCAAGATCGATGCGGACTCGAAGGAGGCGGCCAAGGTCAAGGAGGTCGTCTCCAAGGATAAGGCGGCCGCCGAGGTGGTCGCTGCGAACGCGAGCGCCATCAAAGCGGACTGCGAGGCCGGTCTGGCCGAGGCACTGCCCGCGCTCGATGCCGCCGTCAAGGCCCTCGCGACGCTCAAGAAGGCGGACATTGACGAGGTGAAGGGCATGAAGGTCCCTCCAGCTGGCGTGGTGCTCACGATGGAGGCGGTGTGCATCATGAAGGAGATCAAGCCCGAGAAGGTGCCCGCGCCTGACGGCAAGGGCAAGGTCGACAGCTTCTGGGGCCCGGCGAAGACGATGATGCAGGACACCAAGTTCCTCGACTCGCTCGTCTCGTACGATAAGGACAACATTGACGTGGTCATCATGAAGAAGATCCGCGAGAAGTACATGCCCGACCCCGGCTTCGTGCCCGAGATCGTCAAGAAGGCGTCGACGGCGGCCTTCGGTCTATGCTGCTGGGTCCGTGCGATGGAGACGTACGACCGCGTCGCCAAGGACATCGCCCCGAAGCGCGCCAAGCTCGCTGGAGCCGAGGCCGAGTACGCTGAAGTTTCGACGCTGCTCGCGTCCAAGATGGCGGCGCTCAAGGAGGTCGAGGACAAGCTCGCGCTGCTCCAGGCGACCTTTGAGGAGACGACCGCCAAAAAGGAGAGCCTCGAGGCGCAGTCCATCGACTGCGCGAACAAGCTCGAGCGCGCCGAGAAGCTCATCGGCGGGCTGGGCGGCGAAAAGGACCGCTGGACCGAAGCGTCGCGCAAGCTCGGCGTCACGTACACCAACATCACCGGCGACGTGCTCATCGGCTCCGGCGTCGTCTCGTACATGGGCCCCTTTGTGGCCACCTTCCGCGACCTGCAGATCTCGGCCTGGATCAAGGAGTGCGCCGTGATGAAGGTGCCCTGCTCGGACAAGTTTGCGCTCGTCGACGTGCTCGGCGATCAGGTCAAGATTCGTCAATGGAACATCGACGGGCTGCCCAAGGACTCATTCTCGACGGACAATGGGATCATCACCGACTCGGCGCGCCGCTGGCCGCTCATGATCGACCCGCAGATGCAGGCGAACAAGTGGGTCAAGAAGATGTCCAAGTCGTCCAACCTGGTCACCTTCAAGCTCTCCGACGGCGACTTTGCGCGCGCGCTCGAGAACGCGCTCAACTTTGGCAACCCGACGCTCCTCGAGAACGTCCTGGAGGAGCTCGACCCCGTGCTCGAGCCGGTGTTGCTCAAGCAGGTCTTCAAGTCGGGCGGCGTGCTCTCGATCAAGCTCGGCGACTCGGTCGTCGAGTACAACAAGAACTTCAAGTTCTACATCACGACCAAGCTGCGCAACCCGCACTACCTGCCCGAGGTCTCGGTCAAGGTGACGCTGCTCAACTTCATGATCACGCCCGAGGGGCTCGAGGACCAGATGCTCGGCATCGTGGTCGCCAAGGAGCGCCCCGAGCTCGAGGAGGAGAAGACGAAGCTCGTCCTCGAGGCCGCGCAGAACAAGCGCGTGCTCAAGGAGGTCGAGGACAAGATCCTGCACACGCTCTCCTCGTCCGAGGGCAACATCCTCGACGACGCGTCCGCCATCGAGATCCTCGGAGATGCGAAGGTCATCTCGGACCAGATCTCGGCCAAGCAGGTGATCGCCGACAAGACCACCCAGAAGCTCGACGCCATCCGCGAGAGCTACAAGTCCGTCGCGTACCGCTCGTCCATACTCTTCTTCTCGATCGCCGCGATGGCGAACATCGACCCCATGTACCAGTTCTCCCTCGCCTGGTACCAGTCCCTCTTCGAGAGGGCCATCGAGCAGGCCGAGCCCTCGAAGAAGCTCGAGGAGCGCCTCAAGAACATCATCAAGACGAACACGTACTCCGTCTACCGCAATGTGTGCCGCTCGCTCTACGAGAAGGACAAGCTGCTCTTCTCCTTCGTCATGTGCACCAACATCATGCGCGGCGACAACAAGCTCGACGCGGGCCAGTTCACCTTCTTCCTCACGGGCGGCACCGGCATCATCTCCGACAACGCGCCCAAGAACCCGACCGCCGACGGCTCCACGTCCGACGGCGCGCCTTGGCTCGCGCAGCCGCGGTGGGAGGAGATCTTGCGCCTCTCGCTGCTGCCGGGCTTTGCGGACTTACCCTCCGACTTTGGCAAGCACCTCAAGGAGTGGAAAATCGTGTACGAGGCCGAGGTGCCCCACAAGCAGGCGCTGCCGGGCAAGTGGGACTCGGACCTGAACGACGATGGCGTCCCCTTTGAGCGATGCTGCATCCTGCGCTGCCTGCGCCCCGACCGCGTCGTGCCCATGGTCACCGCCTTCGTCTCCGAGAACATGGAGCAGAAGTTCGTCGAGCCGCCCCCGTTCAACCTCGAGGAGTGCTTCAACGACTCGACGTGCATGGTGCCGCTCATCTTCATCCTCTCGCCAGGCCAGGACCCGATGTCGCAGCTGCTCAAGTTCGGCGACGCGCGCGGCTTTGGCGGCAAGCGCACCAACTCCATCTCGCTCGGCCAGGGGCAGGGGCCCATTGCGAAGAAGCTCATCATGGACGCGCAGTCCAACGGCTCGTGGGTCGTGCTCCAGAACTGCCACCTCGCCGTCAGCTGGATGACGACGCTCGAGAAGATCTGCGAGGACATGCTCTCCGGCGGCCAGAGCCAGGACTACCGGCTCTGGCTCACGTCGTGCCCGTCGCCCGCCTTCCCCGTCTCCATCCTCCAGAACGGCGTCAAGATGACCAACGAGCCGCCGCTCGGCCTGCGCGCCAACCTGCTCGGCTCCTTCATCCAGGACCCGATCTCGGACCCGTCCTTCTTCGAGGGGGTGGGCGGGCCGAATGCGCACGGATGGAAGCCGCTGCTCCTCGGCCTGTGCTTCTTCCACGCGGTCATCCAGGAGCGGCGCAAGTACGGCCCGATCGGCTGGAACATCCCGTACGAGTTCAACACGTCCGACCTGCGCATCTGCGTTCGCCAGCTGCGATCCTTCCTCGAGAGCTACGAGTCGATGCCGCTCGCCGCGCTCCGCTATACCACGGGCGAGTGCAACTACGGCGGGCGCGTGACCGACGACAAGGACCGGCGCTGCCTCAACGCGCTCCTGCTCAACTTTTACAATGACGACGCCATCAGCGTGGGCTACTCGTTCCAGGCGACCGGCACCGCCGAGAGCCGCGCCGCCTTTGCGCAGCCCAAGGCCGAAACGCACGAGGAGTACATGGCGGCGCTGCGCGCGCTCCCGCAGTTCCCCTCGCCCGAGGTCTTCGGGCTGCACCCGAACGCGGCCATCACCAAAGAGCTCAAGGAGACACGCGAGCTCTTCACAGCCATCCTGCTCACGCAGTCGACCGTGGGCGGCGGCGCCGGCGGCGGCGACGACATGCTCGCCGCGATTGCGGAGGACATATCGTCCAAGCTGCCCGCCGACTTTGACCTCGATGCGGCCAAGGCGCTCTACCCGGTAGAGTACCTGCAGTCGATGAACACGGTGCTGCACCAGGAGCTCATCCGCTTCAACCGGCTCACCGAGATTGTGCGCTCGTCGCTCAACAACCTCAAGAAGGCCATCAAGGGTCTCGTCGTGATGGACGCGAACCTCGAGGCCGTCGCGAACGCGCTCATGACTGGCGCACGCCCCGCCATGTGGATGAAGCGCTCGTACCCCTCCCTCAAGCCCCTCGCGGGCTACGTGAGCGATATGATGCGGAGGCTCAAATTCTTTGCCGACTGGATCAAGAGCGGCATCCCCGCCGACTTTTGGATCTCGGGCTTCTTCTTCACGCAGGCCTTCCTCACCGGCGCGAGCCAAAACTTTGCGCGCAAGCACACGCTGCCCATCGACCAGATCGACTTTGCCTTCTCGATGCTCACGATCAAGGTGGGCGAGTCGCCGCCGCCCGAGGACGGCGTGCACGTCTTCGGCATGTACCTCGAGGGCGCGCGCTACCACGCCGAGACCAAGGTGCTCCAGGAGTGCGAGCCCAAGGTCCTCTTCACCGAGATCCCGATGATGTGGTTCCGACCGATGCAGGTCGACGCGATCGACCACGGCAAATATTACAACTGCCCGCTCTACAAGGAGTCGGCGCGTCGCGGCGTGCTCGCCACCACCGGCCACTCGAGCAATTTCGTCATGATGCTCAAGTTGCCCTCGGACGTTTCCGAGAACCATTGGGTGAAGCGAGGGGTGGCCGGGCTGCTCGCGCTCGACGACTGAGACTACGGACGGCGGGACGGCGCCGGGGGGCGGGGGGGGAAGACGTTTCGGGAGCGGGTGGGTGTGGCTCTGGCTGAAGAACGGGCCGCTCGAATTGAAACGCCTCCTGCCACCCTCCCGAGAGGACGATGCAGGGACCTCGTGACAGAACGCGCCCTTTTTCGATGATGTGTCTGCTGTGCCTTTGGGCGCCCATGTGTGTGAGGCGCGTGTGAGACCCGTCGATGACGGTGTGTCAAAATGTCTTGTGTCTCTATATCATTGTTTCCGAAGTTCTGCATGTCGTGTGTCGCGTGGTGGGTTGCTAGCATAAAATTTAGTCGTCACACATCTCAATTCTCATGACTCATCTCTGGATCTCGATCTCACCTTCCTGCTACTACTAGTACTACACTCAAGTCTAACGCTCGGGTCCGAACCCACAGGAGCTGTACTCTTACACAGTCGACACACTCATGAAAGTTGAGTTGAAACTGTCTCTCCCAACAGTCCTATTACCTATAGAAGGGTTGTACGAGAGTACAATAAGGATTCCTGTGTGACGTGTCTCCCTCGGCCCGTGGCCATGTTTCGCCCCAAGCGCAAGGTTCGGGTTACACCACCCGTGCCATCAGCCAAAACTGGACGGGCTCGCGACAGTACGGGCAAATCTTCATCTTGGCCGTGCAGCGCTCGCACGCGAGCTGATGGCCACACGGCACCGCAAGGTGCGACTTGGGCCCCACCATGCACACGATGCACGTGGTCTGGCCACCGATGGTCGATTCGGGCGCCTCGTCGTGCACACGGCCGGTGATGTTGCCCACGTCGGCGAGCGTCAGATGCCTCTCCGCTGGCATCAAACCTGCAGCCAGTGCTGGGGCTGTTGGTGGCGCAGGGGCAGGAGGCGGCGGATGCACGGTAGTCGGGCCGCGCCCACCGCGCCCTCCACGCCCCCCTCGCCCCCCTCGCCCGCCGCGGCCAGCGCTCGCTGCCACGGCCAGAGCCGTCGCGCGCTCCACCTCCACCCTCTCAGCCTCCGCCCTCTCCGCCTGCGCCCTCTCCACCTCCGCCCTCTCCGCCTCCGCCCTCTCCGCCTCCGCCCTCTCCGCCTCCGCCCTCTCCGCCTCTGCCCTCTCCGCCTCTGCCCTCTCCGCCTCCGCCTCCGCCTCAGCCGCCGTCGCTGCGGCCACCTCCGCTGCGGCTGCCACTGCTGCTGCGGTCGCCTCCACGTCCTCCTCAGCCTCAACGACCTCCGATGCTGGTGCTGGTGCCGCCATCGCCACTTGCTCTGCCGCAGGCTCTTCGATCTTCTCTTCTGCCCCCAACTCCGCTTCCGTCGGCTCTGACTGCGGCGCCGACAAGCTGGTGCCCGCCTCGCCTGCGGCTGTGGTCGCCGCTTTACCCTTCTTCGCCTTCTTCTTCGCCTTCTTGGACGCCTTTGCGGCCTCCGCTTCGGCTCTCGCTTCCTCTTCAGCGATCAGGCGTGCCATCATCGCGTCGGCGCGCGCCTGCTCGTCCTCGCGCGAGAGGCCGCCTCGAGCGCCGCCAGCCACGACGGACGTGACACCTGCACTGGACGCTGCTGCCGCGCATGATGAGGCGATGTGCTGGGTCGCGGTAATGAATCCAAGTTGGCAGAGCGCTGCGGCATCGCCCTGGTCCGCAGCGAGCTTGAACAGCTCTGCCGCCCGCTTATCACCTTGGGCCACACCGCGTCCCTCACGGTGCATGACTCCAAGTGCGCACTGCGCTGCGGCATTTCCCTGGTCCGCAGCGAGCTTGTACAGCGCCACAGCCCGCTTATCATCTTGGGCCACACCGAGTCCCTCACGGTGCATGCGTGCAAGTGAGCACTGCGCTGAGGCATCGCCCTGGTCCGCAGCGAGCTTGAACAGCGCCGCGGCCCGCTTATCATCTTGGGCCACACCGCATCCGTCACGGTGCATGCCTCCAAGCGCGCACTGCGCCGCGGCATCGCCCTGGCCCGCAGCGAGCTTGAACAGCGCCGCGGCCCGCTTATCATCTTGGGCCACACCGCGTCCCTCACGGTGCATGGCTCCAAGTGCGCACTGCGCTGCGGCATCGCCCTGGTCCGCAGCGAGCTTGAACAGCGCCACAGCCCGCTTATCATCTTGGGCCACACCGCGTCCGTCACGGTGCATGGCTCCAAGATTGTACCTCGCCGTGGCATCGCCCTGGTCCGCAGCGAGCTTGTACAGCGCCGCTGCCCGCTTATCGTCTCGGGCCACACCGCGTCCCTCACCGTGCATGTCTCCAAGTGCGCACTGCGCTGAGGCATAGCCCTGGTCCGCAGCGAGCTGGAACAGCGCCGCAGCCCGATTATAATCTTGGGCCACACCGTGTCCGTCATGGAGTATGACTCCAAGATCGTTCCGCGCCGCGGCATGGCCCTGGTCTGCAGCGAGCTTGAATAGCTCTGCCGCCTGCTTATCATCTTGGGCCACACCGCGTCCCTCACGGTGCATGCGTGCAAGTGAGTACTGCGCCGCGGCATTTCCCTGGTCCGCAGCAAGCTTGTACAGCACGGCAGCCCGCTTATCATCTTGGGCCACACCGCGTCCCTCACGGTGCATGAGTCCAAGTGAGTGCTGCGCCAAGGCATCGCCCTGGTCCGCAGCGAGCTTGAACAGGGCAGCAGCCCGCTTATCATCTTGGGCCACACCGCGTCCGTCACGGTGCATGCGTGCAAGTTCGTACTGCGCTGCGGCATAGCCCTGGTCCGCAGCGAGCTTGAACAGCGCCACAGCCCGCTTATCATCTTGGGCCACACCGCGGCCGTCACGGTGCATGCCTCCAAGTGAGCACCGCGCTGGGGCATAGCCCTGGTCCGCAGCGAGCTTGTACAGCTCCGCAGCCTGCTTATCATCTTGGGCCACACGGCGTCCGTCATGGTGCATGACTCCAAGATCGTACTGCGCCAAGCCATTGCCCTGGTCCGCAGCGAGCTTGTACAGCGCCGCAGCCTGCTTATCATCTTGGGCCACACCGCGTCCGTCATGGTGCATGCGTGCCAGTGAGTACTGCGCCACGGCATCGCCCTGGTCCGCAGCGAGCTTGAATAGCGCCGCGGCCCACTTCTCATCTTGGGCCACACCGCGTCCGTTAAGATGCATGATTCCAAGTGCGCAAAACGCTGCGATATCGCCCTGGTCCGCAGCGAGCTGGAACAGCGCAACGGCCCGCTTATCATCTCGGGCCACACCGCGTCCGTCACGGTGCATGGCTCCAAGTGCGCACTGCGCTGAGGCATCGCCCTGGTCTGCAGCGAGCTTGTACAGCGCCACAGCCCGCTTATCATCTTGGGCCACACCGCGTCCCTCACGGTGCATGGCTCCAAGATTGTACCGCGCCGTGGCATCGCCCTGGTCCGCAGCGAGCTTGTACAGCGCCGCGGCCCGCTTATCATCTTGGGCCACACCGCGTCCGTCACGGTGCATGCGTGCAAGTGAGCACTGCGCCGCGGCATCGCCCTGGTCCGCAGCGAGCTTGAACAGCTCTGCGGCCCGCTTATCATCTTGGGCCACACCTCGTCCATCAAGGTGCATGACTCCAAGTGCGCTCTGAGCCGGAGCATAGCCTTGGTCCGCAGCGAGCTGAAACAACTCTGCCGCCCGCTGATCATCTTGGGCCACACCGCATCCGTCACGGTGCATGCGTGCAAGTGAGTACTGCGCCATGGCATCGCCCTGGTCCGCAGCGAGCTTGAACAGCTCCGCAGCCCGCTTATCATCTTGGGCCACACCGCATCCGTTACGGTGCATGTCTCCAAGTGCGCCCTGCGCCGCGGCATAGCCCTGGTCCGCAGCGAGCTTCAACAGCGCCGCAGCCTGCTTATCATCTTTGGCCACACCGTGTCCGTCATGGTGCATGCCTCCAAGTGAGTACTGCGCCATGGCATAGCCCTGGTCCGCAGCGAGCTTGTACAGCGCCGCAGCCCGCTTATCATCTTGGGCCACACCGCGTCCGTCATGGTGCATGCGTGCAAGTGAGTACTGCGCCGGAGCGTAGCTCTGGTCCGCAGCGAGCTTGAACAGCGCCGCACCCCGCTCAGCATCTTGGGCCACACCGCGTCCGTCATGGTACATGCCTCCAAGTGAGTACTGCCCCAGCGCATCGCCCTGGTCCGCAGCGAGCTGGAACAGGGCCGCAGCCCGCTTATCATCTTGGGCCACACCGCGTCCGCCGTGGTGCATGACTCCAAGTGCGCCCTGCGCCGCGGCATAGCCCTGGTCCGCAGCGAGCTTCAACAGCGCCGCAGCCTGCTTATCATCTTGGGCCACACCGCGTCCGTCATGGTGCATGCGTGCAAGTGAGTACTGCGCCATGGCATAGCCCTGGTCCGCAGCGAGCTTGAACAGCACCGCAGCCCGCTTAGAGTCTTGGGCCACACCGCGTCCGTCATGGTGCATGACTCCAAGTGCGCACTGCGCCGCGGCATAGCCCTGGTCCGCAGCGAGCTTGAATAGCGCCGCAGCCCGCTTATCATCTTGGGCCACACCGTGTCCGTCATGGTGCATGCGTGCAAGTGAGTACTGCGCCATGGCATCGCCCTGGTCCGCAGCGAGCTTGAACAGGGCAGCAGCCCGCTTATCATCTTGGGCCACACCGCGTCCGTCATGGTACATGAACCCAAGTGAGCACTGCGCTGCAAAATTGCCCTGGTCCGCAGCGAGCTTGAACAGCGCCGCTGCCCGCTTATCATCTTGGGCCACACCGCGCCCGTCATGGTGCATGAGTCCAAGTGAGTGCTGCGCCAAGGCATCGCCCTGGTCCGCAGCGAGGTACAGCCTCTCCAGCCCGCTCTCTGCCACGGCCATAGCCTTCGCGCGCTCCACCTCCACCCTCTCCGCCTTCGCCCTCTCCGCGTCCGCCCTCTCCGCCACAGCCGACGCAGCCGCCTCAGCCGCCGTAGCCGCGGCCGCCTCCGCTGTGGCCGCCTCTGCTGCTGCGGTCGCCTCCACGTCCTCCTCAGCCTCAACGACCTCCGATGCTGGTGCTGGTGCCGCCATCGCCACTTGCTCTGCCGCAGGCTCTTCGATCTTCTCTTCTGCCCCCAACTCCGCTTCCGTCGGCTCTGACTGCGGCGCCGACAAGCTGGTGCCCGCCTCGCCTGCGGCTGTGGTCGCCGCTTTACCCTTCTTCGCCTTCTTCTTCGCCTTCTTGGACGCCTTTGCGGCCTCCGCTTCGGCTCTCGCTTCCTCTTCAGCGATCAGGCGTGCCATCATCGGGTCGGCGCGCGCCTGCTCGTCCTCGTGTGAGAGGCTGCCTCGAGCGCCGCCAGCCACGACGGACGTGACACCTGCACTGGAAGCTGCTGCCGCGCTTGATGAGGCGATGTGCTGAGTCGCAGCCATGTATCCAAGTTGGCGCTGCGCCCAGGCATCGCCCTGGTCCGCAGCGAGCTTGAACAGCGCTGCGGCCCGTTTCTCATCTTGGGCCACACCGCATCCGTCACGGTGCATGATTCCAAGTGCGCACTGCGCCGCGGCATCGCCCTTGTCCGCAGCGAGCTTGAACAGCTCCGCGGCCCGCTTAAAATCCTGGGCCACACCGCGTCCGACAAGGTGCATGGCTCCAAGTGCGCACTGCGCCGCGGCATCGCCCTGGTCCGCAGCGAGCTGGAACAGCTCTGCCGCCCGCTTCTCATCTTGGCTCACACCGCGTCCGTCACGGTGCATACCTCCAAGTGCGCACTGCGCTGCGGCATCACCCTGGTCTGCAGCGAGCTTGTACAGCTCTGCCGCCCGCTTGTCATCTTGGGCCACACCGCGCCCGACAAGATGCATGACTCCAAGATAGCCCTGCGCTGTGGCATAGCCCTGGTCCGCAGCGAGCTTGTACAGCACAGCAGCCCGCTTGTCATCTTGGGCCACACCGCGTCCCTCACGGTGCATGCTTGCAAGTGAGCACTGCGCTGCGGCACAGCCCTGGTCCGCAGCGGGCTTGAACAGCGCAGCGGCCCGCTTATCATCTTGGGCCACACCGCATCCGTCACGGTGCAGGACTCCAAGTGCGCACTGCGCCGAGGCATAGCCCTGGTCAGCAGCGAGCTTGAACAGCGCCGCAGCCCGCTTATCATCTTGGCTCACACCGCGTCCGACAAGATGCATGACTCCAAGTTCGTACTGCGCCAAGGCATAGCCCTGGTCCGCAGCGAGCTTGAACAGCGCCGCAGCCCGCTTATCATCTTGGGCAACACCGCGTCCCTCACGGTGCATGGCTCCAAGTGCGCCCTGCGCCGGAGAATAGCCCTGGTCCGCAGCGAGCTTGAACAGCGCCGCAGCCCGCTTATCATCTTGGGCCACACCGCGTCCCTCACGGTGCATGGCTCCAAGCTCGCACTGCGCCGCGGCATAGCCCTGGTCCGCAGCGAGCTTGAACAGCGCCGCGGCCCGCTTAGCATCTTGGGCCACACCGCGTCCGTCATGGTGCATGAATCCAAGTGAGTACTGCCCCGCGGCATTGCCCTGGTCCGCAGCGAGCTTGAACAGCGCCGCTGCCCGCTTATCATCTTGGGCCACACCGCGTCCCTCACGGTGCATGACTCCAAGTGAACACTGCGCTGCGGCATCACCCTGGTCCGCAGCGAGCTTGAACAGCGCCGCAGCCCGCTTATCATCTCGGGCCACTCCGCGCCCGTCATAGTGCATGCGTGCAAGTGCGTACTGCGCTGCGGCATTTCCCAGGTCCGCAGCGAGCTTGTACAGCACGGCAGCCCGCTGATCATCTTGGGCCACACCGCGTCCGTCACGGTGCATGCCTCCAAGTTCGTACTGCGCCAAGGCAATGCCTTGGTCCGCAGCGAGCTTCAACCACTCTGCCGCCCGCTTATCATCTTGGGCCACACCGCGTCCGACAAGATGCATGACTCCAAGTTCGTACTGCGCCGGAGCAATGCCTTGGTCCGCAGCGAGCTTGAACAGCGCTGCGGCCCGTTTCTCATCTTGGGCCACACCGCATCCGTCATGGTACATGGCTCCAAGATTTAACCGCGCCGCGGCATCGCCCTGGTCCGCAGCGAGCTGGAACAGCTCCGCGGCCCGCTTAAAATCTTGGGCCACACCGCGTCCGTCACGGTGCAGGACTCCAAGTGAGTACTGCGCCAAGGCATAGCCCTGGTCCGCAGCGAGCTTGAATAGCGCCGCGGCCCGCTTATCATCTTGGGCCATACCGAGTCCCTCACGGCGCATGGCTCCAAGATTGTACCGCGCCGCGGCATCGCCCTGGTCCGCAGCGAGCTGGAACAGCTCTGCTGCCCGCTTATCATCTTGGGCCACACCGCGTCCCTCACGGTGCATGACTCCAAGTGAGCACTGCGCCGCGGCATCGCCCTGGTCCGCAGCGAGCTTGTACAGCTCTGCCGCCCGCTTATCGTCTTGGGCCACACCGAGTCCCTCACGGTGCATGGCTCCAAGTCCGCACTGCGCCGCGGCATGGCCCTGGTCCGCAGCGAGCTTGAACAGCTCTGCCGCCCGCTTATCATCTTGGGCCACACCGCGCCCGACAAGATGCATGACTCCAAGTGAGTGCTGCGCCATGGCATCGCCCTGGCCCGCAGCGAGGTTTAGCCTCTCCAGCCCGCTCGTCATCTAGAACCTCACTCCCGAGAGGTGAGCGGATTCTGAGTGCGAGTGGATGATTCTGCTAGCGGGAAGATGGTGTGAACGAGTGGGAGGCAGTCTAAGGTTCCCGGGGAAAAGACTACACAATGCTCTCTCCAAAAATAGATAGGGGATAACGTCGAATTCATTAGAAAACCCTGACGAAATACAAAGCCTTTCATAGAGAGTCCGCCACTTCATGCGATGATGACGCCCATGCGTTGAACGCTGGAGAAGACGAACATCGGGCTCGGACGAAAATGCCGCTCACGTACCTTCGCAACCGCGCGCGCACCGCCGGGGTGCATGCACTCGAGCGACTCTTGAGCGAGCCATTGCCAAAGCGACGCCCAATCGAGTACTGGTCGGGACCGTCGCAGATCGGCAAGGCCGAGCAGCACCCCGCGTGCCCCGGGCTCTGGGTGCTCCGACAGGCTCTGAGCCCGCGCGAGGTGTCCGAGGTGCGCGCTTTTGCAGAGTTGGCCATGAGGCCGCCGTCTGTGGAGAGCACAGATGGCGTGCACGCGACGCTCGCTGCCGCCGAGCGCGAGTGCGATCTCATGCTCTCCAAGCTCCGCGAGCTGCCTCCCGGGAGCGACCTCTACGTCGAGGCAGCCGAGGCGACCGACGCCGCGCTGCAGCGGCGCGATGAGTTGCGTGCCAAGGCCCGCACGACTCCGATACCAGCGCCGCCGTTACGCACACGCACGCGATGGGACTGGTTCGTCTACGAGCCCGGGCGTTGCATGGCTCCGATGCTGCCGCACGCCGGCGACTCGCGTGCGCTGTCCTCGCGTGCGCTGCAGCGGCAGCACTTTAGCGGCTTCGAGGTCTTCGACAAGGCGCCCGTGGACGAGTGGCTCTGCCTCGCTAGCCTGACCGAGTCCATGCAGCCCGGGGCCGATGCCGCCGACGCCCGCCTCGGCGCCGCGACGCTCCGCCGCCTCCAGACTGACCTGCCGAACTCGTGGATGCATGGCGCCATCAGCGCCGACGCGTCGTGCATGTTCTTCCAGTGGCAGCACCTGGAGCGCGGCACCGCCGTGGCCGCGCACATTGACGCGGACGTGCCGCCCGCCGACACCGTCGCCACCCTCTCGCTGGGTACGGGCGCACACGACACCGTGCGCGTGGGGCGCGTCGTCTTCCCGTTGAGAGCGGGCGATGTGTACGCGATCTGTGGGGAGGCGCGCTGGCACGTGGACCACGAGGTGTACTGCAGCACAAGCGATCGGCTCTCGCTCACCATCCGATTTGCGAAGCTCGCGGACCCTCCGACTCTCGTTACAGGATCTTGCGCACAGCTGCTGGAGGCAACGACACCTACAGGCTAGTCGCTAGCCGCCCTAGAGAACGGTCGAGCGAGAAGGCGTGGATTCTCGTCTGTCTTTGGTAGCACGAATCTTAAGCCGCTATTGCCCGCTACGGACCGGACACCGCGTCCGGGCCGCCGGTGAGAATGACCGATAGTATGACCGACCAATCGCCACATCCCATGAGCCATGTGAGGGGATTAGACTTTAGAGTAGAGCGGCGACACGCGGTCCGTGTGGACTCAGTGATCGCTCTTCACTCTCTCTGCTCTCTCTCTCTCTCTCATCACGTCCTTATTGGGGCATCGCCTCCGTCTTCTTCGGCTGCTTCTTCTTCTTCTCGCCGCCGCCGCCCGCGAGCTCGTGATCTCGCGGCAGCTGGCTCTTGAGGGCGATGAGCTCCGCGAGCTCCGGCTGCAGCGCGCCCTCCTCCACCTCCCCCGCCTTGATCGCGGCCTTGACGGTGCGCACCTTGTCGCCTTGCGCGCGCACCTGCGCCTCGAGCGCCGCGAGCGCCGCGCCCGTGAGAAGGTGGGGGGCTGTGGCCGCCGCCTTTGCCGCCGCCGTGCCCGCCTTTGCCGCCGCCGCACTCGCCGCACTCGCCGCCTCCGCCTTGGCCGCCTTGGCCATCGCGTCGGCCGCATCGGCAGCGGCCTCCTCCTCCGTCGCCTCGTACCGCGGCACGATGATCTGCGGCATGGGCAGCGGCCCGCCGCCCGCGAGCACGCACGCGGGCTCCACGAGCGCGCTAAAGGCGCGCGCCGTCTTGGGCACGGCCAGCTGGTCGAGCAGCGCGCTGGCGATCGTGGGCGTCACCGGCTGCGAGACGATGCCCACGTATCGCATGGTCTCCATGAGCACCCACAGGACCGTCTGCATGCGCGCCGGGTCCGTCTTGCGCAGCGACCAGGGCGCCTGCGTGTCGATGTACCGATTCGCCTGCTGCACGAGCGCATTCGTCTGCTGCGTGATCCGATGCAGCTGCATCTCGTCCGCGAGCTCACGCAGCGCGGGCAGCAGGGCGCGCGCGGCCTCGAGCATCGCCTCGTCGTCGGCATTGAGCGGCCCGGGGGTGGGCACGGTCGCGGCGCAGTGCTTGTACGCGAACGAGAGGGTGCGGTACGCGAGGTTGCCCAGGTCATTCGAGAGCTTCGCGTTGATGATGTCCTGCATCTTCTCGTGCGAAAAGTCGCCATCCGAGCCAAAGGGCACCTCGCTCACCATAAAGTAGCGTACCTGATGAGGGACGCAATCAGAGGCTCATCAGAGGTTCATTAGCGCCCACCATAAAGTAGCGTACCTGGTCGCAGCCGTACCGCTGGACGAGGCCGACGGGCTCGATGACATTGCCCACCGATTCGGACATCTTCTCGCCATTGACGGTCCACCAGCCGTGGGCAAAGAGCCGCTGGGGCAGGGGCAGCCCGGCGGCGAGCAGAAAGGCGGGCCAATAGATGGCGTGGAAGCGCAGAATGTCCTTGCCGACCATGTGGACGCTCGCAGGCCAATATCGCTCGTACTGCGAGGCGCTCGTGTGCGGGTAGCCGACCGCCGTCAGGTAGTTGGTCAGCGCGTCCAGCCACACGTACATGACGTGCCCCTCGTGCGCGCCCGGGCTCATCGGGTCTTCGGGCACGGGCACGCCCCACCCGAAGGTGGTCCGGGAGATCGAGAGGTCGCGCAGGCCGTCGCGCATGAAGGAGAGGACCTCGTTGCGTCGGCCGGCGGGCCGGATGAACTCGGGATGCGACTCAATGTGCCGCGCGATCGGCTCCGCGTACTTGGACAGCCGGAAAAAGTAGGAGGACTCGGCGACCCACTCGACCGGCGCACCGGTGGGCGCTTTGCCGTCGACGAGCTCGTCCTCGCCGTAGAAGCACTCGTCGCGCACCGAGTACCAGCCCTCGTACGCGCCGAGGTAGATGTCGCCCGCGTCGCGCAGCTTGCACCAGAGCGCCTGCACCGCCTCGTAGTGCCGCGGCTCTGTCGTCCGGATGAACTCGTCGCACGAAAAGTCGTACGTATCGAGCAGCGCGCGGTACGTGGCCGAGACGCGGTTGGCAAAGGCGATGGGCGTCTCGCCGGCGGCGACGGCCGTCTGCTCCACCTTCTGGCCGTGCTCGTCCGTGCCCGTCAGGAACTTGACATCGTACCCATCGAGCCGCTTGAAGCGTGCGAGCACATCGCACGCCAGCGTCGTGTAGGCGTGCCCAATGTGCGGCTGGCCGTTGACGTAGTAGATGGGCGTGGTGATGTAAAAGGGTGGCGCGTCGGCGGCGGGCGGCGGCATAGTGGCCGCCGTCGCGCAGATGGGCCGCGTGCGCGCCGTCGCCACCGCCGCCGCCGCCGCTGCTGGCTCGAGCGGCGGCACGGCCGCCGCGCCTCGCCGTCGCATGACGACGGGCGGCGCGGCGGCGAGCGCGGTCAGGCCCATCGACAGGCGCGTGGCGGAGGCCGAGGAGGAGGTCGTGGTCGCGAAGAGCGACACCGCCAGCAGCGGCCGGCGCATGCTCGTTCAGTGCTCGCACGCCGTCTCGCGGCGGCAGATCGCAGAACTTCTGGGTGACTTCCGGCGCGGGTGTGGTGTTGTCTCGGTGTGTTGCATGCAACATATCAAGGGGGAGGGGGGGGGAATGTACGTAGGTGCGGGATTGGTAGCAGGGCTCACCAGGAGTACCCAGGAGCACGTTGAAGTGATCCTGATGCACGGGGCATTGGGCTGCAGGATGACGCGCTCGGGCATGCCGCCGGCCGCACGGCAAAGGTCGGTGCGCTCCGCCGTCGTCGTGGTGACGAGCGGCCGTCGTCATGGTGACGAGCGGCATGTGCAGCACGAGCGCGGCGAGAGGACGTCGCCGATGGCAGCCGGCGCGAGCGCGTGCTGGATGCCGCCACGGCCACCGCAAGCGGCCTCAGCCGCTTCGAGCCATCGAGCGTGTACTCGAGGACCTTGCCGTCTGCCTCGCTCGCCTCGACGCGATCGACGGCGGCTGCTTTTCTGAGCTAGGCCTGTACATCACGAAGGGCTCGCCTCACCGCGGTGAACAATGGTCGGTGACGAAGCCGCCTCTCTCAGCGCCATTCTCGGCGCGCTCGATGACGAGCACGGAGCAGCAGCCGTCCGCGCTGCGGTCTAAGTTGCGCATGGCGCTCGCCCTTGCCGCCGTGAGCGCGAGCGAGCGCGTGCCCACCGAGGCTGAGGCCGCCGTGCTCGCGGAGCTGCTCTGCTGGCCGACGTCCGGGGCTCGAGCCCCAGCGCGTGCGCTTCTCCATCAGATCAGCTCACTGATCAGTGTCACAAGGGCGGGCAGCAGCGTGTGGCACATCCGGCCGTTGGCAAAATTGAGCTCACGTCGAGCATCGAGCTCGCCTATCGTGCACTCGCGCAGGTCGCGGCGGCACTCTCGGCGCACGGCGTCGAACTGCTCGGCGTTGGGCGCGGCCGCGGCTCCATGGGCGGCGCCATCGAGGCCGTCGGCAAGACACTCGAACATCACCCCCGAGAGGCGGCGCACGGTGCGCCGCAGCGCGAGCACCGCTCGAAGGAAGTGGCACGCGGGAAATTGAGCTCACGTCGAGCATCGAGCTCGCCTATCGTGCACTCGCGCAGGTCGCGGCGGCACTCTCGGCGCACGGCGTCGAACTGCTCGGCGTTGGGCGCGGCCGCGGCTCCATGGGCGGCGCCATCGAGGCCGTCGGCAAGACACTCGAACATCACCCCCGAGAGGCGGCGCACGGTGCGCCGCAGCGCGAGCACCGCTCGAAGGAAGTGGCACGCGGGCGCGCCGCCGGCCGCGAGTTTCTCGACGGCGCTGAGCGCGGAGCGGGCGCGCATTAGAGCTGCATGGGGTGCGTGATAGGTTTACTGACTCGCACCCCCCCCATTGAGGTGGAGCCTGAATTGATTTCTGACGCCTCGTGAGGGCTTGCGGGACCACAGAGTGCCGGAGTATTGCGGACGGTCGCATCGATCGTCTCGAGAAGTCTCGGAGAGTTTGGCATTTGTGCCCACATTTTATCGGCATTTTGACCCACACCGGGTGCTCGAGCAGGTTCGCCGCCGGAGCGGACGAGGCTGTGAGTGTCGCGCTCAACGGCCACGACTTTGAGGGGGGGCGGCGAGCACTCGCGCTTTGCATACACGTACACCACTGTGGCTCAAATGTGCGATCCGCGGTGAGGGCGCCCCGATTCCAAATTTCCAATGGAGGGAGTGACGATCAGGTCGATCATGTCGAGCACGACCTTGGCGACGACGCCCGAGCTGGTCTAGGTACTCCGCGTTGGCTGCGAAGATGCGTACCTTGAACTGACCACTGAAACCGAGTTTGGCCTCTTAGAACGTCCCGGGCGCGCGGTGGAATCCTATCGGCAAAACCGAGACGCTCTCCTTCGGTTCCGACGCACGTGGGGATCCGTCGAGGGCGTCGGCGAGGGTGGGGGCGAGGGTGGGGGCAACGGCGGTGGCGACGGCGGAGACGAAGACG
>ERZ761574.214-NODE-214-length-37198-cov-61.395552_pt1 | contig 37198 bp, 26 predicted proteins | sample MGYA00374950_ERZ761574 | MGnify/ENA primary metagenome ERZ761574 (study PRJEB28895, sample SAMN07631631) | mixed culture metagenome | isolation source: Freshwater growth medium | place: USA: Seattle, Washington | collected 2016-10-03 ... | reverse complement strand
GGGCAGTAACAGTGCCGTAGCACCGGCTGTCGCGTCTGTCGTGTTAACGTTCACAAACGGGACACACGGGACACATCCGTTACTGTTCGACTGTCTCGAGGTAATGTATTTTTGAACCGTCAGTAAGTTCAATAGGATGGAAGTTGAGAATTCGTCAACACATGAAGAGCCGCAGCCGCTCGCTCGCTCTCCCTCAAGGGACTCGGGATGTTGCGGTGGCACTTCGTGCTCGTCCTTCTGCCGACATGCAGCGCCATCGTGTTTATGCCGCCTCCGAGTTCACGGGATGCATTCGCCAAGGTGCAACGGCGGGCGCCTCGTTCCGCCCAAGTGGTTGCACTTCAGCTTTCAAGGCCGGCTGAGGCTCCCGAATCTGCCAACTACCAAGTGCCTGAAGACGACTCGACCCGCATGGCTGTGTGGAATCGGCGCTTCCCAATCCAGTGGCGAGTCCTAAGTTTGCTGGTGCTTCAGAATTCGGTCACAACCTGTCTTGTCCGGCGAACGAGGCAACCGCACGCAGACGGGTCGATCCTGTATCTTGGCGGCGCGGCCGTGCTGGTGAGCGAGGTTCTCAAGCTGCTTGTTTGCTTGGTCGCGGTGGCGAGATCAGCCGGTGGCCTCAGAGGCCTTGCTCGCGAGCTGCGCTATACATTCAGCCGTGTCGGCGACACAGCACGCATGGGCGTGACCGCGCTCTCGTACGGGCTGCAAAACCAACTCTACTACGTGGCGCTGAGCCACATGTCGGCCACCTCGTACCAGCTGTGGTCGCAGACCAAGATCCTCTTCACCGCACTTTTCTTCGTCAACCTGCTCGGGCAGCAGCTCCGGCCGCGCCAGTGGCTTGCTCTCGGGCTCCTGGCTGCGGGTGTCGGTCTGGTTCAGCTCGCAGATGCAGCCGGCGCCGCGGCGGCGGGTGGCGCGGCGACGTCCGTTGCAGCAGCGAGTGGCTTGGCGATTGGGATCGCGGCGGTGCTGACCTCGAGCATTTTGAGCGGCTTCGCCAGCGTGTACCTCGAAAAGGCGCTCAAGCAAGCTCAGTGCGAGATAGATGCAGAGGGTTGCGACGTCCAAGGGGCAAGGCGGGAGCCCATGTCGCTGTGGCTGCGCAATGTGCAACTGGGCGCCTTTGCGATCCCACAGGCGGCGCTGCTACTGCTCGCCTCGCCGTCCTCGCGAGCGGTGCTGCGCACCCACGGCGTGCTTGCCGGCTTCACTCCGGTCGTGTGGCTCGCCACAGCGCTAACCGCGATCGGAGGGCTTCTAGTGGCGACAGTCGTTAAGCATACGAACACCGTATTGAAGACGTACGCGACGGCGACGGCGATCTTGGTCACGTGCATCGCCACTGCGATCGCTACGCGCGCGCCGCCGTCGCCAGGCTTCGTACTTGGGCTCGGCACGGTGCTCTTCTCGATGGGCCTCTACAACGGCGTGAGCTGCAAGGCGGTCTTGCGGAAATGGCTCTCGCGACGGCGGAAAGATTCTGGAAGCAAAGCGACATGAGTTGTGTGCTTTGCCACAGAGTATGGATATGTTCGATTTCGCAATGAGGACTATTTTTGTATTGTCGATTGTGCGCATGCAAATATCGAACTTCGTAGCCTTCATTATTCGATTATAGCTACTCATTACATGTAGCACGATCGTGCCTCAACCGAACGGTCGGCGAGACCACTCTAGGACGGTCAGTTGTGGCCATCTCAATTGTCGCAAGGCCTTCCGCTCACAAACAGCAAGGATCTACGCTTTGCATCCAAATGCCCATCAAGATCCACGCTGCACATCCAAACGGTCAAGATGCGGTCTTCTTGTGTCGCCAGATTAGCTGTGCTAGCAACATTGTCATCTCCGCATCTTTTCTTGCTACACTCCTGCCCTTCCTTGCCTGGCTTCTTGCTTTCGCATATATCGTCCATCGAGCACAACGAACAACCACATCAGATACTACAGATACGACTGCGCCGACACCTTCGGCCGTGGACGATTCGATCGAATACGCGGATGGCGAGGGTGGCCCTGACGGGTCGTGCTCGGATCAGTCGTGGGTCGATGGGTCAGAGGCGAGTGATGCCGACGAGTTCGCACGTCCGGGTGAAACGTCGAGCAACAACAAAGCTAGCTCCAAGGAACGCAAGCGTGCTGACGTGAGGACGACACGGCGACTCAGGTCCAAGGGAATCATGAAGGTGACGGTTGTAAATGCAAAGAGTTTGATGAAGGAAAAGGTGCCTGCAATCAGCGACAGCAAGTCGGCGCGCAAATGGTTCATGGGTGTGAAGGGCACGGAGTCGGAGACAGGTGCGGAGATGAAGGACATGGCCACAGTTGCGGCCGAGCTGGAGGCCAATAAGCCATGCGAGGAGCTCGACACGGCGCTTGACGTAGTAGACGAAGCTTTGATCGACGCGGTCCTCGTCGCGAGTGGGGAGGCCGTACGGCAGAGTCTCTACCTCGCTGAACGCACCACCATCGCCCAGGATTTTCGCATCGACCCTCGTCACTCCTTCAACCAATCCGGAGGCGGAGGTGCGGCGCACCAGCATCGGATGGCCCAAATTCTGAAATCCAATCGGATGGGCGCCGCGGTGGAGCTCGATTGACGTCGTCTGCTACATGTATCACAGACGTTCTTACATGAAGAGATCAAGAGAACATGTGGTATAGTGGCCGGTCTGCGCCACGGTCGCGCCCGCTGTCGTGCCCTTGCTGTCCACGTGCGAACATCGCGTCCTGATCGCGAGACGCGTTTAATGAAGGGAATAATAAGCCGTAATCCCGTTGTATTCCCGTATCTCGAACGCCAGCGTGATTACAGCGTGAGTGATACACGCAGCGACTAAAGTACTGTAGGTCAGTACATACCAACAGTGAATTCTGGTGCCCTATTCTGAAGTCGTCTGCGGTCTGGTGTACTGTACCGTACCGGGATGGACCGGGCACCTCGTAGTTGTAACCTAAAAACCTATGTACCAGTACGCCATGGTCCAAATATTGCCATGCTCATGGCCATGCTGTCGTCAAATCAGGAGAACGAACGTCACGCTCACGAGTGTAGAGAAGGTTCTTCAACCTGGTCGAAGAACTTGTCGCGGGGCCGGCGGGGCGCGCGCATCCCGTTACATCACGCGTCGTTACAGAACAGGGTTTTTTACCGGTACCGGTACCGGTAAAGTCGTCTTCTTGGCTCCGCGTGGAGCGTGGACACAACATGGCGACGTGTGTGGCTGTGCGGCGGCTCGGAGTGGAGCGCCCATCAGTTCGCGGCCGCACGAGCACAAGTGGCACTCTTCATTATCGTCACGAGGTGAGCCGCGAGCGCTGCAGCCGTCCGCTGCTCGCCTGAGCCATGGCAGCCCACCCTTTGCCGTGCTGGCGCCCACTCCGGCCCTGAGCGCGAAGAACGAAAAAACATTGGTTAAGATCCGATGCAATGCGTGCGGACTTCAAAACGACATCGAATCGAGAGCGCTCTGGCCTGGCGCCTGCTGGGCGCTGCTGGTCGCCACGCTGTGACCTCTCTGCTTGCCCTGCTAAACTCGATGCGCACATGCCAAACTCCATGCGGCCGTCTTCTCATGGTCCCACCAACCTCCCTATGATGACTACCTTATTCCGAATGGTTACCATCCTGATGATAACCTTTGTAACGTGTTGTCCTATGAGGGAGTGCATTGGCCGATGTGCTTCGCGCCTTCGCCTTGTTGCGCAGCCACACAGAACGACCTCCCGCCGACCCGGGACCCGCCCCAGCCTTGGGCCACCACCCCACCCAGACTCACAGAGCTCAAGTCTGTACGTGTGCGTGTGATGTTGCGCACCGCAGGAGAGAGACCGAATGGCAGTCGTCGATCTGAGCGGGCACAGCACATACCGACAGAGACGCTTCGGGGTACAGTACCAAGGTATTCTATTCTGTAGTCCTGTAATCGGTGTCCGATATGATTGGTTTGCGGACTCTTCTGATACTTTCATCTGAGAATGAAACTCTCCCCCATCATTAACTCGACTCCACCCCAGAGCCCGGAATCGGCCGAAGCCTGAAGAAGCCTGCGCGGCAAGTGCACTATGCAAGGATACTATGCTGCACGCGGCCGGCACGCGGCAGGGACCCCCCTTCCCGGGCCTTCCGCCGGCAGCCTGGCTCCGGCCGAGCCGCTCGGACGGGGGGGTTGGCACCAGGGGGAAAACAGTGCCCGGTGTGAACATACGAGCTGGGAACCTCGGTCGGGGGCTCGGAGGGCCCGAAAGAAATGCAAATCCTGTTAGGAAACGTCGCTCGCGACTTGGCGTCCTGGCTGCCAGCGCTCCGCCTCAACGTGCCGGACCAACAGCTGAGTGCCCGCGAATCGCTGCAGAATCTCACGTGCGCGATTACTTCGGTCGGTAACTTCAGTGCAGGCACCGTGGCAGCAAACCTCAGCCTCCTCATGACTGGCTTCGGTGCATCGTGCGACGGCGAATTGGTGCGTCACGGCATCCAAGGTGACACGACACGAAACGAGTCGATTTCAATCGATGTGCCTCGCTTCGAAGCCGTAATTGCGATAGCTGATCCTGTCCGAGCGTGGCTGCCAAGCTGCTACCTCGATGGTAGTGTAGCCGTCAGCACGGTACCAGAGAGGGCATTGAGCGGCAGCGCACTCTGTGATCGCATGGAGCTGCTCGTGAATGAGACGCTCACGCCGCTGCTCGTGTCTCTAGCTGGCGCGCTCCCTTCTACACCGCCTCCGTTGCCGCCCATGCCGCCTCCGTCGCCGCCCTCGCCATTGCGCTCGCCTGAGCCGGGCGGCGGATTGATCGACTGGACGAAGAGCCACGCGTTCGCCGTGGCCGCGTCCGTGCTCGACCAATACGGCGCCCCGTTTGTCGACCGGATAGTCGACCGACTGACCAATGGCACTGGCACCCTCCACATCCTCCTCAGCCTGGAGGCCGCCTTGCTGGACCCTTCCACGCTGGTTGCCCCCTTGGTCGGCGCGTCCAATGGCACGAGCCCCTTACTCAACGTGAGCGTACAGCTCCAGGCGCTGCACCTAGCTGGACTCGACTCCATCCTCTCTCTCAGCCTCAAGGCGCCCGATACGGCGCATCCGCAGAGCCTTCACGTGGGGATCGAGGCCCAGTCGCTGCGGCTCGGGGCGACCGTCTCGATTCTCGCGGCTCCCACCGGGGCCGTCGTATCGGGCGTCGGAGGTGGCGCCACCGACGCGATGGGGCTCTACGGCCCTGCACTCGAGGAGACATTTGAGATCACACTCGAGATGGTGAACGCCTCGATGGACGTGTCCATGCTGTGGGGGCTCGATGCGGCGGGCATCGCATCCTTGCAGGCGGCGTATGCCGATGGCTCTGCGTCCTCCAGCTCGTCGGCCGCCCTCCTCGGCTGCATCCAGGCCGCGACTGTGGAGGTCAACCTGACGGCTATCCGAGCGGGCTTCGGGAGAGCGCCCGGCATAGGCATCGTGCGCGTGGCGGCGCCCGGAAGTGACGAGAAGCAGTTGGGAACGATGCTCAACCAGACGCAGCGCTGGCTCGAGGACGCCTTCGGACCGAACGTCGCTGCTGACCTCGCGATGGTCGCTCTCAACAACGCCGTCAAGCCGAGGCTCGAGCTCGCGCTGCAAGCTGCACTGCTGAACCAGAGTGCAGTGTGCGAGCTGCCGTCCCCCGCTGCGCCGCAGCCCGCCTTTAGCAAGAAGGAAGAGGTGAGTTATGCCGTCGGCGGTGCACTCTATGCACTGGTGGCGACGCTCGTTATGGCACGCTTCCTGCAGCAGCGGCGAACGAAGCAGCGCGCCGCCGCCAACCGGCTCCTCGATGCCCTACACGCCGCCGACAACCGGCTGCTCGATGCGCTTCTCGACGCCCAGAGCCCTCGACTTGAGCGCCGTGCTCAGCGAGCCGAACCGAGCCCGACGGCATATTACGAAGTCACACCTAGCGGGACCTCGTTGCCGCTGGTCGGGCATCGGTGCCAAGCCGAGGAGCCGGCCTGGGCGGCCCTCGCGGACCACTCGGACCTCGCGATTCGCCTGCTCGTTCCCTTGCTGCTTGCGATCCAGGCGGTGCTCAGCGCACAGCTCGCGCTCGGCTCGGTGTGGTCGTCGACAAAGCTCGTGCTCGGCCCCAGCCGGGAGCTGCCGCTGTACGAGTCGACGTTTTGGGACAATGTGAAGCAGTTTTGGGACAGCCAGGACGAGGCGACGGCGGTTTTGCTCGTTATGGCATCCGCGGTGCAGCCCGTCGTCAAGATCGGGATCATGAGCGCCGCGTGGTGGCTCCCTCTGCCCCCCTACCTCCGCAACCGCGCGATCACGATGCAGGAGCTCACGGCCAAGTACTCGATGGTGGCCGCCTACGTGAACGCGTACCTCCTCATCGTCTTTTCCTTGAGCCTCAGGCTGCCGCCGTCCCCGCGGCGCTCCGAGGCGGCGATCGCCTTGGAACCGAACGCTGCGGAACCTATCGCTGAGATCGTGACGGACGTTCTTCCGGGCGAGGTGCTCTTCGTGTATGCTCAAATCATCGCCCAGGCGACGATCACACTCCTGCGCGTCCTGCACGACCGTGCAGCCGCCTCCCAGCCCTCCTCAACCGCCGCCGCCGAGGCCGAGGCCGAGGCCGCCGCCAGAACGGCCAATCTCGCGGCCATCGACGTGGACTCATGGTTCCCCGCCGCCCGCACCCCGAGCACGAGCGCCGTCGTGAGCGGCAAGCCTCGCGCTCTTCGGATTCCATCATGCTCGACGGTCATCGGTGTGGCCTGCGGCGCCGTCGCGTCGGCCGCGTCGCTCTCGATGGTGGTCCACGGAGGGAAGCTGTATGGCGTCGAGCTCTCGTCGGTGAGCTTTGAGTACACCGGGCTCCTCGCGCCCTGGATCGATGCATCAGGACCCGAGTGGACGATGGGTGCCAACGGCAGCCTGACCAGCGCGTATGCGCTCGGGGAGCTCCCGAGTTTGGTGCGTGAGCGCGTCTTGAACGATGACGCCGTCCGCGACAACCTAGTCTTTTGGACCTGGGCACTGCCGATTGTGACGCCGGCGGCCACCATCGCCCTCTCCCTCATTCTCGCGCTTCTGTGGGGGCAAGCCGCCGCCGCGGGTGGGCGTCGGCGCGCACGGGCTGGCGGACGGACGCACCGACTGATCGGGCTCGTGCACCGCGCGCTGCAGCTGCTCGCCCCGTGGTCGTTCCTCGAGGTGTATGCGCTGGGGGTGCTCGTGCTCGTGCCGGATGTGCGCACCGTCGCGCACTTTGTCTTCGACGAGAATCGATGCCCTGCGGCGATCTCGACTGATCTCGGGGAGAGCTGCCTCGAGATCGATGGCCACTTCACCGATGGCACGTGGGTGCTTGTGGGTACGGCCTTCCTGATCTTTTGCACTGTGCAGCTCGCCATCTTGAGGCTGGGACCGCAGGCGCAGTGAGTGAGGCTGAGGGCATGAAGTCGGGCCGCCGCGGGTCTCGAGCACACCGTCTGACATGGCACATGGCACAGTCTGTATGCGGACATGGTCAATCACGAAAGGGGCCTCAGGGCACGTACCGTATGTTCTCTACAAACAGGAATCTTCGGTACGGTACATGTATGCGTCGGTCCCATTGTCAACTCTTTCTACTCAGCGGTGTGCTGGGGGAGCGCGTTGTCCCGAGCGTTTTTGTGACGGCGAACGCAAGGCGTCTCTCTTCACTTTGCCAAGTTGCGGCATTGGCCGAGATGCACCCGGAAGCAGCCAGCAGCAATCTAGCAGTGCAATTCCTCTCGAGCTTCATGGGCTCGGTGCCAACCCTCGCCTGGCGGCCGCCGCCGCCGCCGCCGCCGGAGAAGGTCGCGCTCGTCTTCGCGCGCGCCATTCAACGTAATTGGCCGGGCATCGTCATCCTCGGGCTTCTTTTTGGCGCCATCCTGTGGCAAATTGGCGAGCGCAAGGCGGCGAAGAAGCCGTCCAAGGGCAAGGACAGCGGCCCAGCCGTCCCCGAACCCAAGAAGGAGAAGGACTTTGTCGACCCGTCGTTACCGATCCTGCTGCACGCCTACTCGGGCTACGCCTACCTCATCATGCGTGGCTACTTCCTAGACTTCCTGCAGATCCTCGTCGGCACCCTTTTCTTCTGGCGCATGTTTGGAATGACCGGCGGCAAGCCGACGTCGCCGCCGCTCGCGGCCAAGGCGGGACCGCCCTTCAACTCAGGCTGGGTGATCTTCTACACACGTAGGCTCTACAGCCGCATCCAAGACTGCTGGAACCGGCCGATCGCCGGAGAGGCGGCGACATCGCTGGACGTGATCATCCGGCAAAAGCAGAGCAGCGGCGATGCGGCACCGCTCGTGCCCACGGGTGAGAAGCGCCGCTGCCTCAACCTGGGCTCGTACAACTACCTGGGCTTTGGCGGCCTGGACGAGACTTGCACGCCAGCCGTCATCGAGGCGCTGCGCACGTACGGCGTTTCGGCGTGCTCGTCGCGGCTCGAGGCGGGCCATGTGCCGGTGCACTCGGAGCTCGAGTCGACTGTCGCGCGCTTCCTGGGCAAGGAGAGCGCCCTGGTCATCGGGATGGGCTTCGCGACGAACTCGACGATCATCCCTGTGCTCGTCGATCCGGAGGGCAACGGCAAGGGTGTGCTGTTGCTCTCGGACACTCTCAACCACTCGTCGATCGTCGAGGGGGTGCGCGGCTCGGGCGCCAAGGTCGTGCCGTTCGCGCACAACAACATGCACCACCTCGAGGCCATTCTGCGCCGCGCGACTGACGACGGGCAGGCCTCGGGAGTCCCGTGGCGCAAGATCATCATCCTCGTCGAGGGGATCTACTCAATGGAGGGCCAGTTCTCGAGGTTGCGCGAGATTGTGGCGCTCAAGAAAAAGTACCGCGCGTACTTGTACCTCGACGAGGCGCACTCGATCGGGGCCGTTGGGCCGGGTGGACGTGGAATCACTGACCTCTTCGGCATACCGACGGCGGATGTGGACATCATGATGGGCACGTTTACCAAGTCGTTTGGCTCGATTGGCGGCTACCTCGCAGCCGACGCGCACGTGATCTCGGCGCTGCGCCGCCACTCGGCCTCGTCGCTGTACGCGGCGGCCATGTCGCCGCCCGCCGCTCAGCAGGTACTCTCCGCGCTCAAGATGATCATGGGGGAGGATCCAGCCTCGGGCGACCGAGGCACGAAACGGATGGCGCAGCTCGTGCGCAACTCGAACAAGTTCCGCGAGGGACTCATTCGGATGGGCGGGCGCGTGCTCGGCGACCGCGACTCGCCCGTGATCCCGATGATGCTCTACCATCCCGAGAAGATTTACAACTTCTCACAGGCGTGCTTGCGGCGTCACCTCGCGGTCGTCGTCGTGGGCTACCCGGCCACACCGTTGCTGCTCTCGCGTGTGCGCTTCTGCATCGCCGCATCGCACACCGAGGCGGAGCTCGATGAGGCGCTCGTCAAGATCGAGGCGGCCGCGAAGGAGGTGGGCGTGCTCTACGACAAGGGCACCGAGACGGCGCTCTCGCCGGATCCCGACGCCGTCGCCAAGGCCCATATGGCTCAGCTTAAGGCCGCGCCGCTCGACGATGGGCTGGCTACTGCGTGGACGCCCGAGCCGCTCGTGCCGCCTTCGCCCCCGGGGCGAGAGGAGCCCGAGGCGGCGTACCAGCTCGCTCTCCAGACGGCGCTCACGGTAGCCAAAGGCAAGCCGGCGCTCGAGCTGCGCACGACCGACTTTCTGCGCATGACCAGTGCGGAGGCGACACGTGCCGCGGCGGAGGCCGCGCTGCGCAAGTACGGCTGCGGCACGTGCGGCCCGCGCGGCTTTTACGGCACGCTCGACGTGCACCTTGAGCTCGAGAGCGCGCTCGCGTCCTTTCTGCAGACCGAGGCGGCGATCATATACTCGTATGGCATCGCGACGCCCTCGTCCGTCATCCCTGCTTTCGTGCGCGCGGGGGACGTACTGTTCGCTGATGAGGCGATCCATTTCACCACCGCAGTGGGTGTGAAGCTCGCGCGCGGCGCGCCGCGATACTTTGCGCACAACGACATGGTGCAGCTCGAGGCGATGCTCGCCGCGCAGGCGCAGGCGGACCGAGCGCTACCAGCCGCGAAACGTCCGCGGCGCTTCCTGCTGGCCGAGGGGCTGTACGCCAACGGCGGCGGCTTGTGTAACCTCCCCGAGCTGCTCCGGCTACGTGACGCCTTCGGCTGCTACCTGATCGTCGACGAGACTCTCTCGATCGGCGCCCTGGGCCCCACGGGCCGCGGCGTGGCGGAACATTTTGGGCGCGCCCCATGCGAGATCGACATCATCGTCGGGTCGATGGAGCACGCAATTGGCTCTGTCGGGGGCTTCTGCGCGGGCTCGACGATGATCGTCTCGCACCAGCGCCTCTCGGGCACGGGCTACTGCTTCTCGGCGTCGCTGCCCGCCTTCGCCACGTGCGCCGCGCTTGCGGCCCTAAAGCTGATAGACGACGAGCCGCAGCGCTTGGCCCAGCTGCGCGAGGCGACTGCAGTCCTCGGGAGCACGCTCACGACCCATCTAGGAGGGCTCAAGCACGTCACCATCGATGCGCATGAGGCGTCGCCGCTCGCGCACGTGGGCCTCTCGGCGGGCGCTCGCCAGGTGCTCTCCGTCCGACAGCAAGAGCAGCTGCTGCGCGCGGCGGCGCTCGCGACGGCGCGCGCCCGCGACGGCGCGGCGGTGCAGCTGATGGTGCACTCGGGCCTCGCCCACATCCAGACGCCGCGCCCGCCGACCATTCGGCTGGCCGTGCACTCGGGCGTCGTGCCGAGCGCGATGGACGCGGCGCTCAAGGCGCTCGCGACGGCGCTGGGCGAGGAGCTCAAGAAGCATGAGCGTACACTCGCGCTCGCGACGACGCCCTCCAACAGCGACAGCCGAGTGCACGACGACCACGACGACCACGACGCCGCGCGCACCAAAGCTGCCAACAAGAAGCAGGCGGTTGGCTCGTCGTCGTTGGACGGCGGCGCGGGCGTCGAGCCGAACGCGATGGCGGGCGCTGGCGTCGCCTCGTCGTCGTCGCCCGCACTGCCCGCCGAGGCAGCGCCGCCCGTCACCATCCCCGTGCTGTATACCATCGAGTTCATACGGCAGGTCGCGCGCCGTTACGTGCTTCGTCAGATGGAGTGGCATGCCTTCTGGCTCGGGCCGCAGCTCGCGCGCCTGCGTGCCGCGCGCAACCCGACGCTGCACGCGATCTTCACCGTCGGCCACTTTTGCGGATCGGAGGCTTTCTATCTGCTCGCGATTCCAGTCCTCTGCTGGTCGCTCGGCCAACGAGCGCACATGAACATGTTCGTCGCCTACTTTGCCCTCAACATGTACGCGGGCAACTGGCTCAAGAACTTTTTCGCTCTCGGCCGCCCCGAAGGAGCAGAGGGTTCCCCACAGCGTGCCATGTCTCTGCTGGCCATGTCGGACTACGGCTGGCCGTCCATGTACGCCGTGAACGCGGTCGGGCTGCCCTTTTTCGCGCTGCGCTACTGGTTCGGCGGCTTCGGTCAGGGGACGCTGTACTCGGCTGAGAATGAGTTCACCACCGCCGCGAGCTACACGATGGGGATCATTTGGGTGCTCACGGTGTGCGGCGCGCGACTGTACAGCGGAGCCTCTTCGCCCGCGGACGTTCAGGGCGGCATGCTCGTGGGTGGCGTGCTCGTGCGTGTCTGGCTACCCGTATGCGAAGACGTCGACCGTCTCCTCTCATCGTCTGCAACCATCTTCGGCCTGCCACAGCCAACCTTTCTGCTGCTGCTCGCTGTGCTGCTGCTGCTCGTACATCCCTTCACGCCAAACGACCCTCGCGCCTGGGCCGCCCTCGAGACTTCCACAAAGGCGGTCGCCTTCACCACCTGGTACATCATCGGCGCCAATTACTGCTCGACGCAGCCCGCGTGCGCCGCCTTCGAGCCGCCGCCCGTGGCGACGCTTGGCCTCGCGCCCGCGGCGCTCCAGATGGTGGTGCGATCCGTGCTCGGGTTTGCTCTCCTGCTCGGCGCGAGCTACGGTGCCCAAGCGCTCACCGGCCTGGCCGACCCTTGGCTGCGCTTTGCGCTGCCGAACAAGCCGTGCTTACCGCGCCTGGCGCGCAGCGGCGCCGTCTTCACGGCGAGTGGGCTGATGGTCTCGTTGGTCGTGCCCACCGCCCTCGCGGCCAGCGGCTTGTAACCGTCTTCACACCGCGCCATCTGCAGCGAGTGCTCGCTTCACAGCGAGTTCTCTCTTCACAGCGAGTGCTCTCAGGCGATGCTAGCTTCACAGCGAGTACTCTCTTCAGATCGGTGGCCCTTGGCCCCCGGCCCTCGCGGCCAACGGCTTGTACACGAGAAGAAGACGAGAAGAAGACGAGGGGGCGCTGTTGCTGCAACCGCTGCGGGTGTGGGAAGAGGCGTGTGGGAAGGGGGGCACTGGTCGTCAGATGAGCACAAGTCTATCTGTGGGGGGGCGTCGACTCCGGGTGGAGACACGATGAGGGGCGTGGCTAGTGCGATTCAGGGTGCCGCGCTGCAGGGCGCATCGGTGGAGTGTGTTGCGAGTCAAGTCTTGACTTGACTTGACTTGACTTGTTGCGAGAGCCCCGATCTCGTCGCGCTTTGCTGCAGAAGATTACGAAAGGTTGCGCGCATGGCGCTTCGTGACGTCCAGTACTTGTCGACGCTGGTGTGCTCAGCTGCTCGCTGGCGCCGGCAGGCCCGCGAGCGCTATCCGCTTAGTGTCAAAGTGGCACGCCGTACCACAGTTGACGAATCTTTCTCAAAACTTCTCTCTTCGCCCATCCGTCGAACGAGACCTGGCAAGAACGAGCGAAGATGCGCGCCTCACTGACCGTGACAACGCTGCTGGCTGCGACGAGTTCCTTTTACTGCTACGCGCCTTCGTCTGTTTTGCGATTGGCAGCCCCGGTCATGCAATCGCGAGACCAATCACCAGCTCGAAGAACGACCCTTCGGCAAAAGGTCGAAGCGATCTGCAATGGGCTCAACCTTGCCAAAGGCGAGACCCTCGCCGATACGATTGAAACCGCAGCTCGCGAGCTTGGATTGAAGAAGGACGAGAAAGAGGAGCTCTCTCTAGCGCAGAAGGTCGAGGCGTGCCTACAATGTATGGGCATGACGGGCATGAAGGTCCCCGATGATCCTGCTGAGCTCCGCGCGCAGCTGATCCAGATGCGTGTGGACAATGCCTTGCTCCGGCAGCGCATCGAAGATCAGGATGAGTTTATCACCGAGGCGCTGGCTCGACTTGCCTCGCCTTCGGCAGGGCCGTTGCCGTTGCCACTTCCAGATGCGAAGCCTACGTCGGCTGCGGCTGGTGCTGCGGTGCAGTTTATGATCACGCAGCGCATGCGTATGCGGCTCGTCGCACTTGGCTACTCGGACGCCGAGATCGACCGCCTTGAGCCGAGTCGCGCAGCGGAGCTCATCCAATCTGGAGAATCTCCCGGACCTCCAGGGGACGTCATTCGACGCACCCGTTCGGGTGCCGGAGGCGGCAGCAGCTCGGCTGGCTCCGCGTTCGGCGCCGGTGGTAGCAGCGGCGGCGTCGAACTCGGCGGCAACTGGGGCAGCGGCTGGGGCGGCGGCGGCGGGAGCGGCTACGGCGGCGGCTACGGCGCTGGTGTCGGTGGCGGCGGCGCTGGAGCGGGCGGCTACGGCGGCCTCAGAGGCCTCGGCGGCAGCATAGGCGAGGGCGTCTCCGATGGCTTTGGCTACGGTGGCGGCGCCGAGTACGGTGGTGGGGCCGAGTACGGTGGCTCCGACGGCTCCGACAGCTACAGCGACTCGGGCAGCTATGGTAGCTCGAGCTCCGGCACTTACAGCGACTCGGGCAGCTATGGTAGCTCGAGCTCCGATGGCTTCGGCATTGACGAAGAGCGTCGCCGTCGCTCCCCGGGGCTCGCGCGCAACTTCTTTGACAGGCCGACGGCCGATTTCAAACGGCCGTACACTGGCGGCGGCGGTGGTGGCAGCAGCAGCTTTGGCAGGGGTGGTGGCGGCGTTTCCTTTGGTGGTGCCAGCTCTGGAGGCAGCTCTGGAGGCGGCAGTTTCGGTGGAGGCGGCAGCTTTGGTGTCGGCGGGGGTGGCTTTGGTAATGGCGGGGGTGGCTTTGGTGGCGTGCGCGGCCTCGGTGGCACTAGTGGCGAGGCCACGCGGCCCACGGGCCCCCCTCGCGGCGCCGAAGCTCGGGCTGCGGCACGCCGGGCGCAGGCGGCGGCGCGCGAACATCAAGCGGCGCAAGAGTCTCAGGTTCGTGAACAGGGCCAGACGAGCAAGCTGGACGACTTTTGAGGGTGGGTAGCAGGCTAGCAGGGCGCTGTCTGACGTGTCTAGCGTATCAATTCCAGAGCCCTTGAAACAACTGAAACTCTCGACGAACTAGCATCTACCCCAATCCGGAATCGCCCACGATGCCACAAATAGCCCATCACCCCGCGGACTGCGGTCCAGGCACGTTGCGTCGACCGCTGCCCTCAACTCCACCACCCGTGCGGCCGTGGCCGCTGTCCGGTGATGGCTCTGTAAAAAGTGTCTGTCTGTGCTCGTGAGACACCCCCCCGTTTCAAAGTTTGGAAGCCCTCCTCGGCGGAACTGCCCATGCCCGGTGGGAGCCTTGTCAATCGCTAGCGGCAGAGGAGAGGCGGGCGAGGCCCGATGCCACTTTTTGGCTCGAGCAAGAAGGCGACTAAAAAGCTTGCCAGCTCGTCTCCCGGCCCGGACGTGGCTCAGTCGCCAAGAGGCACGGTGACAGCAGACGTGCCAGCTACGCCAACCGTAAATCTTGCGGCGGATGCCGTCACAACCCCATCCTTACCAGCTAAGGGTGGCTCGACAACTTACGAGTTCGAGTCTGGGAAGCCCATCGGCCTTCAGCTGGCGGATCACAGCAGCGGCGCTGTTGTGGTGGTTGACGTGGTGGACGGCACGTTAGCACAGCAGAAGGGCATCATGACCGGGATGACGTTGCTTGCAGTCAATGGCCAGAGCGTGGCGGCCATGAAAAAGGACGACGCGCTCAATCTTGTCAGGAGTACCCCCGCCGGGGCCGCGCGGGTGCTCGCCTTCTCGAACGAGCGGCTCCCAGAGGCCGGAGCCGCTGGCGCGGCACCAGCTTCCTTGGCCACGTCATCCGATGAGAACAAGGCCGAGTCTGTGCCATCCGCCGTAGCTGCGTCGTCCAGTGCTCTGTCCGAGGCCATCAGCCATCCCGGCGGCGCGACTACGTACGACTTCGAGCCTGGAAAGCCTATTGGTCTCGCGCTATCAGACAAGGTGCTCAACGGTGCCATCGTGGTAACTGACGTTGTGGCCGGCTCACTGGCGCAGCAGAGGGGCCTCATCATTGGCGTGGCTCTGCTAGCTGTCAATGGCGAAAAAGTTGCAGGCATCTCCAAGGACGACGCGCTCAACCTCATCAAGCAGATCCCGGCAGGGGCGGTGCGGCGCCTCACGTTTACGGCTGAGCGGCTCGCACCTCCATCGGCCAGTGTGCTTGCAACCACGTACGACTTCGACGCTGGTAAGCCCGTCGGCCTCGGGCTAGGCGATCACGCAAGCGGCGCCATTGTGGTGACCGAGGTGGTGGATGGCACACAGGCACAGCAGAAGGGCATCATGACCGGGATGACGTTGCTTGCAGTCAATGGACAGAGTGTGGTGGGCATGAAAAAGGACGGCGCGCTCAATCTCGTCAGGATTACCCCTTCCGGGGCCGCGCGCCGCCTCACCTTCTCGAACGAGCGGCTCACAGAGGGCGCTGCTGCCGATCCTGTAGTGGTCACCACGCCTGCCGCCGCCTCGCCGCCTGCCGCCTCGCCGCCTGTTGCCGCGGCGCCACCCGCCTCGACCTCTATCACGTTGCCTGCTGGCTCCCAACCTCCAGCATCACCACCTCCAGCATCGCCTTTCTCAATCAAGCGACCTGCTGATTCTCCTCCTCCTCTCGCTTCCCCGCCTCCTGCCACAGCTCCCGCCGCCGCCATGCCCCCCGCCGCCGCCGAGCCCATCGCCTCACCTCCTCCCACCGTGAAGCCGCCGCTGGACTCGTCTAGCACGCTGGGCATCGCTCCATCTTCGAAACGCTCCATTCGGCGCGCATTCAGCTTTGGGAGCCGGTCGACGCGCGCACCCAAAACCGGACTTTCGCTCTTTGGACGGCATCCTCGCACGGAAGCCCCCGCTGCAGCGCCCGCCGCTGCAGCGCCCGCCGTGGCATCGCCCGCCGTTGCAGCCGCCAGCTCGACGCACTCGAAACCCGTGCGACGAGCTTTCTCCTTTGGCAGTCGCGGACGAGCATCTGGTGCCCAGCCCGCTGCGAAGCTGGATAGATCACCACTTCCACGCCCAAAGCCATCATCGATCCAATCTCCGACACAATCTCCGACACCCGCTGCCCCAGCAATCGACGCACCGACGGCGGCGGTGGCCGACCCCGCGTCACTGGTGAGCGTGGTCAAGTTCACCCTCAAGCTTGCCGGTGACGTCTCCTCGTTCACCCCGAGCGTGCAAGCCGAGATCACTTATGCGATCGCCGCCGAAGCGGGCGTCCAGCCGTCGGCGGTGGAGATTGCTGTGACTTCGGGCAGCGTCATCGTCGACGTGAGCATCAAGACGGCGACGGCGACGGCGACCTCAGTGCTGTCGAAGATGGCCAGCGCGACGAGCAGTCCGAGCAGCGCGACCGCCATGCTCGCGAGCGTCACCGGCGTCTCATGCGCCGTGATCGACGTTACGAAGCCAGCCACCATCACAGCCGATCAGGCCGAGGAAGCGGAGGAAAAGCAGACCAAGCTGGCGGAGCTCAACTCGCGTATCGACGCCATCGCCGCCGAGGACGGACAGATCAAAAAGGCGATCGCCGAGACCGCGGCGGCCGAAAAGGCGGCTGCTGAGACAGCGGCGACCGAAAAGGCGGCGGTTGACAAGGCGGCGGCCGACAAGACGGCGGCCGAGAAGGCGGCGGCCGACAAGGCGGCGGCCGACAAGGCGGCGGCTGACAAGGCGGCGGCTGACAAGGCGGCGGCCGACAACGCGGCGGCCGACAAGGCGGCGGCCGACAAGGCGGCGGCTGAGAAGGCGGCGGCCGAGAAGGCGGCGGCCGAGAAGGCAGCGGCTGAGAAGGCGGCGGCCGACAAGGCGGCGGCCGACAAGGCGGCGGCCGACAAGGCGGCGGCTGAGAAGGCGGCAGCTGAGAAGGCGGCGGCTGAGAAGGCAGCGGCAGAGACCCCAAAGCGGGTCGGCTTGAGCTTGCGCGAGCTCGCCGAACGCAGCACCTCGAAAGCTGAGTCGGGCTCTGAGACGCTAAGCGGGCCTCCTGATTCGCCCGCATTGGCTTTTGGTGTGGCGCTACGGAAGGCCTCGCCGACGGCAAAGCCGGCCTCTTTGCTGCCGCCTCCCACACCGAGCTTTGCCGACCAGATTGCAGCCGCGAAGCTCAAACCAACGGCCAAGACCACGCCCGCCACGACGCTCGACCCAGCTGTGCCATCGGCAGTGACAACTCCTAAGGCTGCACCCGCGAAGTGGAAGCGTCCAGCAGCACCAGCGCCGGCTACATCTCCTGCAGCGCCGGCAACACCTCGTGCAGCGCCGGCTGCAGCGCCATCAGCAGCACCGGCGGCAGCGCCACCCACCTCATCATCACCTCCAGCAGAAGCACTTAGAAAGTCGATGGTCGCATCTGGCAGGGCGGCGCCTTCCCCGCCAACTATTCCGCGCGTCACGTTGCCGTTGCCTCGGCAGTCGAGAGCGGCGCCGCCGTACAGTGCGGTTGCGGGCACGAGCGGCGCAGACGGCGGCGAGAAGGCACCATTGCTCGGGGAGACAACTCCTCGAGAGAGCGACTCTGACCTGCGCGACGTCGATGGGCCTAGCACTCACAGCAGCCCGCGCACTGCAGATGAGCCGCCAAGCACTCACACCAGTCCTGCAAAGAAAGCGGGGGGAGGCGCCTCTGGATTGGCATCAAAAGATCCCGCCGATAGCCCCACCAACAGTGATCCCGCCGACGACGTCGATGGGCCTAGCACTCACAGCAGCCCGCGCACAGCAGATGAGCCGCCAAGCACTCACACCAGCCCTGCAAAGAAAGCGGGGGGAGGCGCCTCTGGATTGGCGTCAAGAGATCCCGCCGATAGCCCCACCAACAGTGATCCCGCCGACGACGACGCTCCAGACGAAGCCAAAAGCTTGCTTGGGGGCAATATCCGCTCGGACGGCGCCGAGGGCGAAGTGGAAGAGGTTCAACCTTTGCTCGCAGAGGCGAGCGCTGTGGACGGCGCGGGCAGCGGCAAGGCAGCCCCTACTACCTCCCAGCCCCTTGCACTGACAATGGGCAGGATGCGCGCGGGTGCGCAAGAACGCTCGGCACGCTCGGCACGGCTCCAGATCGGCTCGGGTGGAGGTGGCAGCTCGGGTGGAGGTGGCAGCTCGGGTGGAGGTGGCAGCTCGGGTGGAGGTGGCAGCTCGGGTGGAGGTTCGGGCCGTTGGAAGTGGACTGCAGCTTGTGCTCTGCTAACTGCGACCGCTCTGATTTTCGGATGGACGGTTGTAGCACAACCTCATCCACCGTCGCCGCCGCTCGCACCGCCGCCGTCGCCGGCGCCACCGCCGCCGCCGGTCGCGCCTCCTCCAAGCCCTCTGCCTTCGGAACCACCGCCCTCGCCGACTCCCGCGCCTCCCCCAAGCCCTCTGCCTTCGGAGCCACCGCCCTCGTCACCGCAGCCGTCACCTCCGCCTTCACCGACGCCACTATCGCCGCAGCCTTCGCCGCCACCACCTGCACTACCGCCGCCGCCGCCATCGCCCTCGCCGCCGCCACCACACCCTCCGGCAACTCCACCACCACCCTCGCTGCCACCACCCAGCCCACTACCTCAGCCCCCGCCAGCTCCACCGCCTCCATCACCGCCCCCGCCTTCTCCACCGCCTGCTCCGCCTGGCGCGGAGTACTCATCCGTCGTGACGGCCACTTTCGTCATCGAGGGCGATCCGTCCGACATCTCCGGTGACCTCGAGCAGCAACTCCGCGCCAACCTGGCCAGCAGGCTGGGGGTCGACCCCACCGATGTCATCCTTCGCATCACCGCGGGAAGTACCATCGTCGAGGCCACCATCGCCGTTCCGTCACATGCCTCTTCTCGGACTACGGCACTGGCGGTGCTCGAAGACATTGTGCTCGAGGATCTCTCTACCGACCTCGGCGTGACCATCACCTCGATCAGCGGAGTGGCCGCCACCTCGCACGTGTTCTTGGCACCCTCTCCTCCACCGCCCTCGCCTCCGCCACCCTCGCCACCGCCCTTGCCGCCACCGCCCTCCCCTCCACCATCATCTCCGAAACCCTCCCCCCCACCATCGCCTCCGCCTCCGTGGCCAGACTCGCCTGAGCCATCGCCACCGCCGCCTCCTCAGCCGTTGGCTCCGCCGCCCCCCCTGCCGCCGCCGCTCGCGCCGCCGCCGTCGCCGCCGCCACCGCCACCGCCGAGCGCGCCGAGGCCATCGCCGCCGCCACCACCCTCCCCACCGCCTCCGAGCTCACCGCCACCGTCGCCACCGCCACCGTCGCCACCGCCATATCCGCCGCCGTCGCCGGAACCGCCACCCTTGCCATCTTCCCCGCCCATGTGCGGACTATTGTTCAATCAAAAAGAGTGCATGCCTCCGCCGCCGTCACCGCCGCCGCCGCCGCCATCGCCGTCGCCACCACCTCCTATGCCGCCACCACCTTCACCGCCCCCCCCTCCACCACCTTGGCCGCCACCGCCCACGCCGCCGCCGCCGCCAACACCGCCCCCGCCCTGTCCCCCACCTCCACCCTCGCCACCACCGCCAAAGCCTCCACTCCCTTCGCCGCCGCCGCCAACACCACCCCCACCCTGGCCTCCACCCCCACCGCCGCCACCACCGCCCGACCCACCTCCCCCTTCGCCCGAGCCCCGACCCCCTCCCCCGCCGCCCCCCTCTCCAATGCCTCCGGAGCCATCTCCGCCGCCCTCGCCCTTCCCGCCGCCGCCCTCGCCGCCACCGCCGCCGCCGCCCTCGCCGCCGCCGCCGCCCCTGCCGCCACCGCCTCCCTTACCGCCCCCGCCCCCGTCGCCGCCCCCACCGGCCCCGTCGCCGCCCCCGCCCCCGCCCCCGCCGTCGCCGCCGTCACCGCCTCCATCCTGGCTCGTTAGTGCCTTGCCACCGACGCCCGTGCTCGTGTCTGGAGCCCTTCTGTCGGCCATCGCTCTCGCAGCTTTCATGGCTCTCTGGCGAGCCTGTCGTGACCGACGCAGCTACAATCTCCTCGGCAGCAGGGACGATAGTCTTGAAAACGGCGGCCTTGGCGGCGGCGGCAGCGGCGCCGGTGATGGAGGGGACGAAGCAGGCGGCAGCGCTGTGCGCTTGCTCGCCGACAGTGTCAAGAGTCTCCTACCCAATTTCCACGAGGCGGCTCACTCGAGGCCCATGCCCCTCTCTGAGCGACCAGCTGCCTCTGGACGAGCTACCGCCGCAGCTGCAGCGCTTAACACAGCGCTCCTCGCGATCCCTTCGCCGCAGGCGCGCTCGAGTCACAGTCCGCCCGGCACAGCGCGTCGCTCGACCAGTTTCTCCAAGTCGCCCGGCAGGTCATGCTGGAGCACGTTCACTTCGGTGACCGGGATGGACTCGTCCACGCCGCTGCCTCCGCCGGCGTCGGCTCCACCGCCGGTGCTGCCTCCTGTCGCTGCGGCGTATGCTTCCGAAACGGCCGCCACTTCAGCTGTGACGGCGGCAGCCAAGGCAGCTGAGGCAGCCGCTGAGTCCGCCTCTCGCGCCGCCGCCGCCGCCGAGTCCACTGCCGTCGCGGTTGCCGCCGCCGCCGCCAGCTATCAGCAGTTTGCAAGCGTGGCTGCGGCTGCGGCAGTTGCTCCCCCACAACTTCCTCCTCCGCCGCCGCCCCCGCTGCCGCCGCCGCCGCCGCCACCGCTGCCGCCGCCGCAGCAGCAGCAGCAGCAACCGCCGCAGTCGCAGCCGCTTGCAGAGGCCGAGGCAAACGCCCTGCGCCAGAGACTTGCCAACGTCGAAGCGGCGCTCGAGGCAGCCACCACCTCACTGTCGCCTCCGCCGCACCCTCCGCCTCCACTTCCGCCTCCACTTCCGCCTCCTCCGCTTGACGAGCCGGAGCCTCCAGCGTCGCGCTGGAGCTTGGCATCGTCCACCTCGATGGCAACGAGATTCGTCGCCGCGTTCTCACCTCCGAAGAGCACAGCGTCGGCCGACGTGCCCAAAGCGCCCACGACGGCGCCCATGGTGCCCACGCTGTTCGACACGGCCAGCTCCCCGTCTGAGCCAGCCGTCTCAACTTCTGCCTCAGCTGCTGCGAGTGCCTACATGGCGGTGGCTTCGAGCGAGCTCACTCTACCGTGGGCAGAAAGAGCCCGACACGGTGCCTCGGTCGACCAAGCCACGCAGGTGGCGACCGGCGTCGATCAAGGGACGCAGGCCGACTCTCCTGTCGAGTTCCACAAAGCTCCGAGCGACACCCCCTCGACTTGCATGCACCCCGCGGGTTGGCGCCGTAGTGACGAAGCACAGGTATCCTCCGCAGCTTGGCCGTACGGCGTGTACGGCCAAGCCGTCGAAGGCTGTGGACGCCCTTCGGTCAGCTTTGCGTCCCCCGCACCATTCTTCGAGCCATACCCGCCTCCACACCCGCCCGCCGCCTTTGCGCCACCCAGTGCGGCAGTGACGCCACGCCCAACGCTCAGCACTCGTAAACCGTCGGTGCCTACTACGCCGCGGCGCAGCTTCACCGGCTGCTCAAGTAGCCTGGCCCAGCCCGGCGACGTCGACTTGACGAAGCTCGCCGCGAGGGCCATGAGGGCCAAAATGATGGGCAACATGGCCGAGCATGAGCGGCTGAGCCGTCGGCTGGCGTCGGCTGGCGTGAGTGAGCCCTTTGAGCAGACGGCGCGCGCTCGCTTCTTCTCGACCGAGCCTACAATGCTTCAGACCGCCATGCAACAGCCTGCGATGTATCGGCCTGCGATGTATCCGGCGCGTTGCCGCACAGCTGGGGTCCAGGCGGGCGGCGCAGGCGTGCTTGGTCGCATCGGCGCCGCCGCGACGTCGCATCCCCTGGAGGCCTTCGACCACATGACGCTCGCGACCCTCGGGCTAGCATGCATGTGGCATGATGAGGACGGCAAGCAGGCGCGGGCGCGACTGTGGAAAGCGTGCGACGCGCCCTCGAGCACAGGTCGCATCTCTGCTGCTGACCTTGACCGCTGGGTGCGTGCGGCGCTCGGCTGTCCCGCGCGTTTCGTCACACGGCCCACGACGAGCCGCATCTTTGAGGCCGCCAAGGAGCAATTGGAGACCAGCTGGGGAAGGGAGCCGCGCCTCTCTACATTTGGGATCCAGGGCGCGTACGGGACAGTGCTCGTCTCGGGCGCCGCCGGCGATTACGTCGAGCCTGGCGTCGGCTTTTGGCGGCTGTGCCTCCTCATCCACTGCTACCTCGAGCTCTATCTGCGCTTCCACCCACCCGACGCCGAGGCTCACTTCGTCGAGGAGGATGAGCTGATACGCGTGGCCACATTCGTGCGACGCTGGGGTGCGCCGGCGCTTTCGGCCGAGCAGGCGCGCGCCGAGTTTGAGCGGATGGAGTACGAATACGGGCACGCTGTCTTCTTCCATGAGTTGCTCGACTGGGCGATGCGCTTGCTGCTCAAGAGCACTGCCCCGGGCGCGAGCGGCTCGTCGGATGGGTTTCCGTTTAAGGAACTCGAGCGCCTCCTCACCGCGCAGATATCGCGCCCCGATGGGCTGCGCCCGGCGGCCAAGCCGCTCACGATGCTTTGAGAGAACAGGTTTCTGTCATATGAGTCCACAGCGGGTGCTTCAAAGAGGATAGAGGTGCGAAGGCCGGGCCAATTCAGTTGATGTAGGAACCTATAGTCATTGGCTTCGGGCTTTGCAGGCCCGCCCTCTGCCTCTCGCACATGATCAGAGCGAGCGCCTTCCGCCTTGAAGGCCGCGGCCGCCCCTCTCTTCCCTTGCCCTGGAGCGTTATGCACATTCATTTACCGTTATGTACGTGAAAGTGTGGACGGCAGCTGGGGGCCATGCTGGGGGCGGAGGACTGATTTCTTACTACTCGACAAATTTCCATCGGTCGATATGTTACAAATATCCCGGTACGCGGTAGGTACTAGGTTCGGTTTATTAGCCGGTTACGTGGGTAACCGATATGGGCAGCTAGAAGCGCACACGCTTGGTCGCAGCTGAGAGCTGTTCGGTTGACAGGTGAGCATCAATGCAATTAACATTAACTGTTATAACCAGGCGTTCCGCACCGTCCGTTTCACGAACACGTCCACCTCTCCACGCGGACAGAGCGCTTAGCGTCACTGGTACGTAACCGAGAGGGGAAGGAAAATCCCCTCTCGAGTCGAGTCGAACAGCTTCAGCGCATGGGAGTCGAGTGGAGTCGAGACTCGAGTTCTCTCGGCCCGTCCGCCCCTGATCCGTGATCGGCTGATACACCGTGGATCCGTGGCTGCCCGTGCGCAGCGTTGTGTATGCTGATTCTGCATTGGTTCGGTTAGGACCGACACGAGCGCTTGACGTAAAGCATCGTACGGCTTTCGCACCCACTCGGTAATCACCGGCTGGCTGCCCTGTGTTCAGTTTCTCGACTGCGGTCACGGGCCGCCCGAGTTGCCCAGGCACGAAGCAAGAAGCGTATCGACTTGTGCTGGCAAGGTTCCAACCGGAGCAATACCCATGAGCTCGTTTGCCTGCTGAACAGCTAAAAGTGCTGGAAGTCCCGTCTCAAGGCCAAGGAATTCGGAGATGCGGTGCAGCTTAGTTGCGAGTGACGCTTCTGACGGTTGGGCTCTGCGGCTAAAGTGTGGCTGCTTCTGCTGACGATACATCGCCGGCGCCGTCCACGCGGCAGTTGGCGGCCGAAAAGCCGTCGGTGAATCCACCTGATGCCCGCTGGCTGGAGTGCCCCCTGCCCAGGTCGTATCGGGAGACGGTGCGAGGCGAGCGGTGGACGCGTCGCCCGAATGGGCGGGCGAACCAGAAAGGGTCGGCGAGCCGTCAGCAGAAATTCCAGCGGCGGCGGGCAGAGCGATTTCAGAGGAAGCCTCCTCGGAGTCTGCTGCGTGTTCCGGTGTAGCTTTCTGATCCGTCGCGAGTTTCGCAGAGGGCCATAGCCTGGGAGCAGGTTTCGGGGCCGTACGGTAGTTCGAGGCGGAAGTCAAGTCCACCTCTGCCCACGCGGGATGGGCAAAGTAGCCTCGACGCTGAGCAGCATAATAGTTTGAGAGCTCTTCGCCCTCCGCGAGGCCACACTTGCGGCATCGCCCGAAGCGCCACGAATGCAGTCCTCCATAGCTGCAGGTGCCGTACTCGGACTCCATCGCCGAGTTCGGCCTTTGCTTGAAGGTGGAGGTCTCACCAGGTTCGCGCCTCCAGCCACCAGCAATTCGTAAGGCCGCCTTGTCTGACAGCCTGTTCAAGCACTTCGGACACTCGTCCTTTCCATGAACGTCTGGCCATCGATAACCGCAGGTGGGGCACTCTTTCCACTTTTTCGAAGGCAAAGGCCGAGCTGCATTGGATGGAGCGTAGCCGTAGAGTGCAGGGTAGCCGTATGGGCTTTGCCAAAAGTAGTGTGACCATTCGACCTCCATAAAGTCGTTGACAAGCCCATGCCAATCAGGTGGGATTCTGCGTAGACAAGGGCTGAGAGGGCTGTTCATGCCTAACCGGAACCGGACCGATCGTGTGTGGGCTCGACGAAGAAAGCGTCGAGTTCCAGCGCAGCGCGCGTGTGCAGGCCGGGTTAGCGACTGGACACGGTGGAGAGTGAAACGGAGGTCCTTTGAACTCGCCCACTTACCGGTGCCGGAAAATTTTGAGTCGGCCGCGGTTTCGGTCGTCGCGCTGTCTGCGGGTCGTGCGGGTTGTGTGTTGGTGGGTTTGGATGGATGGATAGATGGTTGTGAGGTTCGTCTGTGTGATCCGTGTGCCCGTGTGCGCCCTTCTGTCCCGTGTCCCTTGTGTGTCCCGGCTCCCCCGTCCCCCCCGGTGTCTTTGAACCGTAAAAAGACACCGGGGGGAGCCGGGACGCAGAGATCTCGAACGCTCACAACCAACCCGACCCAGTCATGCAGTTAACGGTATAGCGATTGTACCGGTTACCGGTTCGTGATTCATCAGGATACTTCAGGGGATACTTCATACTTTAACAGGAAAGTGAATCGCACAGCACGCACGACGCAGGCGCTGGCGGAACATAGCAACAGCCCAACAGGATACGAACCTCGAACGCGTCACGATAAACGTTTATCGTATGGTTTATCAGTAAAGTACTCGAGATGTACTAGCAGACTCCTCTCATCCGCAGGCCTCCCATCCGCGTCCCACTGTCCTACTTCTTTCCCGTGTCCGCCGTCGTCACTTCTCGTCACTTTCACCACTTCTCAATGTGATTGTAGATTGAGTCCCGGGATGATGCAGCGGCGGTGCCCGCACAGTCTTGGGGCGTACGTATGGGACTCTCACTGGCAAGCTTGGCCCGCTCTCTGTCGAGCGTGGTGGCAGCATTGTTGGTACGTGCTCTGGAATGACTATTGCTCGCACCGGTGGAGGCATGAGTATCGTGCGCTGCCGTGCAGGTGTGCCGCCGACCATGTTCCTAGGAGAACGAAGCTTCATGTTGCCACTCGCATCTACAGCGAGACGTGGCAGAAGTGAGCTGCGCGGCGTCGTGGCTACTTGCCTCAGGTTGCCCAGCCTGTCGCAGGCCGCATCGCGCATGGACCCACGCACCACGCGGGTGAACTCTTCGAGGGATATATCCCCCGAATGGTCAACGTCCATGAGATTAAAAAAGGAGTCGACTACCTTGGGATTCGCGAGACCAAGCTCGGCCATTGATTGTCGGAGCTCCTGTAGGCTCATGCGCCCGCTGCCATCAATATCCCATCTATTGAAGAGCGCAGTGAGCGTCGACCAGTTGGCAGCAAGGCCATCAGCGAGCTGCGAGATAAAGTCGTGGTCTGGCGAAAGCTTGATGTTTTTTATCACACTCGCTGAGCGCTGTTCAGCCGAGAGCGACTCCATCTTTTCCCGCTTGACCAAATTCTCTTTTTTCAGTTCAACCACTTGCGGAGGTTTGAGTCCTTGGATGGTTTTGCGGAGGTCGTGGTATGCTATCGTGTTGACTGCGCTCTTCTTGCTTCCATGCTTCATAGACTCGAAGACAAAGTCAATGTCGGCGAGCATCTGTTTCTCATCCATGTCACCCTTCCTATTCAACCAGGTCGAAGGGTCAATTTCAATCGCGTAGATTGCGTCGCGGAATTCCTGTTTGGAGACCTCTCCATCGCCATTGACGTCCCAGGATCTAAAGAGGTCCATAACTCGCGCCGACTGCAAACGCAGGCTTTCGCGGATGCGATCGCATCGCGCTTTCTGCTGCTCCGGGATGCCCCAATTGAAGTCAATTTTCTGAAGATGACTGAGGTCAATCTTGACAAACGCATTCTTGCTCTCCTGCCGATCGTAAATGGCCCTTAGCCTTTGGAGTGGACGGTTGCGCCTCATCGACTCGAATTCGAGGCGTACCCGGAGGTCCCGCAAGTCGAGCTCTCCGCCCAAATCGATGTCGAATGCATCGAAGACACGGTCGATGAGATCATCGTCAGCCTCGAAACCGTAGTGCCGAATCACTTTTCTGAATTCCGCCTTGTCCACAAACCCGCCGCCATCTTCATCCCACTCTAAGAATAATTCCTCGACGTCCGCCGCTGAGCGCGTGAACGCATCCTTGAGTGCCGCAACTATGAACTCAAATTTGTCGAGCGTGCCGCCTCCATCGATATCAATCTCTTTGAAACGCTCCATGAGAGCTTCTTCAGAGTGCACTCCCATCTCTCGCTCACGGATCATCCTTGAAAACTCCCGGAAGTCGAGTTGCTTGTCACGATTTGAATCCAGCGAATCGAACTCCATGACGGCCTGGCGCATCGCGAGGGCAAACTCTTTGGTGGCGGCCTTACGCGCCGCGATGGCCTCCGGGGACATGTCGCGCCTCTTCTTTGGCGGCGGCATTCGTACCCTGAACTGTTACAGCTCAGGAGAACGGTTCTTCCCCGTTTTGCAACTAGTACCGATAAAAAGACACCTGGGGAGCCGGTACCGGTACTGTACCGGTACCGATAGACTTTCCTCCTTTCCACGCACCGGAACCGTAACGGTTACTTTGGCGGTGCGCGGCTGCGCGCTCGCGCCCCGCGTACAGTACGCAGTACCGTATCGATCCAATTTTTTTACGCGGCGAGGGGGCATGCGGCGCTGCGGCGGCGGTGGCGGGCTGGCGGCGCCGGACGTACGATTTTCGTACGGGGCCCCAAGGCCGCCGGGCGTACGATTTTCGTACCGGGCCCCAAGGGCCCCAACCGCCCCCCTGTGCCGCCTGACGCAAGACACCATTCTCTTTCCCACACGCTGTGTCGGCCGATGGGCGGCAGCAACTGCGCCTGAGTCCCAGGGACTGTTTCCGAACATGAAGTCGAGTTTAACCGCGGTGCTTCTGTGCGTCGCGTATACGGAGGCTGCTGCCACCATCAGCACCGTAGACGTTGTGTTGGCACCCTCGCCACCACCGCCCTCGCCCTCGCCGCCGCCGCCGCCGCGCTCACCCTCGCCAACACCGCCCTCGCCGTCTCCGCCGCCGCCCTCACGAAGACCGCCGCCCTCACGAAGACCGCCGCCGCCCTCATCCTCAGGCCTTCGGCGCCTTCAGACCACAGGCGGACCGCGCTCACCCTCGCCACCACCGCCATCTCTGTCTCCGCCGCCCCCCTCGCCACCACCGCCATCGCCGTCTCCGCCGCCGCCCTCGCCTCTCTCGGACCCGTCGGCATCGCCGTCGCCCGACGCTTCTCCATCCCCATCTCCCGACGCATCGCCCTCGCCCTCGCCCGACGCATCTCCATCCCCATCTCCCGACGCATCGCCCTCACCCTCACCCGAGGCTTCGCCCTCGCCCTCGCCTACCGCATCGCCCTCGCCCTCGCCCGACTCATCTCCGTCCCCATCGCCCGATGCATGCACGTGCCCATCCCCGTCGCCCGATGCATCCCCCTCGCCGTCCCCCGACGCATACCCCCCCGACACGCCACCGGTACCTTCACTGCCCCCACCCTCAACGCCGCCATCTTCTTCTCCCCCGCCGCCGCCGCGCTCACCCTCGCCACCACCGCCCTCGCCCTCGCCGCCGCCGCCGCGCTCACCCTCGCCACCACCGCCCTCGCCCTCGCCGCCGCCGCCGCGCTCACCCTCGCCAACACCGCCCTCGCCGTCTCCGCCGCAACCCTCGCCACCTCCGTCACCGCCTCCGCCCTTACCACCCCCTTCTCCGCCGCCCCCATCGCCGCCGCCGTCTCCGCCACCATCGCCACCGCCCTCACCACTGCCTTCCCCGCCACCATCTCCGCCCCCTTCGCCGCCGCCTTCGCCTCCGCCTTCGCCGCCACCCTCTCCTCCACCATCGCCTCCGCCCTCGCCACCGCCGTCACAACCTCCATCATCTACGTCGTCGCCACCGCCGTCGCCGCCGCCCTCGCCACCGCCCTCGCCGCCGCCGTCTCCGCCGCCGTCGCCTCCACCCGCGCCTCCACCCTCGCCACCCCCTTCGCCTCCGCCTTTGCCGCCACCGTTCCCTCCTCCCTCACCTCCACCATCTCCACCACCATCACCGCCGCCCTCGCCGCCCCCGTCTCCGCCGCCCTCGTCACCGCCCTCGCCGCCGCCATCTCCACCACCCTCGCCACCACCGCCCTCGCCGTCTCCGCCCCCACCCTCGCCACCACCGCCATCGCCGTCTCCGCCGCCACCCTCGCCACCGCCGCCTTCGCCGTCTCCGCCCCCACCCTCGCCACCGCCGCCATCGCCGTCTCCGCCGCCACCCTCGCCACCACCGCCTTCGCCGTCTCCGCCGCCACCCTCGCCACCACCGCCTTCGCCGTCTCCGCCGCCGCCCTCGCCACCACCGCCTTCGCCGTCTCCGCCGCCACCCTCGCCACCTCCGTCACCGCCCCCACCATCGCCATCACCGCCCCCGCCCAATTCGCGTCCGCGGCCGCCGCCACCACCGTCGCCGTCTCCGCCGCCGCCCGAGCCTCCCTCGGACCCGTCGGCATCGCCCTCTCCCGACGCATCGCCATCGCCCTCTCCCGATGCATCACCGTCGCCCTCGCCCGACGCCTCGCCATCGCCCTCTCCCGATGCATGCACGTGCAACGGGGACTTTCTCGACGCTTCTGAGCCACCTGCGTCGCCGTTCCCGCCACTCCCCGCGTACTGCATGTTCAGCGCGGCCGGTGCACCCCTACTCAGCGAGGCATTGAGTCTGCCGATCGTCGCGGGGACGGAGCTGAATAGCACCTTGCTTGCGGCCGTGCGCCTCCTGCTTGGCATCCCACGCAGGGTGCCCGACGGTGAAGCACGTTCCGAACTGCTCTTGCGAGGTATGCGGATTGCCTCCCTCAAGAAATGCGGACTGCCTCCCTCATTGCATGCTGGTTGCCTTCCTCATGGCATGCGGATTGCGCACTCTTGCTCTCGCCAGGTATGCTCAACTGCACAGCGGCACCTCCTCGTAATTCCACAGCAGCACCTCCTCGTACTGCTTCACCGCCGCCCCCACCATCACCATCACCGCCACGCATGGACACGCGCACGGTGCTCACGCTGACCCTCTCGGGTGACGTGTCTGACTACACGCCGGCCGTGCGCACGGAGCTCAAGATGACGTTTGCCGAGGTCGCGGGCGTGCTACCCGAACAAGTCCTCGTCACCATCGAGGCCGGCTCCGTTGTGGTGGTGGTCGAGATCGAATCTCCCGCCGGCGCGGCGCCCACCGTGCTCGCACGCCTGCAGAATGCCTCGAGAACGCCGGCGGCCCTGACGGAGATTCTGAGGAGCCGAGTGCAGGGCATCACGATCATCGTGGAGTCGATCGACTCGCTCGCGAGCGAACCACTCTGGTCGCCACCGGCGCCCAATCTCGAGGCGCTCTTGCGCGGAGATGGCGACCTCGCGAGCGTGCGCCTCGGCATCATCGTCGGCTGCTCGGTCGGTGGGGTGTTCATCTTGGTCTGCTACTACGTCCAGTGCCGGCGGCGGGGCACAACGTTCAAGGGCAGGCAGGTGGCGGTCGGACCGAGCCCTGGCTTCGAACTTGGCAAGGCAGAGGGACACCGCAGTCGAGTTGCGATCGCGCCGGACCCTGGCGACGGCCCTTCATCCGCCGGCTCGTACAACTATCATTGAAGGAAAGAAGCTCGGGCGTCACACAGGACACATCGCGACCTCCACAGTCCTCCAATTTGGCGACTTCTCCCACACTAATACAACACAGTATCTTCGCACAACGCCTGAACTCGCATGCACCATACCAACACAGTACCATCGCACAACACCTGAACTCGCATGCACCATGGATACAGCTCGGCTGTATGTAGCCACGCGGGGGGGCTTGTCATACAAGACAGTGAACCGCATGACTCTACCGGGGAAAAGACAGACCGGCCGCGGGGGGTGCGAGATGACGGACTGAATACACTTGGGTCGTTCGGACTAGAGATACAGTCTGGACTGTACTAGGTGTGCGGTGTCCGGACTGTACTAGTACGCGGCAACGCGGGCCGCAGCGGGCGGAAGGCGGAAGTGAGCGGAAGCCGGAACCTAATATCGATGAACGATGTTTCGGAGACGCACACGCGGAGCCGGAGGAGTGACTGAGGAGTGCGTCGGTGCGAGCGCGGAATCCGGACGAGAGCTAAGAAAGAGCCATGGAATTGGAAAGAGCGGCGCGGCGCCGGCGGGGGGGGCGCGACTTAAAACTTGCTTAAATGACTGACAGACTCGACTGACCAAGGTCACGTACAAAAGCACAAGCTTCATGATAAGTACTCCGGAACATGCTCCGGAAACACGCGCTGCCAGGCAGTCAACCAGCCTCTCAACAGACAACACGAGCGTCAATGCACGAGCTCTAGCTGAAGCACTCAAACTATACAAACAAGCGCTATCGAGTGCTCTCGGTGTCAGCCCGATTAAGAGAGAGTGGGTTTGCGAGGTTACTCTGTTGCTTCCTTGCCTGCTTGCTTGACTGATCGAAAGACATAAGTGTGCGTGTATCGTACTGTATGTCTGCACAGCGATCTTGTGAAGCTTGTGAAGCCGACGTTTCGCATCGCCGCTGCCGCCCCGCAAGTCTCTCAGAGGACCAAGGAGGAGGGCATGGCCTATTCCGGTCCGCCACGTCCGGCGCCTGCTCCACCAATGACACCTGACAGGAGCCTTGGCAATGGCCAGCTCGTACGCTTCGACGCCGATCGTGATCAATTGATGAAGGATGAGCTCTTCAAGCAAATCGAGGCACTGGAGCAAGAAGCTATGCAGCGAGTCAGCGAGGAAGTCGCCACCAGCCAGCGGCGGTTGAGGCTCGATGATGCGCGTGAGTATGCTCATGATGAGCACGAGAAACTTGCAGCCGAACATGCATCCGTCAGGAGGCTCTATGAAAGTATGCAACATACGAATTCGCAGCTCGGCGACGATATCAAAGCCTTCATCGCTAAGGAAGGCGATCTCATCTGCGAATGCCTTGGCGAGATCATCCTGACACGACCGCTCGATCAGAAGCGCATGCACCATCTGAACCTGGTGGCCTCGGAGCTCGCCGATATTCGCTCTCGCATCCTAAACCAGCGCCTGGCATGGCGGCCGGCGCCCAAGCGCAACGGAGCATCACCCATGGGCCCTCGCGCCCCGATGACGCCCGGGCTGCCGTACCAGTCGCCCGTCCGCCGCAGCAAGTCCGCCGCGCTGGTCCGGCCGCGTCTCACGCCGCAGAGCTGGTCTCCGATGCCGCCCGGCTTGTTCCTGCCACCTCCTGCGTGGGGAACTCCAAAGCAGGAGGAGCCGACGACCCCCGCACCAGTACCAGAGCCCGCGCCTGTCGATAACAAGTACGAGGAGCTGATGCAAAAATGGCGCAAGGCGGAGGCTGCAGCACAGCAAGCCGAAATCAATGCCGAAGAGGCTACGAGAGCAGCGGAAACCCTTGCCTTCGAGGGCAAGGCAGCCCTCGAAGAAGTGCGCGCTAAGCACGAGCAAGAAGTTGCTCAGCTCATGCGCGAGCTCGCAGCGCTACGCGACGAGAGCGATCGAAATGTCAACGTTCTCAAGAAGCAATTCGCAGATCAAGCTGAGAACAAGGAAAAGGAGATGCAAAGCTTCGAGGGGGAGCTTGCCGCCAAGGTGGAGGAACGGGCAAGGGCAGAGCGTGTCGAGCTGCTGCGCCGGCAGAGCGCACGGCGCTTGCAAAATCGCAATCTGAGCCGCGGGTGGACTGCGTGGCAGGAAGCGTATGAAGCCCGCGTTTGGGCGCTCCGCAAGCTCAAGGAATCTGCTGCGCACTTTTGGAAGCCCGAGCTTGCTCGCGCTTGGTATGTCTGGCTGCACATGTGGCTGGACATTCAATACGAAAAGGAGCGGAAGAAGATGGAGAACGCCTTCGAGAATCAAATAGAGATCTTGTGCAGGCAATTCGCGAAGCGTCTCAAGCAGCAGGGAATGGCGGCGGCATGGTCATCATGGAAAGAGTTCTGGGATGCGAGGCGGTACTGCTTCACCCTGCTCCGCCACGCCGCCAACCACTTCAAAGCGCCTGAGCTTGCCGAAGCATGGTATGCATGGAGCTCTTTCGTCGAGGCGAAGCATGATGCAGCAGCGTGGATTGCGCAACAGAGGCGCGAGCAGGGCCTACTCGAGGAGTCCGAACAGCTTGGTACCGAGCTGGAGCAGCTACGAGCTGACTACGAGAAACGCCTCAAGGATGCGGAGGAAAAGATGCTCATTGCGCTCGAGCGCCAGCGCGTGGAGCTGGTTGGCTCAACCGAGGAGAAGCGACGACTGGAGCTTGCAATTGGCAAGGAAGAGCGCATTAACCAGCTCCATTCCAAATTTTCTCGGCGCCTCATGCATCAAGGCGTCGCATTGGCATTTTCGACGTGGTCTGGCGTATGTGCCGCGAAGAATTGGATGATGACGCAGCTGCGCATCGCTGGTAATCATCTCCGTTCGCCCGAGCTGGCCGAGGGCTTCGAGATCTGGCACGAGTACGTGGTGGCCGCGCACGAGCAAGCGAAATGGATGGCCCAGCAGCAGCGCGAGAACAATATGCTGGCGACGCAGGGTGCCCTCTCGAAGCAGCTCGAGAGCCTGCGCGCTGAGTATGAACGCAAGCTGAAGCAGGCGGAGGAGGCGAAGCTGCACGCCCTCGAGCGCCTGCGCGTGGAGCTCTCTGGCACCGAGGATGAGAAGCAAAAGCTCAAGGAGGAAATGATGAAACAACAACGTGCCGAAGAAATGCAGAAGCGCTGGGCTCGGAGGTTGATGAACCAGGGAATTATCAACGCTTGGAACGCGTGGGTCGAGACGTGGGAGGCAAGAGTCTACGCAATGGCGCAGCTACGCAAATGTGCCAACCACCTACATTCGCCTGGCCTCGTCATAGGCTTCGATGCATGGTTCGAGTATGCCTATTGGCGAACCAAAATCAAGAACCAAAAGAAGAGCTTATCGCTCGTGGCCCAGAGCGAGTCGCTGCAACAGGAGCTCGAGCGCATCAGGGCAGAGAGTGCCACTAAGCTGCAAATAGCGCAGGATCAGAACAAGGAGCTCGTGGCCGAGGTCAAACGGCTCAAGGGCGGGGTGGCAGAGGCAAAGGCCAAATCTGCTGAGGACCTTGAGCAAGAGCGCCTCGAGCGCGTCAAGGCGGTGCAGAACCAGATCACCCGGCGCATCATTTTTCGCGATCTTGGCCGTGGCTGGGCGACGTGGCACGCTTACTGGACGGATAGGGTCTATCGCAGGCATCAGATGAACATCGCTGCACATCGCCTACGTACTCCGGAACTCAGCAGAGCTTTCCACTACTGGATCTACATATTGGAAGAGGACAAACGCGCAAGTGCAGTGACACGCCTCAAGGACAAGTCCGCGCAGCAACTGGAAGCCATGCAGAGCGAGGTCCGAGAAATGCGCTTCGAAATGGGGAAGACCGACATGGTCCTTGCGGCCAAGGACGACGAGCTTCGCGCTCTCAGGGAGCAGTTCAAGGGGCTCAGCGACGAGATGGCCTCAAAGCGACTGCTCATCGCCGACGCAGAGACGATACACGCCAGGTTCAATCAGCTCACGGAAGCGTACACGATCAAGCAGGCCGAGGCCGCCTCGGCCAAGCAGTCCCTCAAACAGGCGGAAGAAGATGCCATCCGTCAGCGCAAAGAGAACCTGGAGCTGCTCGAGAGTCTGTTGGTTGAGCAGCGAAAGACCTTTCAAGCGGAGCTGGAATCGTTCAAGCGCGAGACCGAGCAGGCCATTCAAGCCAAGGACATGGCCCATCACCACCAGCAGGCCCAAAAGGCCGAGTACACGACGGAGATGAACGAGTTGCGCTCGAAGATGGAGCGTGCTCAAGTCGAGGCTGGCCTTTCGAGCGTGGCCGTATCCGCCGCCGTCATCGAGGAGCAACGCAAGCATCGTAAAGAGATGGAGGTGTTACACAACCATATGAGCGAGCTCGAGAAGACTATTGTGGAGTTAAAAGCAATGCTCAAGGAGAAGAAGGATCTCGCCAAGACCCTAGAAAAAGAGCTCAACCTTAGGCTAAAGGAGGTGGCTATTGCTGAGAAGAAGCTCAAAGATCTAGAGGAGCGCGAAAGGAAGCTCACTGACAGGATCACGGAGCTTACGAAGCCACCGCCGCCAACTCCGAAGAAGGCCCCTGTCGTTCGAAGGAAGCCCAAAGGTCCGCTAGGTGATTTCGATCTGGACGAGGGGCCAGATGCTCCACCAATCGCCGCACAGATCAAAGGTGCGCTTATGAAGAACGCCTCCAAGGTGTTGGATCTCTTCCGAAGCTGGGACGACAATGGTGACGGCACGGTAACGCGAAAAGAGTTTCATAAGGCAATGGTATCTCTCGGTCTCGAAGTGCCCGCGGAGAGCATCGACGACCTCTTCTCTGAGTGGGATGTAGATGGTGGTGGCGAGCTCGATTTCAAGGAGCTCAGCAAAATCTTGCGCAACACAAAACCAGGTGCTGACGTTGATTCCGAGAGGTCCAAAAGCCCGAAAACTGTGCAGCTGCCAAGCAAGCCCATTCAGCTGGAGCCGAAGGTTGTGAAAACCGTGAACGTCACCACTCCGGAGCCACCCAAGCTGCGCGGCCTTGCGGGAGCGGCCAAGCTTCTGGCGGCCACTAAATCAATTAGCGCTGCACGAGCTGCAGGAGCGCCAGCTCCAGCACCCGCTCTAACAGTAATAACATCTGACGAGTCAGGCGCTGCAACAGCAGCGCCAGACCCTGTCTCTCCGCAGTCAGATGCATAGTTAGAGGCAGTGTGAGCTGTGACGAGGCCTGCAGGACAAGAGATCTCAAAAGTGTTGCAACTTGGCATGGCAATACAACTTCCCACAACGTTCGAAATGTGGCTGACACTTACAACGGCAAACGGGGCGAACTATCCGCAAGGTCCAGTTCGCCAGGCCGGCGCCCCGAATAACGGAAAATAGAGAAGGCCGGTTTTACGATCACCGTCATGGCGATGGCCGCGTCACTGTACCGCTCGTATCTCGTATGGCTCGTTTCAGCCAGTTTTCATACCGGGTTAATCCGACACCCTCCGCATAGCGCATACTCCGTCATATCTCTTCGTTCTCGAACGCGGAACGGAATACCGATATACCGGATACGCCCCGCGGGGGCCGAGCCCTCAGCCTCACTTCAGTTTAAACTCAAAACTGTTACAGTAAGCCTCCTGCGACTTGGCACTTGCCCTAACCCCTACAGCTTCAGCTACAGCCTACACACGTATCCACTTCTCTTCCAAGTTTCGCCTCGGCACGGCTTAGGCCGTCCGTACGGCAGTCCGGCGGCACGGGTTCTTAGACTTTAGTGTCTCTACGGCTTTCTACGAATTGCAAAACTCGAGGCGGCCACTGAAGCACAAGAGCAACTGGCGGAGGCACTGGCACTGGTCTGGACGCGCCCCCAGCAACCCCTTCTCTCGCGCGAGCTCTAGCAGCTGGACTTGAAAGCTCGCGTTGAGAAGACAGTTTCCCCGGGCTTGTTTCACTTGGCGGACAGCATCAAGGACATCACGACGCTCGTGCAGCAACAGTAGGGCGACTGCGACAAAGCCCGAGCGGTTGATGCCAGCGGAACAGTGGCACATGCACTTCCCCGCGCGTGTTTTGCAGGCTTGCTGAAAGAAGTCCGAGGCTGCCTCCAAATCTGTGCAACAGGCACGGCACAGGCTCAACTTCTGGAGCAGCACGCCACACGTTTCAGGGGCTCAGGGCGTCTCTATTTCGAGGGCGATCCCGCTCACGTGGCCGCATGCAGTATCCTATCTCATCTCGTGCATCGAGCTGCAAATAGGAAATGCCGGCCGCGCTGTACTCTTCTCGCATTCCAAAATCCATGTTGCTGCAATTCAGGACATGCGTGACTCCAAGTGAACACAAGTGGGTGGCATCCTCAGCCGCCAAGGCATCTCCGAGCAGCAGCCTTGGTGCGATATCCACCGGCAACTCTGGATGAGCAGCTGTTGCTGCAAGTATCTCATGCATGGCAGTGTGCCAGGGCTGAAGCTCGGCATCCGTTGTTGTTGCCAATCGTATGGAAGCAGACGCAGCACCTGCAGCCTCATAGGCTGCAAGTTCGTCCGCTGATACTTCGTCCATCATATCATCAAAGTCATGAAGCTCATCGAGTCGCTCTTGCGGATCGTCAAGCGCCACGCCACACCCTCCCCACCTGAACTCGGGCGCATCCGTACGCGCCTTGAACGCAAGCAAGCCTGCGCCGCTTGTCGGAAGCATGATTCCTGTTCCGTTAGAGAGGGCCCTCTCTGCGCCACTCTCGGCTAGACGCACACCCGCTACCTGTACTTGTAGCCCCGGAGAGGCGTAACACGGGAGTGCGTGCATCGGGATCAGTTTTAAGGGCCATTGGGGGAGGCGACAATTCGGTGCCGGTAGAACCCCACAGGTAGCCGGCCGGCTCCGGCGCCATTGGCCAGTACTGGCTGAGCTCTCGGCTGCCGAC
>ERZ761574.202-NODE-202-length-38088-cov-72.959719_pt1 | contig 38088 bp, 42 predicted proteins | sample MGYA00374950_ERZ761574 | MGnify/ENA primary metagenome ERZ761574 (study PRJEB28895, sample SAMN07631631) | mixed culture metagenome | isolation source: Freshwater growth medium | place: USA: Seattle, Washington | collected 2016-10-03 ... | reverse complement strand
CGAGGCTAGAGCTGTCTGGCGGTGCTTCCATATGGATCTGAGCCAACACGGGAGGCAACACGGGAGGTATGATCAGGGAAACGGCGGGAAACGTGGACTCAGACATCATCACCACTCACCAATGACGGTCGGAACGAGGTTCGGGGACTGATGTCGGGGTCTGATGTCGGCGATTGCCTTTCTTGCTGGGTATTCATACTAATTTCACGAAGGGGAAAGGAGGGAAGAGAAGTCCCCCTAATTTATCGAAATCAGCGTGAAGAATGTGGTGGTTTTTTTTTCAGCCAAACAAAGTAGTTTTGAAGCTTCACAGCACTTCGTTCATTTGTGGCATGAGGACCTTGTCTTGAGACGTCCTGCGAGGAGCGGGAGATGGGCGACCGCGTGCCCATGAACGAGAGCCAGGCGCTCACGCCTATCGCAGAGAACAAGCGCTGGACGATGCCCGTCTGCCAGTTTGCCCCCCATAATCCTGTGAGCACTGGCATCGCATATGGCCAGCATCCGCCTCGCGACGAGCCGGTGCTTTCGCTCATGATCAACGAGTTCCGAGGCTTTATCTCGACGACGGCGCTCTCTCGCGACGAGAGCGCGGCGATGCTCGCGCTCATCAATCCGATCGTCGCCAGCCTGCAAGCGCGCGTGCAGCGTGAGCCGCCCGAGATCGTCGCGCCCTCGCCGTTTCGGCTGCTCGAGGGCAAGCAGGAGCTGGTGGAGTCCATCGTCGGCCAGCTGTGCGCCGCCGACGCGATGTGCGCCGCGCTCTCGTGCCGCACATTGCGCGACGCCGTCTTCCACCACACGCCGCTCCTCGGTGGCCCACGCACCTTCGCGTCGGGCGTCGCCTCGAGCAAGCGCTTCTGTCATGAGGCCCTCCACCCTCTCGGATGGACTATGAGCGTGGCCCGGCTACGCCTCGCGCGCGACCTCGGCGGCTTCCCGCTCGACGACGCCAAGTACATGCACAGCTCGGCCACGCACCGCGTGTGCAGCTGCGCCGCGAGACACGGCAGCGTCAGCACGCTTGAAGAGGCCTACCGGTTGGGCTACCGGCTCGACGTGTCGGCGTACGAGGAGGCGGCGAGGGCGGGCCATCTTCACGTGCTTGAGTGGTTGAGGGCCCTGGAGAAGGTCAAGGGGGGGCCAAAGGCGAACGCGAAGCGGCTGGCGTGGGACGAGTCCGTGACCGCCGCAGCTGCGGATGGAGGGAGCCTCGAGGTGCTTCGTTGGCTGCGCTACCGCAAATGCCCCTGGGATGCCACGACTTGCATCGCAGCGGCCAGGCGCGGGTACTTACCGGTACTCCAGTGGGCTCGAAAGAACCATTGCGCGTGGGACGACGGCGTGACGCTCGCAGCCGTCGCGGGTCCCGAACCAAATCAGGTAGACCAGACTGGCCGTGGCGGCGATGCGACGCTCTTCTTCTGGTGCGTGGAGCGCGGCTGCCGCGTGCATGCAAGTGCTCACCACGGCGCCCTCTCCCCTCTCCCCACAGGTGCGTGGAGCGCGGCTGCCGCATCGAGCCGGAGCCTTCGCTGCTTGAGGTGCTTGCGTCAGCGGGCTGACGAACCACTGATGACGAACCACTGATGACGTCTGATGACGCCAATGACGAACCACTGATGCCGAACCACTGATGACGTCTGATGACGCCACTGACGAACCACTGATGCCGAGCCACTGATGACGAACCACCGATGACGCCACTGACGAGCCCTGAGGACGCGACTGATGATGATGACCGCCGATTGCGCGCCTCATCAGGCGGGCCACAATGGCTTGACAAGCGTGCTCGATTATTTGTACGACCTCTTGTGCAGCAAGCTCGAGCCGAACCACTCTTATGACGATCGCTCCAATCTGTTCAATCTCGAGCTCGAGTTGGTGCGGCTGATTGCATCTGAGTGCATCTGGCCGTATCTGGCCGCATCTGGCCGCATCTGGCCGCATCTGATGGTTCAATCTCGAGTTCGAGTTGGTGCGGCATGCGGCCACTGTGTGGCGGCGCTATTGGAGGTGATTGCGTCTGATTGCATCGGATGGCCTCCCTCATCAGGTGCGGCATGCGGCCACTGTGGGGCAGCTCGCCACGCTGGAGTGGTGCTTCGTCCGTCGGCTGCTCAAGACGAGCACCTTTGATGACGAGGAGGAGGCGAGGGACGCCGCGGCCGCCACCGCCACCACCGCCCCCTCCGCGTCCGCCGCCGCCGCCGGAGTTGCAGGTACTTCTGTGAATACAAGTACCGCTGTGAATACAGGTACCGCCATGGCTCTTGCTGCGCCGCCGTTGGCTGGGAGCGGCACGCATTCCGGGGAGCTTAACCTGAGGGGAAGAAAGGGCGCCGTCGTGAGCACTAGCTCCGGGGAGCCGCGCGAGGGCATGCATGCTGCCTCCGCATGCAAGTGCTCACCACAGCGCCCCCTCCCCTCTCCCCACAGGTACTGGCTGCGTCCCTTCGGGCATCCCGGAGGCGCCCGAGGGTTCGGGCGTATTTGAACTGCTCGACGGCGCCGCGTGCCATCGTCAGCTGGGCGTGCTGGACTGGGCCCTCAGCCTCGGTTTCGCCCCTGGCCCTCGGCTGCTCCAACGGCTGATCGTCGATCGGTTCGATCGGGAGCCTGGTGAGCCCGATGAGGAGGAGACCCCGCGGCATGCAAGTGCTCACCACGGCGCCCTCTCTTCCCCACAGGTGAGCCCGATGAGGAGGAGACCCCGCTGGTGGCGCTGCGCTGGGCGCATGCGCACGGGTTCCGGCTGCCGGAGGACGCGTGCAAGCTCGCAATCGGCGCCTCGAAGCTGCGCACCCTCCAGGTACGTTGATTGCCACTGATGACCTACCCGTGCATGCAAGTGCTCACCACAGCGCGCCCGACTCCCTCCCGCCTCGATCTACCCGTCGCCCTACCAGGTACGTTGATTGCCACTGATGACCTACCCGTGCATGCAAGTGCTCACCACAGCGCCCTGGGGAGGGCATCCCCTGTTGCATGCAAATGCTCACCACAGCGCGTCCGACTCCGTCGCAGTGGCTTCGGTCCGTCGAGAGCCCATGGGGAGAGCATCCCCTGCTCCACCACCCGTGCGAGTGGCCGCGGCTCAAACGCGAGATTGTCGAGGTGCACAAGTGGGCCGCCCAGCACGGCGCGCCCGCGCATGACGGCCGAAACTTGCGGCGCTACACACAAGGGGCTGGGAGCTACACATATCACGCCGGGGAATTCTCTCACCCGAACCTGGTCGCGGTGAGCTACCTCACGACTTTGGCGGATCACGATTTTGGCGGAGATGGGGAGGAGGAGATGGAGGAGGACGACGAGGAGGACGAGGAGTATCCGTACTACGACGACGACTGAGACGCCTACAGCCGCGTTGCAGCGTCGAGCAGATTGTGCCTGCTTGCGCCGCGTCGGAGTGTGTAGATGTGTCGACCCGGCTCTACGCCCGTATCACGCGGACGCCGTGTCGGCGCAGGGAGGCGGAGCACTCGCGGCCAGACCGACTGGGTGACTGGGGGGGGGGTGGCAAAGTTGGATCTATAGATCGTCTAGTGTGAACGTGAGAACCCGCCAACCCCGTGATGCCGTTTGCCGGACCTGAGAGGCTTGTCACGCTTGCGGACGGGAATGATAAAGGAAATGAATCTGGACCGCGGGTTGCTCATACTACTCGTACATACAACGTCCCCGCGATCACGTGAGCGGTCCCTGCATCGCCGTCCCATCGCTTATCCGATACACGTTGCGATCGACCTCGCTCGCGGCTCATTTCGGAATCGCGTGCCCGTGGCCGTGCGTCACAGGTCCTCTCAGGATACAGGAACCATGATATTTCCGAGTTCTACTTCTAGATTTCCGAGTATACAGTACTGTACTGGAATGACAGCCTCCCTCATGCGTCATGGTACTGTAGGCAAGGGCGACAGGGGTGTCGACGGGGGTGTAATGGCGACGGGGGTGCTCCAGCGACTGTAAGGGCATGCAGATCTAGAACTAGAAGCCAAGATGGTACTGTAGGGGCATCCAGGAGGTGTTGAGGAGGGGCGTGGGCTGTTGAGGTGTGAAATGGATGACATCTGTTACAGCTTTAGGGACCGCTTTGAAGGCATTCTTGGTGTTCGAGATCACTTTCACTTAGTGCAACCGCGACAATTCGCGTTGATGAATGAATCATCAAGCACTTTTCCCCATCAACGCACCGCGAACCTCGTACTGTACCGGTAAAAAGACACCGGGGTCGCCGGGAAAACTCGTGACTGTACAGTTCCGGGTACTGTGTGTCCCAGCTCCCCCCGGTGTCTTTTTACTGAACCGGGTATACCGAAGGCGACGCAACCAAGTTCGGGTGCACTCGTCGTCGTCGCGGTCGGGCTGCGATCACGGCCATCTGGATATCACGTCGCCGTGTCGGGGGCTGGGAGGCCTTTCACGATGAACGGGGCACGCAGATGGCCTTTCACGATTAAATTCAGACGAATCTATCGCTGGTGCGCAGAAGACGAACCGCCCGTGCTTGGAATGGCAGGACTGAAACCGAACCCTTGTGACACCGATCTCTGGCATGCATCTTCACATGTGTTAGTTGCCATCACGGAGCGACAAGAAGAATACGTGCAGATTCCACCTGAGGCTGTGGAGAATTGGGTGGCAATATCGAATGGTGGATTTGTTCGTGCGGGCAGCATGGCTGCCCGCGCAGAACATGCCCGTGTGTCTGCGAAAGGAGACAAAGATGGCTCAACGGCGCTTCATATCACGTGCTTCGATCCGCTTGCCCCAGTCGAGCTGGTGAGACTGCTGGCGTCAACCGTGTATGATGTTGACGCCAGAAAAAATAACCGCGGCAACACGTGTCTACATATGGCATGTTACTCTGGCAATTTGGAAGCTGTGCGGTGCCTCGTCGAAGAACTTGGATGCGGCGTGAATCATCGAGGTGAGCATGGTGACACTCCACTGCACGCAGCTGTCTTCCAGGATCAGGGTCAGCCGTCTTGTTTGAGAGATGTCGAGGTCATCAAGCTTTTGCTCAATGGGGACGCAGACGTCAATGCGCAAGATGAGGAGGGCTGCACGCCTTTGATGGCTGCCATGACGGAGGCTATCAAAGTGTTAGAATTACAGAATCGTGGATGTTCTGCGCACATTGTTGATTTGCTTTTGGCTTCTAAAAGTACAAACCCGAACGTCAAGGATAATCTCGGACGATCGGCTATGCACATCGCTGTAAAAGCGATTACGGATTCTGCACGGGAATGGGTTCCATGGAGAAGGAGTCCGCCGTCCTGCTACGCTGACAGATGGGTTCCCAAGCTGCTGGAACTCGGGGCAGATGCCACGTTACGAGCTAAGGACAATCTTTGTCCATTCTATTCCTTGATTCGATGCAACTCAGTCCAGCTGAAATGCGAAAGCGACAAAACCTTGTCCTACTCGTTGTGGTGTGACATGTGGGAGTGCTTAGATGACAAAGAGTGGGTGCAATCACTCAAACAGGCGTCGCCCTGCATTGAACAGGCAGCGCTCGAGGCAGTGCTCATGCTTTCCGAGCTTGGACAGGCAGAACTCGAGTCCGAGCTGCTGCTGAACGAGAGCGAGTCTCAAGCTGAACGAAGAGTTGACCTGCTTTTGGAAAATCGTGTCACGACCATACAGGGCCGTCGCTTCCTCGAGATACTCTTCGGTGTCCAGAAGAATTATGATGTCATGCGCGCATGTCATGCGCGCTACATCAAGTGGCGTGAGCGCCAGACTGTGCCAGAGCTTTCAAGCGGGAGTTCACATCTAGAAAACAGCGTGGTCTATGACGACAGCGACTACGAGGCGATGCCGCCGCCGGCCATGAAGTCGCCACCGGCCGCAAAGTCGTCGCCGGCTGTGAACTCGCCGCAGGTTGCGCCTGATGCCACGCCCGAGCGAGATGAGACTGAGGTTAAGCCTGAAATTGACGAGATCGACGAGGCGCGACGGCACTACTGCCAGGCGTACGAGGAGCACGACACACCGACACTGGCCGGCACGAGCGGTGCACGCCTGCGCCACAAGCGCAAGTGCCGTGTGCGCATCGACAGCGATGGCATGCAAGATGTGGAGGGAACCGTTTTGGACAGCGATGGCGAGGTGGCTTTCGAGGGCGAAACGTCCCTCGCCGAGCGAAACGCCCGCCTGCAGGCAGGGGCAGTCGATGTTGAGAGTTTTCCCTTCCGCCGCATCCGGAAGGCTACAAACCGACTTGACCCAGGCGTCGACCCAAGCGTGGCCGTGGGCACGCCGAAGAGGATAGGTGCGAAGCGCGCTTTGGAGCCTCGGACGGCGGACGGCAGCCCCGTGCGCAGCTCGGCTCGCCGCGCAGCGGCGCCAACCATCAAGCAAGAAGACTTTCTCAACGGCGACATCAACTGCCCATCGTGCAAATGTGGCATCTACGTGAGCGCAAAAGGGTGCAACACGATCACCTGCCGCAGTTCTGATCATACTGGGAGGTCCTGGTTTCACTTTTGCTATCATTGTCGTAGAGAGTGCCCAGGCGGCCTACCGTGCCCTCAGTGCCCCGGACGGAACGACGAGGAGAGCCGGCTCCTGGCGCGAGAGCTTCTTAACAAGGCCGCTAACGAGGCCGCAGAGCGAAACCCGATCATCATTGACGACGTCGAGGAGGACGAATAGGTTCTAGAACAGTATCCTGACGGTGTATGTTTCTGTGTCGTCTCTGCACAGTCTCGGACTTGATCGCCGGTTCTCCGCGAATCAAGACGAAGACCGAGCTCTATACTTTCGTGCGCGGATCACGACTTTGGCGGTGATGGGGAGGAGGACGAGGAGGAGGACGAGGAGGAGGACGAGGAGGAGGACGAGGAGGAGGACGAGGAGGAGGACGAGGAGTACTACGACGACGACTGAGACGCCTACAGCCGCGTTGCAGCGTCGAGCAGATGGTGCCTGCTTGCGCCGCGTTGGAGTATGTAGATGTGTCGAGACCCGGCTCTACGCCCGTATCATACGGACGCCGTGTCGGCGCAGGGAGGCGGAGCACTCGCGGCCAGACCGACACGCGACAGGTGGGTGACTATGGGGTGGGGGGGACAAAGTTGCATCTAGATCGTCTAGTTTGCTGAACGTGAGAACCGTGAATGCCGTTTCGCGTTTCCGTTTGCCGGATGTGAGACTTGTCACGCTTGCTTGCCGGGACGGGACGAAAAAGGAAATCTAAGGAAATCAATTTCTGGATGGCGCTGCCGCTCATACAATCGCGGCTCCTGCGTTTTACGCCGATACTGTACACGGTGCGACGGCCAATACGGCTTGCTCGGCGGCAAAGAATCGAAATCGCGTGCGTAGCAGTTCTCTCAGGATACAGGAACCATGACAGGAACCTCCGCTATACCGTACAGCCGTAGAAAGGAGTCCATCGACGTCTTGTAGTCGCCTTTTTCGGGAAAAGGCGGTTGCTCGACCTCGCGACGGAGAAGCGTCTCTAACAGGACATTAGCCGCGCCGTGCTCGACTGCCCACACGGTGTCCCACTTGCCACCGCCAGCTAATCTCGAGGTCTCGTCCGAGCCCACGGAGTCCGAGCCAGCTCTGCGCACGTCGGACGCGCACACTTTCTGTTTCATGGCCAATCGTGCTGATTCAAGGACGAGACGATGCATCTCGATGAAGGACACGTCCGTCCACAAGTGCCTCATGGTAAGACGGAAATCGTCGTCGTCGTCTCCATGCTGATACACCAGCACCACGATCTTGCCGTACTTGTCATCTGCGCCCTCGTCGCAGCACACCGAGAGGACCACCTTTGTGTGCCACACATCGACTTTATCGATGCTGTCGTCGTCTTCATCAAAACTGTAGTCTTCCTGGTTGACCTTTTCCCACACGGCGACGTCGAGCATCTTCTCAGGGCGGCATCCCCAGAATGCAATGGCCCACGCGACCGTCTCCGCGCTCAGCCCAAGGGTCGACAAGCTTGGCCGCGACTGATGCCACGGCTCCATGCTGAACTCGAAGCCACAGTACGCATGGAGAGATGCACCATCGCTCGCCTGCTCTCCATAGCCTTCCGGGAGCAGTGCGAAGAAGAGCGCGACGTCCGCAGGCAGGTTGAAAGGGCACGCGGGGGCCTGTGCCTCACCACCGACGCGACAGCCACCGTCGCGGTACAAGTTCATGCTGAGCGTGCCCGTCGGTCTCCCAAGGCAGAACTCACTGTCGGGGTTCCAAGGCATCTCTGCCCCCCAGCTTGCGACAGCTGTCCGGTCCCTCTCCGACAGCTGGGGGCGCCGTCGCGGTATGGTGCCAAGAAGGTCATTGATGGTGAGGGATGGGTCCTCGAGCCCACGCATCCACTGCAGCCGGCGCGCCACACCGGGCCAGCGCGTGACGAGCACGCCTGGCCACTCGCGCTCGAAAGCATCGAGCAAGATGAGCACCTCGGGCGCGCGCTCATAGGCGGGCATCCCTTGAAGCGCCCACAGCCAGCTCGGTGGCGAGGAGGTGTGTGGGGACTTGTACCAGAGCGCTGGGCGCGCAAACGGGCGCCACTCCTCCCAATCGCAGCCAAAGCGCTGGACATCTCGCCAGCGCTCAGGAACCCTCGCCTCAGCACGCGCAGGCCAGGCGCCGCCCTTGAGCGCCCGTCGCCACGTTGGATGCACTGCCGCCGCCCGTGCGGCATCGGTCCACGTGCCGAGGTGGCCGAGCATGAGGCATAGGATGTCGTGCATCGGCGCCATTTCGAAGGGCGGCGGCGCGCGCGCGAGGCTGGCGCTGCGAACCAGCACCTTCTCGCCGTGGCACGCGCCGCCCACGATCCGAATGGAGAGGCGACCCTTGTCAGCGTGCCAGCCGAGGACGCACGCTTCCGACCCGTTGAGGCTTGGTCGGCTCTGCAGGCCATGGATGAGCACTCGTGCATGCACAGGGAAGGGCGGCGGCATAGCTGACGCGACCATCTCTAAGGCAGCGGCGGCGTTGCTCCTTGCCGCCATCGGGTCAGTGCAGGCATCGGCGGCGATGCTCATGGCCGCTATCGTGTTGCTGACCTTCTCCGCAACTGCCCTCCTGTGAGGCTCGTCCGGCAAAGTCCTTCGCCGGAGGAACGCGGCTGCGGAGGAGAGCTTTTCGGACATGCTCATTGGGCGCAGATTTGCGGTCTTGAGCTTGAGGAATGTCGGCTGCTTTGTTGGGTCGTTGAAGTCGACCTCAATGGGCCAGCGGCTGCGCGCTTGCATCTGCGAATCGGTCGGCTGCAGCTCACCGCAAATCCTGCCAAAGCGTCCATTGAGCTCGGGCCTCGATTTGAGACCCACCAGCCTCACACAACCGATGATTTCGTGCTCAAGCAGGAAGAGCAACATGCGACCCTGGTAGCCCTCAAGGTCGCCCACGCTCGCAAATTCTGGCAGGATGTCGGTGTTGAGCTCGTCAATGTGTGCCTGTGTGACTTTTTCGTCGATGTCGCAAGCGGACTGAACCAACGAGTCGAACGCCTCCTTGAACTCTACAATCTCTTCCACCTGAGAGGCAGTCGCATGGCCCAAGGCGTTCGCAAATGTTTCTGCCGAAAACAAGAAGCGCGTCACACAGCGCGTGTGCGTGCGTGCGTCTAAAACATCACACATCGTTCGATTCAGAAACTTCCGGCACCTACTCCGCCCCTGCGCGCGCGCGCTGTTTTCTTACTGTAAATTTGACTCTAGTGAGCCGTGTACTTTTCATAGATTGTCCTATAGACGATTCACAATTTTTTGCATGCATTAACAGAAATCGTTTCGCGACTTGCCCGTTTCGTTTTTTCGCAGTGTCCTCTAAATCTGCGCAGCGGTCCACGATGCCGCCAAGAAAGAAGGGCGGGCACGTCACGTCGGCGCGGCAAAAGGCGAGGGCGCTTGAGCTCGCTAGGCACGCGTGCACCATCTACATCTACGCGATCATCCTCCTCGACCCGCCGAAGAAGTACGAGCATCTCAAGGGCATCCAGAGGATCGGCCAGGCCGCCGACCACATGGGTATGGGGCGGGACGCAGTCCTCGCGCGCCGTCTTCGCCAATACAAACAAATTCGTGGCTCGTCCGCGTTTTCCGAGTTGGTGGAAGAGATTGGCTGGGCTTGTTTCAGCGACATGGTTGTCCTCGAGATCATCACGGAGAAAGCAATGCCAGCGCATCAGGCGTTGACAGCGAAGCGCGAGGACTTGCCGCGCGTGGCGTGTCATCGACGAGGTGACGTACGAGAAATAGCGTGGATAGCCCAAAAGGGCACGTGGCGTGGCCCCAACGTCGACCACCCCGAGAAGCAGACCCTGAACGAGCAGAAGGGCGGGCAGGGTGATGAATGGGCGCGCATTGAGGCGTCGGTACGGTCTGAGATGGCGCAGGCCAAAGAGGCATGTGCTCATTATGCTCGCCGCCGCGAATGCCCGATCTGTTGCCCCAACCCCAAGAGCTGTGATTTTGAGGGCTGTGGCAGCATCTTCGCCAATTGGAGCACCTTGGAGGCGACATCTGGCGTGACAAGAAGGGTGGCTTGAAGGATGCGTGCATCGCCGACGCACGCGTCGCCGCCCGCGATTTCATCAAGGAAGTCGGGCCAAGCCTCCATGGGCCGGGCTTGCATCGGGGCTCTGCCAACGCACACTCTGCGAGAAGCTGCGCGCAGGAGAGGCCGAGCTGGCCGATGGTGAGCTGGCCGGTCACCCGCTTATGCTGATTGCGTCTCAGATTGATTGCGCAGAGACCCAATTTGGGCCAGAGGCATGCGTGCGTGCCGAGCGCCTCGGGTGCGTTGGCACGCACAAGCTGCCATGCACACGCCCAAGGCCACACGAAAAGACATGGCACATCAACTAACACTGCGTCGCGTGCTGCCTCGCGTGCTGCCACCTTCTCCGCCTCATCCCGCGCCTTCTCTGCCTTCTCCCGCGCCTTCACCTCGCGTGCTGCGTCGCGTTTCGCCTTGCGTGCCGCCGCCTTCTCCACCGTCGCGGAGTCGCCAATCCACAAGGCGCACCGTCGTGGACTCGTGGTGCGTACGGAGAGGCTTCGAGAGGCCAGTCAGGGAGAGACTCACTGCCTCCGCTGCTCGAGGAGCGACGGGAGTCGGTGAGTGGCGCCGATGCGAAGGTGCCGTTGCCGTTGGGGCCACGGTGATCACGTGCGGCAGCCCTGCTTTCTATCCTCACCTATGCGGCAGCCCTGCTTTCTATCCTCACCTATCGACAAATTAGTCCTCCCCCCTTCCCCCCCCTTCCCCCTCTTGCATGCGAAGCCCACACACCCTCGCGTCGCGTCAAGAATCTCTGAATGGATGGATTCCCTTCATTACTAGTACGCTTTGCTGCCGATTCACGCGCTCACGCGGCGGCGTGCTGCTCGGTGTTGGACGTGCCGCTCTCGGGTCTTCGTGCCTCGACGTTTCTCCTCGTCGATGGAATCGGATGTGCATGCCGCAACGAAGGAGAAGCCAGCTTCCCCAGCAGCAGCGCGCTCGCCAACGGGGGCGACTCTAGAGTCCCCCGCGAGCGACTCGTCCCAGCTGCGCATCAGCGTGTGTGAGCACTGGGTCTTCGAGGATAGCCTCAAGAGCGGCACGTTTGCCGCCTTCAAGGTCGTCACCTCGAGTCGCGGGAGCGAGCAGACGCGCAGTTGCTGGGTGCGCTGGTCGGTGCTCAAGAGCCTCGTCGCCACGCTTGCGCACGACCACAAGGACGCGCTCTCCGCTGCTAAGCATGCGGGCACGCTGCCGCTGGACGCGCTGAACGCGTGGCGCCTGGGCTCGGCCGCCAACCTCTTCAACGCCAACGCCTTTGATCAGAAGTGGCTCGACGAGCGCGCGCAGTGCATGGAGGTCCTGCTCCAAGGTCTCGTCGTCGTCCTCCGCCTGTCCGACTGGCAAGAGCATGCGGCCGACACACCGGGCGTCGCGCAGCTGCGCCAGCTGCTGCGCGGCGCGCTGAGCGACACGTCGACGTGGCGGCCGCCGCCAGAGGGCCTCGTGATTGACGAGATTGACGTGAGGCCCTCGGAGGAGACCACCGCGGCGGAGCTCGAAGCGGCGGCGCGCGTTGTGTCGTCGGCTGGCAAGGTGGGCGGTGCGGCCGGTGCGGCCGGTGCGGCCGGTGCGGCGGACCCGGTGCCGCCCTCGCCCACGCCGTCGACGCACGGCGCGGTGGAGGAGGAGGGCTCGATGACCACCGCCATCACCGAGGACCTTCACACCATCGCCGAGGACCTTCACACCATCGCCGAGGAGGTCTTCACACCGGACGAGGTCTTCACAGCGACGGATGCCCACGGGTTCACAGCATCGCCCACCGACTACAAGGCGATCGCCCAGGCGACGGCCAGCCACATTCTCGCCGCCGCGATCGCCCAGGCGACGGCCAGCAATGTTCTTGACGCCGCGATCGCCCAAGCGACGACCAGCAATGTTCTCGACGCCGCACAAGGCCTCAAGCTTGAGGGATCCTCACGTACCAGTACCTCCGCCGAGATCTCCGAGATCTCCGCAACGTCCTCTGCATCGGTAGAGCGCCACGTGGCCGCCGCGGAGCGACACGTGGCACCGGCGACGTTTTACCAGTACGGGCCGGGCACCTTTCTGCGCATCGCCCCCACCAGCGCGGCGCCCACGACGGCGCCCAAGGCGCCCTGGGCGCCGCTGTGGGACTTGGATGTGGCGTGGCGGCGTTCGGCAATGACAGTGATCGGGCTCGTGCTGCTAGTCCTCGGGCTCCTCTGCATTCCCGTCCTGCTCGCCCCTGCACGCCCGCCCACAGGTGCGCCCACGACGGCGACGACGGCGGCGGCGCGCACGGCACGTGACGGCAGCCATTCACACCTGGGCTTGACTGAGCGCCATTCACACCTGGGCTTGACTAAGCGCGCGGGCGGCGGCGACGCGGGCGGGGGCGGCGGCGGCGACGCGGGCGGGGGCGGGGGCGGGGCGCAGGCTCTGCGAGCGGCCGCTCAGAAGCTCAAGGCGCAGCGAGCGGCGCTCAACACGGCGGCCGGTGCCCCTACCGTTACGGCGACGGCGGCGCGCGACGCGGTGCTCAACACGGCGCGCGTCGTATCGAGCGCGAGCGCAGCAGCGGCGCGCGGCACACGCAGCGCCACGAGCGCCTCGAGGGCTGGTGCGATGGCGGCGACGGCGCACGTGCACGCGCGTCTCAAGGGGTGCGCGTCCACCCTCCACCGGGGCGCCGTGTTGAGCGCGTCCACCCTCCACGGGTGCGCCACCCGCGCCGTGTTGAGCGCCATCCGCGCGGCCGATCGCTCAGCGGCGGCCGCGCGCTGGGCCTACACCCTCGCCGGCATCCTACTCTCCAAGTCCATCTATGCCATCAGCTACGCGACGGCAACGATGGGGTCGTCAGCGCGTGCCGCCACCGCCACCGCGTGGTCGCGCGCATCCGCGAGCAAAGCGGCAGCGAGATTGACGAGATTGACGAGATTGACGAGCGACGCTGCAGCGGCGATGTGGGCCTCGGCGCGCAACGCCACGGTCGCATTCGGGCACACGGCGGCGGCGGCAGTCGGCCAAACGATCTGCAAGCCCTTGGTCGCCGCCGACGCAGGGCACGAGCGCCCAGAACGACGCGGGTTCGTTGAGCGCCCAGAACGACGCGGGCTCGTCCTCCTGGCTGACCTCTTCTACGGGCCGTACGCCGAAGCAGAGCCTGCGCCGCACACCGTGTGCACGTCGATCTCGGCGGCGTGGAAGTCGGCGCGCAACTCCTCCGCGGGGGCGGTGACGAGCGGTGCAAGATTGACGAGATTGACGATCCTCGCGGCGGCTCGGGCGACCCGTAAGGCGCCATCTTGGGCGACCGGTCAGGCCATTCGAGTCCTGCACGCGAGCGCCGTCGTGAGCACCAGCGCCGTCGCGAGCGCAGCGGCGGCAGGCAATGCTACCAAAGCCATGGCGGCCGCCGTCGTGCATGCCTTGGCCGAAGGCGGCGCGGCGGCGACCAGCACGGCGCTCCGTGGCTGGCGCTCGATCGCGGCGGCGGCGGCGGCGGCGGCGCTCGGCACGGCGCGCGCCACGGCGGCCGGCTGGGCGGCCGCCCGACACGGCGCCCAGCATGCAGGCTCCTCGTGCGCCAAGCACATCGAGATCGCAACCTCGAGTGCCATGGCGACGTCGGTGCTCGGCACGGCGCTCATGGCGCTCGGCGCGGCGCGCAGGGCGCTCGGCGCGGCGGTGGCCGTCGAGTCGGCGCTCGACAAGGCGCTGCTCGACACGGCGCGTACCCTCACGCCTGGCGTCGTGCTCGGCGCCGTGTTGGGCGGTCGCGCCGTGTCGGCGAGCGGACGTGCCGTTACTGTGGTGACTGGATCCATTGAGAGACGCATTGAGGCGATCGGCGGTGTGCTGGCCGCCGCTGTGAACGTGCTGGCCGCCGCTGTGAACGGGGTGCACAGCATGTGGCGTGACGAATTGTCGGCACGCTGCCCGTGCCTCGGCTGCCCGTGTGCCCAGATCTGATGGCCTTCGGATGAGCAGCGGGTGACCTTCGGGTGGCTTTGGGAATGGCCTCTGATAGCTAATTGACTCTAATGACCTTCGGGTGGCTTTGGGAATGGCCTCTGATAGCCTCTAATTGACTCTAATGACCTTCGGGTGGCTTTGGGAAAGGCCTTGCCAAGGCTCTCGCATGGGCCCGATCGCATGGGCCCGATCGCATGGGCCCGATCGCATGGGCATGGACCGATCGCATGTATTGAAGGGTCGCTACTCGTGGCTTTGCCCTCTCTCGTGAGGCACCGAGGGGACGCCGTCGATGAACACCCATGCCTGAGCGCCGGCGTGGGCACAGGCGCGTTCCCTCCTCATAGCTGCCTGACCGGGCGAACCGGCGAACGCAGCGCGAACCGGCGAACGCGGAGGCTGTGAACGCTGTGAACGCAAGACTGGTGGTAGCATGGAGGATCTCGTATGCACGGATGCACGGATGCATGCAGATCGGATGCATGCAGATCGGATGCATGCAGATCGGATGCATGCAGATCGGATGCATGCAGATCGGTACAAGAAGCATAGCATGGATGAGCTCGGATGAGATCGGATGAGATCGGATGAGATCGGATGAGATTGGATGAGATTGGAGGAGCTCGGATGCCCGGATGGCAGCGTGGTGATTCGAACTGGCCTTACAGTAGCTTTGGGGGCTGGTGGGACATGCGGCGATGCGCTTGCAGATGCGGAGGCTGTGAACGCAAGACTGGAGGCTGTGAACGCACATGCGGCGATGCGCTTGCAGATGCGGAGGGTCGGGCCGTCATGGGCGCCGTCATGGGCGCCGTCATGGGCGCCGTGTATGGACGCGACGCCGCCGCCGGATCGCGAGATCGCGTTGAGATCGCGTGTGGCCACGTGTGCGGAGTGGCGAGATGCCGTGAGTGGCGACTGGACCGCCACCCCACCCACAGTCGACGTATGCCGAGTCCGAGACAGTCACAGTGCCGGGCGGGGCGGCGTTGTGAGCGGTGCGCGCGCGGCTCGTTTGGATACGCGAATACGGTAAACATGATGTTGAGCGCATGCAAACACATGGGTACCTATCTCACAGCCCGCGACCCGCGGCACGGTCGAGTGCCGGCTAAGTTCTCCCAGGGATGCACACACATGTGCCACTCCAGCCTCTGGAACGCCGATTTATCAATCACACACTGCCGCCTCACTCAGTCGGTCTCCCGTAGTTGCACTGGCTCCAGCAAGGCGTAGATGTGCGAGTACAAGGGCTCGCAGCCAAAGAGCTTTCCCGTGCCCATCGTCGCAAGCTTCGATCGGTGCGTGCTGCCCGGCAGGTGGTTAGTGTAAAGGTCCAGCGTTGCAAAGTGCTTATTGCAGCACACGCAGAACGGCTCCGGCTCTGGCACGCCGAACCCCAGCGTTCCACCGAGGCTGGGCAGTGGCATGGCGCTCTTTGTAGGCGACGCAAGCTGCCCCCTTTCGTCCGACGAGGTCGATCGGCTCATTCTCGTCGACGGCACCCGCGGGCGACCCAGTTAGCGAGGAAGTCGTGAAATGTAACGGCCGCGCCTTTTCACGCGAAGACCATCTCCGGCGGTACTGTTGTTTAGTCACGTGTCGCGATCGCGAAACATGACGAAACGGGAATCCGCACCTTTTGGGGCAAGTCCTTGGGTGGGCGCGGGGCACCCTCGAGGGTGTGGCACGAAAGCAGATGGCGGCGAGCAGTCCTGCGAAGTCGAGCAAGTTCCTCGGCCTGTGGACCTATACGCGCATGGAGGACGACGACTATCACCGCGTGCTCGGCGAGCAAGGCCTACCGTGGGCTGTGCGCGCGCTCCTTCAGCAGTTCACGGCGCAACGAGAATTCCTTGAAGATGGTGATGGCTTCCTGTTCCGCTCCAAGATGCTCACTGGCTCGTGGAATGAGCTACGCGTCAACGTGCCAACTACGTTCACGGTGCTTGGATACACGATCGACACCTTGATAACCTGGGAGGACGAGGGCCAGCTTCTCGTGTCGACGATGAAGACGACTTCGGCGGATGGCTACATTATTTCAGGCTCGACAAACACGACGAGGATAACGCACGCGATCGACGCCGGCGAGCTTGTCATTACAACAATCACCCCCGAGGGGCAATACCGAATGTGGATGAGCGCTGAGAAGCGAGCAGCTTGACGAGCGGCCGCTCGATTGTCGGCAGAAGCCGAGACGCTGCAAGCGCGGCACGAACCCGGTGCTGATGGCAGTGAGCATCTCATTTTGAGACTACTGAGGCTACGAAGAGCTGGCTTGCGTGCCGCAGATCCTGCGGCTCCGCGAGCTGGGCGGCAGCGTCTCTGTGAGCGCCGTAGTGAGCGCCATGGGAGCGTTGCCATCACAGAATGCCTTTGAGCTCCTCGCTGAGGACGGCAGGTACTCCTCTCCAAGCTGGAGTGTCAGAGGGCACTGCCATATTAGGCCAGTGCGAGACCAGGCTCGAACGTCAGCGCTCAGGCGACTTGTCGTGACGAAACTCGTGTCGAAGAAGTGCTGCATTTTGACGTAACTCTTTGAAACGTCGAGGGCGCTGGCTACATTTAGACCGGGCGTATCCTAGTTCTAGGTGTTTCTTCGGTGGTTGTTTTCATTCGAGAACGCCGTCGCAAACACCCGACATCCGACTTCTGTAACGATCCCGGCAGGCAGGGCACGAGGGGTCCGACACGATTGTGTGTGGTCAAGCGCGTCACGCCATGGCCAGCAGTGCCCTTCCGTCGCCTCGCACAGCGCTCAGTGCCCCTCCGTCGCCTCGCACGGCGCTCCGCGCCGTACGGCGCTCCGCGGCGGTCCTGATCTCCCGTAACGTCATCCAGGAGCTGAAGTCGATGTCCCGCAACGGAGCTGCGGGTGCCCCCCACGGTGTCAAATGTTGCCTTAGTGCGATGTGCATTGCTCTCGGGGTACGTGTCTCGCTCATCCCGCACACAGTCTGCCGATACGCGCGCACGCAATACTGACGGCCGCATCCGACGTGCGCACGTGTTCGCAGCACTCAGAAAGCGACTGGGACCATGTCCAATCCTTCCTCATGCGCACCTCCGCCGAGGCGATCTTGCGGCAGCTGCGGAGCTTCAAGCCATCTTCCGTGACGCTGGAGGCGACGGTGCGGATGAGGGCGCTCGTGGAGCCGTTCAAGGCGGAGCAGATGCGCAGTATTTCTGCGGCGGCCAGTCTGCTCTTCTATTGGGTGCGTTCCGTGTACGCTCAGGCCCAATACGACATGTCAGCCTGCTCAAACTATGCCATCCTCAGCCCTCGGCTCGCCAACACGCCATATTCAGGGCTGCGACGCTACCAGCCGCCCGCCTTCCCTGTCGTGCCCGTCCATGCCGTCGGCCATCGTGGCCAGGTCTGGTGAGCGCCATGGTGCGCGCCATGGTGCGCGCTCAAGGGCCCTTGCACACAATCGATCCATTCGGCAGAGACTGCTGGGCTACGCGTACCGCCGTCTGCTGAATGCTGCATGCGCCGCGCGCGCCGCCACGCACATCTTGAGTGTGGCTGTGAATGTGCTCGAATGATGAAAACCGTGCGGTGCATCGGTGCATGCGGCGGTGGCGGGAGCGCGCGTGTGTGCACGAGCTCCCAACGGCGACCGAAGACAAGAGCAACACCGCACAGCAAACGCGCGCGACCGGCACAGCACGCGACGGGGTCGTCGTGCACGCAATAACGAAAACCAATGAGAAGACCAATCCGTCAGTATCGACTATATTATAGGCGAGCTATATCCAAATATCGATTAAATCGTGTCGTGTACGCCGGCTCCGCGTACGCCGCGCCACACGTATTCGCGCGGAGGGAACCACCGCATGGAGAAACCGGCCACAGCGCCACACGCACTTTCCGAGTCTCTCACACTCACGTCATACTACGTATACACGAGAAAGCGCGCGAACACGACCGTCGGACAGCGGCGGCCGGCGCTCATCGGAGACACGTGCAGAATCGACGCGAATCGAACATGACGGCATGTCATTGGCAATGTGCAACGTAACTTCGGCTTCGCTGTTGGCGAGTGGATTATGATATGACGCATGCATTATGGTCCATGGACTTCGGCTTCGAGATGCTGGCAACTGAGCCGCTGGCGAGTCGGCCATCCCCACTGGCGCTGCCCACGACAGCGCTGGGCTCCTTTATCAACGTCGTCGGTACGTTGAGCCTCACAAGTGGTCGGCGCGCCTCAAGGTCGTCCTCTTCCTCCTCGACGACGAGCCACCGCTCGAAGCAAATTGTACGGACCAAGCTCGGTGCCGACAGGCGCTGTGAGAGCTGGGCAAACGTGGGACGTTGCTCGGGAACTATGCGTGTACAATCCCGTGCAATGTCCACAAGCAGCGCAGGCATGTTGTCACCTTCAACGACCATCGAGAGTGGCTTCGCACGACCATCCCGCAGCTGCTGAATCACGTCGTGCACTGAAAGAAGTTTCATGTCCGTGTAGGGCGGTGCGCGCGCTGCGCAATGCGCCAGCAAGCACCCAAAGCTCCACACGTCCGTCGGTTTGCCCACCCGTGGCGCACTGGGTATGTCGATGCTCGCCGCCTCAGGCGACACATACGACGGAGTGCCATGAATGCGCACGCCCCCCGACCTGCCGAAATCCGACCTGAAATGGGTTTCGACGGCGACGCCGCTGGCGGTGCTGACAGCGGCTCGCACGCCGGCGTCGCCCTCTCCTTTGATGAGTTTCACCTCGCCAAAGTCGGCCACCTTGGCCGTCCATCCGTCGGTCATGAGCACGTTGAGCGGCTTGAGGTCGCGGTGGATGACGTTGTGGTAGTGAAGGAAGGTCATGCCGGATGTTACGTCCGTTGCGATCGCGAGCAGCGAGTCTGCCCATGTCACGTGCCTGCGCAGGCCTCTGAAGGCATGCCCATGCATCAGCTCATGCAGTGAGCAGCTCATGAGCTCCATAATCAAGCCGATCTTTGCGGGCGCGTCGAAGGCGATCCCAAGCGTCTTCACAATGTTCGGATGGCTCATGTTCTTCATCGAGCCCTCGTCCAGCAGCGCGAGTGCCTCTTTTAGCCCATCGCCCGAGTGCACATCGGCGATCTTGACCGCACACGGAAGGCCGCCGAGCTGGTTCAGCTTGGCGAGCGCGACGGTGCCGAACGCGCCCTTGGCCAAGGTGGTCTGGGTGAACGAGATCGTTTCCCATGGGACAACGACGATGCCCTCGCGCTGCTGCTTCTGGCGGATCGCCTCTGCTAGTTGCAGCTGAAGGTCAAGCTGCGCCTGAGCGGCTGGCGGCTGCCCGAGAGTTCCCAAAGAGTTCCAGCTCAATGCTCCCTTGCGGGCGGTCCCCTTCTCGGCCTTCTTCGCAGCAGCCGCCGCGGTGTCCTTCTCTACCTTCGACGTCCACAACGAGGCGATGAGTGGCATCGCTGGTGGCGGCGTGGGTGCACTGCTTTCCAAGGGGAATCGCCCGTCCACGGCGTCTCAACGTGAAAGACTTTGTTTCGACCCTAACTTGCCAAAATGGCGAAATGTGTGATGCAAAAAGTCAAGGTAGATCGGACCCTCGGACTTCTGAGGACCCTCGGACGTGCCGTCTCGCGTGGACCCCCGCCACTGCGCTGCGGCGACACCACTTGCGTCGCTCGCCAAATGTCGCCAAATTAAGCGACATCAACGATCGGTGTGACTAATATTAACATTGCGCTGCTTCAAATTTTATGCGAAAACAAACTCCAGTGAAACGTCACGCCTCACATCCCAGCCGCGAGCCCCGCGACCTGAGCTGCGTTCGCCGTGGGCTTGGCTCTCCTCCCGAGATTCGCCCCGAGATTCTCACCGAGATTCGCAGCTCTCCTCCCGACCTGCCGAGCAACGCCTGCCCCAACCCTCTCGAAGCACAAGCACAGCTCGACGTGCGGCGTGTGGGGGAAGAGATCGACCGGGATGGCACGGCTGAGAATAAAGGGCGCCGAGCGCCCACCGCGCCTGCAAAGGATCTTGGTGTTGGCCGCGAGCGAGCCGCCCTTGACCACGTAGTCATGGCGCAGCGTGTGGCCATGCGGGTTGCAGCTCACGAACACGATCCGGTCGATGGCACTCTCTGCCCGGAGCGCCTTGCACACGGACGGGGCGAGGCCCGTGCGCGGCGGGTCGAGCACCACCGTGATGCGTCGCGTCGTGTCGGGCGCCGCCGTGATGGGCAGAGGCTCCTCGTCGATCGCCCGTCGCGTCGTGTCGGGCGCCGCCGTCATGGGCAGAGGCTCCTCGTCGATCGCCGTGGCGTCGCTCACTGAGTTCTTGTGCTCCGAGCGAAAGCAGGCGAGAGCATGCTCAATGCCCTCCTCGGCCTTTGCATGCAACACCGTGTACGCAGGTGCATGCAGGCCGTTGAGCGCCGCGTTGTGGCGAGCGTCGGCTACGGCGGCTGCGCAGCTCTCAATGCCTACTACACGAGTGATCACGCCGTGCGCCGCCGCTGCTCGCGCCACTTCGAGGCCGATCGCCCCGCCGCCACAGCACAGATCCAGCAGCAGATGCGGGTAAGCGGATGGTGGCGGCAAGGGCGGCGAGGGCAGCGGCGGCGAGGGCAGCGAGGGTGGCTTGGCAGGAGGCGGTGGCTCGAGCGAATCCACGATCTGGCGACGATCTGGCGACGATCTGGCGACGAGCTCGAGCGAATCCACGATCTGGCGACGATCTGGCGACGATCTGGCGACGAGCTCGAGCGAATCCACGATCTGGCCACGATCTGGCGACGATCTGGCGACGAGCTCAAGGATCGTGGCGAAGAGCACGTCAGCTGCCGAGGTGCTCGCCTGGAAGAAGGCGAGCGGCGAGATGCGAAGCCGAAGCCCACTCGCAAGCACCTCTGTGATGGTTCCCATCTCTCTGCCTGCTGCTCCGTCGTCCTCTCCGTCATCGGGGCTGGCGCAGTAGAGTGAGCGGATGCCACGACAACTCTCCATGCTGTCGCTGTCGCCACGGAGGCCACCACCTTCTGCGCCGCTGCAATCGCTACGCGCGAGAACACTCACAATAGTGAATCCGTGTGCAGCCGCCGCCTCGACCATTCGTTTCGCCAGGAGGACCTCGGCAGTGCCCTCGATGACGACAGAGGGCGTGAGAGTGAGCATTGCCATGGCTTCGTGTGTGCGCATGCTTCCTCGGAGCTTGAGAGATGTGTATGGCAGGAGGGTGGTGGCGAGGGCTGGTGGTGGCGGCGGCGGCGGTGGTGGTGCTGGTGCTGGTGGTGCTGGTGCTGGCGCTGGTGCTTCTGCTGGTGCTTCTGCTGCTGCTGCTGCTGCTGCTGCTGCTGCTGCGGATTGGGCGGCGCCCGTCGCACGCTCGCATAGCCATGCTGTGAGCTCCGCTGCCACCGCCACCATCCACTCGGGTACAATCGGCACTCCTCCCGGGCTCGCCACCGACCGCCCGTCAACACTGCCCGCGAGCCCCAGTCGGAATCCGCAGCACGGGAGACACTCGCGGTCAAAGCCGACATGCAAGTCGCACACATCCCGGGCTGGCACAAACGTCGACGTCGTTGGGCAGCTGCTGATCCCGGCGCAAGCCGCGGCAGCGTCCTCGCCTGCAGCAAAGCGTAACGGCTCACAGCGAAGGGCTCCACAGCGAAGGGCTTCGGGTGGGCCGGCCGGTGATGCAAGCTGAGTCCGATGGAGACGATCCATCTCGATCGCGAGATCGTCCATCTCGACCGCATCTCGGCGCGAGCTCGGCGCGAGCTGAGTCCGAAGGAGATGATCCATCTCGGCCGCTTTGAAAGCATGCTGCTCGCGTAGCGGCATTTCCCACAGAGGCGTCACAGCATCGCGGGCATCACGGGGGCCGTCAAGGCCCAAGGATGTCAGCCGCGCACTCAGCCAACGTGTGAGGCTCACAGGCACCTCCTCGCCGTTCACAGGCACCTCCTTGCTGTTCACAGCTTCTCGATCGAGCCCACGCGCGTGTGCCGTGGCGGTGGGCAGGGGCCGCTTCGGTCTTGTCGCCCGTCCGGCTGACCCAAAAGGCGGCGATGCTCGTGATGGCGCAGCGTCCCCGAGCGCACGCGAGGACAAGTCAGCTTCGTCAGCTTCGTCAGCTTCGTCAGCTTCGTCAGCTTCGTCAGCATCCCCGAGCGTACGCAAGGGCAAGGGGCGTTCACGCAGCTGAGGGGCCGTGGGCTGCGGCGCAAGGGGCAGCTGGTTGAGTCGCAAGCCCAGCCAGAAGCGCTGCCGATGGACCTGCGAGAGCACCTCAAAGCGGTCAATCAAGGGCAATCAAGGGCAAACCAGGGCAAACCACCAGGGAGATCAATGGAGATCGCACCTGCGAGAGCACTTCAAAGTGGTACGTTCCAGTCGAGCCGAGGCAGCCGGTGGCCTCCGTCAGACCTCGCTTGGCCGCGCGCTTGGCTTCGTCGGAGCTGAAGCTGTGACCCTTACCGCCGCGCTTCCCCACAGCACGGAAGACAAGCGCGCGATCCGGCAGCGTCGCCGCAGCCTCGCGCCGATCAGCCGTACTGCACGTGTCGGCCGCAGTCAGCGCGCGCCACAGGGTGAGTGCGGCGCCGAATCGGGAGCGCGGCACGGCCCGCGCAGCCTCGAGCACCGCCACGAGGCTCGGCACCTCGATGGATGCATGCGTGCCGCCCGGGAGCAACTTCTCGCCGAGATTCTCGCCGAGATCGCAGCTCACGAGCATCACGTGGATGTAATCAAGGGTGCGCAGCCGCAGCAGGCGCGCGGCCAGCGCTGCCGGCGGGACAGCCGCACGCACGGTGAAGAGCACCTGCCCCTGCAGCGACTTGGGCGCCCGCGTGAGCCAACTCGCATCCAGCGTGGCCGCAATGTCTGCCAGCGCGTCATGAGGGCGGGCCGCAGTGCTCGCGAAGAAGATGGTATCGGCGCCAGCACCGGCGTCCCAGTCGAAAGCCGCAGGCACGGCATCTATGGCGTCCATCCCGGTTTCCTCGTCAGCATCGTCGGCCGCACTCTGATCGACGTCGGGCGGCGAGGGCGGGCACGACGACGGCGCTTCCTCTCTCTGAGTGGCCGCCCGCCTCCAAGGCTGCACGCACTCTGGATGGCCGAGCTCTCGAGCAGCGTCAAGCGGAGTGCGGTCGTAGTAGTCGCGCAGGTCGAGGCGAGCACCGCGCTCAATGAGCTTCAGGCCCGCTGTACGCAGGCCGCGGATCGCGCACTGGTGCAGCGGGCTCTGCTGATTCGCCTTCGATATGTAGTTCACGTCTGCGCCTTCTTCAATGAGCCGCAAGGCCTCAGCCTCGTTGGCAGCATAGCATGCCTGGTGAAGCTTGGAGCCGAGTCGCTCCGCCGCGGTCGCACGCGCCGAGATGGCGCGCAAGTCGTAATTGCCGGGCAGCATTGTGGCTCGCATCGCGCGTCGCCAACCATGCGCTCAACACGACGTCTTGTGAAGCAATTCCTCGAACCAACCCTTTATAAACGAGTTCATTGCATTCGCAATCCTCGTCTTTTTGTTCAAGTGTCGAGGCACTTGTGGATTTGAGAGAGGGACAAGACACAAGTGACAAGTAGTCGCAATCACATCAGAAGCGCAGCACGATCTCTACGACGACGTAATCGACGTCGACGAGACGCTTGCTACCGACCGACGACGATCTGACTTTTTTGTCATACATGTACCACCGTACCTCAAATGTGCGCACGCGCGGCAAGAGGAACGCACACAGTTTCTCCTGCTCACATTGCCTGCTCAACGTGAACGTCTTAGTAACATCTTAGTTCCGTATTTCTACCGCGACAATCGACATTGTTCCACGCGATTAATTATGATCTTCCCTTGCCATGCCTCCTCGCAGGACGCAGCGGGCCAGCGCGCACGCTGGCGCGCACGCCGGGCTAGACAAATGTACAAGAACTACTCTGACACGCAAATCTCCACGAGGCCTTGGCTTGGGGTTGGGCGCCACGTGTGCCGTTGCCGCTCCGCGGCGGTTGCTACTGTTACTTACTTACTGGCTTGGGGTTGGGCGCTCACATCACGTCAGCATGAGATTCAGCATTCACGCTTCAGATGTCTTCAGATCACAGATCTGGAAGCCGGAAGCATGGCGATGATGACTGGAGATGATTGGAGATGATGACTGGAGATCGCTCCTCACTGACGGACACCCATGCTCGCACGCTGTGGAGCTCGGCATCGTCCTGAGAGGAGACGGCATGCATGTGCACACCCTGGAGGCACACGAGCGACCTCCGATCAGCGGAGCACCGAGCACGCGATCTCCCGCGACCTCCGATCAGCGGAGCTCGAGGACTGCGGTCATATTCGGCTTGCACTGCGAGTAGTATTGCGAGTCAAAGATGCACGCGAAGCCATCGGGGCAGCACGTGTCGTGCTCGTGCGCCCTGTCCCAAGGCTCGCCGTCGGGGCCGATGCCGCCGCACTGGCCGTAGCGTGCATTCGAGCACACTGGAACTGGCACACAGCCACTGTAGTACTTGGGGTTGACGGGGTCGGGCTGGCACGCGAAACCGGGAATGCAGCAAGTGGGGCCTGACCAGCCCTCGCCCCCACACTGCTTGTAGCCGAGGGAGCAGGTCGTGTTCGCGGGGTCGTATACGCACTGCGAAAAGTACTCGTTCTGGTACTGGCAAAGGAAGCTGTCAGGGCAGCACGTCTGGTGATGGTACGTCGAATTCCACGGGCGCGGCGGCTGGTTGTGGTCGTAGCCACCGCACTGGCCGTACATGGGGTTGAGGCAGAGGTCCTTTGGCTGGCATTGCGAGTAGTAAGGGTTGACGTAGGTGCAGTTGTCATACGAGGGGCAGCACGTCTCACCCGGAAAGCCCTGACCGCCGCACTGGTCATACTCCTTGTTATGGCAATCGCTCTTGACGAGGTTGACGAAGACAAGGAGTGTGGCGGGCACGAAGTGTGTCATGGGGCGGGGGATCACTGTGCGACGCCAAGGAGTACTAGAACCCGGTCAACATATTTTATCAGTCCGCAAACGAAACAGTTATAAATGGGCGCAGTATAACGAAACGAAATTGAATGTCGGCGAAGCCGAGGTGCGCCGACTGGCGCGCGCGCGCGCGCACAGTCTACATGCCGCGTCGATAGCCGTAACGCATTCGGCTCTTCACACTCACGTCATCAGGCGTTCATGCACCGGCACTGTCCCTGGGAGCTGGGACGTCCCCTTAATGATTCCCCGATGAGTCACAGCTCGACGGCCAGGGAGATTAATGATGAGAGCCTTCGTGGACGGGATGAAACCCCATCCATAAATGACTTCGGTTTGGTCGATGTATTGGCGGGGCCCCGAAGTGGGCCCCTTACGGCCTTAGTTCCTTACCGTTTTGCGTTTACGGATTGGCGTGTGGAGGTATATGCGGCGTGCGGGTGGCTTGGTTCAGTTACAAATCTCTCTCCGTAGGACACATGTGCGAACGTTGCAACACAGCCCGCGGCAGACCCCGCGCCGTGGCACTCTGACATGGTCAGCTTGCTGCACCCGCCCGCGCGTCCAGGACTCTCTGGCCGCCATGTGGCATTCATGCCCCACATGTACACGGTGCACCTTGCAGACGGCTCCGGCAGAGTCATCCGCCGTTCACGTGCCCACTGTTCACAGCATGCTCATCTGGGGCGTTCACATTCACATCTGGGGCGCCCTTGGGGCACGCGTGCCCCCCCCGCTCTGCATGGGATGCGGGAGAGGCGCCGTGGTGGGCACTGGCATGGACCCTTCTTCATGGGATGCGCTGTGGGGACTCTAAGCGGCGCCCGCGGTGGGCGCGGCGATCGGCTCGGCGGTGATGTCCTTCTTCTCCTCGACGATGATGTCCTTCACGACCACCTCGGCCGCCGCCGCCACGGCCGCCGCCGCCATGGCAGCCGCCGCCTCGGCCGCCGCCTTATCGGCCGCCGCCTTCTCCGCCGCCGCCGCCACGGCCGCCGCTGCCTTTTCGGCCGCCGCCTTCTCCGCCGCCGCCGCCGCCTCGGCCGCCGCCTTCTCGGCCGCCGCCGCCGCCTCGGCCGCCGCCGCCTCGGCCGCCGCCTTCTCCGCCGCCGCCTTCTCCGCCGCCGCCTTCTCCGCCGCCGCCGCCGCCTCGGCCGCCGCCGCCGCCGCCGCCTCGGCCGCCGCCTTCTCCGCCGCCGCCGCCGCCTCGGCCGCCGCCGCCTCGGCCGCCGCCTTTTCCGCCGCCGCCGCCGCCTCGGCCGCCGCCTTCTCGGCCGCCGCCTTCTCGGCCGCCGCCTTCTCCGCCTCGGCCGCCGCCGCCGCCTCGGCCGTCGCCTTCTCCGCCGCCGCCGCCTTCTCCGCCGCTGCCGTCTCAGCCTCAACGGGCGCCGCCGCAACAGGCACCGGCTCGGGCACCAGCTCAACTGGCGGCGCGGCAGCGGGCGCGGCAGCGACGGGTGGCGCGGGAGCGACGAGTGGCGCGGGAGCGACGGGTGGCGCGGCAGCGGGCGCCGCGTCACTCTTCTTGCCACGGGGTGAGAGCAGGCTCCCAATCTCGCCCATCATCTTGGTGGTCAAACTCTTCTTCTTCTTCTTGGCAGCGGCCGCTGCCTCCTCCTCGGCGGCCGCGGCCGCAGCAGCTTTGGCAGCTGCCTCCTCCGCCGCCTGCTTCTCCGCCATCGCAATCCCCTCCTCGAGAATCTGGGCCGCCACCTCCTCCGCCAGCGCCTTCATCTCGGCCTGCCTGGCCGCCTCCGCCGCCGCCGCCGCCGCCGCCGCCGCCGCCGCCGCCTCCTCCGCGGCGATGCGCGCAGCCTCCGCCTCGGCCGCCGCCTCGGCCGCCGCCTCGGCTGCGGCGATCTCCTCCGCAGACGGGCCGCGGTTGAAGAGCCGGCCGAAAAAGTTCTTGAGGCCAGAGAGCAGTCCGTTCTCCTCCACCACCACCGCCAGCTTCGGCGCCGTCGCGCCGCCTTCCTTGGCCTTCAGCATGCATGCGCAGAATTCGTTAAAGTCGATCTCGCCGGAGCCGTCGGCATCAACCTCCTTGACCATCCCGTCGAGCTCCTCCGCGCTCAGGTTCTGGCCGAGCGCACTCATCATCTCGCCCAGCTCGCTCGTGGAGACGGTGCCACTGCCGTCCTTGTCGAAGACGGAGAAGGCCTCCTTGTACGAAGCGAGCACCTCGTCGGAAATCGCGGGCGCGGGTGGCGCTGCCGCGGGCGCGGGCGCGGATGGCGCTGCCGCGGACGCGGGCGCAACCACCTCGGGCGGAACCACCTCGGGCGGAACCACCTCGGGCGCAATCACCTCGGGCGCAATCACCTCGGGCGCCACCACCTCGGCCGCAGGCGCAATCACCTCCGGCGCCACCGCGGCGGCGGGCGCGGCCGCGGCCGCCACTACCTCGGTCGACGGCTTTGCCACCGGCTTTTCCTCCTCTGTCGCCACGACCTCGGTCGGGGGCGCAACTACGTCGGCGATCGACGGCGCCGCCTTGAGCACTGGGGCCTCCTCAGCAGCAATGGGCTTGAGCTCCTCCGGCTTCGCTGGGTCTGCGATGACGACGGGGGTAGAAGAGGCGCAGCCCATGGCTGTTTTGGGGTTCGGTGCTCTGCGAGGGAGGGGCCACACGGGGATGCGTCAACGCACTGCGCCGACCGCGTTGCGGTGAACGGCAAAGGCAGCGGGAGGAGGAGGGCTGAATTGACTGGGCGTGCACACGTAGATGGATGTCCTCCAGCAAAAGATTCGGCCGCTAGATCCACTCATCTCGAAACGAAAAGCCAAGCGCCCTCCGTTAAAGGGCATTTTTAGAGTCGCATGTACCTCAAGAGACAAAAAGTGCACTCTCTCGATTTGTTTGTGCGGCGCATTGGCCCGCGTCGACGGGGAGCTTGTCTTTTCATCTTGACTTGAGTCAAGTCTATACTTGACTTGACATGAGGCGACGCGGTCGCTCGTGAGACGAGCTTCGGATGCCCGCGAGCAAATCACGACGATTGGCCCGGGCGGCCTCGGCTGAGCCAGCATCAGCCTCGGAGAAGGAGCCAGCCGCCGCCGCCGTCAGCACGGCATGGGATGACGACGACGACGACGACTCCCAAGGAGCTTTGGCGGCTGCCACAGACGGCACCAAGGAGCGTCGCCACGGGAGCTTCGCGGAGCGCATCTCGTGCACGCTCTTCGTGGGCCAGTTGCCGTACAGCGCCACCGCGGCCGACATCCGCCGCCATTTCAAGGCGAGCGGCGTCGTCGGCGGCGTGCAGGTGCGCCTACGCACGGAGCGGGACGGCACCTCCAAGGGCACGGCATTTGTCGAGTTCGACTCGGAGTCGGATGTGCACACGGCGCTGCGGCTGCACCACTCGGCCATGAACGGGCGGCGGATCAACGTCGAGCGCACCGTGGGCGGCGGCGGCGCCGTCGAGAAGCGCAAGGAGAAGCTCACGCACTTGAGGGAAATCCAGGGCCATCAGATGAAAGAGACGATTAGCAACCTCATCAAGACGGTGCTGCCTCCCAGCGCCGGAGCGGCGGCGACTGCCAAGGCGCAGGGCGGCGGCAAAGGCACAGGCGGCGCTAACGGCTGGGGTGCGGCGGACGATGCCGACGAGGGCGACGGCCATGTGCCGGTCACGCAGGCCGATGTAGACGAGCGTGTGCGAGACTTTCTTAGTACCATCCCAACGCCGCTTGCCGAGGAGGCCCTGCGAGAGGCGAAGGCGCTGCACATGGGCGGCATCCGCAACCGGGCGGCGTACCTGATGGGCGTCCTCAAGCGCAAGGTCGCCGAGAGCGACCGGCTCAAGCAGCAGCACGGCAAGTCGTCGTCGTGGCAGCAGCAGCCGGCGCAGCGCGGCGAGCAGCGAGGCGGAGGCACAAAGCGAGCGCGTGCGACAGACCAAGGTGAGCTGCGCCCGCCACGCGAGCAGGGGGGTGGTGCGGACGAGGCTGACGAGGCCGCACCGAAGCCTAAGCAGCCCAAGAAGCCCAAGAAGGCGCCAGCCGAGGAGGGAGCAGCCACGTCGGCCTCAACGTCGGGAGCGAGCGTCGTTGGTCACGAGGCGAAGAAGATGAAGGGCCAGAAGCTGAAGGTGGTGCAGGTGGAGGCCGACACGTCGATGATGGGAGCCAAAGCGAAAGCCAAGGCGAAGAAGGTGAGCGTGCAGTAGAAGACGGCGAGACATCCGGCGTCTCCGACGTAAGTAAGAAAGTCAGTAAAACACGCCTAACGGCACGCTGTCGTTAGCCCGGCTGAGCGTAATAAAACGTTAACGCGACGACGGAAGGAGAACCGAAGCACATCGCCAATCGGAATCGCACCCAACCGCACAAGCCACAACGTCTTCGGGGGAACCATGTCGCATGTGTTCGGAACCGGGCCGATTTGACGTAGCACCGCACAGGAGCACGTTCGCGCCGGCCCGGCGGCCGGCAGGGCCGCCCGGGCGGGGCCGGCCACCCGCAACCCCCCACGAGCTAGCCGTGCTATGCCCGTACACTATGCCCGCTTGCCGCGTGACACGCATGTGTTGCCGTGAGCGCGGTGACGGCGTATTTGCCTGACTCAGGTACGTTCGTTTGTAAAACTACGATGATGACTAAATGCAAACCCTGAATCTGCGGAGGCGGGTGCGATTCGCGGTGCGCGCGGGCACACGCGTGCAGAGACATACATGTGCCTGGTGCGCCACCGACTTCGACTGCTCTCCTGGCGCCTGGCCGCCTGCCAGGGTGACCGCGGTCTCCGCGCACGATCCACCGCTAGACACCATGCTGGACACACAGCTGTGTGACACGGTACGTAGATACAACGTAGAGGTAGGTAGGCACGACGTAATGAGCCGTACATGCGAGCTGCAACATAACATAGGTCCGCTGTATATTTCGTGGGAGGGGGACATTACGGTCCTTCCCGCTCTTCTTCCTGAATGTCGTCAACCTCTTGCAGGACCTCCTTTCGTGAGCGGCGGCCCTTATTCGCACGGAACATGAAGAAGCACAGCGCGGTGAAGCACAACATAAACAGGAGCACCACGACGAACGCTCCTTTGACGAGCACCTCCTCGACCGAGGAGGTTGCAGTCACCACGTTCTGCGCGCCCGGCGCTGGTGGGCAGTCGGCGCTCACGTGGCCATTGTCGAGGCACGTGCACACGCATAGGGGGTCATCGCACTGCCATGAGTCGCCGATGCTCTTCGTCGGGTCCTCTGAACAGGACACACTCATGCCTTTTCGAGATCTTTTACACGCTTGCCTTTTTGAGGAATTATTGTTTTTTAGCGCCCAGGCACTGGAGCTCAGATTCACGGGAGCGCCGACAGGATATCGTGGACAGGAGGTTAGGATCTCATTTGCAGAGAAGTCACTTTTATGAAACGACTCTTTGGAAAAAGTCATGCTGAAGCTCATCAGTGCCACCTTGAGCTTTGGTCGAAGCCCGAAAAAGGGCCAGAATACTACACCGGCGCTGGGCGACACACCCGACCGTGCACAGAGTGTGCCGAACAGCGCCTCTAAAGCGGTCGCGCGCCAGCTCAGCTTCACTCGGCAGAAGACGAGCGAGGCAGCAGCACCGAGCCCGGCGGCTGCGAGCGATGCGACCAGCGCTGGCGGCTCGAGCAGCGGAAGGGTGCCTACTCCACCACAGCTCGACTTTGACTTGGTGATGGGGGACGTCGACGGCTCTGCGCAGCTGCTCAGCTTTATGGAGCGCGAGAACACCGAGGAGACCTTGCACTTTCTCGTGGAGGCCATGAGGTGGCGGGCTGCCGCGGCCGAGTTTGAGGCGATCGAGGCGATCGAGGATCTGGAGCTGAAAGAGGAAGCAGAGGCGATCCTGGTTTCCTATATCGACAGCGGTGCGGAGTTTGAACTCGTCCTGCCCATGGACATAGCCAGGCCACTACACGAGGCAAAGGAGGTGAGGGCGACGATGTTTGATGACGCAATCACCGAAGTGCATGCGCGGGTCCAGCGCGATTCGTTCGTCCGCTTCCAGGCGACGAAGGCAGCACGCGCTCTCGCGAGCACCAGTCCTCATTTGCTCAAGGTCGAGGAGACACCTTCCTCCGCAGTCGGCGGCATTAGCTCGAGCGCCCCGGCCACCGTGTCGGCCGTTACCAATGCCCCGGCTGCCACGTCGGCCGTTGCCGCGCCGGCATCGGCTGCCGCGCCTGGCGCGGACGATGCGGACGCGGATGATGCTCGCGCCGCGGCTGGGGTAGGCGCTCGACACGACGCTGTACCAGCGGCTCGGGCGACCGAAGCGGAGACGGCCCCCAAAAAGGCTCGGGTTCGGCAGAAGGAGGCGGGAGGGATCACCGACGCGAAGGTGGCCGAGGCGAAGGTGGCCGAGGCGAAGGTGGCCGACGCGAAGGCGGCCGAGGCGAAGGTGGCCGAGGCGGGCGGGCCAGAGGATGTGGCCAAACGCGAGCGCGTCGTCGAGCTCATCAAGGCGGCGGTCTCGGAGAGGTTGACTGCCGTGGAGATGCCGTCGATGAAGATGGCCATCAAAGCAGCCTCGGCAGAGGCGAAGAAGGCCCTCGCTCAGGACAGCGCGCTCTCGCCGTTTGACAAGGTGGAGCTTGAGAAGATCGCGAGGGAAGCGTACAAGCTGGGCATGAGAGCCAAAGAGGAGCCGCCGCCGCCACAAGTTGCAATGAGTGATCAGGTTGCCGCGATGCGCGAGAGGCTCGCCGCCACCAAGCCCGCCACTTCCACGCCCGCCGCCACCAAGCCCGGCGCCTCCGCCGCCTCCGCCGCCTCCGGAAAGGGGGCGGATACTGCAAGTGAGGTGGCCGAGGCAGCTGCGGCGTTAAGTGAGGTGGCTGAGGCAGCTGCAACTCCCAAGGAGGCCAAGGCCAAGCAGGCGGCTAGGGGGGCGACTGAAGTGAAGGCAGAGGGCAAGGCCAAGGAGGTGGCCGAACGCGAGCGCGTCGTCGAGCTCATCAAGGCGGCGGTCTCGGAGAGGTTGACTGCCGTGGAGATGCCGTCGATGAAGATGGCCATCAAAGCAGCCTCGGCAGAGGCGAAGAAGGCCCTCGCTCAGGACAGCGCGCTCTCGCCGTTTGACAAGGTGGAGCTTGAGAAGATCGCGAGGGAAGCGTACAAGCTGGGCATGAGAGCCAAAGAGGAGCCGCCGCCGCCACAAGTTGCAATGACCGATCAGGTTGAGCCCATTCAAACTCCCAGGGCGCCCGATACGGCGACTCAGCCGCCGGGCGAACCCAAAGATGCACCTATGCTGGACGCCGCAGAGGAGTCCGTCACCTACGTGATCGCCGCCGAGGCCGCGCCCGATGTGAGCGAGCTGCTGGGCGAATCGGTCTCCGCGGGTGATCCATTGAGTGACGAGCTGCTGGCTGGGCTACGAATCGTGCTTGAGTTCGAGGAGGACATGCTTGACGACGAGCTCAGATTACAGCTGCTGGCCGATGGCTTTGTCGAGCGTGTGCTTACGTACAAGCCGGGCACGAAAGCCAAAGAGGAGCCGCCGCCGCCACAAGTTGCAATGACCGATCGGGTTGAGACCATTCAAACTCACAGGGCGCCCGATACGGCGGCTCAGCCGCCGGGCGGCGCCGCAGAGGACAAGGACGTGCCCGTCACCACCTACGTGATCGCCGCCGAGGCCGCGCCCATGGTGAGCAAGCTGCTGGGCAAGCTAGTCTCCGCGGGTAATCCATTGAGTGACGAGCTGCTGGCTGCGTTCCGAATTGTGCTTGAGGTCGAGGAGGACATGCTTGACGACGAGCTCAGATCACAGCTGCTGGCCGATGGCTTTGTCGAACGTCGATTGGCATCACAATTGGTCCCTGCTAGCCCAGGCCTCTCCGCGTCCGTCTCAGCGCCCTTGCTGCTGCCGCGGCGCCGACCTCCCGCCGCAACAGCTTCGACCGCCGCGGCAAGGTCGGCAGCACCCGCCGCGAAACCGGCACCCGCACCCACCACGACGGAGGCGGAGGCGGCCAAGGTGACGAAAGAGGCAGGGGTGGCGGAGCAGAAGACCTATTCGGCGACGGCGAAGGCGGAGGCGGAGTGGGCGATGGCGGAGGCCGAGATGGAGGCCGAGGCGGCGGCGAAGGCTACGGAGACGAGCTCCAACTCGACACAAGAGAGTGAGGCTGAGGAGGCGGATGAGGATGAGGATGCGGAGGCTGAGGAGGAGGCGGAGGCGGAGGAGGAGGGGGCGAAGGCAGAGGCAGCGGAGACGGTGGCGCAGGCTGCGGCAGCCCTCGCCGCATCGAGGACGAAGGCGGCGGCGAAGGCAACAGCGACGAAGTCGCCGCTAAAGGAGACTGCAGAGATGCCAGCAGCCAAGGGAAAGGCAGCAGTGCGGCATGTCCCCGAGATTCCCTCCGAGATTCCCTCCGAGATTCCAGCAGCCAAGGGAAAGGCAGCAGTGCGGGTCGCTGAGGTGGACGCGGACGCGGACGCGGACGCGGACGCGGACGTGGACGCGGACGCGGAGATAGCGGCGTTGGCCGATGCGGCGGCGAATGCGGCTTCGGCGCTGCCTACAAGATTGGCAGTGCACCCCGCGCCGGCACCGAAGACGAAGTCGGAGGCTGCCGCAGTGATCGCCGAGCTGCGGCAGGATAATTCACAGCAGCAGGCCCTGATTCACACCCTGAGCGAGGGGCTGCGCGTGTACAAAGAGAAGAGTCACCGACTTCAGGAGCTTGTGGCGACGCTCGAGGCGCAGGCCGGCGCCCGAGACGGCGCTGCGCACAAGCGTGTGGCCACGCTCGAGGCGCAGGCCGGGCTGCATCGTCTCGAGCTGGCGAGCATGCGTCAACAGGCCGACGCGGCGCGTCAACAGGCCGAGGCGGCGCGTGAACAGGCCGCCGCGGCGCGTGAGGAGGCTGCCGCATCGCGCCTTGAGTCGGATCAGCTGCGCACGCAGCTCGCCGCGCGCAGTGCGGAGGCCGATGAGCTGACTGTGGAGTTGGTGGCCACGATGAGTCGGAACGCGCAGGACAGGGAGAGGCTAGACGCCCAGTGGGCTGAGCTCTTCTCACGCGCCGTTCCGCTCTTCGGCAACAGACGCCCGCGGAGCCAGGGGATGAGCCAGGGCAGCGCCCAAGGTGCCAAGATGCATGCCGCCTCGCCGATGATCTCGCCAGGCCTCGGCACGCACGCACGCACGCACGCCGACCGCCGTGTGAGTTTTTCTGAAGGCTGAACAAGCTACCCTACTGTGCCGAGGGGGCGTCTCTTTCGCGTCCAAGATGAGTTGAAGATGAGTTGAGTTGAAACTTGCGAGAGTTGTGCGCTAGGGAATCCCCAGAAGGCTGAGCTGTTTAGCTCCTGTTACATGTTCTACTTCCAGGGGGGGGCTTCATCAGAATTACTGTCGGGTAGCTTGTCAGGTAGCTTGTTCAGATAAAACTCACTGTCACTCACATTTTTGTTGGTTGTAGCGGGTCAACACAACCGAACTCAACTCCAAGATGAGAGGCGCGGCCACTTGAGAGAAGCACTTCTTCGAAAGGAAGCTCACGCTCACACCTCCGTTTTCGGTGTGAATGCTTTCTCCTCCCTGAACCATGGCGGATCTCTTTCGGTATGAGGACGAGGACGAGGACTTCCAGTCGCTACTCATGAAGCACCTGATTTCTCGAGAGTGCAATGGCAGAGAGCGCTCGCGTTCCACCTCTCCGCAGGCGGAGCAGCAGCGGGCACTGTCGAGGCGGCAGCAGCAGCAGTTGCGCAAGCTCCACGTGCGCCGAGCCCGAGGCCTGGTCGACGACGCACCGCCCAATCCACAGCCAGGCTTGCAGGAGCTCTTGGGCGGATTCCCGGCAGTTCAGAATCATAAGAAGAACGCGCGGCTCGAGGGTGAGCAAGTTTCACCGAAGAAACCCGCTGAACGACCGCGGTCTTCAACGACCGCCGCTGCCGATGGCCAGGGTGCGAGAGCGAGCGCGTCCGGCGAGCCCTCGGATTGGCGGCCTGCTGACGGTTCTTCGAAGCCGTGGCTCGGCCTCTCTGACCTGGCAAGCTCAGGCAAGGGCGTGCCGGGCTCACGCCAGCACTTGGTGTCGCTCGCGGCGTCGGTCGCCTTAACTGCCGCGGAGCTGCGAGCGCAGATGCCTCCTCCAAAGCCAGCGGCGATCGCTGCGAGCGGCGAGCAGCGGCGGCAGCTCGTGGGCTTCAGGGTGCGCAAGACCCCGAGCAAGGTGCGCGCGCCCATTGAAGTGGGCTCGCCGGCGGACGAGGACGAGGACGACGGCGGCGGCGGTGCCGGGTTGCGAGCGTTGAACGCCGTGTCGAGGGCTCCACCGTTGCATGCCACGACAACGAAGGCGCCAATCGAGGCGCCTCCGGACATGACGGCAGCGAGGCTCGCGCGGGCGGCGGCGGAGGCGGCCGCGGCGCGGGTGGAGGCGGCGGCCAAGGCGACCGCCATGCAGGGTCTCGATGCACACAAAAAGCGATCTCAAGTGGAGACGATTCCGTTGACGAATCCGCCAATGGGGGGGAGGCCAGAGGAGACCAATTCGCCGACGAGTCGAGCAGGGAGCACAGCTGCGGGAGCAGCACAGCCGTTGATCATGCCGCCTACCGCGCCGCCGCCCGCGCCGCCGCCCGCACCGCCATCCGCACCACCGGCTGCAACGCCAGCTGCACCGCCGGTCGCGAATCTGAAGCGTGAGATGGAGCTGCGCGCTCTTGCATTGCAGAGGCTGCAGCGTCGTCCGCTATGAAGTAGTACATGTGGTACAGCTCTGTACCGGTGAGATACGGGTACTGTATGGCTACACGTACAGCTGCAGTCTGAACGGTACCGACAGTCTAACACGATTCGATTCGCATGGGGGCCATGGTGCATGGACGCCCGGCCGCCTTGCGCGACGGCTCACAAGGCGGCACACCGCTCACCGGACACCGCTCATGCAGCTTTTGCATGAGCTTTTGCTCGCCTACGTCGATGTGTGAGACATGAGATTGAGGGCCCCAGACTGTGAATCTCTGAAGTCAAAAGTGCAGCACATTCTGGACACGGCCAAGCGCGGCATTTCGAGGTCATTCTCATTGCAGTTGGGCGCCTCCATCATGCCTGCATGCTCCCCGACGCGCCGCCGCTGCTGCCAGAGGCGCGGCCCCCGCAGTTACTCGACGCTCGCCTAATCCACCGCCACCTCACACGACGCCTGCACCATCTCCGAATCCCCCCACCGCACGCCAGGTCCCTTTCACTTGGGGAGCTTGTTTAGATAAAACCCACTCCGCCGTTGCCCACGCCGTCGCCCCCTCCTTCCTCTCCTTCCATGCGAAGCCCATAGTCGCTCAACTGATGCTTGCCTGCGTCGACGTGATAGTCATGAGAGTCAGTAACGACGGAGAGGTCGGCAGCGGAGCATGCAGAGGAGCGCCCCCATGGCGGCTGATGCACGATCGTCGCGCACTCCCGCGCCGACCTTGCCGCCGCCACACAGTGCGCCTCCTCCTTTAGCTGGCGCGCCATGTCCTGATTCCGTGCGCTACCTGCAGCACGGTCTGCGCGTGCAGAGCCTTTCGTTTCGGAGGAATATCTGTCGAAGCGGTCGCTCATCTCGATGCCAACGCCGTCAACGCAGTCGCCGCTGCCACTGGGGATGGAGACGTTGCACGCGGATGGCTCCTGTTGATGAAGCTCCTCTGCGGAGACCGTGCTCGCGGACATATTGCGGAGCCAGTTGTTGACGTCTTTGCGCCGCAGCTCGACTCCCCTGCGCCTCGTCCACCAGCAGACCATCGCCAGGCAGCACAGCAGCCCAACAATCGCCGCGGGCACAGCGATGGCGAGGATGGTGATGGCGCCGCCACCGGCGCTGTCCTGCGCGCCTGGCGGCCGTTGCGGGGGCGTGAATAGCGAGGGCGAGGAAGGCGGGGGCGGCGGCGGAGGTGCGACGTTCGCGATGATGGGCGGCGTCACGACCGCGAGCACGGCGATCGAGACGCCGGTGACGCTCGCGAACATGGCGGTCGCGCTGCTCGGGCTGCTCGTCGCGCTCGCCATCGCCAACTGCACCGAGGTCGCCATCGCCGTCGGCGTGTAGATGCGCACGCCGACGATGACGCTGCCCGATGTTACAGCCACCATCACCGCCGATGGGTCGACGCCCGCCCGAGCCGCGATCGCGCCCTGCACCTGGGTCCGTACGCTCGGCGTGAACGAGGAGACGTCGCCGGCAAGCTCGAGGCTGAATCCGACGAGGCTCATCGCCGGCGGCGATGGCGGCGGCGAGGGCGAGGGCGGCGGCGGCGAGGGCGGCGGTGGCGAATATGGACAGTATGGCCTACAGCTGGAGCCGCCACATCCACCATAATTATTGTAGCAGTTGGAGCCGCAGCTTGCACCGCACTGGCCATAGCAGCTGTTTCCATATGTCGCCACTGCTCCATAGCATCCGTCAACTACCCAGGCATTCACACTATTCGTGATTGGGCTATAGCAATCACAGTTTTGTGAGGGTGAGGGCGGCGGTGGCGGCGAGGGCGGCGGCGGTGGTGAGGGCGAGGGAGGCGGTGGCGAGGGCGAGGGCGGAGGCGGCGAGGGCGAGGGCGGCGGCGGCGAGGGCGGCGGCGATGAGGGCGGCGGCGGTGGCGAGGGCGAGGGCGGAGGCGGCGAGGGCGGAGGCGACGAGGGCGGCGGCGGCGGTGAGG
>ERZ761574.200-NODE-200-length-38262-cov-63.629832_pt1 | contig 38262 bp, 25 predicted proteins | sample MGYA00374950_ERZ761574 | MGnify/ENA primary metagenome ERZ761574 (study PRJEB28895, sample SAMN07631631) | mixed culture metagenome | isolation source: Freshwater growth medium | place: USA: Seattle, Washington | collected 2016-10-03 ... | reverse complement strand
AGCAGCAGCAGCAGCAGCAGCAGCAGCAGCAGCAGCAGCAGCAGCAGCAGCAGTCCACGACATCATCACAGCAGTCCACGCCGCGAAAGCAAGTCCCGCTCGCGACGCCACGGCTCGAAAAGCTCGCCGTGCCCAAGCGCGTCGGCGGCACGCCCGAGCAGATTCAGCATCGCGTGTTCAACGAGCGGCGGCTGCAGGCGGAAGCGGAGGTGCTGCTGCGCGAGATGGCTTTGGCGGACGCGCAGCTGGACGCGCGACAGGCTGCACAGCAGGATCAGGCCGATGCCTTCCGCGAGCAGATCGACGAGCTGCGTGCGCAGATGCGGAGCGGCTCGAGCACGGGCATGGCGGCGGCGGCGATGGCGGCCGAGGAGCTCGCCGCATGCAACGCGGAGGCAGCGCGCTACCGCGACGTGATCGCGAAGCTACGCGCGCAGGTGGCGACGCTGCGTGCCGACAAGGAGCGCCTCGAGCAAGGCGCGAGCGCCTCGAGCGTGCCCCCGAGCAAGACAGCTGCGCACCAGGCCATTGTGGACGAGGCTGCGGCCAAGGAGGCGGCTACCGAGCACACCCGGCTGCATCGGCAGCTGGCGAGCTTGGAAGCGGAGAAGCAGCGGCTGACGAATGCGAACGCGACGCTGCGCACCGAGCGGAATCGCGCGCGTGAGGAGGCGGCGGCTGCGCGAGAGGAAGCGCGTTCCACAGGCGAGCAGCTCGAGGCCGCACGCGCAGCCGAGAAGGCAGCGGACGAGGCGACGTGTGCGGAGGTGGAGGCTTACCGTGCGGCGGCGGCGGCGGCGGCGGCGGCGCACCTGGCGGCGCTCGACGAGGTGCGCTCGCGTCTTGATGAGCAGCGTAAGATCAACGCTGCCCTGATGATGCCCGTCTCCGCGCCTGCGCCCGCGCCCGCGGGGGCGCTCGAGGTGGACGTGGGCGATGGCAGTGACGAGGGCAGCGGCGACGAGGCCACGGCCGAGGGCGGCGGCGGCAGCGGGCCGAGCGAGCTGCTCGACACGGTGCGCATGCTACGCGAGCAAGTGCTCTCCCACGAGCAGGTGGAGGCTGCCCTGGGCGTCGAGCGCGATCAAGCGGTGGAGCGCGAGGAGCTGGCGAAGGAGAAGCTGCGCAAGGCGCAGGCGCAGTGCAAGCACCTGCAAGCGCAGCTGGTCGAGCGTACGCGTCAGCTGCAGCTGCACGCGAGCGGCGCCACCGAGAACGACGCAGCGAGCCCGAACGTACCTCGGGGCGTGCCGATGCGCGGCCTCGGGCCTGGCGGCCTCGGGCCGGGGAGCGTGGAGGTGGAGGAGCGTGACGGCCGGGAGGCGGACGTGATGAGGCGAACGCTCGAGGCGACGCGCGTGCAGCTGCGCACCCAGCAGGCCGAGCGCATGCGATGCGAGCGAGAGCTGCGACTGCTTCGCTCAAAGGTTGATGGCCTCAAGGCGGCGGGCGATGCGGCGGCGGCGGCCAGGACGGTGGCCGAGGAGCAATTGGATGTGCAAAAGGTGGCGGCGCAGGCGATGATGCAGCGGCTGCAGGCGCGCGCGGCCGAGTGCACGGCACTGCAGCGGCAGCTCGCCGCGCGTGCCGTCGAGCTAGTGCACGCACGCGAGGAGAAGCAGAAGCTAATCGGTGCCCTCGAGGCGCAGCGTGCCGTCCTCGCGACGGAGATCCATGCGATGGAGTCGTGGATCTTTGGGCACAAGGGCTTCATGCTCGCCCTCGGCGGCCTGCCGCCACCCCTCTCGGCGAACAGCTCCGCGCGCTCGACACCCCGCGTCTCCGTCGCCCCCGGCCCTCCGAGCGGCGGCTTTGGCGGCGCGGCCAGCCAGCGCGGCAGCGGCGGTGGCCTCTTCACAGGGGGTCACTTCACAGACCGATCGAAGCGCGATCAGCAGCAGCGCGAGGGCTACGGCGAGGACTCGACGCCCCGCGGCGCTGGCCGCGGCGGCGGCGGTGGCGGCGGCGGCGGCGGCGGTGGGCTGAACCAGGAGGCTTTCATGGCCAAGGAGCTCATGCAGTGTCGTCACGAGCTCGAGGGTTGCCGTCGCGTGTGCGCCGAGTATGCAGAGCGTACTCACGCCGCCGAGAAGGCGGCGGCACGCGCGGCGACGGCGATGAACGAGTCACATCTCGAGCACGCGCGCGTGCAGGCCGCGTACGAGCGCGTCCTCGCCGAGGTCCAGATCCAGCGAAACCGCGTCGCCAAGCTGCGCCTCGCCGCCTCGCGCCGCGGCGACGCGTCGCCAGGTCGTTCGGGCCAGTTGGGCGGGGAGTGCGATGACGAGTCCGTGGCGGCGTCGGCGCCCAGCTCGCCGCGTGAAGCAGGCCGCCCCGCCGGGCAGACGAGCTGGAGTGCCAGCGGCGGCGGCAGCGTGGTGCGGCTCGAGGACGGTACTTTGCGACAGCCCGAATGGAACTCGAGTGGGCTGCCGCCTCCTCGGCCTCCACGTGACGAGCGCACGGGCTTGCGCGTCGCTTCGTACGGGGCAAAGGATCGCTCGCCCTCGCACGAGGCTGCCCCGCCCGCCGGCCAGAGCGGCGGCGGCAGCGGTGGCAGCGGGGGCACGATGCTGCTTCTGCCTGGGGGCGAGGCGCCAGGCACGCCACGCGGCGAGGCATCGCGTGCGGAGGTGCTGCGGGAGGTGGCCTCGCTGCAGCATCAGCTGAGCACGCTGCGAGGCGAGAAGGCGATGGCCGACAAGGCGGCGGCGGAGCGGCAGCAGCAGTGCGCCGTGCTCGCCAGCCGCGTGGCAGAGGCAAACCAGCAGCGCGATGAGCAGGCGGAGCTGGCTCAGGGGCGCGCAGCTGAGGCGGAGCTGCTTCGCAAGCAGCTGCTCGCCGCACGCACGGCGAGTCGGTCGGCGGTCGAGGGCGTCGAGGACTCGCGCCGCCTCCTCGCCGCCGCCAGCCGTGACGCGCTGCTCAACCACCACGCCACCGTCGCGACCATAACCGCCGAGCTCCGCACCCTCGAGGCCTCCCTCGCCACCCACTCTCCACGTGGCGAGCCGCGCGCGCGCGCATCGAGCACGGGCGGCGGCGCACGCCGGCCGCCGTCAGGTGCGCCTCTGGACGTGCGCTCGGGCTCCGCGCCACGCCGCTGAGACCGGAGCCCACGCCCGCCCACATACAAGGCACAGGTCACGGCACCCAAGGGGCACCGTCCAAACCTCACGCATCCGATCTGCTGTCGTCCTCTCACCTCACTTCTTCACCGAAAGCGAAGGCTTGCCGTCCTCAAGGCTGCTCAGTGCATGCCGTGTGGGTAGGAGCCGCGTTACGACATTACACAGACTCTTTTCAGTTTCGTCATTCGTTTACTGTAGTGGGTTTACTAATCGTAGAACCAAGAATGTCGCGGCGTCGACGATTTCGCCGCGCCGCACGGACCGCCGACACCGTCGCGATCTGCGTGCCACGACACTGCACACTCCGCTCAACCGCACTGCGCCTGCGAGCGGAGACCGGAGTGCGACACCGTCTGTGCAGTCGTCTGTAAGCGCCAAGTCGGACACGTCCACGCCTGCCGCATTCCCCCGCAGCGCGCCCAGGGCGTGCCCCGAGGGCGGAGGGCACCCGCTGCAGCGCGGCACGGGCTCCCGCGTCCCTCTGTGCGCTCTGTGGCTCTCGTCCTAGGGCTGCACGCCGCGGCGTCGAGGGAGAGCGGACTCGGGGCAGCGCGCGCGAACGATATGATCGCCCGCCACGATGATGAGCGCCTGCCTAGCGTCCCTCCCAGCAACGTGCCCCTCGCCATCCCAGATGCGATCACTGCCTGCGCGCGCCGCCTAGAAGCATGCAATCATGGCTCGTGTACACCAGAACAAGAGCGCCGAGCGGCAAAGCAGAAGGCAAAGCGGAAGCCCCTGGCGGTGGGAGCAGCCGCCTCCTCTCTCAGCTCACAAAGGCATCGGGCGGCGCACGCTCCTCCTCGGGCACGAGACCCTCGGGCGGCAGCTCGGCGTGCAGAAAGTAACGGAGCATCGACTCCGTCAGCGCCTCCTTCATCTTTTTGTAGTTGGGCGCGTTGTCGATAGCTAGCTTGCGAAGCGCGATCGACGCATTGATCTCGAGCCCATTGTCCTCCTCGGCCTCGTCGAGACTCGCCTTCTCGCAGCCCTCTTCGTCCTCCTCCTTGATCCCGACGGCCTTGGCCAGTGAGATGAGCGCCTCAATGCCGCCCGCCGCCGCAATCGCATCCTGGTTCTCGGAGGCGAGGTTGCCCAGTGCGCCGCAGCAGTACTTGAGCAGCTCCTCGGCCTCCTCCCGCACCAGCGCCGCCACGAGCACCGTGATGCCGCTTGCGCCAACCACGGCCTCGCGCCCGTCCGCGGAAGCGCACAGGTTGGCCAGCGCCGCAGCCGCTGCCTCGCGCGCCAGGAACACGGTCGTGTCCGGCGCCGCCAGGTTGGCCAGAGAGTCGTTTTCGGACAGCATGGCAAGCAGCGCCTTGTGTCCTTTCGCGCTCACGATCGAGGTGCGATTCTCGTTGACGTCATGCGTCGCCGTGTTCTCAGAGGTGAGCAGCGTGAGCGCGCGAGCCGCCGCCAGCTTCTCCGCCGGTCGGCCTGTGCTTGCCATCTTCACCAGAGTTGGCACAAAGCTAGGACGACACATCTTCACGTCGAGGGGGCCCGCGTGAGCCTCCCAGTCCGCCGAGTCCGAGAACAGAACTGAGCCCTGAGCCAGCGAACCCGGATAGTCCTCCATGAAATCCCTCCGGTCGATAGGCGTCGTTCCGGGCGTTCACTTCGGTTTGAAAGTTGAGTTCAACGCGTCAACTTCAACCTGTTCAAGAATCCTTCTCGGGATGTTGCGTGCAACCCACTCTCTCGCGACGTGACACATGCACGCTGCAAGCTGCGCTCGCTCCGGCCTCCGGGGCCCTCACTCGTTCACGTTGGTTCACGTTCTCACTCGACCGCTCGGGCCCTTGCGCTCGGAGGGCCGCATGGCAACCCATCTTTGGCGTCGGCCTACCTCTGCGGCCATAGCGGCAAATGCGGCTATTTATTTGGCCAATGCCGATTTTTCCCTTAATTTTTATTGAGTGTATAAGTAGTGTATAAGTAGTGTATAAGTACGGCTTCCCGGTTCTGGGAGGCAAGGCGGTGCGGTGAGGTGACGTTGTGACGCTCTACAGACTAACTACAGACGCTGTGAGGTTCGTCTGTGCGATCTGTGTGTCCGTCCCGTGTGAATGTGTGTGCGTCCCGGCCAATTGGCATATTTCGGTCATTCGGTGGCCGGAATTGGTCCCGGCGGGGGTAACGGGTTTGTAACGGGTAAGAGTGAGGCTCGTCTCTATTGAGTTTCCCGCCTCCCGCTCCCGCGCTCAATTGCCCGCGCTCCCTCCCACTTTCCCACACCACACCGCAATGTTCTTAAGCCTGGTCCAGCTTTAGGCCTTTAGCAGGGACAGGGTTGTCGCGCTCACCAGGCGGCTTGTGTCGCTTGATGAACCTTGCAATTTTTGTTTCTACGCGCGACCTACCGGGTACCGGTACGCGACCAGGTTTACACGTAAGTTTACCGGTACGTGCCGGTGAAGGCGAGCCGACGCACGCGCGGGGCAAATTCGCTCGGCGCGATTCGGCTGTACTCGCTAGAAGATGGTGGGGTGGACTGCGCGCCACGAGGCGAAGATGTGGAACAAATCGTGGAAAGGCGAAGTGTTCCACAATTACACTGAGTTCTGGTCCAACGCGGTGTCAGCTGCAGATCGCGTCGAGCTCAAGGCATCGGCAGACGATCACAGTCGCGGGCAGCTTCCTGTGTGGCCACGAGTCTTTGTGTATGACCTCGTACCCCCATTCTCCGACTACAACCTCAGTAATGCGAGCCTGCACGACATCATTGGTCGTCCTACCGGCTGCAGCGGCCACCAACACACGATAACCTGCAGCAGCTTCGTCTGGGACACGAACCATTATGGAGCCGCTAACATGCTAGCTTGGCGTGTGTACCACTCTCCCAAGTATCGAGTCTTCTCACCCGAAGACGTAAGCCATCGCAGCATCTGCTACCCTCGGCCCATGCCTACTTTCGTGTGGCCGTACGCCCGATTCACACCTTCCCGTGTCGTTGGCAGGCGGACATCTTTCTAGTTCCGGTCATTACGAACCCGAAGCGGAATTATTTGATCGATGCGGCTTGCCGTGCCATCGCCGAGTTTGACATGAAAGCACAACTGCCACACCTCAACGGACGCACAGCACACAAGCACCTCTTTGCGATTTCGAAGGAGCATCCCGTAGCGATCAACTGCACGCAATGGTGGTCGATGCCGACGGGCTTACTGGCACGGGCGATACGCCTGTCGTACTCCGAGATACAGCCCGAGGAGTATCGTCCCGACGAGTACGACTATCTGAAGTTTTTCCACACCCTCTTCCGCGAGCCAAACTTCCTCTACCCAAACTTGTTCTCGATGCCGTATCTCTCATCTGTGCACTGGTTGCCCGAGTCAACAGCTAGCGCCTCCACGACTGCTGCCTTGACGCCGCCTTGGGCTGCGGGGGAAACGCGGCCCATCTTGATGCTCTTCTTGGGCGCCGTTAACCACGGTGACATACTCGTCCGCACTCGGCTCTCAGAGATGTGCGGTAGTTACCACAACAAGAGTATTTGCACCCATGCTCGGTACGATGCAAACAAGACGTTGCTCCTCAAGCGCAAGGCGACTTTCTGCCTCGAGCCACCCGGCGACACGCCGTATCGCCGCTCCTTCACGGACGACATCGCCCTCGGCTGCATCCCCGTCCTTTTCAACCGCATGCAAAACCACGCCTACTCGTGGATGTGGGACGGTTGGCGGGAGGCTTCGCGCGTGCTTGTGCCGAGGGGTCCATTCTTGAAGGGGCAGATCGACCTTTTCGCGCTCCTCTCTTCCATACCAGACCACTTCCGCCGCCGCATGCAGGCCAACATCGCAGCACACGCCCGTAAGTTCCAGATGTCGCGCGAAGATGACCCAGGTGACGCCGTCCACATGATCTTACAGGGAGCAATGCGGGCATCGCAGGCAATTGCAACCACCTCAATCGGTTTGGACCGGGACCTGCAATAAAGGGCCTGTATTCTGACGATTCGGCGGTCAAGAGGCAATCCCCTGCGAACCCGTTGTGCGAACCCGACCCGGCCGCCCCTGCGAACCCGACCCGGCCCCCTTCCGCTCCCAGAACAGCACCTCCCAGCGCCTGCTCAAATTGGGCCCTGGCGAGATGAAGGCACGCGCTTAAATCACCGCTGACGCGTAGCACCTGGGCTGGCGTGGTCGTGCGCGTGCGTCGGTGGGTCGGTTCGGTTCTTGAGGTTCGCATGTGGATCCGTGTGTCTGTCTCGTCTTCTAATCGATCATGATGACGTGATGCCATCATGAATCCTGACCAAGCATGATCGGAACGATGCATCCTGACATCGTAAAACCGCGACACGCGGCGCATTCATGATTCAATTTAGGGCTCTCAAGGACCAATATAGGACTTTTTGACTACCTTTTAACACAAACCCTCATCCCTCTGTAGCGACGGCGGAACAGGGTGGCCGCATACGACGAGACCGGCCACAGGCACGGGTACCGCGCAAGCAAAAGATACCGCGAAAATCGAAGATACCGCGCAAGATACCGCGCAAGATACCGCGCAAGCAAAATGCGAAAATCGCGACGGGCAGGCTGACGGCGGAAATAAAGATCGGCCCGCGGATGATCGACATGATTGACAGAAGCGATAACCACGCACGGACCGTAGAAGCTGCGGCAAGACAACGGCGGCAGAGTTATGACGACGGTTGACAAAACCCTAACCCCAACCCCTCCCCCCACCCCCCACCTGATTGTCTATCACAATCCCGCCCGGTAGTATAGAGCAGCGAGCCCCAGAGATCACCCTGTGTGCTGGGAGAGACCTTAGGAGAGACCCACCTCACTAGCGAAAAGTAGCCCGAGCGAGCGTGTACTCAGTACTTAATGTGTTGACCGAGTCAGAGGGGAGCGGAGCCGTCCTTTGAGACGGTGGTGTGGTGAGCCATGGAGCGCGGGGGGGCCGCTGAACCGCGATGAAACTGACTGACTGACTGAGGACGCCCGCACCGCCACGGTGTCGTGCCCGTTGCCCGTCCGAGCGTCTCTCAGCGTGGAGCGTGATGAAACTGGTGTCAGTGTGCGGGATGCGGGAAAGACCGTTATCGACGAGGTCGCGCGGGTCTGCAAAGCTTGCGTTGGGATTTTAGTGAAGACACGACGATATAGAATATCTCTCGCGTCACAGCCCCCCGCGCAGGGCGGCTAGAAAATTCGCCGTGAGGGGACGTTTAATTGGGTGTGGCTACCGTCTTGGCTCTTGCGGACAGACCGGACGCACCCGACGACCGCAGCGTATACTCGGAGGCGATGCCGATGGGCTTCGATTGATTGATTGTCGGAGGATCAAGGTGGGAGAGAGCTAGGAGAGAGCGTTTGATTCACATGAACGCCAGCGACGACGACACCTCGAATCCCCTCTCCTACGTTTCGGGCGTGCGTGTACACGTCACGTTGATCCTCCGACAATCCCAATGCAGCATACAAGCGTGCACGCAGGAGTTGGGACAAGAACGTCGCATCCGTCTGCTGCTGCTGCAGCAATACGCGCCACCAACCAAACCTCCTAAGGTGCGATTCGTGGCTGGTCTCGCAAGTCCCGGTGGCGCATGCCGATGAAGAGGTGCGGAGCAGATACCTTGAAACAAGGCTCCCCTCCTTTTGAAGTCGCCCTCAGCGTTGACGAAGGCGGTGAGCAACGCTGGCGAGACAAAGGATGGCGTCGGGCTTGGCTTGAGCTTGTAGACTGTTTTGAAGTCCGCGCGATAGGTGTTGTTGAGCACGAGGTGGCGCGTGTACACGATAGGCACCGTGTCGATCACGCTGAAGCGATGGCATGCGCGAATAGCCCGCTCCACAAATGAAAGATCCTCCGCAAGCGACGTGTTGGTGAATGTGGCTCCCCATATACTGGCGACATGGCTGGCTGTGTCACGTGCAAACGCAATGGTCCCGAGGAATGGCTTGGCGCGTGATCTCCCGTAGCGATAAAAGGTTGCCCCGTCCGCAGAGAGCATTGCAAAGTAGCTATGCGCCAGGGCGGTCACTTCGGTCTCACCGCGAGAAATTGGGCATGCAAGCCCAGAGAGATGGCGCGGGTGATGCATATCATCATCTGTGGCACACGGTAGGAGCGGCATACAACGTTGATGAGTCGTCGCGAGTCGTCGTTGTACGCCATGTAGGCGCACGCGCACAGAGGACAATCACATCATCGGTGCCTCTCATCCACTCTCTCATTCATGCAGCGCTCAGCCGCTCACAAAGCGCTCACACGCACCGTCCCAGGTTACGATGACGGATCCCGTAGCCATTTGGACTGCCGTATTACGCTTTGCACCGATAGACACCCGGCTGTTTAGCCGCACAAGTGTTGTGTTCACCACCGCTGTGGCATCATCAGCAAGAACGAGAGGTACCTCTCCGTCGTCCACCAATATCACCTCAATGGCAGCCATGGGATATTCTTGCGCTTCGATTTGTCTGAATGCGAGGCTCACGAAAGAGCTGCGGCATGCCGTCAGCAGGATGATTGACACCTTGGGCGTTAGGCCCTCGTCGCACATGGGTCACGAAGCATGCAATCAATTCCGGCGGTCTTGCTTGGCTGTGAACAGGCTCGAGTGACTTCCGAATACAATCGTACTCGGTGTCTTCACGGGCGTACGAAGGACTTCACCAAGGTTAGAAATCACCTGGGGGAGCCAGTAGGGCCGAGCCAGGACACATTAAGCTCACACGAGACAGGCAAACGTCGTGGTCCACATCATGTACTGCAGCTTACTGCAGCTTCAGCGCCATGGCGAGGATTTCGAGGGGATTTCAAAGCGCCTCATGATATCTAACGCTTCACCTTGCATGGCTGGGAAGGTGGGGATCGGCAGAAAGATAGCTTTGTCCCGTTTGGAGTCTTGCTTACGTCCCGTGGGATCGCCAAACGTGCTCGACGACCACGCTCGCCGTACTTGTTGGACGCTCTCGGCATAAGTGTCTAGTATGAAGGCAGCGTCTAGCTGATCGCACGGTGCTGCTCGTGATGCAGCCGGGGATGGCCCTTTGTCGTGCCGCGCCAGCAGTTCCGAAGGCACGCGCATGGACAGCCGTTGAAGGCCGTTGCTGGAAGTCGGGAGAGGAGGCGGGTTGCGATAGCCAGAGCCTCTCCCGCCGGCAGAGCTGGATCTCCCACCGGCAGAGCCGGATCTCCCGCCGGCAGAGCTGGATCTCCCGCCGGCAGAGCTGGATCTCTCGCAATGCTCACGATGAGAGGTGATCTGTAGAGTCGGTGCTGCTAAGGTGCTGGCGCTCGTGATGTGCTTCCTCGGTGACAGCTTGGGTTGCAAGGAGCTCGAGCATGAATGGAGTCGATCTCTGCTGGCTCTACTGCTGGCTCCACTCACCATGCCAGCACTCGCCATGCCACTCGCCTCCTTACTCACCTCCTTACTCACCTCCTCGAGCCAAAGCTGCTGGGGCCGCAGCTTGGACCCGTCGACAGAGCTTTGTGTCTCGCTGCCCTCATCTCTCGAGGGTTCGACGGTTGCGAAAGTCACGAAGGGGTAGTGCTTGAAGAGGGCGGCCTGTATTAGGCCTGTATCTTCTCGGCACGGCTCTTGGTCTTCTCATCCATGGTTGGCCCTCGGTGCACTTTTGGAGTCCTGCCGGGCAAGATCAACAGCCCACAAGGTTGCCCAGCTTTCCATTCGCCTTCGTAGATGGCAGCACCGTCGGCAGACCGGGACCTGATGGTGCCGCGCCCTTCCATCTCATCAGCCTTCCATTCGCCCTCGTAGACGTTGCCCTCAGAATCTTGGTACGCGCCGTGCCCCTCCCTCTTACCAGCATACCATTCGCCCACGTAGAAATCGCCGTTCGCATACCGAAACGTGCCACTTCCCTCCTCCTGACCACGAGTCTTCCCATCCTTCTTGTGTGAACCCTCAAAGGGTGATCGCAACATTGATGATGATGACTGGCCGTGGCCCCGGCGCTCGAGCTCGAGCTCGACGATCATTAGTTGCCTCTGGGCTGACGCTCCGACTGCAGGTAGCAACAAACTGCGGAGGACGCAGAGCTCACTTACGAGCTGGACTTCACCGACTCTGTTTGTGAGAGAGCAAGGTTGTCTGCAGAGCGTCGCTCGCCGCGACATTCGATTGGTACCCTCTCTCTCCTCTGTTGCAGGAGACGTATCGCACAACTTCTGATGAGACGCAACGGAAAATTAAATGCATGCGATGGCAAATAGCGATGTGCATGCGATGCACATGCTATGAATGTTGTGTCGTGAGACCGAAAGTGGTCCAACGTTTTCGTGTATGAGCTCACTATGTGCTCGAGAGACAATTACTAAGGGACCTTCTAAATCGGGAGTTAAATAGGAAATGCTGAGTATTCAATCTGATGGACGGACGGATAGTTTGCGTTTGCATGCGATCTTTCGCCTGACCAAGAGGCCAATGCGTTGGGGCACGTTGTCGCTCACTTTAGTGCATCTCTTGCTCACGGCCGACTCGGTCGTGGCGGAATGCCTCGCCTGGTGCAGCGAGTGGACGTGCACCCAGCCGGACATGTGCGGCTCGTGCGAGCCGTGCATGCCTCGGCCACCGCCACCGCCGTTGCTGCCCAATGCCATCCCGTTCAACCCTTTTGGAACCACTGGCGGCTGGTACGTCAATCCAACGTTGGCAGCAAACATAGCGCTAACGGTCGCGTCGGGTATCGCGACCGTTGCCGAGATCCCCATGCTTGAGCAGATGAAGACGATCCCGTCGGCGTTTTGGATCGACAACTATGGCAAGATAAGGGGTTCAAACAGGCTTGATACGCTCGAGGGCATCCTGCAGGATGCGGCGTCCAAGTCCGATCCGCCACTGTGCGTGTTCATCTTCTATGATCTGCCCAACCGCGACTGCAACGCCAAGGCCTCCAATGGTGAAATCAGCTTCGGCGAGCAGGATGTGGCGGAGGCGTCGGAGGCGGCTCTCGCCATCTACCGCACGCGGTACGTCGACCCCTTCGTGGCCGTCCTCGGCGAGTACCCGCGCGTGCCCGTGGTGATCGTCATCGAGCCCGATTCGCTCGGCAATGTCATCTCGAACGCGGGCCAGCACAGCTGCACCGCTGCCACGGTCGCCACTTACAAGCTTGGGGTTCGGTACGCCGTCGACGCGTTGAGTGGGGCGCGTGGCCACTTGGCGGCAGGCGGGACGGTGGGCGCGTCGATGGGCGCGCCGATCGCGCTGTACGTGGACGCGGCGCACGGCGGCTGGATGGGCTTCGAGCCGAACGCGCAGGCCTTCGTCTCCCTCATGATCGAGATCGGCATCCTCGACAAGATCCGCGGCTTCACAACCAATGTAGCCAACTACCAGCCGCTCGGGGAGGGTGCACTCTGTCCGGCAGAAGCGTACGAACGCGCAGGCGAGATGCTTCATGGTGCGGTGCTTGGTGTGGCCGACTGGTGCAAGAAGCACGTCGATCACGCGTGCTGCACCGAGGACCCGTGCGAGGTGTTGGGCCTAGGCAGCGGGGGCTCCACGGAGCTCAGCTACGTGCAGTCGCTCCAGCAGCACTTTGTGATGCGTACCGGCTGGCAACCGCACTTTGTTATCGACACGGGGCGCAACGGGCGGCCCCACGCGCGCTCCTCGTGCCGCTCGTGGTGCAACATCAACGGAGCCGGAGCTGGCCACGTGCCCACGATGAACACCGGCCTCCCCTCCGTTGTCGATGCGTTCTATTGGCTCAAGACACCGGGGGAGTCGGATGGGTGCACTCGGCTGCTGCCGAGCGGCCAGAGCTGCGCCCGCTTCGATTCGGACTGCGAGGGCCGTGACTCGATCACTACGCCTGCCGCCCCCGAGGCGGGGCGCTGGTTCCACTACCAGGCGACGATGCTCGCGCGCAACGCTGATCTGCGACTCGATGCGGCTGGTGCTCTCGAGTCCACCTTTGGCATGACCTTTCGGCCGCCGCCGCCACCGTCCTTCGCCTCACCGCTGCCACCACTGCCGCCGCCGCCGTCCTCCGCCTCACCGCCGCCGCCGTCCTCTCACTCTCCCCGACAGTGCCCCCCCCCTCCGCGGCCCTCGCCGCCTTCGGCTTCGACGTGGTCCACCCAAGGATCGTCGTCTGACGGGTCGTCTGAGAGGGCCGACGTTGACGCGACAGCTTGGGAGGTTCAGTCAGACGAGTCACTTCTGCTGCCCTCTGCAGCGGCCGCCACGAATACGCCCGATGCGTATGCCGCCCCCGGCGCCAGAAGCCGCGGCGGCGATAGCAGCGGCGGCAGCAGTGGCGGCAGCAGCGACAGCGGCGGCAGCAGCGGCAGCAGCGGCAGCGGCGGTCTGACCATCCCCCGCGTGGTGCTACTCTTCGGGGGGTGCGCCGCGCTTGCGTATGCCGTGTTGAGCGCCGTGATGAGCCACCTGAGGCAGCACCGAAGGGTTCGTGCCGACCTCGAGCAGCAGCGACAGGCCTGCGCCCGTGATGGCGCCTGGCCGAGCCGCGTGGCGCGCTCCGAAGGACGAGCTGGAGCAGACGGCGGCGTCAAGCTCGAGGTCGCGCCGCCAGGCGGGCGCAAAAAGGGCGAGAAGAAGCACATGGCGAAGAGCAAAAAGACACCGTGCAAGAAGAGGGCGGGCGGTGCGGCCAACGGCAGGGGCGACGGCGAGAGCATGCACAACGAGACAGTCCTCTCGCTGCTTGGGAAAGACGATGAGGAGCAGGAGGATGCCGAGGGCGAGGCCGTCGAGTGGGTATGAGTCCCACGCCACACGCACCGGTATAGGGAATTCGAGATAATACGTAGCACGGTTCGTGTTACACGTCGGTCAAAACACCATGAAAGACAGAGCGCCGCAACGCTCCACACCCAAATTGCAGACTGTGACCGCGGTAACACTGGTCCATGTCACTCGACTTAGATAGGTGGTGAAGCCTAGCCCGCTTGCCCACACGACCCACATACGGGCGCGCTGCGGCCTGCCGAAGGCACACCTCGTCCTCGCCTAGTGACTCGCCTAGCGCTGCGCGCCCGTCTGCTTTGCGAACCACTGCGGTAGCTCGGCGATGGGCACCTCCTCCTGCTCGGCGTCGGTGAGCCGCTTGACGCGCACCAGGCCCTTGTCGGCCTCGCGAGCATCGAAGAGTGCGACGTAGCCGACGCCGATGCGGTCGGCATGCTTGAAGACCCATTTCGGCTTCTTGGCCTCAAGCACGAGGTCGACGCACGCGCCGCTCGCGCGCAGGGCCGCCGCCGCCGCCATCGCCGTCGGGCGGAGCGCTTCGTCGGAGCAGCCGATCAGGAGGGCGTTCGCATTCGGACGCGGCGCGGGCAGCAGTCCCTTGACCTTGAGCAGCTCGACGATGACGGCGTCGCCGAAGCCGAAGCCGGCGGCGGGCAGGTCCTCACCACCAAAGGTGCCGAGTAGCTGATCGTACCGGCCACCTCCAAAGATGGCGCGCAGCTCGCCGCTCCGGTCGAAGCCCTCGAAGACGACGCCAGTGTAGTACGCGAGGCCGCGCACGACGGAAAGGTCAAGCACGAGCCACTCGGACAGCCCGTACGCTTCGGCGAGGTCGAAGAGCGAGCGCAGCTCGGCAAGCGCCTGCGACCCGGGCCCGAGCACCTTCTCGAGCTCCTCAAGCGACGAGAGCGCGAGCGTCGAGAGCAGCGTTGCGGCCGCCGTCTCGTCCAGCCCCTGCTCGAGCAGAGTCTTGCGTACCTCGTCCGCGGGCAGCTTGTCGAGCTTGTCGACGAGGACACACGTGGAGGCGAACTTGTCCGCGGGCACTCCGAGCGTGGGCAGCAGCTCCGAGAGCACGCGCCGCGTCGAGATCTTGATGCCAACGTCCGTGGAGGTCAGCCCGACGGACTTGCAGAACGTGACGGCTGCTGAGAGCAGCTCCGCCTCCGCTTGGAGGCCCTCCACGCCCCAGACGTCGAGATTCCACTGGTAGTGTTCGCGCCGCCGGCCGCGCGTCATGCGCTCGTACCGCCAGCACTGCGGGATCGAAAACCACTTGAGCGGCATCGGCAGCGCGTTGCGCCGGCCGAGCACCATCCGAGCGAGCGAGGGCGTCATCTCGGGCCGCAGCGAGAGGCGGCGGCCAGACCGGTCCTCCATCGAGTAGAGCTGCTGCGTCACGTCCTCGCCCGCCTTGCGAATGTACAGCGCCTCCGTCTCGAGCACAGGAGCGTCGTACTCCTCGAAGCCGTGCTGCGCCGCCACCCGCCGCCAAGCATCGAAGAGCCACCGCTGCAGCGCCATGTCCTCCGGATAGAAGTCGCGCGTGCCGCGCGGCGGGTTGAGATCGATCACACCCTTCGGGGGCGGCGGTTCCGCGTCCGCGTCCTGCGGCTCGTGCTGTCCGCTCTGGCTCTGCGTCACCGCCGCCGAGACGCGACCGCCGCCCTGCATGCGCACGAGTCCACGGCGCGATGGCGCGGCCGCGGCGGCAAGGCGCGGCATGCGCAGCGCCTGCTGCGTCGATGCCGCGCGCAGCGCCGGCCGGTAGTACGATGCCGCGCAGCACACAAGCGCGAACATGCGAGTGCGCATGAAGAGCCTTCGTTTGTGAGCGAAGTGTCCGAAGAGGAACGAGCTCCCGTAGCGGAGATCACGTTTGTCTTCACAGTCTTTCGGGAGGTTGGGCTCGCCGCGCCTTGCTCCGACATCACCCGCCACAAATTTGAGAGAAATTTGAGACCACCGACCATGCCCCGAAATTTGAGAGAAACTACCTCACAACCTGATCCACAATTCACCTCAGCTGATCGACGCGCACGGCGCCGCTCTCGGCGTACCAGAGGAGCTCATAGGCGGCGGCGAGCGGCTCAAAGGTGGAGGGGACGAGCACGTACACTCCGGCTTCGAGGGGTGCGCGCGCGAGCAGCATGCCGCCGGCTGGATAGCTGTACACGCCGCCGTTGGCCGAGCGGAGCGGCTGCGAGCGTCCACGCGCCTCATCTGGGCCGAGGGGCGCGTCGCGTTGGTAGAGGTCGAGCCCGAGGGCGGGTCGCTTTCCACCGCCCGCGCGCTCGGCTGGTGAGAGGCGGAGACGCACGAGGAACTCGGTGCGTCGGCTCACTGCGAGCCGGTACTGCGGATTGTTGTGGAAGTTGCCGAAATTGGGGCAGCCAGCGGCGGTCGAGCCGGCGGCCCACGCACCGCGGACAAGGGATCGCTCAAGCCCGTGGCCTTCGGGGGCGAGGAGCTTGCACGTGAGGCCGACCGAGCTGCCCACGACAACGCTGAAGCCCGCCTCCTGTCGAGGCTCGAAGGTGGACGCGGTGAGGGCATACCGGCCGGCCGCCAGGCCGCGCACCTCGAGCAGGCAGAAGCCGCGCCGGTAGGCGCCCGAGGCGGCGAGTGACTTGGAGGGAAGCTTGTCCGTGCCGAGTGCGCTGTCGAGTGCGAGCAGCTCGAGCCCGACCGAAGGCAGCGCCACCCTATCCGAGGCTGCTTTGGCTGCTGGCACGTGCAGCTCCACCTGCACGTCGGCGGGGGGGCCCTCGGGCACCACGAGAGCCACGCGTGGGTTGTCGACAAAGGTGTCGTAGTTGGCACAGCCACCCGCGCTCGGCCCGTGCCATGAGCCTGCCACGCGCTCCAGATGGCGCATCGAGTACGGCAGGGGGCGAAGCGAGAGCGGTGCCATCGAGAAGACCTTGAGGGTGAAGTCGACCTGGTAGGGCACGGGCGTGTACTGTGCGAGCGCGAGGGTGAGTTGGTGCTGGCCAGGCGGCAGATCAAACTGGACCAGGCAGTGAGGCCGATTCGAGTACACCCCCTCCTTCCACGCTTCCTCGAGGTAGTAGCATCGGAAGCCGCCCCTCTCCCCTTTAAACACATGAATCGTCAGAAAGTCATCCTTGCCTTGGTCCTTGAAGACCGTGTGCCGCGTGAGCAGCAGCCACGTCGCTGCCGGAGCGCCCGGCGGCACCGTCAGTGTGAGCGCGAACTGCGGGTTCCGGCCGAGCGAAGCGGTGTCATCCGCCGTGTCGCTTGGGTGTCGCTTGGGCCACTGGCCGTGGCGTGTCGTGCTGTGCGCGAACAGGGCGGGGTTCCAGTTGAGGTACACTCCTTGATAGTACCGGAGCAGCGAGGCGTAATCGATCCAGAAGACGCCATTGTCGTGCTGCATCGCCGACGTCTGGTCATAGTCGAGCGCCTTCCGGAGTGCGGCAGTCCAGCGCTGCTGGTCGTGCACCGAGAAGGCGCCCTTCCAGCGCACCTTAGACCAAGGGTTCTTGAGCTGTAGCAGCTTCTCGCCGCACGCCTCGCGCACCTGGAGCACCGCGTACGCATGCGTCTTGACAAGGCCGATCTTCTCCTCCTCCTGCCCATGGAGCTCGTCGAGCTCACCTGTGGCCACCGTGAGCAGGCAGTCGCCGTAGCGCGAGGCACTCTGCATCCGCTCCCAAAGCCGCTTGGGCTCAAAGTCCTTGTCGTCGGAGCGGTACTGCTCGGGGATCCACCCAGTCAGCGCGAACATGTCGATGCCGCTATTGGAGCCGGGGAAGTCGTAACCGCCGTTGAGCTTCATGTACGCCTTCTCGATGATCGACACCCACAGCTCCGCTGGATGGGTCGTGTGCGAGGTCATGAGTTGGCCGTCCTTGGCGAGGGGTAGCCGATCATCGACGAGCACCTGATGAGGGACGCACTCAGACCCACTCAGAGGTCATCAGATCAGTGGGTCTTGAGAACGAGCACCTGATGAGGGAGGCACTCGGACGCACTCGGACGCAATCAGCCGATCGTCAGCCGCAATCAGCCTTAATCATCGACAAGCACCTTGCGAGGGATCCCATTGACATGCAGCTTGACCATGTACTTGCCCGCCGGGTTGTAGATGGGCTGACCACGGCTGTCCTGCGGCCAGATGATATTGGTGATCAGCTGCTTGCCGTGCCGGCGCTCGTAGGCAGCCGCGATCACGAGCGAGGAGACGAAGGAGCAGTCGGTGATGATGGTCTGGGTAATCGAGAGGGAGGAGATGAGGTAGATCATCGTCGGCTCTCCGCGCATGAATTGCGACGGGCGGGCCCAGCGTCCAAAGTGCTCCAATTGCTGCTCCGAGAGTGGGAGCAGTCCATCGGGATCCTCCCAAGGCGTCGTGAAGTGGAAAGTCTCTCTCTGCCCATCCTCCATCCATGGATAGAATAGGATGCCCGAGACGGTTGACGAGCGCGCAAGCACTTCCTTCTCCTCGGCATTGAGCACGCCGCCGCCACGGCCGCCGCCGCTGCCGCTGCCAGCGCCGCCACCGCTCGCCGCCGAAGTCCGATCTGCCGCCGGCGCCGCTGGAGGCTTGCCGCCGCCGCCCCCTCCGCCACCGCCGCCGCCGCCGCCAGCCGGGGCGGGCGACAAGGCAGCTGGCGCGCGCGCGCGCGCTGAGGCCCCGGCAGCGGCGCAGGGGTTCTTGAGGGCTTCGGCACGCTCGAGGAGGCCCATGAGGCGCGTGCGGTGCTGCGCACGCGCGCTCGCGTCCTCATCCAGCTTCATCGCCGCCATGTAGTGCTCCGCCGCTGCCATGTAAAGTTTGATCGTCTCGTCCTCCGGCTCGCCGGCCTGGTCCGCCAAGATCGCCAGCTCGGCACACAGGCGGCCCTGTGCAAGCGCACTGGCCGCTGGCTCAGAGTTGGGCTGGCCAGCGGGTGTGGCCGCTCGCGCCGCCGCCGCCGCCGTCGCCGTCGCCGTAGACTGCAGCAGGAGCATGTGAAGCTCTTGGATGCGCGCCGAGTACTGCTGCAGGATCTCCTGGTACTGCTGCAGGATGTCGTCGCGCTTTGACACGTTGCTCAGCGCGCGGAGCCCATCCACGCCCGCCGAGAAGAGCACGATTGCCGAAGAGTAATTGCCCGCCTCGTCCTCGCGCTTGCCGCGCTCGAGGAAGGTGAGCGTCTCATCCCAGAGCGAGGCCGCGCGTTGAGCGTCGAGCTGCCGCGGCGGCAGCAGCGTGTCGCCCATTTGTACAATTGTACGCGCTCGGGTGTCGCGCTCCGGGTCGGACGGAAGAGCGTCTGAGCCATGAGGGTGCTTGTGAAGATCTTCGGGCGCTCTTGTGAAGATCTTCAGGGAAGAAAAGGGGGGGAAGGTCCAGTTGAGATTTTGAGAAGCGACCAGTTCGCATTTGAGAACACAAAACTTATTTACATCCCGCCACCGGTGTGGTGACACGAGCGTTGACTCGTTCGTCGGTTGATCGTTGATGGTGCAGTCTATCTCTGTGGTACGCGCAAATCCGGAGTGCGGCCCACCTCGACCGGCTCGCTCTAGCTCCTGCAGCAAGTTATCATGTTGGCTGGCAAGGAGAGCGCTTCTTTCTCACTGTGCCAACCCGGCGCTGCACTCTCTCTACCTCGAGAGGCGGCGCGGAGGCGGTACGCGCCCCCGCGCCTACCGCCGTTACCTCTTGCGGAAGCCGTACTTTTTGCGCTCGTAAAAGAGGTCTGTCTTCGACGAGCCCAGGTTGACGATCTTGGGACAGCCATCGCGCTGCGGCCGCACAGACACGCTCGCGCGCTCGCAAACAATACGTGAGCACGGCAGGCGAGGTGTGCGAGGGCGGGTGCGTGCGGGTGCGGGTGTGGGCGCGGGGCGCCACGTACGTCCTTCTCCTGCTGCGTGCACTCCTTGCAGTAGTAGGCATCGGAGATGCCCGGCTGGCCACAGATGACGCAGCGACCCTGATAGGAGCCGTAGTTGCACTCGTCGCAGATACGCACGAGGACGCACGGCCGCACGTAGGAGTCGCAGACGGGGCACTTGCCGTCGCACTTTTCGCACAGGCGGCCAACCGCTGCAAGGCGCGAGACATGGGCGGGTCAGGAGGGCGGCGACGGCACATGCATTTCGCAAGCGCGTTCGAGGGTGCTGCTTGCGCACAGATGCCCGGCTGCTTCCGGCACATGATCAGGTCGGGATGGTGCTTCGCCATGGCGAACCCGTGCGGTGAGGCGAGGACGTTGGCGGAAGCTCTCGCGCGCTGCTCTCTCGCGAGGCCTCGTTCTAGGCGAGGTGTCCGACAACTTCACAGCCCTATACTCGAGCCTCTTTTAACACTCAATTCAGCACATCGCTCTCTCATTCCCTCTGGCGTTCTCCCATTCGTAACGGCTCTGCGTTAACACTCCGATCTCTGTGAAATTCAGCGCAACAGTTCCGGTCCGCCATTGCTCCTGCGTTGCCACCGCCTCGTCGTCCCAGCATGAAGGCAGGCACGTTCCTGCTGTATGCGGACCTGCAGCCCGAGGGCCTCGCGGCGCTCGATGCGGCGCGCGACGAGGACGCCGCCAAGGCGACGCTCTCGCAGCTGCTAAGCCTCGGCGGCCAGGCGAAACGGATGGAGGTGCTGCTGGAACTGTACATGAACGCGCTGCGCTTCGCTCGTGCGCACAGCTTCTCGGTGGAGAAGACGTCCACGTTCTTCTCGATCATCAAGAGGAACCACGAGGAGATGGCCGAGGCCTTCCTGCCGCCGCACAAGAGCTGGGAGTTCCTCAAGGCGCTGCTGCTCATGCACTCAGTGCAGCGACCACCTCACTCGGTCGGTATCTTCACGCTTTCTGAGGTGCAGCTGATCACCAAGTTCGCGCTCGAGAACTACTACGACCACTTCAAGCTCTACCGGTACGCCTTCACCCTCAAGCACGTCAAGCAGGTCGACGTGCGTACCTCATGGCAGGAGCAGCCGCCCGACAGCTTCCCACCGCTGTCAGAGGGTTTGCCTGTGGAGCCGGAGCCGGAGCCGGAGCCGGAGCCGCCCGCGTACGTGGAGCCACCGCCCATTGCGCTCAACGCCGACGTGTCTGAGGCGGTCAAGGCCGCCGTGGAGGCGCAGATCGCCGCGCAGGTTGCCGCCATCAAGGCGAACCTCGAGGCACAGTACGCGCAGACGGCGGCGGCGCACCAGGCGAAGCTCGCGGCGCTCGAGGCGAAGGTCAAGTGAGCGCGCCGCCGCCGCCGCCGCCACCGCCGCCACAGCAGCAATCGCGGGGGTTGTGAGTGTGGCGCGCCGCGGCTGTTAGTGCCCACGACCACACACCGCGAACACCACATTGCCAAATTGCGCTGTCATGGCATGCTGATTCACCTATGTGCCAAGCGCTCGACGCGGCCGTTTTTCCACGGCGCACGGTGCTGTTTCTCTTAAGTTAGGAAAAACGCCCGCGGCACCACCGTTTACCTTCAATCGTATCATGATTCACGGATGTTACCGCACGCATAATCGCGAGATCGGAAGCGATACAAAGCGATACACCGTGTCGCGTGACATTATCGACGGGCCTCTTTGGATCAGATATCACTTATGAATCTGATGTCTTATCCGGAATCGGTATCGCCATGATCGGTATCGCGCAGGATCCGCCGGCGGAATATCCATTCATACGGGATAGTTACGCCCGGCCGATGGCCCCCGGCGGCGGCGCGCGCCGCGGGCCGACGCCGGCCGTGCCGCGCGCCGCGCGGCTCCCGGCCCCAGTCGCGGCCACGGGCCAGGTCGCGGCGCGCGGCGCGCGCGCGTCGGCGGACCCGCACGCCCGGGACCGGGGTCGCGCCGCCGACAAGCGGCTCCCTCTAGGTCTACCGGCGCCGAGAGGTCCCCCGCTGGGCCCGGACGACAGGAACAACAAGAGCAACCGCCGCGCTGCCAACAGTCTACAGTGTACAGCCGTTCAGTGTAATCTTTGAGATCATTCAGCGCGCGCGCCCTCAGGCACGGCGCTGACATCCTCAGCCGCGTCGCGAAAGTCCACACCTCCGAGGCCAGCGGACCATCCTCTGAGCGTGCGCAGCTCGGGCTCGGTGGCGATGGTGACGGCAACAGCGCTGCCCGGCGCCTCGGTCCGCGGCCACCGCCCGGTTCGCCCCGCCAGGTGGAGGTACGTGTCCGCATTCGCTGGCAGACCGAGTACGATCACCGTGCCCACATTGTCCAAATGGAGACCACGGGTGGCGGCCGCGTCGGCCACGAGCAAGCGGCGAGTGCCGCCTCGTAGCTCACTGTTCAGCTCTGCGCGACGCCGCGTCGCGGCCCGACCGGCAATCGCTCCGCCACCCGCCGTCGCGCGGCTCGCTGCCTCGCCCTCAACCTCAACCTCGCCGACCTCGCCGACCTCGCCGACCTCGCCGATCTCGCCGATCTCGCCGATCTCGTCGAGGGACATACGGACGCGTCCCCCGTCCGCCTGACCGCCGGCCGCCGCCCGGCCGCCGCCGCCGCCGCCGCGGCCCCCGCCGCGGCCGCGGCCCCCACCGCGGCCGCCCCCACCGGCCACCGCCCCGCGCCTGGGTCCCGATCGTTTCTTGGCGCGTGTGGACGAGGGCCAGAGTGCGTCAGACAAGTGATCTGCGGCGAGGCCGAGGGCGCGCAGCGTGCGCACCACCTGATGCGCGCCGCCCAGGTATGTTGAGCGCGAGGAGACGAAGATTAGGGTGCTGCCCGCGTGCGCCCGCCGTGCGTACACCGCCGCCGCCGTCTTCGCCGCCGCCGCGGTGCCGTCGGAACCGTCAAAGGCATCGCGACGGATGGACAGTGTGTAGTGCTCAATGCCCGGTGGCACCGCCGTCCACCGTTCCACGTTACGGGTGCCGGCGACGGTGAACTTCTCACCGGCGGTGGCGGCGCCGATGCGCCTCTCGGCGGCCTCGGTCGCGGCGATCAGTGCAGCGATACGGGCGGCACGGCTTTGCCTCTCCGGATCATCCGCCGCCGCCGCCGACGACGCCAGCTCACCAAAGTCAAAGTCATCCTCGATTTCGTCCACGGCGTCTTCCTCGGCGACCCAGCCCTCACCCTCTTCCTGCTCATCCTCCTCGTCCTCATACCCCTCCAACAAAGCCGCTTCCTCGCCGCCCAAGGCCTCGTACTCGGCCTCCTCTTCCTCCTCAGTCAGAGTGCCCGTGACGGCGCGCCTCTCGGTGCGCCTCTCGGCGGCCTCGGTCGCGGCGATCAGTGCAGCGATACGGGCGGCACGGCTTTGCCTCTCCGGATCACCCGCCGCCGCCGACAACGACGCCAGCTCACCAAAGTCAAAGTCGTCCTCGATTTCGTCCACGGCGCCCTCGCCCTCCTCCTCCACCACCCAGCCGGCGGCGGGTGTGAACTCCTCGTCCTCGGGTGTGAACTCCTCGTCCTCGTCCTCCTCTTCGTCGTCCTCGTCGTCCTCGTCCTCGTCCTCGTCCTCGTCCTCCACATTAGCTAGCAAGTCCTTCGGCGGCGTGCGCGCTTTCGTGACGGTCGACACAACGGGTAGCAGCCCCGCCGCACCCGCGCGGCGCACGAGGTGGTTGCATGCACGCAGCTGACGCACCACCTTCCGTCGAGTCGACTTGTCAAGTGTGGCCGACGCGGCTAGGAGCTGGAAGTCGGGGCGGCTTGTGCGGCGCGCGAGCATGCGCACAATCGCCTCCGCCGGGTGCATATCCACGTCCATCCACTTGCTGTGCCGCTTGCCACGGAAGGCCTTCTGCCCAGGGATGAGAGCGTCGACCTCATCGAGCACCAGACAGCCCACTCGCGCGCCGAGTGCCTCGGCGAGCTGGCCGGCAGCTTCACCCGCAAGCAGTTGGCAGTACTCGGTCGGCGTAGCCACCACCACGCGCGCCGACGTCAGCTCAGCGGCTGTCGCTGGGTGGCCCTGCGCGACAAGGCACACTGCACCGCCATCACCCGTCGCCTCGAGCAGCGCGCCCGCTTCGTGGCCGAGCTGCACGGCGAGCTCGCGCGTGGGCGAGAGGATGAGCACGCCGGCATCGGGCGCCGTGCGGCACAGCGCGGGCAGAAGCATCGCGAGCGTCTTGCCGCTGCCAGTCTCCGCGTGAAGCATGAGCGACTCACCGGAAAACACCCTCGTCAGGGCAGCTGCCTGGATGGGCGTAGCGGACTGGTAGCCGCGCGACGCGAGCGTCTCGACCACGCTCGTGGGAAGCGCCATGTAGCTGCCCAGGCCGCCCGCGAGCGCCATGGCCAAAGCCATGCTAGGCACGAGCCAGAGCATGATGACAGAGGATACCGGTACAATACCGGTAAAAAACGTTATAAAGACAACGGGGTGAGCCGGTAAAAAGACACCGGGGGAGCCGGGACACACACGGGACACATGGGCGCACGCGGGCACACGGAGCCGGAACAAAGACACCGCGGGGAGCCAGTCAGTACGTTCTCTCGTCTAAGCTTCTGCTGCTCACAACAGCGACAACATTGAGCGACAAGGTCAGCCGGGACGGCGCTGGTTTCGCGCCCCGGAACATTCGAGTTGGTTTTCAATTTTTACGATTTGTTTTCATTTCAAATGAACATAATACATATTCGTTTGTTTAATTGCTTTCAATTGTTTTCAATTTACTTAAGCTCATACCGCCCGGTGTGATCACGGTGGCCGCCAATGGTGGCCGCAGGGGCCGAATGCACGCGCCGTAAGGCGTCGCCACGAGCGGAACGCTTGCCTTCGTCTTCGACGTCGTCACGAGCGCTCGCCACCATTGCGCTCACCATACCGAGCATCAGAAAGCAAGCGCCGAGCAGGGCGCGCGGCGCAAGGCGTTCGCCGAGCAAGACCGCCGCGAAAAGGGCGTTCCACACGGGGGCCGTCGCGTAGATCAGAGTCGCGTGGGCCGCTCGTACCGTCTGCTGCCCATACCCTTGCGCCCACATCGGGAAAGCACAGGTGACGATGCCGGTGAAGAGGACGGTGCGGGGCAGCGCCGGCGGTGCCCCGAGCACCGAGCCACGGATGGAGAGGCCAGCGCTCAGGCAGAGTGAGAGCAGGCATATCGTCGATGCCACGAACTGCGTCGCCGACTTGGCCGTAGCGAGTGGCCAGGGCTGCGCTCCCGCCTTGGCCAGCACACTGAGCCGCAGTATATGGATCGTGTAGAAGACCGTCGAGAGAGCGACGAGAGCGTCGCCAGTCCAAGTCGCCGCGCGCATGCCGGGGACGGCTCCTGCAGGCGAGAGGACCATCAGCACCACGCCTAGAAACGTGCTGCTCACCGCAGCGCTCAAGAGGAGACCAAGCCGCCGACGACGGAGGACCGCCTCTATGATGGGCACGAAAATGGTGCTCAGTCGCACGAGGAAGCCGGCGCGCATGGCCGTTGTGCGCTGGAGGCCGAGCGACTGGAGGGTTGCAGCGACGGAGATGCACAGCCCGAGCTGTATCCCAGCTTGCCACTCGAAGCGCGTGACTCTCACGTTGCGCTCTCGGAGCAAGCGAACGATGCACACGAAAGCGCAGGCAATCGCATACGTCCCGCACTGAAGGAGCAAGGCGTGCACGTCAGAGAGTGCCCCGACGAGTTGAATGGCAGTTTCATACGAGCCAAATGCTAATGGCACGATGGTGAGCACCAGCAGAGGCAACTTGCCTGTTGTGCTGGAAAAGCGAGTTATCCTTTTTCGCATCGGCTGATCCGGCTTCGAAACTCCACCATCGGCAGCGGCCCGAATTTGCAACCAAGCTGTTAGCCGTGGATGCACAGCCGTTCGTGTAGGAGCCGCCGGAAGCATCGATTGATGAAATGCGAAGATTCGCGGCAGCGGCAGCAGCAGCAGCAGCAGGAGCACGGGTGAGATGGCGGCTTTCGCCATTTTTCTCGCAGGTGTGAACGTTGAATCCGGACTGCGGAATTGATACCGGTCGCAGCACTAGATGTCACTCTGTGGAATTGATACCGGTCAGCATGTCACTGCGTAGCAATAAGCCCCTCAGTTGCCCAACCCCATGGATAGGCTACAATGTAGAGTGTCTTGGTGCGGTGCATCAAGGTGCCTTCACAGGTTCGGACGGCGGTCCGGGGCGGGGTCTCTGTCACTCCTGCGTTGAGTGGCACGTGTGGACTGTATGTATCGTCTATTCTCGAAAGGATGGTCAGCACCATGGTCGACGTCATGATCAGGCATGCACGATCGGGTCCTCGGGCACAGCGCCCTCGGCGCCCTCGATGGAGTTGACGCTGTACACGGTCACGTCGTGCGCTCCCACGTGGCGCATGAGCTGAGCGGCCACGCAGCACTGACAGCAGAAGGCGCACACGCAGTCCTCGAGGCCGCCAAAGTACTTCGGCGGGATCGCATACGCGCCCCGCACGTGTGCTCGCACGATCATGAGGACGACGCACAGCACGATCCATCCCCAGAACTGGACCGTCTTCGCGAAGGAGCACATGCGGGGATCCGCAGGATCAGGTCCGCTCGACTCATCGCTCTCGCTCAACCCATAGCTGGAGCCGGCGCCGGGGCACAGGTTGCTCAGCAGGAACCCAGTCACAAAGAAGTTGCCCGTGAAGACGGACATGAGGAACACAGCCGTACATGAGTTTGGGTACCGCATGATCCGCTGCAAGAGCTGGCCGATGACAACGCCAGGGCACAGGCAGGCTGCGAGGGCTAGCTTCACGTCGTTGAGGCACTCGAACAAATGCTGCGCACACGCGGACACGGCCCTTCGCGTTCAGAGTCATGTGGACGAGCACTGCAGAGGGCGGTGGCCCGAGCCGAATGGCGTTCACGCACATCGGAGAATTGACCGGGCACCGCGGTACCCATTGGCACGGAGCCCATCTCGATGTATGGGGTCGACTGGCCAACCGGCGCGGCACCAACACTTAGCGCGCGCGCGCGCGCCGCCGCCGCGCCCGCGCTGTGCATAATGAAGCCCTTGCGAGGAATGGCCGTGTGAACATTAACACGACAGACGCGACAACCGCTACGGCACTGTTACTGCCATGTGTGTCAGTGAACGTTAACACGACAGACGGGACAACCGTGTGGAGTTGAAGTGTTGGAGAGTGGACACTCTTCCTCTCGGCTCGGAGAACGGAGTGTGAGTAGGAATTCTATGTGAAGTGTGAACCGTGTATGTGACGTGTATTGCACCGTGTATTGCGCCTCGTGTACCCCCCGACCCCGTTGATGTATTCAGGGATCAGGCCGCGCGGGGGGCCGCGCACAAGGCCGCGCACAGATAAGAGTAAGGACCCGCGCGTATGGCGTATCAGACCCGAGACCGGGCCATTTGTGATCGTGAACAGTTGTGAGAGTCGAGAGGTACTTTCCGGGCGGGGCGCACTATCCAAGTCGCGCAAAGTCAGGATACCTACCCGTTCCCTCCGCGCAGCCGAGTCCCTGCCACCCAGGGTCGCATTCGCACACACCGTGCTCATTGCACGCCCCATGTCCGGAGCACATGTGCCAGCGCCCATGCGCCCACATGAAGCCCGCGCAGCCGCTGCGGATCTCGCAGCTCGCTCCGCGCCAACCGCCGTGGCACACGCATCGCCCGGGCGCCGCGCAATAGCCTCGATGGTGGCAGTCGTTCGCGCACAGCATGAGCTCGCACTTGGCGCCCCCGAAGCCCTCGTCGCACACGCACGCACCACGCGAGCACTTGCCGTGGTTATTGCAACCCTCGGCGCCAGGACACTCGTCGCTCGGCACGCTGCAGTCGTCAGCCGCCCAGCCCTGTGCGCACAAGCATCTGCCGCCAATGCAACCATGGCCACGACCAGAGCAGTCATGAGCGCAGCGCACTTCGGGCACGCTGCAATCCACTCCCACCCATCCATGAGAGCAGTAGCACGTGCCATGCAGGCATGATCCGTGACCCGAGCAAGCGCGTGGGCACGCTTGTTCCTCGCAGTTTGCTCCACGCCAGTGTGTGTGGCAGACGCAGCTACCCGCGAGGCAGGTGCCGTGCGCGCCCGAGCAGTTGGTGGTAGCGCACGGATCTGACGGGTCTATAGGGGCCGTGAGGCTCTCCACTGAAGCTTTTGGCTCATTAATCGGCGCCGCAAGCACAAGCAGCGGCAACGCCGCCACCAACCTGATCCACCACGCACACATTTCGACCGCAGCGCTTCTACACGACTTGTCGCCCAGAGAAACGTTCGGGGGCGTAGCCGGGAACACACGACACCCCCTTTGCCGGTATACTCTTCCGGTACGTGTTACACGCGTTATCGGCGCGCGTTCTTGGATGTTTTGCACCGTTGACCGTTCACGGTGGACCGACCGACCGCCCAGACGCTGCCGCGTTAATTAAACGGCCTGTGTTACAGCGTGTCGAGTCGACCACACCTCCGTCCGTAGCGATATAGGCCCTCTTGCATGTGGGTCCGCTACGCGTTGTGTTGAACAGAAACAGCGGTTTCAGCGAATTTGGGAGCACAGTGATCACAGAAAGGGACCGACACACGAGGTCCAGCATGGCAACACATGGGCAACAAAGACGCCGATGCCCACGTCTCCGCCTCTGTACTTCCACTCGGCCGCGCTGATAGAACATTTGCTGCAGTGCATTCCTCAAGTTGAAGCAGCTGCAGCCACTTCAAGCACGATCGACCCTCCGTTACGCGCAGCACTGCCACTGCCGCCGTTGGGGACCTTCCTGTGCAGGGCGGCCCTTCGGCGTTGGTCAGAGACCGCCAGGGGTCAGAGGCAAAGTCTGAGACTGGGCCGGCGCGTACTCGGCCGCTGGCGGGCGCAGCGCGTATCGATAAGCTTTGCCTGCTGGCAAGAGGCATGTGAAGCCCGCCGGCGCACGCGGAAGCTGGGTTCAAGGGTGGTTGCCAGCAGTACGAACTGGCAGCTGCACGAACTGAAAGGCGCGTGGACGCACTTTGGTGAAGCGTTGCGAGCACGCCGCCGGCACACGAGCCGTCTTCAGCGCGTGGTATCGGGCTGGCTCCGCCGCGACCTTTTGCGCTGCTGCGTCCATTGGGCGCAGGTTGCACATGTACGCCGCGACTGCTCGCTATCGATTGAGCGGGTGGCTCGACGCTGGCTGCGTGCCGACGTGCTCGTCAGCTTTGAGCGATGGGTGCAGCGGACGGCGGCGCGGCGGCGTGCGTCGCTCTTGCTGACGCGTGTGGTGACGCGATGGAGGCAGCGGCATTGCGCCAGAGCCACGTTGCAATGGGCACAGCAGGCGGCGGCGCGGCGGCGTGCTTCGCTGTTGCTGACGCGTGTGGTGACGCGATGGAGGCAGCGGCATTGCGCCAGAGCCACGTTGCAATGGGTACTGCAGGCGGCGGCGCGGCGGCGTGCGTCGCTGTTGCTGACGCGTGTGGTGACGCAATGGAGGCAGCGGCATTGCGTGAGAGCTCTTCTGTTGTGGGCGGCGCGACTCTGGGCGAGCCGGGACGAGCTGTCACACAGAGCCCTCGTGGCGAAGCATCGACGGCGGTGGACGCTGCGGCGGTGGGTCGAGGTGCACCGATGTCGCGCGTTGGCACGGCGCGTGCTGGCAGTGTGGCATGGGAGGGCTCTGAGCTGGGCCCTGCGCCAGTGGACTGCAACGCACGAGGCAACGCGCCTGGCGATGCACACGAAAGTGACTGTGCTGCGGCGGTGGAGGGAGCGCGAACGAATAGAAGTGCTTCGGCTGTGGGCGTCGGTCGCTCGAGCGCGCGGCGTGGCGCATAGGCTGTGCGGTCGAATGGTGGCTCGCTGGATCGGTATGGGCATGGGACGTGCGCTGCGACGCTGGCACGAGCAGAGCGTGCTGCTCAAGATGGCGCTGTCCATGGGGCGTCGCATCGCTCAGCGGTGGCGTCTGAGGGACGCTGCTTGGGCGCTCAGGCGATGGCATGCCGCTGCTACCGCGCGTCATGCAGCCACGCAGCTTGCTATCCGCAGCGTGCGCTACTGGGTGGGGCGTCTCCGGACTCCGGCGTTGGATCGCTGGAGGCGACTCGCACACACACGTGCCCATGTTCTTGCATTAGCGCGAAAGCTGATCATACGCTTACGGATGCGCGAGCTGCGCGGCGCGTGGGCGCGGCTCGGCACCGCGTCCCGTGAACGCCGGGCCCTCTGTCGCTTTGGGGAGCGTGGGGTGCGGCGATGGCTGCGTGCGGACCTCGCCTCAGCTCTGGTGCAGTGGACGCAGCGGGCGGCGGCGCGGCGGCGTGCGTCGCACTTGCTGACGCGTGTGATGACGCGATGGAGGCAGCGGCATTGCGCCAGAGCCACGTTGCAATGGGTACTGCAGGCGGCGGCGCGGCGGCGTGCGTCGCTGTTGCTGACGCGTGTGGTGACGCAATGGAGGCAGCGGCATTGCGTGAGAGCTCTTCTGTTGTGGGCGGCGCGACTCTGGGCGAGCCGGGACGAGCTGTCACACAGAGCCCTCGTGGCGAAGCATCGACGGCGGTGGACGCTGCGGCGGTGGGTCGAGGTGCACCGATGTCGCGCGTTGGCACGGCGCGTGCTGGCAGTGTGGCATGGGAGGGCTCTGAGCTGGGCCCTGCGCCAGTGGACTGCAACGCACGAGGCAACGCGCCTGGCGATGCACACGAAAGTGACTGTGCTGCGGCGGTGGAGGGAGCGCGAACGAATAGAAGTGCTTCGGCTGTGGGCGTCGGTCGCTCGAGCGCGCGGCGTGGCGCATAGGCTGTGCGGTCGAATGGTGGCTCGCTGGATCGGTATGGGCATGGGACGTGCGCTGCGACGCTGGCACGAGCAGAGCGTGCTGCTCAAGATGGCGCTGTCCATGGGGCGTCGCATCGCTCAGCGGTGGCGTCTGAGGGACGCTGCTTGGGCGCTCAGGCGGTGGCATGCCGCTGCTACCGCCTTCGGTCGCAGCTTCGAGGCTGAAGCACGCGCCCACTCCCTCTGGCGGCGCCACCGCCTGATTCACGGCTATCGACGACTTTGCAGGCAGAGGGCGCTGGCTCGAGTCGTACGTCGATGGCAGCGTGCAGACAAGCATAGCGCGCTTGTGGAGTGGCGACGCCGCGCCCTCGTGAGCGCCCGCGCCGCCGTCGTGTCTGTGGAGCGCATCTGGCGGGCAGCGGCAGCGTGGCGGCCGACTGCACTGCGGACGGCCCTTGACGGGTTCCGACGCTCGTTGGCACAGACGAAATTGGCGTCCCGCGGAGAGCTGCTAGGACGGCGCGTTCGCCTTCGCGCCGCCCACGATCACTGGTACAACCTCGCGTTCGAGTCGCAAGCACACGTAGCCCTGCTGATGCGTGCGATCGGTTTGCGGCGCACGCGCCGGCTGCACGATGGCCTGTGTGAGTGGGCGGTGGCTGCGACCAGCTGGCGCACCACACGCGAGCAGTTGCTCCGAGTCGTGCGCAATTGGAAGTACTCACAGCTCGCAGCGGGCTGGCGGTGCCTCGCGAGTGCTGCCTGCGCGGCGAAGGCGGCAGAGGCAGCCCGGTGCGAGGCCGCTGCAGCGGCGGTGCGTAGGACGGTAGGCGTGCTGAGGGCATGGGGCGTTTGGGTCGTTCTATGCCAGCCCGCATGGCGGCTACGCCGGTGTGTTAAGAACGGCAAGATCGGTCCACTGGCGCGCCTCTGGCGCCGATGGTGGAGGCGATACGTTGGCGGTCGGAAGCTGCGACGGCAGCGCAGTGCGTTCGAGCTCCATCGAGCCCGATTTGACGAGGACATGCGGCGTGTCAGTGGCATCCCTCGCCCTACGGCGGTCGCGATGCCTCTGATGTCCACGGCGCGGCCGCTGGCGACAAAGTCGCCCCAAGTGGTGCGCTCGCCTTTGTCTCCGGTTGCGAGCTGGCCGCGAAGAGTGATCTCGCCGCGAGGTGTTATCTCGCCGCGAGATGCGATCTCGCGGCCTCTGACGAGCCCCGCCACCCCCTCACATGCCAACGCCACGCATGCCATCCCCTCACATGCCATCCCCAGTCGCCCCACGCCCGATCAAATCCGAGCGCTTACGCCGCGGGCCGCGGCTGTGGCGGCATCGACGCAGCCAGCATTCGATGCGCATGAGCCCTCACTAGCGAGCAAGCCCTCACAGCCGCTGGCTGAGCCGCCGCCGCCTCCGCCGCCGCCGTTTGCTCCGGGTTCGCGCACGACTTCTTCTGTGCGCGACCAGTCGACTATGTGTGAGGCCACGCGGGAAGAGTTTGCGCCGGAGCCGCCACGGTCAGCGTGGGTGTGTGCCGACACGATCGAGTTCGCCCCGTCCAGTGCCCCATCTGCCCCATGGGCCCCATCTGCCCACTGGTGCAGTCCCTCGGCCAGTCCCTCCGGACCCCACCCTGAGCCAGATCGGAGCGAGATGCACTTCCACAACCATGGCACCATAGCTGCCCACCATCGCGCCATGGTTGCCGGTAACAGCCCCAGCGGGAGCAGCAGCCCTCGATACCAGAGCCCGCCCGCCCCACGCTCGCGCCCGTTGCCGAGCCAAGGAGAGATGACGAGCGTCTCACCAAGAAAAAACCCCGCCGCCCCTCACCGTGCCCCTCGCCCTGCCCCTCGCTCATCCTTGAGCTCATCCCATCGCCCACCCCCCCGCCCTCGAGCTCGGTCCCTCGAGGGCGGGACCTCGATCCCGAGCTCGCCCCCGAGCTCCGCCTACTCGGGCTCCGCCTACTCGGGTTCCGCCTACTTGCGCGCGAAGATGAGCGCCATCGAGCTCGGCTGGCACACAACCAACGCCTGGCCATCAACAGGCCTGTTTGAGAGGTACGGACCGCCTGAATTGAGAATTCATAACGTAGTATACTCGTAGTCTGTAGACCGGACCGGACGCGTATCGACACGACGCAGTGTTCCGCGCGTCCGGTCCATCGGTTCGTCGTGCCTCTCAACTCGAATCGTCGCGTTTTAGTCGCGTTATAATGCGGTGTTCCGTCCGGCCCATCGGATATCGTGTGGTCTTCCTGTGCTTCACACTTCTTAGGGATGTTAACCGCGGCGTCGAGCCGCTGAACAGGACACGAATGCGCGTCGCACTTGGGGTGACGTGACACGTGACGTCACACAAACGCGCATCTCATTACTCCAGATTAGGAATCTGATGTTTCATGCATGCATGGTATGTTGGTTTACACCCGCCCGCCGGCGCATACGGCTCGGCGTCGAGCTGTTGCGCCCACCACCCTTAACGTTGTTCGCCCTAGAAGACAACCAATCTAGCGCCTAGGCGCTAGAACCCACCGCTCAACTGAGGACTCGAGAATGACGAACGTCGTCGCGTTTTAGTCGCGTTTTATTGCGATATTCTTATGTATACGATTCGATTGAGGCCGCGCGGGTCCCGGGTGAGTGTGGTTCCTCGGATGACCCTCGAGACTCTCCTAACCGAGGCTAACCGCAACGAGACATGAAATGGTGGGGGGGCGATGTAAGTGCACGCGTTCGCAACGCGTGAGCCGCGCCCGCGTGGGCCGCGGTATGTGCTGCAATGTGCGGCATTCGGTCGCTCCGTCCACCGGCCAAAGCGATGAGCGTCTGGGGGGGCACGCTGGTGCACCGGGCGGCGCGCCGCCCAAAGTTGCCATGCATTCCCCGTATTCGATATTCGCCGCCCACCTGACATTGTTGAGTTACACTGGGGAGCCACGGACACGCACGGGACGGACACAGAGTCACAGATTACACAGACGATACACAGACGACGACCTCTCACAACGCAAGCCGACTCATAGACACGGGCACAGGACCAGGCCACGACACCGGTGCCAACCCCGCGGCTGACTCGGTGTCAGAAGAGGCCACCCCTGCAAACCCAACCCTGGTTACCCTGCCCCCTCCCACTCCCAGAGCTCACCTCCCAGGGGTCACCACCGTTGGGATCAAGATCAGATTGCATCAGCCGTGTGCTGCTGTTGATTCCGCATCTCAAGCTCTCGTTCGAGCGTCCTTCGGCTGTACTTGGACAACCCCCCCGCCCTCCGCCTTTGACTTGGAGTTGTCTCCGGAGCGCGCTCTCTGCTGACGCAAATGTACATAAAATAGAGTACAGAGATAGCGGGGACTGCACTTACAAACCCGATCCAAAGTCCAGTGTGACCATTGTAGATTGGCCGATCGATCCCCAGGCGAGTCGCCTCATTCTCCGCAATGGTGACGCACTCGTCGGTGATGGTCACGCACCACATTGAGCCGCGATTGACGATGCTTTCTCGTATTGCCTCGTTGTCTGCCTGCGCCGAGACTGTGAAGATGAAAAAGTCGAGCGCCGCCAAGAGCACGTCCATTACGGCTGGTAGGAAGAGAAAGAACATCCGTTGTATTGATCCCATTCCCTTGCCATGGTATTCATCCCACATGTCCTTCAGGTCTCCAGCACTGGCAACGGCAGCGGCACCCAACTCTGTATACCCAAGCGTCGCCACCGCCTCGAGATCTTCTTCCAACTTGACCAGCGTCTCCTGCTGAGTGCGGCCATCAGCGAGCAGCTGATTGAGACAGTCGCTGTCTTTCAATACTGTGATGATCGGCAGGATGCGGTTGGCAGTGTTGATGACGACAAACTCGAGCGCTACGTCGGCCACCAGCATGACGAGGAGCATGGGGCCACCCGTTCTGGCGCCGCCCAAGGTTTTGGGGAAGGCCAGCAGCAGCAAAGCTGCCGTGGAGAAGAACTCGAGGACGAGATCGGCGAGGTTGGCCGCATAGAGCAGGTTGATGTCGTCGCGAGAGATGAAGCCCACGTCCTTGCACAAAGGGGAGTCTTGGCAGAGCGTGCTGTGCTCGATGGCGGCGAGGGCAATGGCCGCGCAGACGCTGGTGTCCGTACCGGCACCGGCGAGAGCATCTTTGGCGAGGTCGCAGCCTGGAGAGGCAGAGATGTTGTAGCGGTGGGTGGGCGAGACGAAGCACTGGTCGGGTGGCGGAGGAGCTTGCGGAGGAAGCGGCGGCTGGGGCGGCGGTGACGGCGGCGGTGACGGTGGCGGCGGGGAGGGCGGTGGTGGCGACGGCGCTAAAAGGATCCGTTCGGTGACAGTCGGTGGAGTGGTGGCCTCGACGGTTACAATGTTGCCGAGAGCGGCGGTGAGTGCAGAGGGCGAGATGGAGGCGGTGCGCAGTGTGGTGAGCATCGTGGCGGCGGAGGCATTATTGGTGGCGCGGATGCTGGATGTGACTGTCACGGAGGCGGCGGTGACGGAGAGGGAGATGGCAGAGGTGGAAACGCCGAGAAGGGCGGCGAGAGCGGCAGTGTAGGCGATTCGGTCGAAGGCTTCGACGGTGCCGGAGAGCGTAGCGGTGTGGATAAGCAAAGGGAGGGCGGTGGCTCCGGGAGGGCGAGGGGGGTAGGCTGGGGGGGGCGGCGAGGGTGGCGGCATGGGAGGTTTGGGAGGTGGGGACGGTGGAGGTGGGGAAGGGGGAGGGCGAGGAGGTGGGGACGGTGGTGGTGGTGAGGGTGGCGGCGGTGAGGGTGGCGGCGGGGAAGGAGGCGGGGAAGGCGGGTTTGGTGGGTGAGGAGGGTAGGGGTTGATTGGGGGCGACGGTGGCGACGGTGGCGACGGTGGGGGCGAGGGTGGGGGCGGTGACGGTGGCGGCGGTAATGGCGGTGGCGAGGGTGGTGGCGGCGAAGGCGAGGGCGGCGGCGGCGAGGGCGGGGGTGAGGGCGGCGGCGGCGAGGGCGGGGGCGGCGAAGGCGGCGGTGGTGAGGGCGGGGGCGAGGGCGGTGCCGGGCAAGTTGAGACTGTGCCATAGACGCCAGTCAGGGTCGTTGAGTAGGAGCAGACAGTGCCATACTGGACATAGACACCACCGCCCTGCAAACAAGGAGCGAACCCATGAGTCTCCCAAGAGGGCCATGGGAACTTTTGAACATGAGCACGCACACTGTAAGCTGTGTTGGAGTAAATCTGGGAGTTCACAATTGTCACTGTGCCTCCCAGGACTGCAACACCACCGCCCTGCAAACAAGGAGCAAAACGTGAGTCTCCCACATGGGGCAATGGGAAGTTTTCAAGGTCGCTGCTGCGGCGAGGGCGGCGGCGGGGATGGCGGCGGCGGGGACGGTGGCGACAAGGGCAGCGGCGGCGAGGGGGGCGGCGGCGAGGGCGGTGGCGGCGAAGGCGGCGGTGGCGAGGGCGGCGGTTGCCAGGGCGAGGGTGGCGGCGGCGAGGGAGGCGGAGATGGGGAGGGCGGCGGCGGCGAGGGTGGGGGTGAGGGCGGCGGCGGCGAGGGCGGGGGCGGCAGCGGCGGGGAGGAGGGAAAGGGCGGTGCCGGGCAAGTCGAGACTGTGCCATAGACGCCAGTCAGGGTCGTTGAGTAGGAGCAGACAGTGCCTCTAGATAGAACTCGTTTGGCCCGCGCACAATTTCAGGTGCAGTGTTCCCACTGATATTGCATGAAGACAAAGTCACCGTGCCACCGTCGACTAAGACACCGCCGCCACCCTGTAAACAACAGCAAAACGTGAGTTAGTGGGGGCCATGGGAATTTTTGAACGTCACTGCAGCACGCACCCTCTGTAGTTGACGAAAGCGTCGTTAGCAGTTGTGCAAGCGAGAAACGAAGCAAGCGAGAACCCAAGCGCATCAGCATTTTCCCCGTTGGGGCGTCACAAGGGAACTTTTGAACATGAGCGCGCACCCAGTCAGCTCTATTCCCGTAGATCGAGGAAGACGTAATCGTGACATTGCCGGAGTTGATGTAGACACCGCCGCCGTCCTGCAGACAACGAGCAAAACGTGAGTCTCCCATCGGGCGATGGGAACTTTGAACATGAGCACGCACCGAGGAAGCTCTATTCCCGTAGATCGAGGAAGACGTTATCGTGACCGTGCCACTCCTGACATAGACACCGCCTCCCTGCAAGCACATGTGCAAAACATGTGAAAATCCCATCGGGAATAATAGCTGTGGCACGTACATCCTGAAGTTGACCGACGCGTCGGCGGCAGTTGTGCAAGCGTGAGTCGAGGCAAGCGCGTCGGCAAACTTTTCTCATCGGGGCGATGGGAACTTTTGAACATGAGCACGCACAGCGTAAGTTGCTGTATTGGAATACACTTGGGAGTTGACGATTGAGACTGTGCCGGAATCGACATAGACACCGCCGCCCTGCAAGCACATGCGCAAAACATGTGAAAATCCCATCTGTGGGCATTGGGATAGTTTGGGTTAGGTCTCTGCCACGCGTACGCCACAATGTGTAGATGAGCACTGCGCAAGCGAGTCAAGGCAAGCATGTCAGCAATTTTCCCATTGGGGCGATGCGAACTTTAGAACATGAGCACGCACAGCGTAAACTGTATTGGAATACACTTTGGATTTGACGATTGACACTGTGCCACTCCGGACATAGACACCGCCTCCCTGCAAACAACGAGCAAAATGTGAGTCTCCCACATGTGGGGGTGATGTGAACTTTTGAACATGTGCGCGCACATAGTCAGCTCCATTCCCATATATCGAGGAAGACGTTATTGTGACTATGCCGGAAGAGACGTAGACACCGCCTCCCTGCAACACACAGGCAAAACGTGAGTCTCCCATGGAGGCAATAGGGTTTGCAGGCGTGGCTGGCACGTACTCGTCCCTTAATTCCTCCTAAGATGGCGAGCCCGAGGATTTGCACGACGCCCGATTGGCCCGGGTCGATGAGCAATACACGACGCTGTGGTGACCATGGAGACTGTGCATTCAGCACGGCTGAGCCTGCCACCGCCGCCTCAAGGACGACGCTCCTGGTGATGCTGAGCTCGGCGTTGAGTATGTACGTGCCAGGGGCAAGGACTATGTGGCCGACGGCGGGATTGGCGAGTGCACTGGTCAGGTTGACGGTGTTGCTCACCACCGTGATCCCTGGCGGATACGGTGGCGGCGACGGCGATGGCGGCAAGCGCGGCGGATACGGTGGCGGCGACGGCGGTGGCGGCGACGGCGGAGGCGACGGCGGCGGCGGCAAGTGGCTGTGCGGAGAGTGCGGATGGTGGCCGTGCGGATAGTGGCCGTGCGGATTGTGGCCGTGGAAGAAGAGACGGCGATGGCTGGGCACATGCTGGACGGAGTGCAATGCGTGAATGTCGTTGTCGCTGGCCTCGGAGCAGGGCAGCATGGTGCACGGGAGCGGCGCAGGCGGCATTAGGGGCAACGATGGAGGCGGCGGGGATGGCATCCAAACGTGAGGAGGCGGCGGAAACGGCAGTGGCGGCATGGGCTGGGGCTGCATCGGCGGCGTTGACGAGGACCGAGGCGGCGTCGGGCCAGAGTCCGGAGGGTACCAGGACGGCGCGTGAGAGTGGTTGTGCGGAGTGAGGCTGTGCGGAGTGCGGCTGTGCGGAGTGTGGCTGTGCGGAGTGTGGCTGTGCGGAGAGTGCGGATGGTGGTCATGGAAGAATAAAGCACGGCGACCGCGTTCGCTCAAGCCGTTCGGGGCGCTGGCGGTGCGTTCGGTCGCAGTCGGTGCAATCGGTGCCGATGGTGCAGTCGGCGAGGTCGTCCCGGGA
>ERZ761574.197-NODE-197-length-38733-cov-64.530974_pt1 | contig 38733 bp, 24 predicted proteins | sample MGYA00374950_ERZ761574 | MGnify/ENA primary metagenome ERZ761574 (study PRJEB28895, sample SAMN07631631) | mixed culture metagenome | isolation source: Freshwater growth medium | place: USA: Seattle, Washington | collected 2016-10-03 ... | reverse complement strand
CGGCTACCGCGGCGGCGGCGACGGCGGCGGCTACCGCGGCGGCGGCGACGGCGGCGGCTACCGCGGCGGCGGCGACGGCGGCGGCTACCGCGGCGGCGGTGGCGGCGGCGGCAGCCTCATGATCGATCGCCCGCGTGACAGGAACCGATCTTGATCGGAAAGAGAGATGAGGACGCGGCCGGCACGCCGACGTGACTGTCGACGAGTCGTCGGGCCGCTGCCGGCCCAAAGACGTACGTTCCACCATCGTACGTTGGCAGGGAGAGGGAACGGGACCCAAGAGGGCGTGGGGAGGGCATTGGTGCCATGTTTCTTTAGGGGGGTTTCTCGAGAGCCCCGAGCCCCCCGACGAGTTTTATAACTACTGATTACACCGTTAATCAGACGACTTTTCGTTTGCCGCGAGTGCGGAGCTACCAGTGCACAGGCCGGTCCGCGCAATGAGCGCCGTGGCGCGACCAGCGACCGCGGTAGCAGCACGGCCTGCAGCAGCGACGGCCGTCGCGGCCAGACCGGCAGCAGCGACGGCAACGGCCGCGAGGCCTGCAGCAGCAACGGCGACGGCGACGGCGACAGCCGCGCGACCTGCAGTGGCGACAGCGACGGCAGCCCGACCTGCAGCAGCGACGGCGACGGCGGCGGCGCGACCCGCAGCAGCGACCGCGTCGCCCGCGACGGCAACGGTGGCGCGACCCGCAGCAGCGACGTCGTCGGCGGCGGCGCGACCCGCAGCAGCGACCGCGTCGCCCGCGACGGCGACGGCAGCGCGCCCTGCAGTGGCCACTGCGGCGGCGGCGCGACCCGCGACGGCGACGGCCGCCGCCACCACCGCCACGGCGGCGCGACCCGCGTCGGCGACGCCCGCCGCCACCACCGCAACGGCGGCGCGGCCCGCGACCGCGACGGCTGCCGCGGCGCGACCAGCAACCGCGACGGCTGCCGCCACCACTGCCACGGCGGCGCGACCCGCGACGGCGACGGCCGCCGCCACCACCGCAACGGCGGCGCGGCCCGCGACCGCGACGGCTGCCGCGGCGCGACCCGCGCCGGCGACGGCCGCCGCCACCACTGCCACGGCGGCACGCCCCGCAACAGCGACGGCGACGGCGGCGACGGCGGCGCGGCCAGCGACAGCAAGTGCTTCGCCTGCTTCGGCCGCACGGCCGGCGGTCGCCACCGCTACGACGGCGGCCACCGCCGCGCGCCCGGTCACCGCTACGACCACCGCGACGGCGGCTCGGCCGGGATCCGTATCGCCTACTAGCACGGCGGCACGACCCGCAACGGCCGCTGCCGCGCGCCCGACGACGGCCTCACCTGTGCGTACAGCCTCTCCCACGTCAGCCTCTCCCACGTCCACGGCGGCGGCGGCGCGGCCGGTGGCGGCGACGAGCAAGGCGGTGAGCTATGGTTCTCCCACGGCGACGGCCGCGGCGACGGCGGCGCGGCCCGCGACCGCGACGGCCGCCGCCGCTCGACCGGCGACAGCCACGGTCGCGCGCGCCCAGCCGAAGGTGCAGGAGCCGGCGCCGGCGCAGGGCGTCTCCCAGACGGTGAGCACGACGTTCGCGACGTTTGACAAGGACAACTCGGGCACGCTGGACAAGACCGAGCTCAAGGCGGCGCTCAAGCATCTCGGGATGGACTACACGACTGCCGAGGCGATCGCTATCCTCGAGCGGTACGACTCCGCCACGACCAACAAGGACCTCGACATCAACGAGTTCAACGCGATGGTGCTCGAGCTGCAGGCCGAGCAGCAGCGTGCAAAGGAGGAGGCGCGCCTGGGTGTGCGCCCGTCGGCGACGGCGGCGACGGCGGCGGCGGCGGCGGCGGCGGCCACGGGGAAGGTGACGGACGCCGTAAAGCCGCAGGAGATTTCCCAGCAGATGAAGTCGCAGGAGGTGCTCAACGCGCTGACGAATTTCAAGGTGGCCCTCTCGGAGCTCTTCGAGCAATACGCGCGGCTGCAGGGCAAGTCGATCCGGCTCGACCCCGAGACGTGCGTGCAGATGCTCAAGGACTTCAACCTGGTGCCCGGCTCGCTCGGCGAGACCAACGTGCGCGCCGCGATCAAGCAGCTGCGCGCGGCAAATCCGCCGCCGCCCGACGCTGCGAGCCGGGAGCCCCCCGCGACCTACGAGGGCGTGACGCGCAAGGAGTTTGACGAGCTGCTCCTGCGCCTCTCGCGCCTGTACGCGGAGCCGAAGCCCGCACTGAAGACTGCGCTGCCGCACAAGAAGCTGTACGAGCTGCTCAAGTCGTTTGATGTGGGCGACATCGCCAAGATGCGGGCCAGGTTCACCAAGAGCTCGAGTGACAACAAGCCCAAGAGCGGCGCGGCCAGTGCGGCCGGCGGCGGTGCGGGCAAGGGCGCCGTTGCGGCGCCCACAGCGCTCGGCGCCGCGCCGCTCGAAGCTCGTAAGAGAGAGGCGGCTGCGCTGAAGCTCCAGGCCGTTCAAAAGGGGCGGATGGTGCGTGAGAATTCCCCGCAGGCGATCGCCAAGGCGCACCGGCGGCCCAAGGGGATCGAGGTGACCGTGCACACGGTGCGCCTGTCCGCGTCGACCCTTGCGGCCGACCCGAGCGTACGCACGATTTCGGTGGGCACAAGATTGGCCGAGCTCAAGGACACCGCCGAGATGAGCGAAGCCTCCCACGCTGTGCGGATGGCCGAGGGCGCCGACGGCGGCGGGCCGCTGCCAATCGCCGTCGAGTGGTCGGCCACGTACCGGCTGGGCCCCAAGTCGGCGGCGCTGCGTGCGGTGCGCCAGGGCATCTTCCGCCCACCGCCCAACGCGGCGCTCGCCGCGCTCGAGGCCGTGGAGGGCGTGGTCTCGTCTGGCGTGCGCGACGCGTTTGAACGGTACGACCGCGACCGCTCGGGCCTGCTCGACGAGCGCGAGATTCGGGAGGCGTTCAAGCAGCTCGATCTCGACGCCTCGGCCGACGAGATCAAGGCCGTGATGAGCAAGTACAGCGACGCGGCGGACGGCAAGATCGACATCGGCCAGTTCAATCGCATGGTCATCGACCTTCACCGGCGCGCGCAGGAGGCGGCCGACCGCAGCGTCGTCGCCCTGGAACCGTCGTTGCCGCTGCGCGTGATGTTGCATGCCGGGCGGGGAGGCGGCTCCCTCGCGCCCCCGGCCGAGCTCGCATACGCTGAGATCGACCTCGCGCGTGGGCACGACCTCCGCAAGGAGGAGTTTCCGCTCCTCTCGAGCGCGGACGGCGGTCCTATGGGCACCATCACCCTGACGGTGCGTGCGAGCGCAGCCGTCAAGCCGTTCATCGCCGTGCGCAAGGCGTTCACATCCATCGATGCCAACGGCGACGGCGCGCTCACGCAGGCCGAGTTGCTTCCGGGGCTGCGCAAGCTGGGCGTCGTCGCAAGCGAGTTTGACGTGAAGGGCTTCCACACGGCCAACTCCAACAATGACGGCAAGCTGTCGCTCGCCGAGTTCGAGAAGCTCTACCGGTAACTCTTCGACTGCCTCTGAGGGCCTCTGATGGCCTCTGATGGTCTCTGAGGGCCTCTGAGGGCCTCTGAGGGCCTCTGATGGCCTCTGATGGCCTCTGATGGTCTCTGATTGCCTCCCTCATTAGGTACCTCGGCCAATTTGACAACCCGCCGGCGCGCCGCTCGCTCGCGCTCGATGGCCGTGGCTCGCCCACGGCCCAGCGCAAGGGCGCCATCGCTTTGTACGGCGGCGCCGGCGGCGCCGCCGATGGCGCGGGCGCGGGGGGCGGCGTGAACGGCGCGGTGCTCTTTGCCAAGCGCGTGGCCCTCGAGAGACTCGAGCCGGAGCGACCTTACTCGTTTTGGGTGGACGCTCACGGCCGGCTCGAGATTACGGAGATCACGCTGCCCGCGAACGCCGACTCACACAGCCGACACTGCATCGTGATGAGCGCGCGCGATGCACATGGGCAGACGCGCGTCGAGCACGCCACCATCTTCGACTCGGGGGCGTACTTCAACGTGGAGGCGGCGCCGCATGCGAAGGCGGTCGCCGTCAAGGGTGGGCTCGCTTGGTCCTTCCCCGGGCCGTGCATGTACGAGTTCGTCAACGCGCGCGCGCCCGGCGGCCCGCCGCCCACGCCGCTGCCTCTCAAGATGCGCATGGTGCTTCGGTTCGAAGTCGACGAGCAATTGGGAGAGCGGGAGGCGCGCGAGCATCCGCTCGTCTCGGCGCCGCGCCGCGCGCCGCCCGCGGTCTTTGCGAGCGCCATCGGCGGCGCTGGCGGCGCCCGGTACTCGCCACCGCCACAGTACTCGCCGCCGGCCTCGCGCCCGGACACGAGAGATGCGTACGAGTACTTGAGCGGCGCCACGGCCGGCGGCGGCGGGGCTCCGCCCTCGCGTTTCGAGCCGCGCGACCTGTCTCTGTCCGGCGGCCCAGGCGCCTCGAGCGGTGCCGGCGTCAAGTACGAGGCTGGCAACGGCAGTTACATCAAGGGCTACGACGGCGGCGCCACGCGCCCCGCGCCTTCGTCTACTTCGTACCCCGCCCCAGCGGCGGCCCCGAATCCCAACGACCCGTACCGTTCGTCCCAGGCCACGCCCGCCTCCTCGGTCTACCTCAACTTGCAGCCCGCTGCTCCTTCCTTGGGCGCCAAGGGCGGCACAAAAGGCGGCGGTAGGTCGGGCGCGCCCGCGTCGGGCAGTCTAGGCATGGCAACCCTCGATAAGGCCTTCGACAAGTTTGACCGCGATGGCTCGGGCTACCTGTCGATGAAAGAGGTGGCCGCGGCGCTGCGCTCCCTCGGCATGGAGGTGACCCCCAAGACCCTTGCGCACTTTGCCGATGCGGACGCCGACGGCGACGGCGCTCTGCGGCTGGGTGAGTTCCGCGCCCTCGTCGCCACTCTGGAGAGCGAAGCGACCAAAGCCCTGCCGGGTGGCGGCGCTGGTAGCGGCGGCGGCGGCAGCGGCGGCGGCATCGGCGGCGGCGGCGGCGGCCGGTCTGGTGGTGACAGCGTGGCCGTGGCCGAGCTCATGGAAGCCAAGGTGATCTTCGATCGGCACGACCAAAAAAGGAATGGTTTCCTCACGTCCCGCGAGCTTCGACAGGCCCTCAAGGACCTTCATCTGCAGGCCGACTCGGCGCAGGCCATCTCGGTGCTGCATGAGTTCGATCGCGACACGGACGGCCGGCTCGACCTTGCAGAATTCGCGCGGCTGCTGCGTAAGCTGCGCGCGCTGCAGGGCGTCGCACCCTCGGCCCAGGTCGCTTCGCTTCGAGCAGCGTTCCGGGCATTCGACACACGTGGTGTGGGCACCATCCCCGTTGCAGATGTGCGCCCCGCTCTCATGCGCGCGGGCGTGGACACTACTGGCGGCGTCGCCCTTGCCATCTTCGCGTCGCTGCAGGATCAGCCACGGACCCAGCTCGACTTCAGCCAGTTCCAACGCATATCACATGCCATCTCCTCCGCCGGCGCGGGCGGCCCCGCCGGCGCCAGCTGGTCCTCGGCCAGCGGAGGCGCGGCGGGCACGGGCGCGGCCTTCGAGGCACCGAGCTCGTACACGCCCTCGCAGCAGCTGCAGCCGGTGCCCGCGGCGTACCCATACGGCCGTCCCGCCACCTCGAGCTATCCGCCCCCTATGAGCGGCTCCTCCTCGGCGCTGGGCGGCAGCGGCTTCTCGGCGTACCCTCCAGGCTACCAGCCGACACAGCTGAGCGGACCTCGTCCTCCGACTGCAGGCTCGCCCACCCGCGGCGGCCCGACGGAGGCAGAGGGTCGGACCCTCGGGCGCGACGAGGCGCGCCGACTCGCCCGCAAGCCGACCACGCCAGCGCATGCGACTGGCGGCGCTGTGGCGGCGGCCGCCGCTGACCCGTACGCGCTGGTGCCGCCGTATCAGCGGTAGGACCCGGGGCGCTTGCAGCCGCGCTCACTGAGGGGCGTCTGTGCGCCATCGGAGCGCGGCGGCGCGCTGCCGCCACGCTCTTCAGCATGGGCCGTGCGCTCGGGGCTTTTCGTGGCGAGGGGACCGGGGCCAGCGAACCTTGCGAGAGACAACAGCGAGTCAGAGAAGGGGTTGTGACGTGTGGGGAGCAGGATGGCGGCCAGAGAGCCACCCAGCCAGCCAGGGGCACAGGGGAGCGTGCGCGTGCGCGCCGAGAGCTCGAGACGAGCGCGAGGAGGTGTGACGTGAGTACATGCGTATCGCCCTCGGCAGCAGACCTCAGTGCAGCGTGGCATGAAGGCACGTATACGTCGCGGCGGGTCTTGAGGGGTCCAGTGTGGTCACATTCACAGATCCCCGCGCGGGTGCGTGCGGAGCCGCGTTGGCGGCATCCCATGCCGAATGTAATCGCCCAAGACATATCGTGTGATGTGCGGGCGAGTTCTGATGTGCCGCAGTTCTGACACGACATAAATTTACAAGAACCGAACTCACCGCACACGTTTCTAAGACGGTTCTAAGAGATTGCGCACGCTCGCCCCATAGCTCGCCCGGTACGAGAACCCCTCAAAATGGTTTGGTTGGCCTGCTTGATGGCTCGGCTCGACGAGTGAGTCGACGGCGTGCTCTCTGGTGAAGGTGGGGTCGAAGTTGGCGACGTCGGTGACGCATCCAAGGCTGGGCTTGTAGATGGGCGTGTACTCGCGGTTGAAGACCTTGCTGAAATCGAGCAGCTGGAAGAACGGGTGCCTCTCAAGCTCTGCGAGGTCTCCCTGGCCCGAGCCGAGCCGGCGCAGCGGGTCGCGGACGAGCAGCTTCTCAATCAAGTCCTTGATGTCGGGTGGCAGGTAGGTGGGGCAGCGCAGCTCGGCTCTTAGGATCATTTCGTACATCTGGTTAATGTTGCGGCTGTAAAAGGGCGGAAGCCCCGTGAGCATTTCGAACACGAGGGTGCCGAGCGACCACCAGTCAACGGCCTTGCCATGGCCCACGCCCTGCAAGATCTCGGGCGCGATGTACTCGGGCGTGCCGCAGAAGGTGTGCGCCGCGTTAGGCGTGCTGATCATCTCCTTGGACAGACCAAAGTCGGTCAGGCACACGTGGCCGACCTCGTCCAGCAGGATATTCTCTGGCTTGAGGTCGCGGTAGATCATGTCGAGCGAATGTAGGTGCCCCAATCCCATGCCGATTTCAGCCGTGTAGAGCCGGACGCGTTCGATGGAGAAGCGCCCCTCGCGCTTGAGCTGATAGAACAGTTCGCCGCCCGGCAGGTAGTTGAGGACCATGTACAGCTTGCCTTCGCTCTGGAAGGCGTACGCCATGTGAGTCAGGAAAGGATGCCGGATCTGCTTTAGGATGTGTGTCTCGGTCTTGGTGTGCGCCACCTGGTTGCGTCTGATGACAGCCTCCTTTTTGAGCACCTTCATCGCGTAAAAATCGCTCGTATTCTTCTTGCGCACGAGCATCACCTTGCCAAAGCCGCCCTTGCCGAGCACTTTGAGCAGGTCAAAATCATCGAGGCTCACGCCTGCTATGTCCCTGGGGATCTCGACCTCAGGCTCGGGCAGCGGCGGCGTGACGGCTACCGTCGGAGTTTCGGAGCTCCCTGCTTTCTTTGAGGGCAGTGCGCGGCTGAGGGCCTTGGAGGGCAGGGCGCGGCCGAGGGCGGTAGCGAGCCGGCGGAAGGGGGGAAGCATGGGTGGTTGGACGGTCGTGTGAACGATGATCGACGACGAAGAAAAGGGTCGAAATCACATTCGCCGTGCGCGCATATACATGTAGGCAACATCAGGCATGACGCGGGCTCTCTGTGCGTATAATCGTTTGCCCCTCGTATGAAGGCGCCGTACCGGCGCGCTTGGTTGGCCGTTCCCAGCAGCCGGACGCGCTGACCTAGGTCCAAGCTCGCGTCGTCGCTCGCCAGCTCCGAGGCCGTCATGACGACTACCTTCGAGACGCAAGTGTACAACGAGACCATCCGCCGCGAGGGCAAGTCTAAGCTCTCGTGGAGCCAGCAGCATGCCGAGGATGCGCCATTTGCGCCGCGCCCTGTCTTCCCGCTCAACTCGCAGGAGCACGCGAGGCTCGAGAAGCTTAAGAATAAGGTGGCCGACCTATGCGACCTACAACCGACGCCCGTCTCCATGCTACGACCGCCGCGTAAGGTGCGTTCGCGTGCACCACTGCCGCACACCCATGTTGCACGCATGGTGCGGCTGCGGAGCAAGCGTCCCGAGCTGAGCATATCCTATCGGCCTCGCGCGCGCGCGCGCAGCAAGTGCTAAAGGAGCTCAAGAAGGAGCTCGAGGAGGCACTGAACGAGGTGTCGACGCAGCTGGATGCGATGGGCGGCTCGGAGTACACGATGAGCGTTAAGTCGGCGGCCACAGCCAAATCGATGGCCAAGAGCATGAAATCGACAGCCACGATGTCAACAGTCGCCGAGTGAGCTGCGTGAGCAGCAACAGAAGCAGCAGCAGCAGCACGTATACGGTCAGCGTGTCGAGATAGAACCACCGACTTTCGCGGCCGGCCGGCCGCCCTCCGCGGTCCTTCACCTAGGGACGGGCACCCGGGGCACTGCGAGGAGCCTCTATGAATGACGGCTCAAGCCGACGCCGCCCCGACCTTGTCGATGAGGACCGTGCATGGGAACGTGTAGAAAACCATTCGCGCTAGTTGAAAGCGATCTCTTTCACACAGTGTAGGAATTGAATGCAGGAGCAGGTCCGAACGTCAAAAGCGAAAAGGCCGCCCGCCGCATGATTTCTCCCACTGCAGCTCCCGAGGCCGAGGAGGATGGATCTCGCCGTCCTCTCGGCTGAGACCCATTTGTTGAACGTGTATTTTGTGAAAAGCAAAAGGCGGGGTACCCCCCTTGGCGGCGCCATGCTCGCACTCATGCTCGCCGCCGCCGCGCCGCGCGCGCATCCACCGACGCCGAGGCATTCGGTTGCACGATGCATCCCTCATCACCGCATGGATGCGGCCGCCGACGATGCGGCCGCCACGGCCGCCGCGGCCGCCGCGGCCGCCGCAGCCGCTCTGGAGTACAACATGGCAGGCTTTCGGGAGGCGACAGAGCGTTGGTACATCCTCTCATGCGCGCTCACCCTGTCTGGCGACAAAGGCCTTCAGCCCTTTTCGTCGCCCGTCGGCTGGATGGGGCCAAGCTCACCCCCGCCAGCGCAGGCCTACTCGCAGGCCGAGCTTGAGGCCGAGTACGAGCGCAATCAGCCATCTCTCAATGCACTGGTTGACGCTTGCACCGAGCGCGTGCCGTTGCTCTGCACGCCTGACATGGCCATCTGCCTGCCGCTCGCACGGCTGGCGGCTTGGACCTCCGCGGACAAGTGGGTGCGTCCACTGGACGGATGGCAGCATCCAGCAGAGGCGACCTCATGCGAGGAGATGCTGCGCAGCCTCACCGTGCACTTGCTTGAGAAGTGGGACGTGCCGCCCGCCTTGCATGGCGCGCTGACCTACCGAGACGGTAGCCCGGTGTCCGAAGGAGCGCACCGGATCTCGAAGGCCTTCCTGCACGTACACGCGGAGGTCGGGCGAGGCGCTTCAGTGCTCGACGGCATGCGAGCCGCGGTCGCGCCGAGCATCACCAAGACGATTGCGAAGCACTTCGTGCAGCTCCCCGCCGGCCGCATCGGAGAGGGCGCACCTGCTCGGGTCTCCGCTCCAGCAGCATTGCAGGCTGGGAGTGGCGTCATGGGCCTCGTGGACGACGAATATGAAGCAACAGAGGAGGAGGCGGACGAGCGCAGCAGCGGCAGCGGCGGCAGCAGCGGCGGCAGCAGCGGCGGCAGCAGCGGCGGCAGCAGCGGCGGCAGCAGCGGCAGCCCGCTGCACGCGCTGCGGCGGGCGCAGGTGGCCAGCTTAGGCGGCGCGGATTGGGTGGCCGATGCCGCGTGCGAGAGTCGGCTCGGCAGCACTCTCGGGCGGGCGGACATCGAAGAGTTTGCTCTTGTCATGCTCGATTGGACCGTTCGCCACCAGGAAGCGCTCACGGATCCGTACACCGTGCGCTCCTACTTGCTCCTCACTTGCACACCTGTTCGCCGAGAGGCGCCTGAGGGCGTCTGAGTGCGTCTGAGTGCCGTCTCTGATTGCGTCTGATGGTCGTCTCTGATTGCGTCCCTCATCAGGTGCGTTCTTACCTCGACTTTTTTGCCGAGATGCGCCAGCTCAACCCGAGCTACACGTGCGTAGGGCGCACCCCGAAAACGGTGGGAGCCGCCTTCGAAGCTTACGTCGCGTCGAACATGCCGCCCGCGGCCGCCGACGGCGCGGGCGGTCTGCCGGCCGAGTATGATGAGGCCTTTCAGCCCAATCCCCGTGGCCTCAAGGGGCTCTTTGAGTTGGAGGCGACCATCCCGGCAGGCACGGCTGTCAAAGTGCCGTACGACGGCACGTACGAATTGGGAGGCGAGGGTGAGCCGGGCTCGCGCAAGGCGACGGTACGCATCGCCGAGATCCTCTCGCTCTCACGCCTCTTTTACGAAGGCGAGCAGCTCTGCAACTGCCTCGAGGACTCGCGCCGCTCGCAATCCAAGTACCTCTCTCGCGCGCGGGCACGTGTCTCGAGCTTCTGGAGCCTCACGCGCCAGGCGGCGGGCGCTACCAAAGCCGAGCACTTGTGCCTGATGGAGGTGTGGCACATGCGCGACGAGAACATCATCCGTCAAGCCGAGGGGCCGCATCCACGCACCATCCCCACCCCCGAGGCGTGGTACTGGATGGACAAGTGGTGCAAGGCCGAAGGCATCGACCTTTCCACTTGGGACTGTTACTCGTGAGCACTGCTCTGCCCGTCACAGCGCGCCAGACGTGTCTCCTCGCCGCCACTGGCCGTGAAATGCCGGCGCGCGGGCTCTAGCTGCTTGCTGGGCGCCGGCTTGTGCTGGGCCGGACACAACCACAACACGGTCTGAACACTGGGTCACGTGGAACATTTGGTCCAAGAGCAAGAGGCGTGCGCCAGGGCGCACTCGCCGGTGCCGGTGGTTGCGCGGTTCAGACATTACCTGAATTTATAACCCCAAACGACCGACGGCGCCCCCGCTCGCCTCCAGCGCACGCACGGCCCCACGAGCGCGAAACCCTGAAACCGAACAGTCGCCGAACGTCGACGGAATTGACGCCCGCCACAACGCCATCATGGCGGACCTATTCACTGACCTCGACTATCCGGCGTCCATGACCTCGGTAGCCGGTTCGTCCGACACTGCATATAGCAGTGAGCCCGCACAGTGGCGCCGCTTTACCGAATTGTGGCCAAACGAGCTGGTGCCTCCGCCGGCTGGCACTCCAGTGGGCACGGTCGTACAGCAAGGCAGCACGCTCGGCGATTGCTGGCTGCTCAGCTCGCTGGCGGCGCTCGCTGCGCGGCAACCGGCGATCGTGCGCGGGATGTTTGCACTCACGACCGCCGAAGATTGGGCAGCAGGCCGCGTTCGCGTCCGCCTGTGCCCGAACGGCTGGTGGCGGGAGGTGGTGATCGACACGTTGCTACCGTGTGACGCCTCTGGCAGGCCGCTCTTTTGCGGCACGAGCGGCGCTGGCTGGGCGGCGCTGGTGGAGAAGGCCTTTGCCAAGCTGCACGGCTCGTACGCCGCGCTCGAGGGTGGGCGGAGCATAGAGGCTCTCGTCGACCTGACTGGCGGCGTGTGCGAGCAACTCCGACTGACAGACGAAGGCGCCGAGGCGCAGTCGCTTCTGGGCACGTCGCTCAAGAAGGCGTACGAGCAGCGTGCGCTCATGTGCTGCACGCGGCGCGGGCGCGCCAAGGGCGAGCCCGACGACGCGCCGCACATCCCGGCCAATCACGCGTACGCCATCCTCGAGGTGAGCAATCAGGCGGCTGGCCTCTCGATCCTCATCCGTGACACGGCCGCAGTCAAATCGGGCGGTGGCGATGGGGCGGCGGCGCGCGGCGCGGACGAGGACGTGGGCGAGGTGGATGCGGGCGACGCGTGGGTTCGCCTCGAAATCTTCCTCAAGCTCTTCGACAAGGTCCTTCTGTGCCGCACGCTGCCCGAGGCACCTCCAAGGCCCTTGCTCCATCCGGCCGCCCATGAGGACGCCGTGCTGAGCGGCTTGGAGGCGAGCTGCTGGCTGCAGCACCGGCTGCGCGTGCCGACACTTTCGGGCGGCGTGCCCACCGCCCCCACCTGGTGCACCAACCCGCAGTGGCAGCTGAGCTGTAAGGGCAAGGCACTGATCTTCGCGAGCCTCGGCCAGGCAGGGCGCAAACCCCGCGTGCTCGCTCTGAGTGTCCTGCATGCCGGCAGGAACTCATCGAATACAAGCGGAGGCGGCACGGGCGCGCGCGTGTGGACGCTGGACGCGGAGCAGCTTGCGGCCCAAGCCGGCCCGCAGCTCAGCCGTGACGTGAGCGTGCGCTGGCTCGCTCCCGAGGCCGCGAGCTTTGTGCTCGTGCCGTGGTGGTACGCCGAAGTGACGAAGCCGACGGGCGCCGAGATGGGCGCCGTATTGGGCGCCGAGATGGGCACCTCACGCGCAGAGGGCACGGGTGATGCGTCGGCGGCAGCGTCGGCGGCGGCGGCGGCGGTTGCGAGCACCGCGGAGGTAGCGGTCGGCGGCGGTTTCTTCCTTCGGTTATGGAGTGACGCTCCAGTCACGCTCACGCCGATCGCGCCGCTCCACCGCACGAGCCTCATCGGATGCTGGCGGGGCGTGGGGCCCAGTGCCGCGGCAGACACTCAGATGGCGGCAGACTCGGCCGCCGCGCGGCGCTCTGATGGCGGCAGCTGGCCGTCGGTCTCGCGGGCGGTCAACCCGCAATACGGCCTAGGGGCGGCAGTCGACGGGCGGGCGATCGTAGTGCTAGAACGACTCGTCGAGCGCCCGGGCGCCTCACCGACGCGCGCCACGGTGGAGGCGGCCTCCGTCGCGGCAGCTGCTGACGGCGCACCTTCGAGCGCGCCGTGTTGGGCACATTCTAGTGCGGAGGCACCGGCCGCGACGAATGAGGAGGCGCCGGAGGAGGCGAAAGACGACGTGGTGATGCTGGACGACCTGGCAGCTCCATTCGAACGCGCCCGAGCCATTGGGGTGCAGGTGCTACGCGCCGCAGCTGCCCCTAGCGGCGGCGCCGGCGGCGCCGGCGGCGTGGTGGTGTTGGCTGGGCTGAGCGGTAACGTGCGCGGTGCGTCGGGGCAGCTGCTGCCAGTGCTCTCGCATCCTTCGCTCTCCAAGACCGACGAGGAGCTCGAGTTGTTCGGCATCGGTGGCCCGCGTAGGCCTCAATCCACGAGGACTGTCGCCGATGCCGCGAGAAGTGTGCCGCCTGCCGCGCACGCCACCCCGGAGGCGATCGCCGCTGCGCACGCGGCGGCTCGGAGTTTGCGTGGCATGCTGACAGCGTCGGCCGACACTCTCGAGGCGTCCATTGGGTACATGAGCGGAAAGCCTCGCGAGTGGTCTCGTGATTGCCACCTGATGACCTGCCTCGCATGCACGTGCTCACCACGGCGCCGCCCGGTATCTTGATGGCCACCTGATGCCCTGCCTTGCATGCACGTGCTCACCACGGCGCCGCGTCCCCACAGGTACGTGTCCGAGAGCCTCGCGAGTGGCCTGATAGCGCTCCGAGCGACTGTGCCACGGGTCCTCGTACCGTCCACGCTTGAGCCTGGTCAGCCCGGCCGCTTCCGTCTCACTGTACTCTCGGACACCCCTGTCTCGTGCGTGCCGCTCGCGCACGAGGCGTACTCCCTGACCATCAAGGGCAGTTGGCATGGCAAGCCGCTCCCCCCCGGTGGCCCCCGGCCGTCCGAATCGGCCGCTCAATCGGGGATGGGCCCCGCCCCCGCGCGCCTCAAGGCGGACTCGACCTCGTCAGTGGCCTCCGGGAGCAGCCGCGCCAGCCGCGCCAGCCGCGGCAGCCATGCGGGTGGCGGCGCGCCGAACGCGGGCGGCTGTCATTTGGAAGAGACGTGGGGCACCAATCCGCAATACGCCATCACCGTCGGCGTTGCCGGCGCGGCTGGCGCTCGGGGCGCCGCCGCGAGCCTGCACATCGTGCTGCGGCGCCCCGAGGCTGAGTGGACCCTTCCGATGCTTGACAAACCGGTGGACAGCATGGTAGGCTTCTACTTGCTTCGCGGCCCGAGCACCGGTGCCGGTGCCAGTCCGCCCGGTGCTGCGCGCCGCGTGCCTCTACGCAGCAAGTCGCACGCTCGCCTCGTGCACGAGACCTGCTTCGCGCCCACGCTCGAGGCGAGCTGTGCGCTCGAGCTGCACGAGCCTCGACCCGTCACGCTCGTGCTCGTGCCTTCTACCTTTGGGGCCGGCCAGACGGGGCCCTTTAGCATCGAACTCGCGAGCAATGAGGTGTTGAGCTGTGAGCAACTGTCGTAGTACGCGCGTAAATTGCCATGCTATACCTCGCGTACCCGACGCCCGTGTATCTATCGTAAAAGTGTAACGTCTCAAGGTACCTCGCGATCCCGATCGCTCGAACCCATCCGTCTCGCGGGTGATCTGGACCTCAAACCCATCTCGCCGAGCTCCCCAGTGCCCAGACTGGAGACTGGCGAGACGCCCCACAAACTGCCCCCATCGGCACTCCATTCTTAACTCTCGACCCGAGCGTTGCTAGAGCGTTGCCTTCTCAACAGTCGAGTAATTCTTCGACCTGGGAGCCAGTCGGGAGCCAATCGAAGCTGCTGTCCTGGCTCGAGGGTGGGCTCATGCCCTCCTCCGCGACCGCACCGTCGGATGGCTCGCCGCACTGCGAGGGCGACGACGAGCGGCACACGCTGCCCTTGGCGTCGGTGTCGAGGTCGAGGTCAAAAGCGTCGGAGTCGAAGTCGAAGTCCACCACGTCCACCTGCTCGTCGTCGTCGGCGTCGTCTTCGGCATCGGTGCTCATAGGGTCGGCTTCGGCCTCGTCCGCATCGTCCCGATCGCACACACCACCCTCGCACGCACCACCCACGCACACACTCTCGTCGGCACTCCCCTCGTCCTCCTCGTCGTCCTCCTCTTTCGCGACAGAGGGCCCGCGCGCCGCCTTCGGAGCGCCGTCGTGAGCAGCCGGCATGGATGTCCCTCTCGCACCATGCGCCGGCACGACGCCCTCGGGCGCCGAGATGGGCGTCGATGTGACGAAACCGTCGGGCGCCGAGATGGGCGCCGGCATGCCGCCCTCGGGCTCGGCCTTGGGTGCACCGCCCTTCCTGCACGTCAGCGACCGCTCGATGCACAGCAGCCGCTGGCCCGCATCCGCAAGCGTTAGTGGCGGCCCGCGCGCGATCTTCAGTGGCTGAGCCCCTAGTGGCGGCGTCGCATGATCCAGCTTGCACGGAGAGAGGTTGTACCACAATCCGGTGGTGTGCAGCTGCAGCTTCGGCAGTTTGCACGGAGAGAGGTTGTACCCTAGCGCAGAGAGGCGCGCGTGCGGCGGTGGCAGCGTCGTCGTCCTGAGAGGCGGCAGCTGCGCTTCGAGCGGCGGCGGCGCCGCCCACCATTTGAACTCGTCGGCTGCCTCCCACAGTTGCACAACTGACGAGACGGCAGCAACTGACGAGACGGCCGAGGTCGGTGGATGGGTGGCCACGGAGTTGGCCGTGGGGAGGACGCTCGTGCCGCGGTAGTGGCGGGCTATGGCCTTCACTTGGAACGGCTCCGAGTCGGCGCACAGCCAGGGCAGCTCCTTCCGCATCCCCTCGTCGCGCGGCGCCAAGCGCAGACGGAAGCGGCGGCGCTTATGATCTGGTACTAACACCACTGCCTTTCCGAGGCGAAAGCGGGGGAAGGCGGCGATGCCCGAGCGGGGGCTGATCATCGCATCCGCACCCGCCGCAATGAGGGGGCTATTGTCCGCGTCGCTCTCCGGCACGGGCTCGCCGTCGTCGGCGAAGATGAGCGACACGCGCAGTGCGACCTCCGGCACGTCGCCAGCGCCGCGTACGCACGCCTCGAGGGGGCAGATGCGCTGGTAGATGATGACATGGTCGAGGTCGCCGACGACACTGCTCTTCTCCGAGTGCGCCAGCAACTTGGTGATCACCAAGCTTGGGCCCATCGACGTGGCTTCGGAGGGGCGTGCGATGTCCGGCCCACCCGTGCACGTGTGGCCCTTGATGGGCGAGAAGCCGCACAGGCTGCAGACGCGCGTCGAACTCGAGGTGTCTGCGTTCATTCGGCTGAGACGGTTGCGGCACATCGCAACGGTCCGATCGAAGCCCAGCTGCCCTAGCGTTTGGGCGATGAGGGGCCATGAAGGACCTTTGGGTGTCGTGTGCTGCTCGATGGCCGCCCTCAGGGCCTGATCTTCCTCTTGCGACCACCTGGTGCCCACTTCCTTGGGGCGCTCATAAGGATTCGCCACCGCCGTTGGTGCCACCTGTTCGCTCCTCCGGGAGGCTACTGTCTTGGGCATGTGCGGTCCCGCTTTGGAGGGACGCGTCCGCTCCCACGAATTCCGTTTTTGGTTGCGGTTTTTGCGCTTGGGCGAGAGGATTTGTCAAGTACCGCCATCACGGCGCGAGTTCAGAACTCATATGAGGAGGACTCTTCGCGACGCGCGACTTCGACGTAAACCACGCATAGGGCCTGATCTAGCGCGGTCAAAGATGACAAGCGGATCTCACATGATCTGACCGGGGACAGTGGACCCTCTTCTTCCCTGCTCTTCCGGCTGAGTGGATGCAGGCTGTCATGCACGCACAGAGATCTCTACATATGAAAACGCACGCACGCTCTTAGGGGATGGGCGCGGCGCGCGCGGCGCGCTACGCCTCGAGCGGCTCCATGTCACGCCCCCGCGCCGCCGCCGCCGGCCCGCCCCTAGTGGACACGAGTCCGGCCAGAATCCCTTTCCCTTTGGGTTTGCTCCTCCCTTCATCGGCTGGCTTCTCGGAGTGGAGGCCCGGCAGCAGCCCGTCCTGCTCGTCCACGTGGAGGCCAACGTTTGGGTTGACGAGAGTCTTTCGGCTGCCCATGCCGCGGGTGCTGATCAGCCCAATCAATCGGTTCCCGTCCTTCTTGGGTTCGGTACTGCCGTCCTTCTTGGGTTCGGTACTGCTGCTGATCGAGGCCTTTTTGCCCTTGGCGCGAAAAGACTTCCCGCCGCGTCTGGTGAGGTTGCCCGAGATTTGCTCGCGCTCGTGCTGCGCGAGCTCTCGCGCCTCTTTCTCACTCGCCTCCTCGGCCTCGCGCTGCGCCTCGCGCTGCGCTTGCTCGGCAGCGGCCACCTTAGCGCGCTCGAGGAGCAGAAATTGGATGCGCTCGTACTCTGCGTCGGAGACCGTCGCGCGGCGATTCGATAAGTCGGCCTTCTTCTTCTCGATTGCCAGCAGGCGCTCCTGCGCTTCACGCAGGATCTTCTGCGCCGCCTCGAGCTTCTGCCGCGCCGCCTCCTGCTGCGCCTCCGCCGCGAGCTCCTGAGGCGTCTTTGCCCGCTGCCTAGCGGCAGCTTCGGCGGCGGCTGCCTCCGCCGCCGCCTCCGCTGCTTTGGCCGCCTCCGCTGCTTTGGCTGCGTCCGCCGCTCGGGCCGCCTCTTCTCTTGCGTCTGCCGCCGCCGCCGCCGCTGAGGTTTTTTCGAATGGATTCTCCTCATCTGACGCGGAAGCGAGGCTTCTCCGATACTCGGCTGCCGCCTCCTGCATCCCCTCGCGGGCAGTATCGAGCGTTTCAAAGCTGCGCCGCATGGCGGACGCCAAGGCCGTCTTTAGCAACTCGTCGCCCCCGTTGCTATTCAAAGCCACAGGCGTGTTGCTGGTCACGTCGACCACGTCCAAGTGTTCAGCGATTGCGAGCAGATCGGCGTTGAGGCCAACGGCGGCCTGCGCAGCGGATGAACGCAGGTCTTTCAGCGAAGGCGCTAAAGTGGTGGACCATCCCGCGCGATAAGAGTAGGAGCCAGAGGCCATGACGGAAAGATATGTGGGCGGCTGCAGGAAAAGCGCAGCCTGAGAATTGGCAGTTTCATACTCACAGAGTGAAGAATTCGTCTCGCGCCACTTTTGCCCAATTTCGAGCCTACAGGATGCAAACTTTGGAGATGAGTCGCGTCGGCGAGGGCCATAATTCTTCTTTTGGCAAGACAAATCCAAACATCCAAAAAACTTCAAGTTTGTGAGGCGAAACGCGGCTCTTTTGCGAGGCCGATCACCCTTCCGCAAGACGCTGGGACACGCTGGGTGCCTTCGGCTGCTGTGTCGGCCGCCATGCCACCTCGCATGCAAGGGGCTCCATCGCCACCCAAGGCAGGTGCCGTCGGCTACGTTCCAACGCCCGGGTCGGGCGCACGCGCGGGCGCGTACCTGGCCAAGGTGGCGGCATCGTCGCCATCTGAAGGGCGTGCAGCCTTCAAATATGACTTTGGAAATGAGGATGCCAATAACCAGGACCTACGCAACGACTCGACCATCGCCCACCATCGGACAGCTGCGAGGACGGGCGCCACCTTTGACATGGCCGACCTGCTCACGCACGGGCACGCGACGAAGTTCCCAGGAGAGAAGCTGCCAGAGAGCCACCCAGCGGTTCAGGTGATCCGGTTGAACGAAAAGAACCTGCCGGGCGACATGCTCGGGCAGTCGCCGCGCCACCCCGCCAACTCGTTGCCCATCGAGGAGCGCATCTCGATGATCTTGCGCGAGCGCAGCCTCAGCATCGTCGATCTGATGGACGACTTTCTCAAGCGGCCGCAGTACTCTAGGATGCCCATCCGCAACCGTTCCTTCTTGGACGTGCCGACCTTCCGCCGCGCCATTTGCTACGCCATGGGCGACCAGTGGACGCGCCTCGCGATGACAAGCGCCGAGTTTGACGCCCTCGTCAAGAAGCACATGCGACTGGACGCCGCGCACGGCAGCCAGGGCACGGACGTGCAGGGCTTCGGTCAGCCAGAGCCGCTCATTCTGTGGATGCCATTCGCGTACGCGGTGCAGAAGATGTCCGACGGCGGGAAGTACGACATCCAGCTGCGCGGCAAGCTCAGCGCGGAGCAGCAGGCTCTGTACGACAAGAACCAGGCTGACATCAAAGCGTTCGAGGCGCAGACTGCGAGCGACTCTCGATTCGACGTGGGCGGCTTCATCCAATCGTCGAACACGACAGCGGCGCTCGAGGGCATGCGGGCGAAGCAGGCGGTGAAACAGAGGGAGGAGGACAAGCCCACGGGCAAGCGTGGCGCGCGAGTGGGCGAAGTCAACTTCGCCAAGAGGCTCATCTGCGAGCGGCTCATGAAGAAGCACAGCACCGTGCGTGCGGCTCTCAAGGACATTGACGACTCGGGCGACGGCGTGCTCTCACGCGAGGAGATCAAGAAGATGCTGCAAGACTTCAACCTGATGAAATACTTCGACTTCTACACAGGGCTGCAGCGAGGCGACCTCGACGTCAAGGTGGTGGAGACACTGCTTGACGAGGTCGACTCGAACGGCGACGGCATCATCAACTACGACGAGTTCTCTGCCAGCATCATGAAGGCTGCCAACTGAGGGCTGGCGCGGGCTCTGTGGGCAATTTCGGTGAGGCCACCACCGTGATACTAACGCTTAGCATGCGCGTGCGATGTGCATACGTGTGTCCATCTCGAGAGTACAGTTTGCGGGTTGTGTTTTCGGTGCGTCGTGCTGACGTGTCTGGCGTAGTGTGGCGACGTGTGACGTGCTCGCGCGTGTGCGTGCGTGCTGAGTGGCCGTGGGCGTCTGTGCGTGTTAGGGGCACGTTACGTGAGGTGCATGCATTGGGTGCATGCGGCAGCGCAGCGCGCGCGGACCCGCGGAGCAGTGAGATCTCCGTTACCGGCGGCGCCGCGCGAGGTGTGTCCGCGACGGATACCGATTACCGCACGGAACGTCATTCGCGTATACGCCGCGTGCCGCGTGCGATTAGCGAAAGCGTCTCGTCGTTTTTCACGGACGCCCCGTGGTGATCATGGTTCATGCTGAGAATTGGGCGGTGTTTTACGAACTCCCCCGAGAATTGTGAGAACTGCCCGCGCGATTCCCGCGCGTCTCCACGCTCTCCGCGCCGAGTCCGGGCTCCGGCCGGGCGGAGCTTGGGAGATCGATGCCATTAGCCTGGTCAATAGTAGCAGCAGCTTGGGCAAATGCATCGGCTGCGGCCGCCGAAGTAACAGCCACCGGATTCTGCGCTGTAACTATAGTGGGAAGCGCATGCGATGAGGATGAAGCTGGCGCATTGGCAAGTGCGGTCCGAGGACGCGTGCTGCCAACAATGTTCCGCATGCTCGGGATGCAGCTTCATTTCATTCTCGGCTGCCTCTGGTGATTGTAGTTGGTTCCGTCAATGCGATCTGCAGGCTTTGAAGCAACTGGACCCGGGCGACGACATGAGAATGATCAGCAACACATTCAAGACACACTACATCAAGGAGCCAAGCCCACGGCGTTGGCCGCAAAAGCCGTCATCAACAACCACCAGCTACGATTATACCAACGAGTTCAAACAAGTGCCGGGGTCTTGGGCTCAGTCGGTCAATCTTCGGCCATTACTTGACGTGCACGCTCTCGCTGGGTGTCAGACGACGTACCTCGACCTTGGCTCGAACATTGGGAACTGGATCACAGCTCTGTTTTCAAACAGGTCGCTCAATGGTGAGTTGAACAACGCTTTGGGAGTATATGGCATCACCCGCCAGGCAGGCGAAATATGTGCGTGGGGCTTTGAGCCTAACCCCGCTCATTACGAGCGCTTGCATGCTATCGAGCGCAGACTACATCGTCAGTCGCTTCGACGCGTTCACTTTTTTCACGCGGCCATTGCGTCTAGCAATGGTGAGGCTGACTTTTGGAGTGATAACGCCGCCAAATTTCATGAATGGGGGTCCAGTTTCCTCAACTACAGCACTGGGATGACCAACACAGCCACGGCAAGAGTACCGACCGTCAATTTGACTTGGCTGCTCGCGATGCACGTCGGAGTGCACAGCACGCGCCGTGTGGTGATGAAGATGGATATCGAGGGCGCTGAGTTCTCGACACTGCCCGACGCGGTTGAAATCGTTTGCAGGATAAGACCTTACTCTGATCGAAAGGCACGATTGGTTCTTTAACCCATCTTGCCACAAATGGGGGACGTGCGAGAAGAAACATGCATTACAGCACCAACAACATCTTCTGGTTACTTTCGAGGCTGCGCTCAAACGCATGGAGCGGTTGCGCTACGAATCCAGATGTGCTACTCGCGTCTTGAATTTGGCCACGGAATGAACAGGAGGCGCGCGCCCGCGTGTGCAGCTTGCCGCGTGTGTGCGGTCTGTCGGCAGCCCCCCGTCCCCCCTCGGCCATGCGGAGCGTCGGTGCGGTGGCGGGGGGCCGGAGGGCCGGAGGCCTCGGTGAGTGAGTTTTATCTCAACGAGCGACCCTATACAGCGATGTTTCAGGAATGCCGTACGGTCTATACTGTACGGACAAAACTTCAAACAAGTGGAAACGCTGTCTCGTGTCTGTGAGGTGTGTCCTCCGACCACCGACGCCGGAGGGCGGCGAGGAGGGCGGCGGGGGCAAGAACGAAGACCGATAAATGGAATACTTGCGAGTTTGGGGGGGAAAGGGGTTCTGCATCACTTTGAGAACGGCTACTAAGGGGGTGTGTGGCCTATCAACGTACCTTCTCCACGCGCGACAACGAAACGAGCTTCGTCGATCGAGTAATCCTCAAGTGAATTTTTCCTTCGAAACGAAAAATTGTCGAGCCGTCCACACGTCCACGCAGCTCGCCGCCGCCTGTGCGTTGCCGAAATGGCTACCCCACGATCGTCGTGGGCGAAAGCGGCTCGGTCGCTTAGCTTCGCGCGGAAGAACCCACAGATGCAAGCCTCGGAGCCGACCTCTAAGCCGACCTCTGGAGGATCGGAGATGGAGGCAGCGACGCCATCGCCAAAGAAAACAAGCATGACACGAAGGGTCTTGAACTCATTCTCTCCGACCAAAAAGCCCAAGGCAGCTTCGAGCTGTTCCGCTGCATTCGATGCATCCGAGCCGTCCACGCCATCAGGCGAGAATGGCATGCAAAACAAGACTCCAGAGCCGAAGACCGGTCCCACTGACAGCCCAGTTTCAATCGTGAGCTCACCCACAACGAAAACTCTCGACGAGATGCTGCAGAGTGGCGACGATCGAAACCTCCCAGGAAGCGTAGTGGGTGTTGCTGATTCTACGGGCAACTCCCTGGAAGCTGATCCGGTGGCCACCAAGCCCGAGGAGACCACCACGGTGGCTGCTCCAGCTGCGGCTGAGCTCGACCTTATGGAAAAAGTCTTCCTTCGTCCAGAACTTCGGGCCTATATGTACGAGTGCATGGAAGTGAGCCAGGAGGAAAATCAGGCGGTTGCACTGCCCGTACCGCCCGACGAGGCCCCAGCCATCGAAAAAGCGGATCTCGAGGTGCCGCCAAGCGCGGAGCCAACCTCGACTCTTGCCAACGTGTCCACGCTCATGGCTCCTCTGGCGCAGACAGCTGACCAGCCGGCATCGGAGTGTCCGCAGCCACCGCTCCCGCCATGCACGCTGCAACTGCACAGTGCACCCGTCGAGGGTGAGACGCTGCCGGAAGTAGCCGCCGTCGAGGGGGAGACGCTGCCGGAAGCAGTTGCAGCCGAAGAAGAGCCGATCCTCAAGTCGAGTGCTCCACTCAATTCAAGCGTCAAACCGAGTGACCCCGAGATCATCGAGACTGCCGATATCACCACTGAGATCGCCCCAAGGCCGAGAGCGGCGAGGATGCCACAGTCGTCCGCATCGACGTCTTCGAGCTCTCCCGTGCGCCACCGCAGCTCGTTCTCTGTCCTTCTGCTCTTCTTCGCGATCGCGTTTTTGCTCGCGTTTCTAACCTCTTTGGCGGTGCCCGACGTGATCGTCACGCCGCTGGCGCCGGCGTGCTCTGACTGTACGGCTATGACCGCCGTTGATGTGTTCGAGGGACCGGGCACCGCGGTTGAGTACGCAAAGACCACCTTTCTCGTGCGCGACTCCGAAGCAGCAGCCGCCTTTATCGCGAACCCCGAGCAGGCGATCCCTACATCCTCGCTGCTGGCGATATACACAAGCAGCTCGTACTGGTCTGCGGCGGGGGGAGCTCACGTCTGTCGTTGCTACCCCACGGCGACGGCCGACCAGCTGACGGAAGAGATCTCCGACTTGCTCGGGGTTCCCAAGCTTCTTGGCAACTGAGTGCGCTTTCCTTATGCTCAATGGATATGCTCATTGGGCATGCTTACTGACGCTGTAGATTCTTTCCTTGTCCCCCATGAACTGGAGATCAACAATGGTCAATCTTAATCTCAGCTATATCATATCGCCTGCTCAGAGGTGTGGTGATGAGCATGGCTCCAGGTTTCAAATGGGGTTGTGCATGTGCGGACTGCGGAGGCCGGAGGGTCCGGTTGTGCATGTGCGGATGGACCCCTGAGGGAGGTCCTAGGGAGGTCCGGTCGACGGGTCGAGGCGTGTTGCGTTGTTTGGGCGAAATGACTGTTTCATTAGGGAGACCCTATTGGGGAAACTATGTATCGCCGACGGCGTGTGCGCCGAGTCCAAGCCGCGCCTCGAATCAGGGGCATCTCTAGACAGAGACCGCTCGAGAGGAGCAGCATAAGACAGAAGCAGAAATGCTCAACGCGCTCAGCAGCGCACTGTCTTTCGGCCGCAAGGATGGATTAGTCTCCTCGATGGGTGCGCAGAGCTTCGAGCTTACAATCGCTGGTGACCAGGATCTTGCTATTGGTTGCCAACTGTCCGGCGGGGCTCTCAAGCAGCCAATCGCTCAGGCACTCCTTGAGCCCTTCCTCCAGAAAATGATGGAAGACCTCAACATCCAGGTAGCGTGCACGCACATCCAGATCAACGGAGAGGACCAGACGAACTCTGATCTGTTGAGGCCCGTCAGCGAGTTCTGCGTCCCTGGCGATGCTTGTCAGATCAAACTTTGGGTGCACGCTCTCGACAAGATTGCGGCTGCTCGGGCTGCCCAGCAGCGGTCGCCGTCGGGCGGCCGGGCAAAGGTCGGATTCGGCACGGAGCCCAGCTTAGTCGGAGAGAACTATGATGCGGTAGGTGCTTCGAAGCCCAAGCAGCCCTCACCAGGATCTCCGTTCTCAGCAGGCTCTCCAGTGTTGGGCAAGGTGGGCTCGTTTAAGAAGGGCCAGGCGATGAGCTACTCCATGTTCGCTCTCGACGCGATCATGATTCAGCCGGTCGTCGCGCCAGTCATGACGACCTTCGCTGTCGACTCCACTAGGACGGAGCCGTCTGACGGCTTTTCTTCGCGCTCGGAGGATCCCGCGCCGCCGCCGCCGCCGCCACCACTGGTCGCCCTGGAGGAGCCCCCGCCGCCGCCGCCACCACCACCGGAGGACGAGCCTCTAATCTGAGGACGCTATGACCATGTGACGATGTAAGTGAGTTGCGCCTTTCAAGACAACGCACACGTGGCATAAGGTTGGGACCGCGCTCGACGACCGGACCTATTGCCTGGAGCCAAGTGCTGGACGCGCCCTCAGTCTGTGCGATAATGATCATGGAGGACATGTCGTGGAGCGATTCGGTCGTCCCCTTCTGCCGAGGTCTTTGTGTTGATGGTGTCGTGTGCTTTTGAGATCGGTGACTCGGCCCCGGGGCACATTATATGCGAAGTTAACATAGTCATGAGATTAAGTACCGTTGGCGCATTTCAACCGAATATGGCCATATTGAATATCGCAACATCGTACATCCGCCCCGGACTTCACTACAATCCAATCAATGAATGTAATCGGGTCTCCCCGGATCGGGATCGGGGGGTTTTCATGTTTTTGTTTAGAAAGCCCATCCTACATAGTGTCCGCTACACGCCCCCATTGAGCGTCGCCAACGAGCCAGTGCCTGCATATTGCGCCGCATAGTCACAGGCCAGCATGCAAGACAGAACCGTCAGAACCGTTCTTGAAAAGGACAAATGCCTGATGAGAATCGGATGGGCGACTTCTTTCTGCTCACACCCGCACAGCGCGGGCTCGCGATGGCCATCATGGACAACGAGTTTTCTAACGCTGATTTTGTCGCTCACCATCGCGATACGAGGGGCCGGTCCGCAACACCATCAGAGGCGCTCAGCGTGCGGCTGCGTCTCTTATCGGAGTGGTCTGCACGGCCCGTTTTGCGACCAGCGCCGCGGCGAGAACACCAGCGCACAGCGGACGCGGCCAAGGGGAAGGGGATGCATGCCTCGAAGGGACTCAATAATGAACAGCTCTCCTTCTTCTACATGGCGCTGCCCAAGGACGAGGCCGACAAGGCGCTCGTGACGACGCGGTTGGCAGAGCGACAGCATGAAGCTGGCTTGACGGCTGGCGCGGCGGCTGATACGTCGACTTGCGCGGGACCCACAATGCGCGCGGCTGGCTTCAGCTCGAGCGGGTTCATCATGGAAGCGAGCTTCTCAAAGGCGCAGGAGGCGTGCTGGACACAGAAGACAGTGGCTGAAGTGGTAGTCAAGGATGGTCAGATGGTCTTAGAGCCAGCACGCAAGCATGACTCGGCGACGGGCAAGCACGTGCCTCTGCACAAGCCAAATCCACGACTTCCTTCCGCATCCTCATCCTCCAAGCAGCCGGCAGACTCGCAGCAGCCTGCTCGCCCGCAGCAGCAGGCTGGCTCGCAGCACCAGCAGCAGGCTGGCTCGCAGCACCAGCAGCAGGTTGGCCCACTCCCTCTGACACTCCCTCGGGCGCAACGCTCTCGGCAAGAGCCTTCTGGAAGTCACCGAGCGGACCGTTCTGATTGTAGTGCGTCACCTCGTGCTCGGCGAGGGGCGCAAGGGCAAACATACATGTATCCGAAGGTGGGCGCGGGGTTGGATGAGGAGGATGCACTGATTGCCAGGGTCATGAGCCCGTCCTTGAGCGCAACGTGTCTCTGAGCTGTGGACGAGCTGTGGACAATGGCTGTAGAGAACGAAGTGTTTTGACGGACTTGTATGTGTCGACATGCCGCAGTACGACAAGTGCGCGGAAAGGTGGCACGCGGCGTATACGGCAACACGCAACAGTTATAGATAGTTACGCTGAAAAATTAAACCGGAGCGACCCTCGAGAGCGAGGACGCACCTCTCGAAGTAGAGCGACCCGCACCCGGGGAGCCCCCGGACCCGACCGTAGGATATACGCGTTAACACGCACCACGCTGGTACGATCTCGCGACAGTCAGTACCGGTAAGTCAGTTTCGTCGCGGTCCCAGCACCGCGCTCACCACACCACCGTCTCAAAGGACGGTTCCCGACTGACGTGCGGTGCATACGATATCTAAGGGATTCATAGTGTGAATTATTTCACAGCGCAGGCAGCTCCTGGTCCGGCAACCGCGCTATTTTTACTCCTTTGAAGACGGAGAAGGAACTGAAAGAGCTGGAGAAGAATGTCGGAAGACGATGTCGACGCTCGTACCGCGTCGTCGCACCGACGCACCCGTCCGGTCGAGACAACTGTAACTGGTGTGTGCGTACAGCTGCGTACCAGGCACGGTCGCGGGTAATTGATTGTCTGGCAATTAAAACATGCATTCATTAAAATCTCAAATCTGGGACGCGACTATACTCGCACCGCACGCAACGACGTCCAACACGGACCGTACCGTAACAGCTGTAACTGACAAGTAACTACAGTTTGTAACAGCTAACACACTAAAACTACAGGACTACTACTCGCCTCGTCGCCTGTCTGGTGCGGCTGTGGGCGGCCCACGGCCGGGCGCGAAGACCGAAGTCGATCGGGACTAAAGCGCCCTTGGCCTAGCCCCTACGCACATTCGGGCACCTATTGCCGATCCGCTCTCTGTTGTCTGTACCGTGGCCCAAGGGTCGGGGTCGCCTCACCGCTTGCGCCGGCGCCCACACTCCGGCGACGGCTCTTCGTAAGTTTCGTCAGCCGCCGCCCATCGTGTGCCTGGACGGAAGCAGCACGTGCATCGGCTGGAGGCCGTAACGGTGAATCTCCCACAGGAGACGCACGCCCTCATCGAAGCCGTGCACCCAGCGGCGTGTGTCGAAGGCGGCGTGCGTCCAGCGGCCGCGCGCAAGGCACGTACGCATCGCATCTGCGACCTGTGGGTGCGCGGCCACGGCGGCCGCGTACGCTTCGTATGCACGCAACGAGTCCGCGTGCGGCTGAGGGCAGCCCGCATTGGCAGCATAGCCCGCGGCGATGCGCGACTGCATCATCTCACCCGGCAGCGACAGCACAGGCGTGCCCATCCAGAGCGCATCGCCCGTCGTCGTGTGGCCCGCGTATGGCGCCGTATCGAGCACCTGTATGCCGTGAGGGAGGCAATCCGCGGCAATCAGAGTCAATCTGAGGCACTCAGAGGCAATCTGAGGCCATCAGAGGAACGGCTCCGATTGTCGAGCACCAGGTCAATCTGAGGCCCATCTGAGGTCCATCTGAGGTCCATCTGAGGTCCATCTGAGATCAATCTGAGGTCCATCTGAGATCAATCTGAGGTCCATCTGAGGTCCATCTAAGGTAAATCTGAGGTCAATCTGAGGTCAATCTGAGGTCAATCTGAGGTCAATCTGAGGTCAATCTGACTGTCGAGCACCAGGTCGGCCAACGCCACGCGCGCGAGGTGGAACGAGCGCTCCGCTGTGGGGGCGCTCAGCAGCCGTCGGAGGGAGATGCCGTTCGCTGCCGCGTGCCCGAGGAGGTTCGTTACCGCGCCGCGTGGGAACTCGAGTAGCCAGAGACGCGTTGTGATGGGTGCGGCGCGCAACGCGTTGAGCCACGTGTCGAAGACGCGCGGGGTGACCTTGTACAGCTGAAGGAACGTGGCCAGCACGAAGCCGTTTTGAGGCAAGCCAAGCGTCGCGCGCGTCGCGTGCTCGGGCCACGGGCGGCGTGGGCCAGCGGGCGGCGCGCCCTTCGGCGGCTCGCCCAAGCCTGTCGGCCGGTCGGAAGGGCCACGCGCATTGAATGCATGCGAGAAGCGGTAGTCCGTCACATGCCACTGCGGCAGCGAGAGAAGATGTTCCGAAAAGTGTGTGCGCGCGCGAGGGGCTGTGGCGATTGGATCAGTGAGGACGTACTGCACGTAGCTCGCGCCGCTCGTGCCCGGATGGCCCATATAGGTGAGCTGCAGGGGTGCCGCGCGCAACGAGAGGATTTCAAATTGGGGCCGACCGCAGTGGCCGTTGAGGTCGACCAGCAGATGCAATCGCCGCTGTCGGATCTGCTGTGCAGCTGCCGCCCATGACAAGCCAGTGAGCTCGACCCACTCCTCGCACGTCTGCATCAAGAACGCACGCTGCTCCGAGCCGTCATTCGAGCGCGCGAAGCAAGTCGCACGCACGCGCCCGTGCTCATGCTGCAGCCTCCAAAACGAGCGCATCAGGTGTGAGGTGGGGTGCTCGCCCAAATCGGTGGACAGGTAACCGACACGCAGCCGTCGGTCGCCCTTGCCCTTACCACCATTCACCTCGCCTTCGCCCTTGCCCTTCACCTCGCCGTAACTACGCCCGTCCACGTCCAGAGACGAAACTGTCGACACTGACGCAACGTCCCCGTCCACGTCCAGAGACGACGGGCGCGCGAGCGGCAGGCGCGTACCGGTAACGGTACCGGTACGGGTACCGGTACCGCCCGCGCGCTCGGCGGCGCGCTCGGCGTAGGCAAGGGCGAGCTCCCGGAGCACTTCGGGGCGCAGTCCATCGTACGAGAGGGCGTGGTAGGGGGGCAGGAAGAGGAACGGGGCGGGCTGCAGCGGCTGCAGCCGTCGGGCGGCAGTCGCAGCCAGAAGTTGGGCGCCGTGCCCTCGAAGCGTCGCATGCCGTGCCTCGTGATCCCGCCACTCACACAACTTGGTGGCGAGATACAGATGGTTTGCATGCGCAAGCGGGTTGGACGGGTTGAGAGTGAGCGCGTGGCTGTATTCCTTCATGGCAGGCGCGAGTTCGCCGAGCTCCAGCAGCGCCGTGCCCATGTCACAGTAAGTCTCGGCCGATGTTGGGTCCAGAGCAAGCGTCTGGCGGTACCAGCCGATGGCCTGCCGGCTGCGGCCACCTTGCTCATACTCAAGTAGGCCTAGGTTGCGATAGGGCGAGGACCACGTGGGAGCGAGCTGCGTGGCGGTCTTGTACGCTTTCACGGCCTCCTCGAGCCTGCCTGCTGCATGCAAAGCGGTGCCGTGGCCGTTCACGTACTGGTGGTCGCTCGGCTTGATGGCGACCGCCATTGCGTACGCCGCGGGCGCCTCCATGTGCTGCTCGCTCGCCTTGAGCATGCGCCCCAGGTTGTAATAGGCGAGGTGGCACGTCGAAGGGAGCATCCGGATGGCACGCCGCGAGGCTGCAAGTGCCTCGGGGAATCGCCCTTCCCCTTCGTAGGCGTTGGACAGGCCGTTGAATGGGAGGCAGGTAGGCGGGTGTGAGGCGGCCGCTTCCTCATACACGGCGATTGCCTCTCGCGCCCGCTGAAGGTCGAGATACGTGTTGCCCAAGTTGGAGAGTACCGTTGGGAGCAACTCCGCCTTCCGCTTCTCGTGTGCGTGTGCCGTAGGCGACGCGAGGACCCGCCGGAACGCTGCCGCAGATCGGACATAATAGGGCTCCGCGGCTTGGGGATCTGCGCGGCCCAGATGCGCGTTAGCGAGCTCGAAGAGCGCATTCGCGTGGTCGGGCCGAGCGGCGAGGGCTTTGTCGAAGAACGGGATGGCCTGCTCCGCCTGCCCAGCCACCACAAACATGCCGCCGGCCATGTACCACGCGTCCGCATCAGTTGGATCCAGGCTCGCCGCTGAATGGAAGCAATGGAATCCAGTCTGCAGGTCGCCGGATTGGTAGGCGCGCTCGCCTGCGCCGAAGCGGGCGGCAGCTGAGCCCTTCTCGGCGCACTTGTCGTCGCCGCTCGTGGTCTCCCTGGATGAGGTGGCGGCGGCTCGGCTCTTTGTGGGGCTCGCGGCGCCAGTGGTGCGGCTGTTGCTGATGCTGCGTGAGGGTTCTGGACGCTCGGGCGGTGGCGGTGGCGGTGGCGGTGGCGGTGGCGGTGGCGGTGGCGGTGGCGGTGGCGAGAGCGGCGAGGGAGTGGACGTTGGTGGCGGGGGCGGGGGCGGGGGCGGGGATGACGACTGCGGTAGCAAGGAAACGGAGATTGGCATCGGCCCGAAGCGTCGACCGGAGATGGCGCCAACGTCGCCAAAGCTAAAGGCGAGTGGAGGAATCTCACAGTCTGTAGCAGCCTGGACCTTCGTGCGGCCCTCTGCACCGTCCGCACCTTCCACCACGCCCTGCTCGCCCTGCTCGCCCTCGTCCTCGCCCTCGTCCTCGTCGTCTTCAGCGTCCTCGAACGCGTCGTCGTGGGCGCCCCGGAGCGGTAGAGTGGGCGCGCCACCGAAGGCGCGATGCCAGCCCTCCGTGACCGTAGACCAATCGAAACGACGGCGCGCAAACCGCACCATCGACCTTCGGTGGCGCGTGAGCTCCTCGGGTGGCCGACTGGCGACGCGCACCAAGGCGTCTGTCCAACTTTGCATCCACTGCGGGTCCCCTTGAATGGCGACCGCACCACGTGGCACAGGAGGGCCGAGGTCAAATCTGCCGCACACCTCGGGCATGGACGAGTTCGGATGACGCGAGGTGACCGGGATGGCGCCCATCGCCTGTGCCTTCATCAGGTTGACCCCTGAGGTCTCTGGCTTGTCGCTCGGGAACACGTAGAAGCCACTCGCCGCGTACGCGCGCGCGACGGTACTCGCATTCACCATGCCGTGGTACTCGACCCCCTCGTGACGTAGCAGTTGCTCCATGCGCTGCCGCCACGCCACATACCACGGCTCGGCGCCGTGCATCTGCTCCAGCCAGCGCGGGAAGCCGTAATACACGGCGAGGGTCGGCGCGCCGAGTTGAGCACCGCGCGACTTGGCCAGCGCCGAGCCGAGCAGCCGTTGGCGAATGGCTGGCCAGTGCTCAAGCAACGGCTGCAGCCCCGCCGTCGGCCAGGCGGCATACATGAAGCGCCAGTGCGCGTTCGGGCCAGGCGGCACCAAGCTGCGCGCGTCGATGCCGTTGGACGTTACCACGGCCTTTGAGCTCGCGATCTCGGGCAGTCCGCGCCGGTGGAAGGCGGACAGGACGAGAATGCCATCGAGGCGCTGGAGAAGCGCCTCGTGGTACGCTGGTGGATGCTCGACTATGTCCTGCAGCCACACGTAGCGTGAGGTCGCCGCCTCGAGCAACGTAGCCCCCTCAAGGTTGCGCCACGAGACGAGCACCGCGACGCCTTCTCCACGCCCCTCGATGCGTGGGAGAGCATACCACACGTGCCACTCGACACTGCCGCCCAATTCGCCCACGGGCGTGGCGCCGCGGCAATCCTCTGCTGGAGGGTTGGCGTACACCGCTACTGCCCAGCCGCGCCTGGCGAGCTCCCTAGCCACCATGATGACCGCCTCCTCCGAGCCTCCAACGCCCTTGGTTGCAAGCGTCGTCGGACCCCACACGTCTTCACGGACGCTCTCCGCGCCGGCGTGCGCGCGGATCCTGCAGTAGATCACGATGCGCCCGAGTGTGCCACGTCGTGGGCCGCTGCTGCTGCTGCCGCTGCTGCTCCTGCTGCTGCCGCTGCTGCCGCTGCTGCTGCTACCGCTACCGCTGCCGCTGCTGCCGCTGCTGCTGCTGCTGCTGCTGCTACCACCGCTGCTACCACCGCTGCTACTGCCGCTGCTGCTGCCGCTGCTGCTACCGATGCTACCGCTAACTCCCGGGGTATCGCCGCCGCTTGCTGGCAGCGCGGCAGCGGCTTGCGCAAGCTGCCCAGGCAGCGCAGCCGCGTACGCGTCGATCGCCTCGGCGTACAGCGCGTCCTGCTGCAGGGCATTGGCGAGGTCGAGCATCAGCCGAGGATCGGCCGGATTGCGTTGAATTGCACTCCGGTAGTGGTGACATGCCTCGCGCAGCCGGTTGGCCGAGTGAAGTGCCGCCGCTAGACCCACAAGGTACTCGTGCTGCCTCGGCTCGGCCACGTGCGCCTGGCGAGCAAAGTTCACCGCGTCCGCCGTGCGGCCAGCCCGCCGCTCGAGCCGCCCGAGGTTGTGCGCCGCGTAGTGGCAGCGCGACGAGCTGCGTAGCGCCGCGGCCGCCACGTGCCGAGCCTCGTCGAGCCTCGGGCCTTCTTGCTCGAGTAGGTTGGAGAGCCCATTGGAGGCGGCGCACGCGTCCCAGCTCGCAGCCGGCGCGAGAGTGAGCGCGAGCCGGTAGTGGCGCTCCGCACGCTTCGGCTGCCGCTGCTCCACGTACACGTTGCCAAGGTTGAGGTAGCACAGCGGCCGATGTGGCTCGGCACCGAGCGCAGCTTGAAAGGCCCGCTCAGCGGCTGGCATATCGTGCTGGCCATAGAGCGCATTGCCGAGCTCAAAGTGCGCGTCGGCGTGCGTCGGCTGAACGCGCACCGCCTCGCGGAACTGGGCGATCGCTCTGAGCGGGTCATTTCCCAGCAACGCCACGCCGCCTCGCAAATAGTGCTTTTGGCCCGACTCAGGCGCTCTGTCGAGGCACGCAGCCGCCACGCGGAGATCGCCGCCAGCGGTGAGCTGTCGCGCTGCCCATTCCAGCGGGTTGACGTTGGGTGGGCATGACATGGCGAAGGTCCCGCACGCCCGTGTCGAGGCAGGGCACCTCACGTCTCGACGCACACACACGAACTCACACACGACGCTCTCCACACTCGCTCACACGGCAGCCCCGCGCGCGCAGGTGTGAGCGTGAAGGAAGGCGTCGAAAGCGTGAAGGCTCCTGTGCAACTGGATGCTGTGTTATGCGCCTCCAGGTGTTGGGGGTGCGTTACTTGATCTTTCACCAAAAAAGGGTTTTGTGCCCTTTTTGGGAAATCCTTGTGCGGACCGAACCTAATCGGGCCTCTGTTTGTGGCAAGGTGGCGGCTTCTTGCTCGCTGCAGCAGCAGGACGTCGCGAAATGGCTTCATGTCTTGAACGCTTTATCGGAGATCTACCAGCGAAAGCTGCAAAGAAAGAGGATGAAGACGACGACACGAACAAATACACGTTCACACAGGCGTGTGCGCTCAACACGATGATGATGTTCGGGACGGGCCCATTCGTCACACTACCCTACTGCCTCGCGTCGACGACGCCGCCGGGTCCACACGCCATGATCGGCTACTCGATAGCTATGCTAGCTTGCTTTTGCGACTCGTTCATATGGGGAGAGCTGGGCTCGCGCTTCCCTCTGTCGGGCGGTACGTACGTTTACCTTCGCGAGTGCTACGGGAAGGGCTCATGGGGAGATCTGGGGGCTTTCATCTTCCTGTGGCAGTCGTGGATTAGCGGGCCTGCTCAGGTTGCCTCGGGCTTCATCGCCATCTCGAGCTATCTCACATACGTGCACGGCCGTGATGACTACTGGACAAAGGCTCTCACGGCCTTCGGTCTGAACATCTTGACCATCATCATGCTGATGCGACGCCCAGGCGAAACGGGCAGCGTGGTGTACGTGCTATGGGGGATCACCATCGCATCGATCCTGTACTGCCTCGTCGCCGGCTTGGCCAACTTCCACGGCGAAAACTTCCACTTGCCTCCCCAACCGTTTGGCAACGACGGGGCGCTCTCGTTCGTCGTGAGCCTTGGGGCCGCGTGTCGGTTTGGCATCTACGACCTCACTGGATACTACGACGTTTGTACCATGGGCGGCGAGGTGCGGAACCCACGGCGGACGATCCCGGGCTCGTGCATCATCACGTGCACCCTGCTCCTCTTCGTGTACATGCTCACGTACGTTGCGATCATCGGCTATCTGCCATGGGATGGTGAGGACGGCTTCGTCACGCGCATGACCGACGGCAATGAGTCGACGGCGTACATCATGGCGGACTTTTCGGAGAAGCTCGTCGGCCGCGGCTTTGCAGTCTTCACCGCCATCGTCGTGTGCGTCGTCATCTTCGGCTCGGTCTTCTCGATGATGGCCGGCATGATGTACTTGCCTGGGGCGGCGGCCGAGAGCGGCCTGTTCATCGAGGCGTTCGGCCGCCGCTCCACCCTGGGCTGCTCTGAAGACGTGCCCATGCTCTCGCTCCTGGCGCTGGGGGCGCTCTCTTCCGTCTTCTGCTTCTTATCTCTCGAGACCGTTGTGGGCGCGATGACAGTGATGCTCGTGCTCGTGCAGTTCATGGGCCAGGCGATCGGCCTCATCATCTTGCGCTACCGCATCTCGAAAGGCGAGCTCCCCGAAGACAAGAGGGTCTGGAGGATCCGGTACCTGCCCATCGTCGTCGTCCCGCACCTGCTGATCTTCTCGTTCATCTTCGTCACCACCGACAACTACGTCTTCTCGGGCAAAACCCCGATGCTCGAGATGTCGTTGGCCTACATCCTCTTTGGAGCGCTCTTTTTCCTGTTCCGCCAGAGCCTGGTACGCAAGTGGCCCTTTGCGCCGGCCAATAAGGGCGCCAACGAAGCCACGTCCCTGCTGAAGAACGAGGCACTGCCAACATCGGTGAACGCTAGGGTCAAGTGAAGCTACCTGAGTGAGTGAGTCTGAGTCTCTCAGAGTGCGTGCGGAACATGGCGGAAGAGACAGCGTAGGGTGGGGGAGTCGATGTGTGGGTGGCTATGGGTGGCTATGGGTGGCGGGCGCCGGGTAGGTGCTGGCCACAGTTTATACGTATGCTTGACTGGGGATGTGAAAAAGTTTTGTGGGAAAACTGACTTTCGCATCTTCCTACCGTGGCGATTCGACGACGCGTTGTGTTGAACAGAAGACATATGCCTTGTGGATATCGACGCACGCTTCCCAGGCAGATTTTCGTCCCTGCTGACCACCACAAGGACGGAGAAGTCCGCCCGTTTGGCGTCCAAACTGCTCTGACTCGCATCCAGCACCTCCTACACCATGCTGTCCACAAGAGACTCCGTTCCTGACACACCGACGGGGATGCCGCCGGCGGGGCGTCACCGGTCGCCGGTCCGTGGCTTCTACCTGCTCGTCCTCGTCACTGCCTTCGTATTTGACGCGGCCTTTGTCTTCACCTTTGTCGTTGATCCCGTCGACTTCTGCCTCACCTCACGCGAGGCCGTCGATTACGTCGACGTCTCCTTTGTGTACGTGCGGCTTGCGGCGGCGCTCAGCGCCGTCGCTTTAGGCTTCTTGGGCTTCTCGCTCGCCCTGCGCCCAGTCCGCATGGAGCGCCGCATGGAGCGTGCGCTCGCCGTCTTTGGTGCTGAGCTGCTCGCCGGCATCTCCGCCTCGGCTGGCCTGCTCGGCCCGAGCTCGGAGCAGCGCCAGAAAGCACTTCACGTCGTGATCTGGACGCACGCGGCCGCGGCCACGCTCGCGGGGTTGCGCGCGCTGCTGACGCGCCAGGACGCGATCGACCTGCCGATGGCACTCGATGAGGTGAGCACCGCGCCCGCCTTCCGCGCGCACTTTGAGGAGCCCGACACTAAGCAGCCCTCCCTCGAAAGGCTCGAGAGGTTCCTCGAGGTGCGCTCGGTGCGTGGCTCGATCCGCGCACAGCTCCGCCGCTCGAACAACGCGCTCTCCGCGGTGAGTGGCGCGCTCGTGCTGCTCTCCCTCGCCAACTTTGCGCTCGAGCTCCGCCGCACCCTCGGCGCCGACCCGCCGCGGCTCGATGAGTCCGAGCTCGCCGCGCTCAACGCCCCACAGCCGGTGGAGAATTATTTTGGAGACCTGCCACTGCAGCCACGAGGCTCGTCACGCGTGGTGCTGCTGGTGGTGTCGGGGCTTCGCCTGGATGCACTGCACGCGGTGCCCGCACTCCGCACCCTCTTCTCGTCGCCCGAGCTCGCGCGCGACTCTCTGGTGCTACCGCTCACCGCTGGACCACCGTCGACGTCAACGGCCCAATGGCTTGCCCTCGCAACGGGCGCCTCGGCGGCTCTCACCGGCGTCTACGGCGACCATCGGCTGCCAGAGACGCCCTTTGACTCGGTCTTCCGGCAGGCGCGCCTGCACGGCCTCTCCTCGTTTGCGACGGGTAGCCCGTGGTTTACGGAGCTATTCCACAGCCAGCTGCTCCGGCCGCACCGCTTCTTTGCCGAGGGCGCCGTCGCCCCAGAGCTCGGTACGTGGGCGGGATGGCCTAAGGAGCCCTCGTACGAGCAGGTCCACGGGGACGGTTTCATTGCGGGCCGCCAAGCCGACCAGACGCGCATGCAGCTCCTCCACCGTGCCCTTGCCGCCGCGCACGACAAGCCTGCCGCTACCGGGGCTGGGAGCGCGAGCGGGACCGGTATGGGCGGCGCGCGTGGCGCCAGTGCCGGATCGCGCGGCGGGGCAGCGAGTGGCGGCGGTTCGGGTGGCAGCAGCGGTGACAGCGGTGCGTGGTCGGCGAGGTCGGGCGCGGCCGCAGCCGCTCGCGGCGTGCTCCATCCCTTGCAGCTCGATGAAGAGGAAGGGTGGCTGGAGAACGAGGAGACGAGCCATTGGGTGCCCACCATCACGCCCACGCCCACGCCCGGCGTCAACGGCCACCTGTTCGAGCTGCTGACGGCGCAGCTCTCGCAGGCGGACGTGCAGGCGCACTGCTCGGGCGCTGCGCCCGGCCTCGACCCGCGTGGCGCGTACGTGCATGCACTCGAGGAGGCCGCGAAGCACATCGGCAGCCTGCTCCGCGAGCTTGATGCCACCACGACGCTCCTCATCGTCTCCGATCATGGCTCTGTGGACGCCGGCGGCTCGGGCGGCGCCGAACCGCTCGCGACCCAGGTGCCTCTGGTGGCGTACCGGCCGGGCTCGATGCTCGGTGCCCTCGGCGCCCATGGCGAGGGCGCCGCGCACGCCATCGATGTGAATTCGCCTCGCATGGGAGCTCTGTATACGCCGCGCCCGAGCGGCACGCGCACCGGCGGCGGTTGGCGTACCGTTGACGTCGCCCCCACGATTGCGGCGCTGCTCGGTCTGCCCGTGCCCCGCGAGAGTGAGGGCGTTCCCATTCGCCCGCTGCTCCCCCTCGCCAACCAGCAGCTGCTCCACCTCTCTGCTCGTGATGTATTCCTCCAACGGCAACGGCTCGGGGCGGCGCTCGCCGCAAAGCTGAGCATCGCGCTAGGCGCATCGGAGGCCCTTCTGCTGCAGGCGGAGGCGCCCACACAGCCCGACGAGCTCGCAAGCCTCACCGCGGAGCTCGTCGCGCTGCATGAGCGCCTGCTACGCCGCGCAGCATCGGGCGAGGCATCCACCTCTTCTTTGCTCACGGGCCTCGGCGCTCTCGCCCTTGGCATCACGGTGCTCGCCATGGTGCAGCGCGGCTCGTTTGCCGACCTGCAGCTCGCGTACCATCCGGTGCCCGGCCAGTACGCGAACCGACGCGCCTTTGCGTTCGCGCTGCTCGCTCTGCTAATCGACTACGGTGGCGCCCTCGGCGGCTTCCTCGGCCTACTGCACCTGCGCGGCTACACTTCTTGGGACTCGACGCTGCTGCATTACCCGACGGAGCTCGTCGTGTACCTGATCGATGCAATGCTTCCTGCACTCCTCATCGCCTTCGTCGTCGCTCGCACCTACCACTTCCTCTACCTGGTCACTCCGAACGACGAGCCTCGCGAGGAGGGCCTCACCGACCGTTCAGATGCGGGAGAGACTGACGGCGCCGCCGCCGCCACTGACGCAAGCGACGACGGCTACAGCGACGACAGCCGTTCAGACGATGACGACCGCGAGAGCCGTGGAGCGACCGAAAGAAGTCGGCGCAGTGACAAGCCGAAGCGTGCCGCGCCTGGAGGCGATGGACTCGACCGATTCGGCCGGGCTCGTCACCGCGCGAGCTTCGGCTTGAGCGCCTTTTGCGCGCGCCTGGGCGCCGCCTCGAGCGAGTACGTGCGCTGCCTGTTCCTCGGTACGGCGCCCGTCTACTCGGACGTTTCGATGATCTACCTCATCAAGGTGTACATGCTCCTGCTCGCGCTGCTCGTGCACCTGGTGCTCACGTGGCTAGCCAGCCGCGCGTACACCTTCCTCGTGCCGCCACTGCTGCTCGTCCATTTCGACGTGGAGCAGCTGTGGACCTACCGCTTCCAGCTGCTCACGCTGCAGCTTCTCAGCGGCTGCGTGCTCGCGGCCACCGTGCTCGCGATGCGCGTCTGGCCCCCGGACGACCTATCGATGGCCCACTACGACCGGCTGTACGCCCTGGCCGTCCTGAAGTACGAGCGGCGGCGTGGTGCTTCGGCCAAGAGCGACGATGTAGTCGCGATGCTCGAGGAGGAAACCGAGGCCCTCGTGCGCGCAAATTATCAAGCTGCCGCGGACCATGGCGACTGAATCGGCCCTAAAAGCGGCCTCGTCACTCGTGCATCGGCTGCGCTCCTACCGCGCGCGCGCGGCTCGTGAGAGACGGACGAAAGAGTCGTCTCGGGTTGCGGGTAGTACCATTGTTATCCCGAAGTTAAATGTGTCTTCACACAGTGTAAAGTGAGCACACAACGAGCGGCGTGCGAATGAGTACGTCAGGGTCAGCGAACCGACTCTCTACGCTAGCTCGGCTCGTAGCCGTCTCCGACGTCCTCCCCGCGCACGCGCGCGGGGCCGGCCACACGACCGCCACCGGCCGGCACAGTGGCGCAACCGTGACCGATGGAGGAAGTTGCGATATTCTTGGAACCCACAAGCGCTAGGCTCACATCTGCGCGAGATTTCGACCCGTTGCGGCGGGGAGCCGGGATTAAACACTCAGAATTCTCGTACGTGAGCTCGTTAAGGGATTGAATATTTTGAAAGCCGCGGGAGCTCGCCATGGCGCGAGCCCCCTATGTTCGCTGAAAAGTCGCCGGACACGCGAACGTGTGTTGGCCCTGACTGCTGCGCT